>ENA-UOUE01001458-UOUE01001458.1-compost-metagenome-genome-assembly--contig:-NODE-1458-length-14855-cov-11.762349_pt1 | contig 14855 bp, 8 predicted proteins | sample MGYA00238146_ERZ747223 | MGnify/ENA primary metagenome ERZ747223 (study PRJEB28781, sample SAMN06268865) | compost metagenome | isolation source: single cell | place: USA: California, Emeryville, Joint... | reverse complement strand
CCATCGAGATTGGATTCCGATTGAATCGAACTGTGGATATCTTGATTGAGTATTCCGAAGGGAAGAATAACCGGAGGACCAATCGTTTTCCCGGGCTTCCCAAGCTGATTCATTCGATTCAAAAGCACCATATTGTATCCCAGCCTCATAGTTTCATCACTTGAAGTGTCATCGATTTCACAATGCTCATCCCCTTCAACTACTTTGAACTCCTCGATTTCTTTATTATCTTCTAGCACGTTTAGTTGCGACTTATCTCGATTCTCAGCTCGAGAAGACACCTCGCTTGTATGATCTTGCATATCTATTGGCATTTTTTTCTGTGGTAACCGCGATTCAACTGTGAAAAAGAAGCATGTCCCTTTTCCGTATTCCGATCGCACTTTTATTCCTCTTTTATCCTTCGGACCAAGTCTGTACGCCAGCGACTGAGATATCTTGAGTCCGATCCCGACTCCATGCGAGTTGAAATACTCGTCTTCGGCCTGGAAAATCTTTTTTACGTCCTCGCTCTTAATTCCAATTCCGGTATCAATAACCATAATACGCACCATCTGCGCTCCTTTATAAACGGTTTTCAGCGTAATTGAGCCTTTATAGGTGAATTTAATCGCGTTGTTGAGTAAATTAGTCACAATTTGACAGATTCTGCTCGGGTCGGAGTAGATGAGATGCGGGATCTTGCTATCCCATTCGAATTTTAACTCAAGACCTCTGCTCTTTGCTGGAACTTCAAAGAGGGTCAGAGTGTCCAGCAGTACCTCCCTAAGAGAGAACATATCATAGTAGTGTCGGTGCATACCTGCACATATCTGCCCAAAATCTAGAATGTCGTTAATCATGCAAAGGAGCAGCTTTGAGCTGTTAGTTGCAGGGACAAGGTACTTGTTTGCCAGCTCTTCGTCGATGTTCTGTCGGAGCCCATCTAGCATGGAGATAATGCAATTCAACGGAGTTCTCAGCTCGTGAGAGACCGTTGCCATAATGGTGTTTTTATAGTTATTCGTGTCTCTGAGGCGGTTGATAAGATCTCTTTCAGTTCTGTCCTTCACGAGGACGAGCAGATAGGGTACGTTGTTCAGAAGGGTCGGTGTTAAGCTGACTTCAAGAACCTTCTCGAAAGATTCGCGGACTTTGAGCTTGCTGTTCATAACGACGCAGCAATTTTCCTCTTTAAGATTAAACTTGACTTCCTCGTCTTTCTTGTTTTTTTCTTGCTCAGGTGCCGGTTCTCCTGTTTTCCTCTTCAAACAAGACATCTTTCTTAAAGAATTTATCACTGAGGCTATAGTCCAACCCTTGCGCTCTTGTGTGTGAGAAGAAGACTCGATACCTGCGCTGTCTTGTTTGAGTTTTTTCATTATTGACAGATACGCTGATTTGAGATCCTTTAGCTTCGTGACGTATGACGTTAGCTTTTTTGTGTGTCTCAACGGGCTAGTTTCTTCAAAGAGCGTGCCATGTCTAGTCGTCCCCGACTGTTTTCCAGAGTATGTTAACGTTTGCATTGTCTGCACAGACTTTAATTTAGCTACTTGGCTGCCTTTACTGCTGCTATTTCCTTGAAAATCAGGCTCACCATTCGGCTTCTGTTGCTCTTCTTGCTCTTGTTTATTTTGAGGCGACGGAACTTGGCTAGGCTGCTGGATGCTCTTCTGTGGCATCACGTTATCAGAAGCTCCATTTGAGTTTTTCGGCGTAACATCGTTAGAGACGTGTTGTGGAGACAAAATTTGTGAAGGGATAACTTTAAAATAGCTCGGCTGGCTCGGAAGAACCGATTGAGAGATACCTACAGTTCCAATTCCTCTCATTTGGCCTACAAACGAGATGTCTGGCGTGTGCCTTTTCTCTAATTGGAAAGTTCTCTTCTTAACAAAGCTTCCCTGCCCTGAACTGACTGAATTTTCATTGCCTCCACTTGGTCGTTCGATATCATCATCACCGAATAAGTTAGGCACGACTAAATTTTGAGGTTCCATTGGGTTTTGCGGGGTTTGACGTTGGCTTCGGAGGATGGACTCTTTATCTTCGCTTTTGTCCTTGTCCATATTCGATTCCTCACCACCACTATTCACTTCTTGCCTAATTGAATTTGATGCTTGCAATTCTTTGGCGAAACTAGCCCTTCCGGAATCTTTTCCTAAAGTATCGAACGTTTGAGCCCTGCCATACTGCCCCATAGCTCGTTGATGGTAATTTTTAATCAAGTCTGCTCCAGGTTTTGGATAGAGAAATTTTGGCAGCTCATTTTTTTCTGGCGTGGGCTTGTCATTATTGATCTCAATAATTGAAAAATTCACATCGTCCGTCTGCAACGGGTTCTTTAAATGGTTCATTGTTTTTGCGAAACGGCCGGTGAATCTTGCACTACCGCTTTTTCTCTTTGTTAATTTTTTCTGAAAATCTCCTTTTTTCGTATCATTTTCACCTTCACCTACTGCATCAGTATTCTGCAAACTGAGCAAGCAGGTCAGAATGTCCTCCTCATTGCAGCCAAGTATCCTGCTCATAGAGGTATTCACATATTTTAACTGCTGTTCATCAGATAATATCGCCACGCCTTCAGGGAGCAAATTCATGAAAGATTGATATATTTCTCCACTATGCTGACTCAAGCGGGTTTTTTCAATAAGTCGCCTTTCGATTGTGCAGTTCTGGAAATATCCGAGTTCGAGTGCTATCACTGCTAATATAAAAAAAACCATGCAGCTTATTGGGAGATACTGCAAACGAGCTGCCAGCATAATATTTGTAAATGCCAAAGGTAAAAAATTCAGGATCCCAAGCGGCTCGATTAACATAAACCCGATATTGAGAAAAAGCAATTCGACGAAAATTATTGCTGATAGAGCTGAATACAAACTAATTCCTGCGTTGCCTAATGGGATTACAGTCGCTTCCAGAGATAATTCATTGTAACCGATCAGAAGGACCATGCGGAAGAAGTTTAGCTGTTTCATGAGTTTTGAGGAGCGGGAAGAAATTCTGTACATTATCAAGTTTAACCCGATCATGCAAGGAGTCCCGATTATTTGGACAATGCAATTCTTTTTAATTTTATCCAGCAAGTCATTTGATATTGTTTCAGCCGGTTCTTCGGTGAATCTTGTGAGAAGCGCTTGAACCAACATTATTACCAGTATAAATGAGGAAAAGAGCAGATAAAATATGTGTTTTTGTTTAAACTTCTCATAAAATTGATCTGTTTCTGAGTTTTTAACGCTGTGGACTTTTTGGCCACTATTGAACATGACTCACTTTGTGCCTTTCTATTCTTTTTTGTGCTGCTGATGAGTTTGCGCTTGAATTAAAATATATATTAAAGTACGTTTTGTGAAAGTATTACTCTTTATAGGTATCTTGGATTAAGTTGGTTTTTTATTCTTCAGAATTGAAGTATCAACACTGGTTTAAAAACTTAATGATTCTCATTAAAACAGAAAATCTAAGCGTCTTTTTTTCTAAATGAATATCTTAGTTATTTTGTTCATCTTATAAATATACATATGTAAAGATGCCCTCAAGCTCAAGCAACGCTTCCAATTCAACAGTCTGAATGAGGAAGGAAGTTCTGACGCATATATTGAGGAACAACTTTATTAATTGTGCTTTGAAAATCTTACTACCGGGCCTGAACGGTATGGTATACACAGTACTCTAAACATGTTTAACGTCGCTCAGACCAACAAATACACTCTTTTTTAATCGAAGACTGATTTTTTTGATAAATTATTTTCGACCCTCACTTTTTCTTTTCCGTATTTGATGAGTTCGTCGAATTTCTGATCCGAGATAGACATATTTTTCAGCACCTCTTCTTCATTTTCACGTAAACAGATCTTGTATATCTGGACCGCTCCATCAAAACAAGCTAAGCAAAAGCGATCAGAACACATTTCGAAGTTTCCCGCATACCTTTTGCATCATCAGGAGATTTAGTCACACAAATTTTCCTTTGCGCTTCAAAACGGTTCTAAAAAGAAATTCCCTTAGACAATTACGCGAGGGTTTGATGAATTACTTCGCACACTTCTAAGGCTGATTTGTTTTTTTCTCTTAACATAGAATAAGGCAATTCACAAGCTCTTGCGCATTCATCTGCAACGTATCTTGTATAGATTTGTTCTTTGTAGCAATCAACTTTGCATTTATGTATGTTTGCCTTTGATTATTTCTGAAAGTTGAGTCCAGCTCCGTTCATTCTAACGCATACCTTAAGTTTCTTGATATGACTCTCGAAAGGCACAAAAATTTGAGCTTTAGCTTTAGATTTCGCTTCTTTCCAATACTGTTCTAGCGTCTCAGAGGAATCTGACATTTGTATTCTTTTTGCAGAATTTGAAATCTTTGTTAAAATATATTTTAACTAATGAACAGTGGACAACGCATCCAATGTTTTTTTTCTTCTCTCTCTTTTTTCCAATTCGAATTAAGGCCCAATCGACTGAAATTATCAAGTAGATACCTGGAGAGACTGAAAAATAGAAAAATGAGTCGAGACCAAAGCATTATCCTTTCCAGTATGGAGAAAGTGAGGAGGAAAAAGCACCTGTGTGTTACTTTTACGCTTCGTGTTTTTTTAATTTAGCTTCATTGTTTGGACCAAACATCTCTTTAATAATACGGTCCACGACTCCCTTAATTGCTTCATATATTTTCCATTAACTGGTTAATGAGAATTCTTCTTTAGACCAGTTTTTGCACTATCTAAATCTACGATTATAGACCTGCATGAGAGTATTTCTATAGTTTATCTTCGGCTTTGCTAGTATTTGGTGGCAAAATCACCGACTGCTGAGGCCTACATATTTATATGGTTCAAGGCTTATATTTAACCAAAATATTAAAATTTATAACCTTTTCGCAAAGTACTATTTTTTATTTACTTCCACCAAAAAATACTTATCAACTTCTAAAGAGGAAACGCTAATGGGATGCACAATATCTCATAATAAATTCGGCAACGTCAAGTAATTCAATGCACACAATCTCGTATCTCACTTTCCCTTCTTCATGGGAATACTCTTTCTCTTTCTTTTCAAAAAATGACATTCTCTCAAAATTTTCCTTTTTAATAGTGTAGTTCAAACTCCTCGTGACAAAATACCAGACTATGCACAAAGCCTGATAACTAAAAGAGACACTCAAACTAACCAAGACATCGATGAGCCAGAAACCCAAACTCGAGACCATATAGTAGTGCTAAAGGCACAATCTACCGCACCGGAACGGAAAAAGAGTGCCGGCGACTCTCATATCCTACAACGACAGGGGTCTTCGAGACTGGGAGTGAAGGAGCCTTCATTCAATGAATTTTCTTTTAAGAATAGCATGGATTCGTCTCGAGATAAAGAAAAAGAATCTACATCTCCTCAAAGTTCGAGGCACATTAATGAAAGCGCGGTTAATGAGAGCAACAGAAAGAATATTAACGACAGTGCTACTGGTGTTGGAGCGCTGGGCATACATCGCACAGCAACTCCGAATTTTACCAATCGACCTTCGGGATTTTTGCTTGAGAAAAAGAATTCAGCAAAAAATATCAACGGGAAAGCTCAACCAGCAGCCGGACTTGCAAATTCTTTAATCGGGTCAGTTATCCCGCAAGATTTAAAAAGCGATCCGCATGAACGTCTGTCTTTTGGAGGTCCACAAGCTCTAGGACTGAGCTCTTCAATTCAGGAAAAGAGTCAACAAATAGCAGCAGCAGAGGCGAGGAAAAATGAAGGAAAGGTCCTTACTTTCAGCAAGCCGCAGTCAGATAAGTTCTCGAACCCTGGAAGTAAAAATTCGGTGGGCGAGGAGCATGTCCAAGGAGATAATACCGCGAATTATGAGAAGAAAACGAGCACAGAGATGATGACCAGCTCGCAAAAGAAAGGCCGAGCCGCACAGTTGAGTATTACTCAAACGAATCTGATTACTTACGACGGGAAAAGCAATCAAGCAATTGAAGTGAAGCATGATTCGATTGGAAATTTAAACGAAGAGCACACGAACTCAAATATCGTGAAAAACGGCTGGGGCAAAGTGCTTGAGTCTCAGGGCAGCCTCGAGCTTAATAGTATGAGTCTAGTGAAATCGAACCCTGTCAAAGATATTTCGACGCAGGAAACTTATAATACCTTGAAAAAGGAAATTTCGCCGAAAGGGATTCTAGGTGAGAACTCGACTGAAAAATTATTTGTCGCAAAAACAAACAGCATGTCTCCACAAACTTCTGAGGGCAAAAATGATCTACATCACCCCGTTGCTGGAAGCACAAAGGCCTTTTTTAACAATACTGCGAAGCTTTCAGCCAATGATAAATTTAAACGGAATCTACTGGACGTTGTAAAGGACGTAGAGGACGATATTTCACCGATCATTTCTGCGCAGAAAAGACCGATATCGAAGATGCCGAAACAACTCGAAGTCCAGCAGCAAAAAATCGAAAGCAAAGAGAATAAAAAGACCGGACTGAATAAGGAAATACCAGAAATTCAAAGTAATAGCTCTGGAGCAACTAGTAACAAAAATGAGATGCTCAAAGAGAAACCAGTTGAGCAGCAGCAACAACAGCAGCAAGTTAATCCAGTTGTTCAGAAAGATTCGCAAAAAGAACTCAATCATATTGAAAGGCCAAAACCGCCAGCTGTGGGGAGGGTAAATAGGAACCTTCTCAACCTTATGAAGGAAGAAGTAGAAGGAAAATCATCAATTCAGCAAGCGGAGACGACGAAAAATCAGAAGTTAAACAGATTGGATAGTGTCGATATTTTAGGAACACATAAGCCAAATTTGCTGCCGATGAGTTCGAACAATTACGACCAAGAGTCTCGTTCAAACATCTTACCTAGCTACAACCATCTGACGCAAACACAGAATAATTTGGGGATAAGTGTTCTCGAAGAGGCGCAAAATAAGTCGATTTATAACTTCGCGGATAACATTTCTGCGGCGGATATCTCGAAATATGAATTCGTCGTGGTTGAGAATCTCGATTACGAAATGGAAGAAGGCAAAAGCATGATTCGCTCTCCGCTGTTGAGTGGTGAGAAATTCCTCGCTGGGTTAAATTCCCCATCACAAGTCCAGCAAAAACAAAAACCAGATTTTGACAGGAAAGATTCAGGTTGGCAAGGCAGAATGAATTTATTAAAAATGGCCAATTCACAAAAAGATTCGGGCACCAATAGCAATACCAACTCGAATACAGTGTCTAGGAAGGGTTCACTCAGTAGTGCAGGTCCTAACATTTTCCGGGATCGAGTTAATTCTCTTCCCGTGGATGCTCAAATGGCGATGCTTGCTGGTCGTGAGATGTCCGACGACAGCATGGACAGCCTCAACAATTCACGCAAAATCCCCCTGCAACATGTAGAATCCAATAAGCATAAACCCAAAACCCCCTCGCATTTCCAGCTAGGATCTGACGGAACCACCGAAACAGTCAATTCTGTCGGTGAAACTCCGAAACAGGACGCTGAAAAACCGAGAAGGACATCTCTCCGAGTCGAAATTCCGGGTAAAGCACTCTTGCAAAAATCAACCAGCGCCATCCTTCCTTCAGGAGGAGGAATTCAAGAGGCTGATTCAAAATTCGAGCAAAGCAACGTTACCAAAGGAGAGGTAGAGGACCAACAGCGCGGAAGACCGGGCTTCGTTAAATCCGCAACAGAAAGCAAGCACCTTCTGACCCCTCCACCCAGTCAGACTGACCTCGATAAACAAAATGCTTCTAAGAAAACGCTGCAAAGATTAGCAAGCGAGAACCAAGATGGCTCAAGGTCTCCAAATCTGAAAGGAGCTGTGCTGAAAAGAACCCATACGTCGGTCATAGAAACGAATAAACTAGATAAAACCAGAGACGATGAAGGTCAGAAGAAGATCAACCAGTATCTCTTTATTAAAGACCTTGGAAAGTAAGATATTGCATTGATTTTGAGTCATTAATCTGAATTATAGAGGAGGCTTCGGGAAAGTCAAGCTGGTGCAAAACACCGAAACACACCAATATTTCGTATGCTTTTTGTGATAATTACCTCTAATCTTTGATAAAGGCTCTCAAAATCGCGAATAAAGCAAAGCTGAAGAGAAAACTTTTCGTGAAGACCCCTGAAACTTCAAACGCGCTTGAAAGAGAAATCGCCATTATGAAAAAATTGGTATTTTACAACACTCGCAAAGCTAATATTCACTATTGATTCTCTAGGATCATCCTAATATAGTCAAACTTTGGGAAGTTATTGACGATCCAAAAGAAGACAAACTTTACCTCGTTATGGACTTGATCAAGAAAGGCGCAGTGATGTCCAAAAGCTATTGGAAATACGAAAACAAGGAGATGCTCGAACGCAGCGCGATATCAGTCGTTAGCAATTTAGATGCTTCTATTTACACGGAGGCTCCCGGGAAAAAGGTCTTAACGGAAGAAAAGGCTTTGAAATATTTCCGCGAGCTTATCCTCGGGCTCGATTACCTTCACAATTATGCAAAGGTGATTCATCGAGATATCAAGCCTGAAAACCTGCTCATTGATGAGTTTGACACTTTAAAAATCTCCGATTTCGGGGTGTCGCAGATCATGGAAGACGATTCTGACGAGCTGAAAAATAACGCTGGAACAAAACTTTTCTTGCCACCAGAGTCGTTTGAAGGTATATAACTCTTTGAATCTGCCTAATTAACTGCTATAATATCAAAGGCAAAGCTTTCAGAGGGAAACCCGCGGATGTCTGGGCTGCAGGAGCCACGCTATTCTTCTTTTTAATAGGAAAGCCTCCTTTTATGGCAGCAAATCACGCAGATCTGATGCAAAAAGTTCTACATGAAGAGTAACATTTAGTGAACTTTTCAATTCCTTACGACCTCTACTTAGAGTTGAATATCCTGATTGGGTCAATCCGAAGATTGTTGATGTTATCAAAGGATGCCTGAAAAAAGATCCGCAGGAGCGCATGACCATCCAAGAGATCATGGTAATGATATAAAACATTAATCCAATTAATTCGCATGCAAAATATAGGCTTCGCCATGGTTAACTGAAGATGGAGAATTCACGGTCAAGAATATCTACGAAGACGACGAAGAATTCCTGCCATCCGAGCAAGAAGTGAAAAACTCGATTAGCACAGTCACATTGAGAGCGACTGTGCTGATAAAAGCGAAAATGAAAATGGCTCTGAACAGGACTAGGGATCACATTGAACAAAGACGCTCGTCAGTCCTCGATGATCTTTCAAGAAAGAACATCCTCGAAGGTAAACCAGTCTCTCTGGCGGGAGGACTACAGAAATTCAACTCGGAGCCTTATAATGCGATTCGTGCAGCTAACCCTCAAGAGTCGAATCAGACCCAAGCGACTAAGAATGAAGCGAATAGAAAAATGATTTTACAGAGATTCAATTTGCTTCAAACGGCTAAGGAGTCTTAATGAGCGAGAACTACGCGCGTTTTTTTATTCTGGTGTTTACAAGCTGTTTTTTAAATATTCCTTTTTCAAGAAACTATTCAATTTTTTTTAATTCGACGCTGTTTTACTATGAGGAAAGATGAGTATTTTTCCACAATTTATTACATCCGTACACAATATCAATCGAATCATATGTTCATAAACTTTCAGACTCATAAGAGTGGACTCAACTATAAGCAAATCGCAACGATTCTTGAATAAGGGGTTAACCGAATTATTCTGATAGTCATCTATCAGATTGATTCAACAAAATAAAATTTATCGAAAGAGAAAAAAGTGCGATAATTTTCGAAGATTCATAATAATTAATCGTTTTTCGCTCTCTTCACTTTGAGATTCACGTGTGACTGGGTTGCTAAGGTAGATTTTATCAATATATTTATCATAGGAGATAATAGAGATACAGCTTCATTGATTTATGCAGCTAAATTCAATTCTTTTTCGAGCGCCGAAATGTTCCTACACACCTGACCTTCTGGCAGGAGAGCTGATTTGGATCCCAAAATATGAAAATAAGCAGTCTGGGAAGAAGAAGCAAGAATCGATAAATTCAGCAGTCGAGGGTGATACTCAGTTCGTTAAAGAAGAAAGAAAATTCAATGTGAACTATTCTGGACAAAAAATCGAATGGAAGAAAGACAAAAGCACTGAATTCGTCTCTCCACAGTCTTTTTCAAAATGTTTACAACCCAAATCAACAGCAAAGAAGCTAATTCAGTGTCTAGAAAAAAGCGAAATTATTTCAGAAATAGCCGAAAATATTGAAGATGAAGATTATCTGGGTTCTGAAAATATAACAGAAGACCAAGAAAGCTGCGATGTGTTTAGCATGGATGAGTGCATTCACAGAAATTCAACACACACGCCATTGAGTTTGCTGAATTATCGCACAAAGACTTTCATAAATCCAATTAAGAAGCTTTGTACTCACATCGCAGCCAACGAGCAGCAGCAGCAATTGGCAGTCGTAGAAGAATCCAGTCCGACTCTGCCAATACCAAAAGCATTTCCATTTCCTTCTTCTATCTCAAGGCCGTACCTCACGAGCTGTAAGGGAGACGCCAGGACTACACAGCCTACAACTAGCTTAAAACAAGACACTACTTATCAATTTGCATCGAAAAAAGACTCAATTGCATCTGAAATAGTTGAACGTCATATTCCTTGTCTACTCCTTCGACCGGTGGTCCCTTCCAGCAAAATTATTATTCATTTCCATGGAAACGGAGAAGATCTGAACATGTCATATGAGCTCTTAGCACATCTAACAAATCATTTGAATGTAAAGAAACCTGAATGTATCATTAAGCTCATCGATTTATAACTTCTAGGTCAACGCTCTAGCGGTGGAATATCCAGGATATGGCCTCTATCAAGGCACCCCAGATGAAGAGACCATTAAGGAAGACGCTGAGACGATTTATAATTTCGTCGTCAAGACACTCAATGTCAAGCAAAAGCACATCATTGTGTTCGGCAGGTCAATCGGAAGTGGACCTGCAGTTCATCTCGCATCGCAGCATCAAATCGGTGCCTTGGTTCTCATGTCGGCGTTCACGTCAATTCGAGATGTTGTAAAAGATCTCGCTGGCAGATGGGTAAAATACCTCGTGAAGGAAAGATTCAACAATCTCAGAGCAATGACAAAAGTGACCTGTCCTACTTTTCTTATCCATGGACAGAAAGATAAGCTCGTTCCTTTCACCCATTCTGAAGAGCTACACAGTAATTAGTATGTGTTAAATTCATAATAATTGAACGTATCTAATTAGGACTTTGCACCGGAGCCAGCGAGCTGCTATTGCCGAGAGAGATGGATCACGTAGAATTTGATTTCTATGAAGACTTTACGCTTCCGCTGATGAAATTTCTTCAAAGATGCAATATTCCGATAATGAAGGAAAGTGAAGTTGGGATAACTTTTCCAACCACACTATTTCGAGCACCTGAATCTGTTTTGAGAAATTTAAATGAAAAAGAAAGATTCCTCTTTGAGCAAAATTTAGATGAGTCGATCGACTTCGAACCTGAAGCCTGTTTGGATGTTAATTAATTCAACGATTTTTTGTGCCAAGTCTTTGTATATAATAACTTTAATTTTTTTGCACTTACTCTTATTTTCGAATCGCACTAATACTGACCAATAAGTAAGTGAATGCCCAATCGATGATTTTTAGCTAGTTGTAATGAATTAGGCATAGTAGTCAGGAAGACGCTTTCTAAACAGTATTCATTATTAACTTAGTTCCAATATGACCTTGAAATTTTTCCTACGATAATGACAGTTTCTTTGACTACTGACAGAAAATAAAAAAGCGATAATTGTCGTTGTCTTGCGTTTGCGGCCTCAGTGCGTGTTTGGCCTTTCTCCTGCTCATCTTCTGACGAGGGTGATGCGATCTGACGGTCGTAAGTAGCGATTATCCTGCTGATAGCGTTTTAATTGATCTATTAAATTATTGGCAAAAAATGTGCCAGAATGTACCTCATTAATTTACAACGGTGGAAAATGACTAACCTGCTAGCCTAGAGACTCTACTTCTTTCTCATAGCATCTTCGAACATATTTTCCTTGAAAACAAAAACTGATAAGACTATTGTACCCGGCCGGCTACGATGATGAATTACTGAAGGATAGATTAATTGAAGATCGAATTAGAAATTCTAGAAATCTTCCATAGTTCAAACAAAACGCGGTTCGTTTTCTGCTTCATCCTTAGAGGAGAAGTCCGAGGAAACCGAAAGCAGCTCCGAATTCCGAAAAAAAATGAGTTTGCTTCGCGAGAGAATTTTCGTAAAAACACCTAAGTAATTAATTAAAATAAGAGTTCGTAAGAAAACCTTTGAAAAACGGAGTTAATATAATATAAATTTATTCTCAGAATTTAACAGAGCCCTCCTTACTGCAAATACAAAAGTCCGCTCCCGCCTGTCCTCCATCCAAAGTATACACAATGATGGACATCTCACGCACTGCCATCTCGCAAAAGCAAACCTTGTTCCCCTTCACGCCATCCACCTACAACTACCCAGACACACCAAAGAAGTCATTCGTTATTCTTCCAACCAAAACAGTACCTGAAGAGGCTGAAAAAACTGCTACTGATACTCCAAAGGTACAAGAGAAATCCAGTGCGCTGATATCTTATGGCAGAGTAGACAAGTATAAGCTCATTAGAGGTTTTAGCAACAAACACGCCAATCCAGTATATTTGGCCAAACTTGACGGTCAAACCTCCCCTTCTGACTCAGCAGCCCAGCTCTTTGTCGTGAAAACGCTCGCGTTGACTGACCAATCATTCATCAGCGAGACAAATATTCTTGCACTTCCTCCCCACAAGAATATTATTGCATGCAAAGAGATTCTCAAATCGGTTGCTGTGGAAACCAACTTCGAAACTCAGATCTGCAATGCGATCGTCCTCGAATACGCTGTTAATGGCGATTTGTACCCTTACGTTGAATGCGGACCGCTATCTGAGGGTATATGCAGATTCTATTTTGAGCAATTACTTGACGCTATCGAACATCTTCACAATAACGGATACTGCCATCTGGATATCAAGCCTGAAAACATTCTGCTTGATGAGAGATTCAATTTGAAACTGACTGACTTCGGATACGCTGTTCCATACACCATGACCGTGGGCCGCAAAACCGTAAACAGTTCTTGCGGCACAACGGCCTATTATCCACCTGAAGCTTGGAGTTCAGCTGCAAAGGAGAAGGGATATGATGGAACGAAGGCTGACGTGTTCCAGCTAGGGATTCTGCTATTTATTATGCTGACAGGACAGCCACCATTCTTGAAGAGTGTGACACAAGATGGATGGTTTGCGCTTATCGCGAGAGGGCGATGGGATGAATTCTGGGATTTCAAAGAGAAAGGACTGACCGCATACTCGAGCATAACGGAGAGACCAATCTTCTCTTCTGAGCTAAGAGATCTTCTTCGAGTTATGCTTGAGCCGCAACCGAATATGAGAACCACCATTGAAAACATCAGGAAGAGCAGGTGGTTTCTCGAGACTTTCCCCGCAGAGCCGATCGAAGTGCAATTCGAGATGATGAACAGAAAAGCTCTCAAAAAGCTTGACTAGCAATAATCGCTAGGCAAGAGCTTGTAAATCAAATTGTAATAATAACGGTTTAAAACCCAACCAAAACAAAAACCAAAAAAAAGAAACAACAAAAAAAAAACAAAAAGAAAAAAAGAAACAAGCTATAATTGACTAAAATTATAAGACTCGGACACCTTAGTGACGAAACTCCTGAAAAAAAAAGAAACGATCCACCGCGTCTCTGTATTGGGTGTTTTTTCCTGGAAAGGTTAAAAGGTTTCAGAGCCATACAAGGGATGTCGGAGGTTGATGTATATTATATTGTACATATTAACTATCATTCTTGAGAGAGAAAGTTGTGGACGGAAGAGAGGAAGAGGAAAGCCTCCTTGGAAGCTGTTTAGAGAAAGGATTTCAAAGCGAATTAGAAAGAAAACAAGGCACAGCTTACCTGTGAAGACCTACTTAATTCGAATGCAATACGTGGAAAAATTTCAAAATTGATCGGAATTCGATGTTGTTAATCAGAGAAAAGCTGCAATAACGGATCTGATAGCACTAAGATACGATAGGAGAAGATGATGTTTTAGACTGAAGGAGAAACCAGCAAAGCGAACGATTATTTGATGAATTTAGCCTTAATATGCTATAAGACGATGGGGATATCGATTCAGCCAAATAAATCTAATGAATTGATACGTCTTGTCGTGGAGAAAAAAGATTAAGAAGTATAGAGCTTTTTATTAATATCCAGCCAGGCAGCCAGGGTAAAATACCTAAAGAAAATCGGCCACTACCCATCAGTTGTCCATATTTCACTGAGGATGGGAGAAGACTCTGACGTAAAGATAAAGATAAAGAAATAAAGGATAAAAGAAAACCATGTTCAATTAAACAAGTACAAAGTGAAAATTAAAGATATTTCATTTTCTTTCCTGTGCTGCCGTATTTGTTATTTCTATAGTTGATGTTGTTTCACAGTCATCGTTCATATGATTGATTAATAAGAGAAGAATTGATTGAAAAACAGAAGAAAGAAACATTGTTATAAGAGGAATACTATGATATAGGATAATACAATAGAACAAAGAGAGGAAAATTCAATGTGAGAAATATGTCTTAGAAATAGAGTCAGAGTCTGAGAAAACTAGGGTTAGCTCATTAGAGAAGGCCAGCAAGATGGGTTCTAAGGGGTTTTTTTCGCTCTTATTTTACAGAAAAAGAAAATCGCTGGAACTATTGGGATATGTTGTTGGAAATGAATACATTTAAATCTCCCATTCAAGGGGTTTTGGGGTTTTGGGGTTTTGGGGTTTTGGGGTTTTGGGGTTTTGGGG
>ENA-UOUE01001455-UOUE01001455.1-compost-metagenome-genome-assembly--contig:-NODE-1455-length-14869-cov-3.998513_pt1 | contig 14869 bp, 17 predicted proteins | sample MGYA00238146_ERZ747223 | MGnify/ENA primary metagenome ERZ747223 (study PRJEB28781, sample SAMN06268865) | compost metagenome | isolation source: single cell | place: USA: California, Emeryville, Joint... | reverse complement strand
AAAGCTAAGGAAAGCCAAGAACAATCAAAAGTCACGACCAAGAACCAAATAATTTCCAAGCCGAGCTCGAAACTTGATATTGAGGGTGGATCTATGACTAAAGGACTCGAACAACACACTGAAAAATCCGCTGATGCTTCCAAGTTAACGCCTCATCAAGAGTCAAAGCCAATCGGCACGTTCGACGCCGACGGAAATTACGAACTTACTCCTGAAGAAGTGAACAAAATCAAACATCACTACACTGTCTGGTTCGTCAATAGAATGAATGCTCGTGATAACATCGGCCAAATGATCTCGAGTAAAAGAATTGAAGAGCACCCCTATCACCCAGACATCAACGAATACTCAAGAAATATCGCACATCTTCATCGCGAGAAGATTCTCGAGAGCACCACCGAGCTGATCCAAGCCAACAAAATCCCAGCACCAAAGGACGGAAAGCTCACTCATGCTGATCTCCTCATGTATTCCAAGAGAGTAAGAAAGGAGAAAGTCGATCAGAGAAAGCTCATTATCCAGAACGAGGAGCTTGAGGGATGTACATTTAGACCCAAGATTAATGATCCAGCGCAAACGAGTCGTGTTCTCGGCAAAAGCGGCACACGAAGTCAGCTGGACGATACTTCAGGACCTGTAGATAGGTGCCTTGAATTGTATTCGCTTCGAAAGTCTCGCCTTGATAAAACGGACAGAGACCCTCATGATATTGAATATGAAAAGAACTGTGATGAGTGCACCTTCCAGCCGGATCTGTCGATAACAAAATTACAGACGTTCAATGCCGGGAACGTGAATATCATGGCCAAGAATATCGAAAAGACGATCGAGAGGCTTCGAGCGGCGCAGGCGGTCCGAGAGCAGAAGATTATTCAATCACAGCGAGGGTTTAATCCGACTCTTGAGGAGGAGCCATTTAAGTTTGGGTTGGATAGACTGGACAGATCGAACGCAAGTAACTTGAATGCTTCGAGACAAGCGAAGATGGCGAATTCTTCTCGCGCTTATGAGCAGAAGAGCCAGTTTGGAAATAAGAGCCATCGGCTAGGCTCTGAACAGCATACAGAGTCTTCAAGATTCGCAAGAACACAAGATTATGATCAAGGAACTAGCGACGAAGGAGAAGATGGCTACGGTAATTATTTTTCCTCATATTAAGGAGACGAATCTGAAATATCTAATAGGTAGCTCCGACAGAAGAGCTCCCGAGCAACTTGGCGCCCATGATGGCGACGATGAGCCAGGGGATGATGAGAAAGTCCCTCTATTGTTCGTAGATGTCAATCTGGGCCAAGGAAAAACTGAAAGGATCGTCGTTTACGAGGGAGATAAGAGCGAGGCTCTAGCCCAGAGATTTTCTGAAGAGCATGGTAAAGTGGCTATTTATTATGGTTATTTGAATTATTTTGATTAGGTTTGGATGAGAATATGACCGTGAAGCTCAAAGAGCTTTTAGATTCGCAGATTGCTGGGCTGTTGACGAGAATTGATGAAGAATTGAACTCTTTGCAATCTGAGAACGATAAGGTGTCTCAGCGCGGAGGAATGGAAGGATATGGAGCTGATGATCAGATTCGAGAGGCAGATGAAGAAGACGACTCTCGCAGAGAATCCACTTGAACAATTTTACAGAATGAAAGCATATTTTAAAAACAGTATTAAGTTTATCTTCATGCATACTTGAAAATCAAGCACGAATCGTGATTTTTTTTTAGCGAAATTATTTGAATTTACATGCATTTTCATCAATCTAAAATATGCAGCCAATCACTTTCAAAAATCCGCTATTTCTAGAATTAGACGAGAGATCGCTTGAAAAACGCAATACGACTAGTGGTAACATTATTGGTAATTTGGAAATAGCATTGACATTGAAGGAGAGACAAAGGACCTTCAAAAATAGAGTAGAGGAATACAAATAGCATGTATCATAATTTTATTTTCATATCTTTAACATCTTCTGGATAAACTCCTTTGCTCGCGAGTTCTAGCTTCACTCGATTAAAATACGTCGGATCAGGGTAGCCATAGTATGTGGGCCCTAGAATGTACCATGTTAGCATATAAATCTTCCATAGTTATCGAATATTACCTCCTGAAGTGTTCGTTTTATGATGTACCCCATTCCAGACTACAGTATTCGTTTGTCCCGTTGTCACCGACGTCCCGATGGTGAATGTCAATCTCCTATCAAAAGCAAGTTTCAAGAGCTTTAACACCTCCACTCCTTCCTCAGTATTCGGTAGATACGCCGCCCGAGACGTCCCTGAATATCTTTTCCCGTTTTTTAGTTTCCCGCTCGGAAAATCGTATTCAATGCAGATTGTCCCTTCTTTGTAACCACTGCAATGTAATTTTTTTTCTAAATAAAATGACATCGTTCCATCTGGCTGATCGCCTAAATACAAAAAGTTATGCCCTTCAAAGCATTAATGAATCAGCTACCCATCATAATTCCATAGATGATACAGCAGTTGGGACACTTGAGATGATCTTTGGACTCTTGAGAATTGATATAATTTCGCAAGCATCCAACATGGAAATAATGGCCCTCGCATTTATCCATTCTAACAACGTCGTTTTCATCGTCTTTTTCAAGGTTTTCTAGAATAGCTTTGAGGGTAATATCTGAACTCGCTTCAAACAGCTCACAGCGACAGATCGAGCATATCTCTTCTTCTTTGGAGATGTAGAGCTGCTGCACGTCATGATGTTCGAGGTAGTATTCGAGCATAGTAAAAACAATTGAATGGCCGATCTTAGCGAGAAAATCTGCTGGTCGTTTGTGCTTTTCTAGCACAAGTTTCTCCAAGTCTTTCTTCTTTGCAATAATTTCCTGAGCGGTCTTCTCTGGATGGGCTCTATCTAGCAAATAGAATCGATCATTGATATTGAAATTGCTCGTTTTAACGATTTCTGGAGAAAAATGTGAGATAAAATCCATTATTATTTGGTTTATAATGAAATATTGCATTCCGTTCTCTTTGCTGTTCTCCTGTTTTTCAACCTCCATTAGATTAAGGTGGAATATGGGATAGATTTTGAAATATGTTTTTATGCGAATATTTTTATTAGTTGTTTAAATATTCAGGTTAAGAGGTAGTAGAGAGTAGCAACTATTATAACAGGACTAGAGATTCTCAGGAAAGAGAACCCTGATTCCGAAAACGAATTCAAGGTCCAGTGAATTATTGTTCTAGTTTGCATGTATTGTAATTTGAGGTTTCTAGGTAAGAAATGGTGAGAAAGGAAGGAAGCAACGAAATGAAAGTTTTTCACTTTGCTTGAATTATGACATGTGACTAATTTAAAAAGAAAGGGAAATTTCTCTTAGTTACATTGCTTTCTACGAATTGTTTCAAAGAAAACACGAGGAAAAGTGAATTCCAACTGAAATTTGTTTGATAATTCATTCACAACTTTCATAATTTGAATTTTGAGCTTTAATGAATGGATAAGCTCTGTGTACAGAGTTCCATCTCTGCCAAGTTCAATAGTTGTATTATTAGTGATCCATGCTCTCTCACACCGAACTAACCACAGCGCTGAGTTTATGATTTATCAATTGGAATAATAATGTAATTTCGATATTCTGAGTACAATTTTGATTAGCGGATCTCCAATTGACCTAGATCTCAGATATGTTTGGAAGCAATCCCCGACATTCCGCAATGCGTAGAGTAAACGGCTTTGTGCTGATCGTAGCCGCTGGTTGTCTGCATTACGTAAAAAAAAGTAAAAGCTTCACCTATTATTTGTAAGACAATCCCATTCTAGTGAACAAGCAATTCAACCTCGAAACCATTAAAGACCTTGCCAAGGAAGATTCCCCTGTCATTCCACAATCACTGCGTCAACTATTCCAAGAGCCAGCCTCCATATATTCCCAAAACACAATCATTACAAGATTTCTCAAGCACGAAGAAAGTAACCAATTAATGAGCGAGCTCAGAAAAATCAAAGCAGAATCAGAGCAGGAAAAAGCGGAGTATCTTCGTGTCCAGCAAAAGGAAACGCTGGCTTATTTAAAGTTTTTAAAGGTAATTTTCACATTTTCTCCGCATTATTTGATCTCTATGCCTAGTCCCTCCAAAACAACGACTGATCGTAGCTAAAACACCTTATATCCTCGCTGTTTAAAAGAAAATGTGTCGTTTTTGTACATTTATCATATACAAACCATTGTAATTATTAGGCTTATTAGTAGTTTTCTTCCATTGAACTTTCGTTATTACAACTGCACCGTTTTTTGAATCCTTTAAAAAAAAACTTTGAAACTCGACTGAACGCTTAAAATAATCACAATAACAACTTCTAAGTCACCATGATGGCAACGAGTGATCCTCAAACACAATTTTTCAAAAGCCTGAACACTGAGACTGTCGGTATCTAATGCTTTGCCCTTCTGACTATTCAACAATACCGAGCTAGATCCCAATGAGATTGATAAAGCATCAAAAGCGGTGCTCGCGTTCTATAAATCCTCTCCAGACAAGCTGAACGCTGAGGTAAACGGTTTTTGCAAAAAGGTCGCTGGTTGGATCAAAGAGCACAGTAACTCTAAATTGCTGCCATATGCGTTCAAGATCGTTATCAATCTCTATGAGCTGCTTGGTTTCTATCTCGAATTTGATCTGAATGGTAACTATAGAAGCACTAGTCGTCGTTATTTCATTATGCATCAATTATGTTAAGATTACTATAAAACGTCCGAGAAGGAAGATGAGAAAGATCCAAAAACACTTGAAAAATCGATGTTGGAAGGCTTTGAGGATGATAAAGAGAATTTTATTGACAACCCACTTCTGAATTTTGATATGATTCATATCACGCTGTCTTTCCTGGACAATATGATGAGCAAAAAGATGCATCTAACGCACAAATCACTACTTACACTTATCCTCCCGATCATTTCAATTTACTCAGTGGACCGAAAAATTCAAGCCATTATCAGAAAAAAGAAGTTCTTAAAAGTGCTGCTGAAAATTTTCAAGGATATTTTGCAATCACCAGGAGAACTCAGCGAACTCGAGATTCAGATTTGCTGTCATATTCTCCATTCCACCGCTAAACTGACCTATGAAAATCGTAATAAAGCTCCTTGATCTAGCGCATCAATTGGAAATATAGGCAAAAATCAGGATTATCTTATCAAGAAAAAAGGCTACGAGTATCTCAAAGGTGTGATAATCACTTCAACTGATATGTCTCTCTTACAAGGAGCAGTATGTACCTTCGCGAATTTATGTGATACAGGTAAGTATACGAGCTATTTGTGGATTATAGTGGGCGATTTTAGTTGATCAGAGGCTGATTTTGTGGTGTGCAGGAAACCTCCCAGTGCTAACTCAAAGGCTAAAAGCGGGAATAGCTGGCCTGAAAAAGAGCCTTGAAACAAAGAAAGTTACTGTGGTTCAGAAAAATTTCAAAGATATCGAATTGACTCTGGTTGCAATCTGGAAATTTTGCATCAGCACAAGTATTTGCGTTTGTTTCTAAGCATTAACATCTAATTTGACGGAATTTAGATGAGGTTATTGATGATTGCTTGCGAAACACTGACTTAGTGAAAAACCTGACTGAAATTTTTGAGTTAATGAAGAAGATTGGTCCTAGTGAGGGTTATTACAACGATTACCTCAGGGCGCTAGGGCTAGTAGTGGCTGTGCTCCGTCGATTTGCTGTCAACCCGACCTACCGAACTCAGACAATCCAGCTCTTCTACCAATATGTCATTCAGATTCCAAATGTCTATAGCAATGATTTAGTGAATTCAAAAACCAGCAGTCAACTATCTTTTCTTTTTAAAGAGCTCTCTGGACTGATGGGCGTCTTATCGCTCGATGGTAATTGATGCAGACCTGCATGTCCTCATTGCTAATGCCTTGTTACAGCAAAAATCTCGTCGGATCTCGTGACTAATGGGTTCTTGCAGAGCTTGATTAAGATCGCGGTGGCATATTTCGAGAATCCAAAGCTTATTAAAACTATCCTTGGATGCCTTACTAATATTTGCACCACTGGTAATTTCCATTGCAATTCGGTCTCTTGATGCAAGGATTTGATTAGATCAAGCGAGAGACACGCTCTGCCATGAGAAAGAGCTCTATGTGCTAATGTTTAACGTGTTAGACAAATACGATTATATCAGCTTCATTATCGATTACGCCTTGAAGCTGATTTTAAATACCACGCCAAACGGTAAAATAACCCATGGAAATGTTTCAAATAACCCCCTTTTTCATATTAGACACTTTCTACAAGAATTACGCATCGATCACTTTCCTTGAAAAACTAATTTATTTACTTCATTGCTATCAATTCGAAGAAACTATTTCACGCAATCTGATAAAAATTCTCAGAATTATCTGTTCAAGAAGTAAAAAATTTCTGTTGCGAGTAGCTGAGGCTAACATGTTTGAAATTGATGAACAGTCAAAGCACTCGAGAACTTCGAAAAGGCTCTGAAAAACTACGAAAGCGCAAATAAAGGCTTTAATTTGGTGACATTCCTGGGCGAGAATATGAACGCGAATACTGATGACCCTGAGGCAGTGGCTGGAGTCCTCTTATTCCTGTCAAATATTTCTCAGAACTGTAAATAATACTCATCAGAGCTTTGTCAACTGACATATATCTTCTTCTAGCCCTGACGATTCGTAATATGATCAGGGATAACCAGCAATTTTCAACATTCCTCAAATCATACATTAACCAGATAAAGGTAGAGAAAAATCTATTATTTAGCAATCTTTAATACACGACATAGGATGATCCGCAAGCGTTCAAAATTGTGTCTACTAGTATCGCCTATTTACCACTTGAAGAAATCGGCGAGTTCTTCTAAAACACAAGAAATTGGCTATGGAATTGAACTATTCAAAGCTTGATATTGGTCTTAAATCTATGTTTCTAAATTCATGTATACGTATGATAAGACTCAATTAGCTGTCAATGGCTCTCAATTGCTCAAAAGTTACTTCGCAGTAATTGTTTGCATCGATCAAAAAGGCTTTGGTTTTTCATTGACTGCTATTAAATAGCTTTTTATCATGGTTGAATGGAGCTGGAGGCCCATCTTTAAGGCGTTGGTTCTCCCAAGTAAATGTTGTGATTAAGACAATTGTTATCGGCTATCTAAATATGCTTTTGTATCTCTAACTGATTTCTTTAATAAATATCGAGATTATAGAAATTACAGTCAAAAAAGGGAGCAAACCTAATTTTACTTAAAGAACGACATGATATTGCCTGCCTGCTTCGATATAAAATTTTTCTTCTTCTTCGAATCGTAATTCCTCGAGAAATAATTATGATAGTTATCAAAAATCTCATCGTCATATGGTGACACCTCCTGGAAAGAGGAACCACCTCTGAACATCCTTTTTGATGGGACAATCATCCTAGCAGGCTGCTCTGGTAACTCATAATTTCCTCGCGTCTTGCTCTTTCTCCCTGGCGAATGTTCCCAAGCGATGCTTTCAAGATACTCTCTTGAGTATTTATCATTGTAGAAATTTTCCCAAGCTGAAAACTGTTCATCTTTTTCCTCAAGGTTAATGAACGTATCGAACTTAGTTGCGAAATAAATAGCATCCCTTTCACTATCAATCTCTGGAAGCTCTTCAGACATCGTTTGATTTGGTTCTGACGTAGCTCTCTCAAGCTGGTGAGTCGTATTTACCTCTCCAAGCTTCTCTCCAAGCTTCGGTGGCATTGAATTTCGCACAAGCCCGGCTGAAATCAGGCCTGCATTTAATTTGATTGGAACCGACTGTGTCATCATATTTCCTGCACTATCCTCCATTGCGAAGAAATCCTTACTGCTGAACTCAGGCGGTCGCTCACCAAAGTGAGTTGAGAGCTTCTTCCCTCCGAATTCCAGCATTTTCTTTTGAATTTCTTGGGCTTTGGTCGAGTCTATTGTAGTCGACTCTTGTTCAGAAGCTGCTTTCTTCTCAAGCGTTTGAATGTACGAGTTGATACTCGAGAGGACCTCAGCGTCACGTTTCTAGAGCAAATTAGGAGGAACTAAGTGCATTGATTACTGGATTAATAAAATCAGTGATGGAGATGGACTGAAAGCCTTTGATAAACTGGTGATTGCGAGTGAACGAGATAATCATCTCGGTTGTTTTCAAATATTCTTGATAAATTTGCAAGCATTCCTTTGCTAGCTCAATGGAACTCTGAAATACCAGATCTAACCAATACATGAGAAGAAATTTGTAATCACGTCCTGGAGAGAGCGAGAGAATTATTACCTAGCATACGAACGACTCCGAGGTACTCAGATGTGAATACCCTGATCAAAAAGTCCATCAGGAGCAAAAACAAATGATGTGATAGCCTGAACTTCAGATGTCCTTTGCTGCCTGTTTCGATAATCTGAAAAAAAAAAACAAACAAAAAAGCTCAGAGAATCGCTCATACAATCAAAAATTTACTTCATTGATCGTTTCGACTAGATGATTCAACTCTCGAATTTCTTGAATCAAGTCTGGGAGAGGTATTTCATTGAAGTATTTCTGCTTGTCAGTGCGGGGAACGCTAAGAGAAGTATTTTTTGAGAAAAATGCTGCTTTTTCTTTGATGTATTTATAATATCTTCTCACAAGCAAATCTACACCGAGTAAATCTGGTTAAAATGAATTTTAGTAGTAGCTCAGAGGGTGCTTGTACTGTCTTTTGCATCTTTGTCAGAGAAATTCTCAACAAAATCTATCTTCAATTTCGCGATGTCATAGACAAATAATCCCTCATCAATCGCGCGATCGAGAATGATCAGATTTTTGATTATATAATTCCATTTGTTACGGCTGTCACTGGTTTGCATTTTCGTAATTATCGTCGTAAATGCCGTTGATGCGCGGGTTTCAGCGTCATTTCCTGCGAGACAGCTGAGAACGACTAAAGATTGTCATGCATAAGATTTCAAACGAGTTAGATGATCATACTGACGATGTCCTTCTCGCTCGGTGGATCTGTATCACGGTGGGAAGTAGCCCGGATCCTGCACTTTTCAATTTATTTATTTTATTTGTGACCAAAACTCGAATACCGTTTCAAATTCACTGCTTGCCAGCAGAGAGGCCATGCCTCTAGTCAATCCTTTAAACATCTTTTAATGCTATCAGCGTTATTTTCTTCTCGATTTCGTTTTTATTTCTGCGGATGCGTTGGATAGGTTCTCACACCCAATAAAATTTACTGTATGACACCCTTTGCAATTAATTAGAAAAAGTATCAAGGATATATACACTACAAAGTATCCTAGGGAACTGGAGGATCATTAAGGCACTCCACGGACTTCAATTCTATAAGAGCTCGTAAATTGATGGAAATAAATATCTTTATGGTAGTTTCTAAATGTTTTTTCCTCATGCTGGTCAGCAAATGAGAGCGACCATTTATAGCACAATAAATGAGATTTTAACATACTTACAGACCTGAAAGTTATTGCATTCAGATTCTAATCCTCGTTGTCTCCTGCAGTCTGTATTCATGCGGTACTTGCGATTTAAAGTTGGATTCAACGTAAGGTTGTTTGAGCTTTAATCAGAATTTAAATAAAACACATTTTAAATAACCCGACACACGATGATCTCACTTGACCAAAACGTACCTTACCAACATGCTCCTACTTCAACCGCTGGGTATATTCCAGAGCAAGCATACAGATTCTTCCCCTCAGGTAGACGCTACTGATTTTTTTTGTTCTTTACCAATAGTGCGTTAATCTATGAAAATAGCTCTCGATCAAAAGACGCCAGACGGCATTCGTAGAATTTTTGAAGGCGGCCTTGTCATCTTTGATCATCATGAGACGAAAGCAATCGCTGACTTCAAAAACTATTGTATGAAGCATCATTACACCCTGGAGCCTATGTAATACATCGCATTCTTGTCAAAACGTGAATCTCTTAGCTGGAAAGATCATAGAATCGTCAGATTCTTACAAGCAAATCAATGGAAAAACGAAAAAACATTGCATTCTGTAAAACAACATGATACTTGGAGAAACAGCAGTCTTCCACCAAAATTTACAAACTACGTTCAGAAATTTTTAGTAAAAGATGTAGCTTAGAAGGCGTTTTCCTTACTGTTTTGGCTAGTCAAAAGGCATCATGTATTATTCTGGAAGAGATTGCAAGTTTAGACCGATTATCGTATTTAATGCTTGGATGCTCGACCCTAAAAACGTATTTTTGTTGGCACACTTTTCCCAATTCTTATCCTCTTACAGATAGATATTGAATCGGTTATCGAAGCGTTAACTTACTTATTCGAGTTTATTATGCGTGAGATCATGCTTCCTGGACAAGTGGAAAGCTGGATATTTATTCTCGACCTTAATAAGAAAGGAATCTTCTCTTTACCAACAGCAGTAACTATCTCAACAGTGGAAACAAATTCTTATAGACTTCTGATAGCCGTTGAAGAAGATGATTGGCTTCTTGCAGAGCAACTACAGAGGCCACTTATGGGTGATGCATGTGGTGAATAGCCCATCTTCCATCATGGTTCCGTGGTCAATTATCAAAGGATTTATGGACGAAACTACTGTAAAAAAGATTCAGTTTTCGAAAACAAGCGTGCCAAAAACTCTTTTTGAAATCGCTAATCCAGACCAAATTGAAAAGAAATACGGAGGTAACGCGCAAAATATCACATCCTTTTGGTATACCGTTGCTCGTTTATTGAAAGTGATTTGTCTTGTTTAGGCCCCCAGTTGTACAGTCAGACAATTACTTGCTCCCAAGCCAAAACCCAGCTGAAGTTTTAATTTCGCCTGAGGAGTATTATCGAAGATATAAAGCAGGACAGCTTGCAGATTTACGCATCAATCAGGATCTAATCAACCAATATGAGCAAATGAAACAGAAGAAGGAGCAAGAGGAAAGAGAAATCGCCTTGAAGGCAGAAGAAAACGCCAAAAAGAAGAGTATGCATATCTTAATTATGGCTGCTAATGAACTCATAATACATATAAAAAAGATGGTCAAGATAGTGAGAATCAGAATGAATTGAAGATAATGATGAGAGATGACAATACAACCAAATCAGGATTTAGTCATGAGGTGCCAATTGAGACCGATTTTTTGGGTGAATTGATGGACGAGTCTATTCCAACTAAGGTTCAGCCAACAAGAAATCAAGCTTTCATCGATGCGATGAAGAGAAATGTATTATTAAAAACGGCAAACGCGTTTAAACCGCGAGACAGAGTACAGTTTTAGTTCTATCTAGGCTATGGCGCTTATGAAATATTCTTTTAAAAAAAAAAATATGGTGCTTGATTATTCAATGCTCGAGTTTGGATAAGGAAAGCCCATATTTTGTAGTAACTTTTTTTTTTGAAGCAAAACAATTGAATGTTAAAAAAAATTTGAAGAAATTCCGCTCGTAAGTTTTCAATTCCATATTTGATAATAAAATCGTGATTATCAATCACAAACCTTAAATATTTGAACAGATCATAAGAAGGAGATAAGAGAAAGCTTTTTTTCTTCGTTTTGTAATTTGTATCAAAGAAGGAAATATGAGGGTTTTCTTTAAGAAAGCAATTGAGGCACGAGATATTTCATGGAATCGCATGATGTTTGGAAAGCCCGTCTAGCTCAGTCGGTAGAGCGCAAGGCTCTTAACCTTGTGGTCGTGGGTTCGAGCCCCACGGTGGGCGTTCTTTTTTAGTTTTTTTTCTAAACTTCTTGTAAAAGTGGAAAGTCTTATTTCCATTGTTAATCTTTTTTGTATGAGATTTTTTCCATGGAGAGTCCAAAAAAGAGGAGCCATTTAGTCTAAATATGTTAACGTTGGACACATTTGTTTCAAGAAAAATCATTTCCTTTTTAAAAAGAAAAAAGTAAAAAAAGAACGCCCACCGTGGGGCTCGAACCCACGACCACAAGGTTAAGAGCCTTGCGCTCTACCGACTGAGCTAGACGGGCTTTCCGGTATTATGAGCTTTGAAATTTATTTTCAGATTTAGCTTTCTTGCAAGTTAAAGGGTATTCCTAAGTCCAAATAGGTAGGTTGTCAAAGCAAATGAAACCAACTCAGATCAAGTACTCTTTTGTATTCCCTTCTCGCAATTCTCTACCCTAAGCCTCTTAGAAAACAAGAGTAGTGCAAAACAAGAGTGGTATTGAAAATCATGTTATCATTTCTCAACTGTTAATCAGTATGTAGATTACACAGATATATGAAGTAGGGAAATGGATTAATGATTAATATTTTCTTCCGGAAAGAAGAGTATAATAGTGAGATCCTGTAAATTCTCCTCCCCTCTCTCCTTGACCATAACCTGATATTCCAGTTCCAGTTCCAGTTCCAGATCCAGATCCATATCCATATCCAACTGCCACCCGAGTAACCGGCTTGTCAACGATGCTCTCAAACGCCCCTATGACCTTAGGTTGAATTGGACCTTTCGGTCTTTCTCTCTTTATCCGGATGAACTCAGTATCTCTAAGCACAGGGAATCTGTTATTGATAAACTCCGACAAATATGCTGGGTCTTTGAAGAGCTTTAGCATCTCCTCATAATTAATCTGGTTCTTCTTCTCCGGATCCATGAAGTGTTGCAAGGTCTCGACCTCATTAATTTCTATTCCACAAGTTTCGTGCAGAATATACGCAAAGGTGATACTACTTACAACCCCTATTAACTCCGATTAGATACATACGAAACATTCATTTTCATTACCTTTCTTTGTTTTGTCATTATTTTTAAACAACTTCTCAAGTTCCTCTGTCCTTGCGATATAGTGCTTCTTTATCTTCGATAACGTTATCTCTAAAATCGCGTAAGAAATCCAACTGATGTCAGCAAACATACCCAATTGAAGCCGGCATTGCATTCGGAAAATTGGACTATCAAAAACTTTTTCCGCTAAACTACCTTGTACTCGGGCCTTAGCTGGGTCAACTGCTTCAGCAACGGGATGTCCAAAGAAATGTCTGAGCCTTGCCAAGATCGTCTTATCTGGGAATTCTTCCGTATATCCTTGGACTGGAGAGAGATTATAATGCGGTCAAGAGAGATATTGTATTACAGCTCAATGGGATATTTATCCGATTGTTTTTCTCGCAGCTGCCATTGACGTTTTCATCATTAAGAACCTCTCCACAGAAAAAGCACACTAGTTGAGTGTCTTTTATGAGTTCGGAGCAGCGATCAGCTATCCTATAAAAGAAAATTCAGTTTAGCAAAGAGCGACCCTCAACAAAGAGCATACTTCAGCCATCCGTCGATCTCGGTCTTTGTGCGAGCTTCGATGTCTGCTTTGAGCTTGTCGTAATTTTCCTTTAATTCTTTCTTTAGTTGATCGTATTTGTCTTCCTTATTGACGATCAATTGCGTGATGACATTATCCTTGAAATCAATGATCTCTTGCGCTATTTTCATCTTTTCGAGATTTTCTCTCTGCACTTCGAGGTCCATGGGCAGATCTGGAGTGACATCGATTTCCTTTTTGATCGGCCGTGCGCTCGTGAGTTCGATTTCATCAGCGACTTGTCTCATGCGGATAAGCAAGTCAGTTGGATCGATGTTTTCTTTCGTAAGTTGTAGCACCAACGCGGTTAAATCGTCGATTTTATCAACTTCTTTCTGATAATCTGAAATGCTATGCAATAAAATCGCGGTTTTCGCGCCCTCTGCCATGCGGAGCTTATCAAGGGTAGCGGCAAACTCTGCCTTGATATCCTTTTCGATCATATTCTTCACGTACTTAATTTTCTCGATGCGATTATCGATCCTTTGCATCTGTGCGATCAGTTCTTGTCGTTTGGGAATCAGCCTCGTTTCCACCACTCGTTTCAGCGCTTCTGCCCTTGGAGTGAAAGCTGCATTCATGCCGTTGATGCGATGTAGCTGAACATTGTAATCAGAATTAATACGCTAGTTGTCTATACCTGATTGTTATGAGGACCAAGCAAGATGCACTTATCACAGATCGGCTCCTCGCAAGTTTCGCAGAAATAAACGAGCTTTTGTCCATGTAAAAAGCACACTTTTTCTCTGGATTGTTCTTCTATTTGGTGCAAGACAAGTTCAGAGACGGCTGCTCCCAACAGCCCTCGTTTAGTTTTTGGACTGCTTTCACCTGTTTCCCGTTTAGTTCTTGGACTACCTTCACCTGCTTCCTCATTCTCGGCTTCAGCATCGGCTTTTTTCTTCTTTTTTGCTTCTTTTTTGTCCTCCTTCTTATCATCTTTATCTTTTTTGTCCTTATCTTTTGCCTCCTTCTTTTTCTTCTTCTCCTTCTCTTCCTCTTTGGTTTCTTTCTTTTCTTCGATCGGTTTGGCTAACAATTTCAAAGGAATCAGATGCTAGGACACAAAGATGCCGTGTACTTGACATTATCGGTAGGTTAACGGACTCTAGATTGAATATATATTTATTTATTAATTGAATTTGGCAGATATAAATCTTTTATATCCTATCCAAATATATGTTAAACCAATAGGTCGACTATATATTCGACTCTATACTCTTACATTAGCATCTTATTCAAGCTAATCTTAGGAAGAAAACGAAAGTTTTTTAGGAATTCAGCGAAAATTTTCAATGGTCGCAGTAAATTACACGAAGATTAATGGTAAATAAACAAAGCAAAATTTCTAAATGATTCAAAAATCAGACTTAGAATCTTTCTCCTCTAATTCTTCTAGCGAGGGCCAAATCCTTAGACATGATAGTGACTCTCTTAGCGTGGATGGCGCAAAGGTTGGTGTCTTCGAAGAGAGCGACCAAGTATGATTCAGCAGCTTCTTGAAGAGCCAAGACAGCAGAGGATTGGAATCTGAGTTCCTTTTGGAATTCGTGAGCGATTTCTCTGACGAGTCTTTGGAAAGGAAGCTT
>ENA-UOUE01001454-UOUE01001454.1-compost-metagenome-genome-assembly--contig:-NODE-1454-length-14888-cov-9.349132_pt1 | contig 14888 bp, 8 predicted proteins | sample MGYA00238146_ERZ747223 | MGnify/ENA primary metagenome ERZ747223 (study PRJEB28781, sample SAMN06268865) | compost metagenome | isolation source: single cell | place: USA: California, Emeryville, Joint... | reverse complement strand
GTCTTCTCAGTGACAGCAGGATTCTTGGAGTACTTCTACAACATATCACTCTGTGTTTTCCTTATCCAATCGTTGCGAAATGCGATCAAACCTTCAAGAGTGTTCAAAAAGACATTTCATATTGTCTCAATATCGATTGCACTGTTGGGACTTATCTTCTTAGCAAGCTCTGGAAAGCTTGGAAAGACGCTCTTTGGAACCTGCTCAATAAAATGGTCTTCTACTAGTGGCGCGATCGCATATTTCGGTCCTGCTATTGTAGGTGTCTATGCAATTATTAGCGGCTCAGCCTCGTATCATATAAAGAAGAGGTTACCTCAGTGCCCTCAGTCGAAGCAGAGTGTCTCTCACTTCCTCAGTAACTATAACAACTACCTGCTCTGTTCGACAGTTCTTTGGTTCATCTTTGCCATCTGTAACATTTATGTGGCTGTGCTTGCAACAACGATCACAGAAGGTGAGGCTGAGCCGCCGTATATCAAAATAATCAGTATAATTGGCAACATCGCAAAACTAGGAAATCCACTTGCACTCACGTTCATCCGATACAAAGACAAAACTATTAAGAGTACGATGAGACGGCTTATCTTCTTCTGGCGAAAGAATAGAAACAGTCTTGGTATGTCAGTGGAAGCAAAGAGCAACAGATCTTCTGTAGGCATTCCTCTACTGGAACAGAAAAACAGCTACGATCTCGAAGAAGATATGCCTAGACGGACTTCAACCATTCACGAAGAGCACACTGCTGAAGTCGTCACCAAATATCTCAGAATCCAAACTGCTTATTCAATTCTGTCTGGTATCCTCTACACCTACAAAGTAGTCAAACTGGACAATGTTTCTATCAAACCAAAAGAAGTTGCTCAAGACCCCACTGGATATCTGGACCATAAAGAGTGTCAAGTTTCCAAAGAAATCATCCAAGAATATCTGCCCAACCTGAACTTTTCTGGTTCTGAGACATTCAAAGGGCAATTCAAGTTTCATGCTCCTTATCTTTTCCATCATCTTCTCAAGCAAGATGCAGGTTTCATCGACTTGGAACAATCAATGGACTTTGATAAAAATGTGGACGCCATTAGAGACGCAAGCGGTGCTGATGGTGGTAAATCAGGAGAGTTTTTCTTCTTCTCAAGTGATAAGAAGATCATTGTAAAAACCATCAATGCTATGGAAATGAATAAACTGCTAGAGATCTTACCCCAATACGTTGACTACCTTGAAGATCATAAAGACAGTCTCATCGCAAAAATCTATGGTGTCTTCACCATGATCCGTGATGGTATTGATGAAGAAGAACACTTTGTTGTGATGAGAAATGTCTGTGGGCTACCCAGAAAGTTTGTCGAGAGAGACTATGACATGAAAGGTTCAACCTTTGACAGAGAAAAATTGAAGGGTGTAAATCTCATCCACAAGTCAGAGTTAAATGGAAGAGGCACTCTTAAAGATACTGACTTCTTCAAATATGAGCATCAACTCAACATACAACCCTCACTCATTGATAGATTCGTAACCACCATGCAAAGAGATGCTAACTTCTTCCGTGACCGCAATCTCATCGATTACTCGTTGGCTGTCTTTATAGTCAACAAGAAGAAATACTTTGAAGAATTTGGAGAACTTCCCACCAGCGCCTTCTATCATGAATTATGCTCGATGGAGAATATTAAAGAAGAGGGAATTTGGTATAACATCGGAATAATAGACTATCTCCAACCATACAACTTTTCAAAAATGATGGAGAAGAACTTGAAAAAGATAATCAAGTTCAATCTCAGTTTGGATACTTCTTCACAGCCTCCTGATGTATATGCTGAAAGATTTGGGGCGTTCGCAAGGAGAGTAGTCGGGCTAGAAAGCAGCTCTTAGCAAGTAAAAGATTTGCTCTATGAAAATAATAACGTTGCCTTTACAATTCCAGTCAGATGATTTGCAATAGCGAGTTTTATCTGAACAAAGTTTAAAATTAGTCACATCATTGTTGATTATACAGAGTTAAGGCTACACAGTCCTATAAAGGTTCCAGAAAAATTTCAAAAATTAACTCAGTTCTGCTGAAGGAGATATAAAGAAATAGCTTAGAAACGTTGCCGTATAGAAAGCCCACTTTCACAATAATATAGAACACCTTGATGCTACTTCATTTAGAATTCAGACAAATAACTCAACAAAATCCATTGCTAATTCGTCATTTTTCATTCTTGTGCAGGACTTTTTCTTTTGTTAGAAATTTTCAAAAAGATGACCCATATTCAGCATTACACAGCAAACAGAAACATAAATATCAAACTTTTTAATCCTTCCACACTATTTCTCAAAATACATAAAATTCCAAGAGTAGCCGCTGATTTGATTCTTCAGGATTAATTGATTGATCTTCTGGTGGCTCTATTTAGAACATTCCGAAAGCATTCTTTCCACCAGCTCTGTTTTCTTGTGGGTAGACTCTCAACACATTGAACTTCACTGTCTTAGAAAGTGGTCTATATCATATTATCATTAGCAATCAAATTTTCTTGAGTTGAGAAAGAAAGGAAATAAAGGTCACACAACTATGCAATATAAGAATCGAATTATTTTGCATTTTGAATAATTGGATAATAATTAGCAGCCATCTTTTTTTACCTGCATTGACCAATAACGGCCATATCACCGACCTTGACGCTGAAGGCAGGAGAAACGTGGGCTGGGACATTTTGATGTCTCTTTTCATATCTGTTGTATTTTGAGATGTAGTGAAGGTAATCTCTTCTAATGATGATGGTTCTGTTCATCTTTGTAGAAACAACGACTCCTCTAAAATTATCCAGGTACGTGTTACAATAAGCACCAATCGATGGTAAGTATTGAGAATTACTTCAAGATTCTACCTCTGATGGAAACGTTGCCGGTGAAAGGGCACTTCTTGTCAACATAAGTACCTTCAATGGCTTCCTTAGGGGTTTTGAATCCGAGACCCACATTTCTGTAGTATCTGATGCCTTTAGTGGTTTTGCTGGCAAGGAGCTTCTTGCTGTTCAGGAAGACTGCATCTTGCTTTTGGAAAGATCTTTGGACCTAGCAAGGATTGTTATTGTGTGACTTTGCTGGCTTGAAAAAGAAAGGGATACTTGAACTTCAGCCATGATGTCCTTTTGTTTCTATTTATGTTTTTTATTCAAATCTATGATTGATTTTATTTAGATTCGCACTTTCAGAAAATATAGGATGGCCAAGTTGTAATTCGAAAAACAGGCAGCAATTATTTTTGAACTTGCTTATAGAGAAGACCATCGAACATTATTTTCTTTCGGCATTTCTCGAGAGATTCGAATTCAACACAATTCTCAAAATATCTTCTCATAATTTCACTAATTCGTTTTATGGATTTTTTGTGAAAGTTAGCTGACTAACTTGTATCACTTAGTGATAATGTCAATCATCTCTTGGGAGTTTACTATTTTTATTTTCAAAACCAATATTAAGGAAGAAAGTTTATTTGGATCGAAAATCAAATATGATGTCATGAGATCATATACAATATTGTCTTTGGAAAAAGCAAGATTATTCCTACACACTGCTCTCTATCGAGAAATATCTCTCCCTGTTCTTCATCCGCTTTTCCACTCTCATCATTGCTTATGGAGATGCTGTCTTCTGTCTTTGTAAATTGTCGTAAGCTATCTTTTGACCCAATAAATTGAGTTCCTTCAAGAATTCGCTCTTTGCATCACGAGCTCTTCTTGCATTCAAAGCGCCAAGCACGATTCTTCTTTGCTTCAGATCGAGCATCCTCCAATTCTTAATGTGAGAACGAAGCACTTCTTCTTGCGTTATCTTCAAATTTCCACTGTTTAACTGCTCAATAATTCCACTCTTGAAACCCTCTTCCTTTCTTTCTCCTTGAGTGACCTCACCACCTGCTTCTTTCTTTGATTTGTAATCATACTTCGCATTCAAATAAGCTTTCAACTCTTTCTTCTTAATATCAAACTCAGCAGCCTTCTTGATATAGTCCAAATTATCCACTCCACGTTTTAAATCAGCATACTTTGCTCTGAGCAGATCAAAAGTAATCTTTGGCACATAAGGTTCTTTTGCTTCCTTTTCCTCAGCTTCCTTTGTTTGTTTCTCAAATTCCTGTCTTTGCGCTTGAACATATTCATCTTCCAAGTGCTGGCGGTAGGCATCACGGACCAATTTTCTCTCCTTCAACACAGTCTTCAATCTCGCCATACTCACTCTAACTTTTCCTATCTGTCCTTGTGGACCGCTTTCACCGGTGATCTTGCGTTTAAGTATGTTGTCGGATGCGATAAGATTCTTTTCTCGAAGTAACACATACCAAAGTTTATGCAAGTCTTCATCTGATTTCAATCTGAGCTCATCAATATTCCAAGAGCGACCTGTAGTTACTTTTTTGCCTTGTTCATCTGCTTGCTGGCGCATTGGAAACTCTGTGAAGGCTTCTAGTTTCGTGGAGTCTCGAAGGAAAAGACTGCTGTTAAATGAAAAAATTCTACTTCTAAACAGACTCTTCATCATTTTTAGTTTTTTCAATCCTTTTTATTTAGATCTTAGGATGACTTTAGAATTTGCTCAAAGTGAGACCAAGAAGAATTGATTTTCAGCAAGGAAATCAATGCATTCCAATTAGTCTATGACAGAAAGAAACGCAGCGCTCTACGCTGTAGATACAAACTTCTGCACAAAGGCAATCTCAAGAATAAGCCAAATAAAATGACCTAAGTTTTCAGTCTCTAAATCTAAAATACTTCTTTAACAAACAATAAGAGCAAAGAAATACAAGAGCCTATTGAAGAAATTCTCTACACCCAAGTCAGAAAATGAAAATAATAATGCAAGTGATGTTCTCAGATTAAAATAATTCAAAAGAATCCAACCGCTCTCAGTTTTTCCTTAATTCCTTCCACCTTAATCGGCTTCGTACAGAAATCATCCATACCAGCCTCTTTCGCATTGTCTTCATCCGATTGCTGCACAAACGCAGTGCAAGCAATTATTTTAAAATCATCAATTTCTCCTCGTTTTATCATCCCTCTCAATATTCGTGACGTCTCAAATCCATCCATAATTGGCATATTACAATCGAGAAATACTATTTTATATTGCTGACAAGCAAGAGAGCATCGATTATGTTGACGCGATTCTATTTTTTCGATCGCTTCTTTTCCATGAAAAGCTGAATGGCATGGGATTTTGAGCCGACTGAGAATCTGCTCTAATGCAGTGAGATTAAAAGGATCATCATCAACAATGAGCACTTTTGGACACTTACAGCTGATTTGATAATTGGAAGCTACTGATGTCAAAGAGCCCAGAGTATGGGCGGTTTGAAGCACGCCCTGGCTCTTTGTTTCTTTTGCTATCAACGCTTGGGAACTGCACCGATAGTTTGTACTAAATGATAGAGGCCTGATCAGCTCCTCAATATATCTCAATTCAAGGCCTTTTTCAGAAAAAACTTCGCTTTCTCCTGCTGACGATTTTTCTAAGTTGACAAAATGAGCTGAACTTCTCTGTTCGTCATGAGCATAAATATCGAAATAAAATGTTGATCCGACACCAATTTTTGACTCGAACCTGATAATCTTGGATTCCTTCACTATTAAACCTTCCGGACTCAGCCTCTGTATAAGATTGTTTGATATCAGCAGACCTAATCCTGCACCTGTGGCATTCATCACCGCTCTACTGCCTAAGTCGATTTTTTCGAACGCCTGGAAGAGTTTTTTCTGATCCTCTAGGCTGATTCCGATCCCGGTGTCTCTACAGGTCACTCTCACTCCTTTGAGCGTGCACATACTTTCAATCTGATCGTGCTGGAGAAATTGGATACTTATAGGGTCCAAAATCAACGATACCTCCCCTTTGAAAGTAAACTTCACAGCATTACTGAGCAAGTTAAGCATCACCTGTCGCAGTCGATTATGATCGGTCACAATCATCTCTAGTTCAGGTGGAAGGTTATTTTGAAAATGTAATTTCAGATTTTTCTTCGCAGCCTGGAGCTCTACGAGCTCAATACATTCTTTTGCAGTCTCGATGATATTTCGAGGCTCGAACACTAAGCGAAGTTTTCCGGCATGCATTTGGGAGAAATCCAAAATGTCGTTAACAAGAGATAACAGAAGACGGTTGCTTCTCAGAGCAGGAACGAGCCATTTCTCTTTTGTAGTGGTTGGAATGGTTGTATCAGACAAACTCTCTTCTATGAAATTGATACTTCCGTTGAGAGGGGTTCTAAGCTCATGAGAAACGGAGGAAAGCAAGCGACTTTTATATTCGCTGCTTGCTTGAGCTGCAATAAGAGAGTCTCTGTCAGTGGTGTCGGTGACATTGACAACGATAACTTTCTTGTTCATGAAGAGTGAAGTTGTGAACTTAATAGAGAAATTCTTTTTTTGCGAATGTGAGGTATCTGCTAAGTCCCTCCATGATGTTTCAGCTGTTATTGATGACTCAGGTTCATTCGGCACGAAAAGAGCCTTGGAAATAATCTCCATGTAATCTTTCAGAGTATGTTGATATTCCTATATGTTTTGATATAAATATCAATGAGCTGTGATAATTTTTTACCGAATCATCATCGCAATTCGTCTGGACACGCTCGGTCAGATGCAATTCCAATCCGGGAGACATCGATTTTACCTGAATTTGCGAAAATAAATTTTCTAGTGATAGATTCCTCTGGGACTGATTAAACATCAACTCAACTGTACGGTTCGAATAGATTAAACTATAGTTCGCATCCACGATCATTACACCTTGATTAATATCATCAAAGATTCGCAGAATCGCTTCATAATTCTCATAAACCTTCCTCTTTTCAAGGAAATCTTTCTTTTTATACAGCTCGTTAATGTAGACGAAGCTCCCATAGACAACCACACATTCAACACACAGAATAAGAATTATTGGCCAGAACCTCTCTTCTTGTACCGTCGGAACCAAGAAATACACGACCTGAAGAATGGGAAAAATGATTTTTAGCCACCAATGCGCAATCGCGAAATAAGTTGAGAAACATGCAATGCAGAGAACCCAGCTTAATGTCCAAACACCCAATTTCCCATAGTAATTCAATACAGCCCCTCCGATATAGGGAATGAACACAAATTGAACATAGATCAAGCAAAGGTCCAGCACAATATTTATTTTGTTCAAGTGCTTTTTTGCTCTTTGTAGGTTGCATCTCAATACACAAAGTCCCACTAAAAGACCCAAGGTAATCACCATTCTTACAATCTCTGATGCATGCATGTTAAGGTTCTTTATGATAGCATATGAGGCGATCTTCGCTACAATGCTCAGAACCGCCCAGATAATTATCATCATCAGTCGCTTGGTAATCTGAAATTGAAGGTCGTGAGAATATGCTTCTGAGTGGCTTTTTTGTTTGAACTGAAGGAGAATGTTCATCTCAATCGAATGGATTTACTTTTGTTCTTTTATTAAGATTGGTAGTTGGAAGAAAAAGCTATGAATATTATAGATATTTAGAAAGGCTTGTTTGGTGTTTAATTACACTGGAAAGAATGATTGGGAACTGTTATCAAATTATTCTTTTAATTCTCTTCGGAAAGTTTTAATTATTTGTATTATCTCAAAATTCGCGATCGTATCACCTACTCTGAAGCATGTGAATCTATTTCTTTTCGCAAGCGGCTTGATTTTAGTTTCAGTCTCTTGTCTTGCTGTACGTTTTTGAAATTGGAATTTATTTTCGAAAAACAACGTTGATTTTGTAGTATAGTTCTAAATCACATGTAGCAATCTTCTTTCCTATTCAAGTCACGAGAGATAAAAGAGAATCTTGAGATTATGTATATACTCCGCTGAACCATCCATGATTCAACCGAGAAGCAATTTTAATCGATCCGAAAGCAGCTCCAAGGGTTACAAACAGATAAGCATTGAGTAAATCACTTTTCATCTTGAGGGTATTACCAAAGAATGATCTTAGATTGAGATTATTTCAGTAATATTAACATGCTCTAACTTAGTACTTCCATCAAATGGTTTCGATTTGAACCTCTATGAAAAACTTCAGAATTTGGTGGCAAATATGCAAGAATAGATGGTTAACATCATCATCGAACTCGTTGAGCTTTAAGAAATGCCCAACTTTCCGAAGATTACTCTTATGTGTTCCACATTGTTCTTAGAATCTGGGTCTAATTCTATTTAATTTAAGGCAAATTAGTATCTTTAGCGATCCAAATTTATTGGAAATCACAGATCAATTAGATTTACTGTATGCAGGTGTTGCAAACAGCAACAATTTTTATGCTCTTTAAGAAACAGTTTTCATGCTGAGGCAAAATAGAGACATTTTTAAGCTCGATAATAGCAACATCGCTAACCACTAATTAGAGTTATCAAAAAAACATTGAGCATGATATTTACATCATCATTTTCAGAGTGATACCTGAATTCAGAGCATCTCATAAAAATTGTGTTTAATTCCAGATGAGTATGATTTCATAACAAGATGTAAATCTTGGATCTTTGGATAAAGAAATTTCAATTCCAATACAGCACTTCTCCATCGTATTTTGATGTCTCTTAACATTTTTAGTCATATTCCCCCCTCCTTGTTGGCAACTTCTAAATGAATCACAAGCATATTTTGAGGATATAAAGCTACAAGAGATTCGAAATTAATTCTTCTAATGGAAATGAATGAAAAGATATTTTGTTAAGTTTAAATATTTACATGAAAAGCAAGAGTCGTTACAATACTTATAATACAGTTCGAGAATTCCATGAGAAGTCCTTGAGAAAAAGGTCTAAATGAAAAAGCTATTGAGTGTGAAAGTTTCATCGAAACTCATCGACTGTCGCTCTAATATCAAAATCTTTTTTCAAAAAATCCAGCTGCTTTCAGCTTCTCCTTAATTCCTTCTAGTCTAATTGGCTTTGTACAAAAATCGTCCATACCAGCCTCTTTCGCATTGTCTTCATCCGATTGCTGCACAAACGCAGTGCAAGCAATTATTTTAAAATCATCAATTTCTCCTCGTTTTATCATCCCTCTCAATATTCGTGACGTCTCAAATCCATCCATAATTGGCATATTACAATCGAGAAATACTATTTTATATTGCTGACAAGCAAGAGAGCATCGATTATGTTGACGCGATTCTATTTTTTCGATCGCTTCTTTTCCATGAAAAGCTGAATGGCATGGGATTTTGAGCCGACTGAGAATCTGCTCTAAAGCAGTGAGATTAAAGGGGTCATCGTCAACAATGAGCACTTTTGGACACTTACAGCTAATTTGTATTTGAGAGGGTAATGATGTACTGGTTGTTTGGATTGCGCTTTGACTCTTTGATTCTTTTATTAATAATCCTCGGGAACTGAGTTGAAACACCGCGCTGAACGCGAGAGGCCTGGTAAGTTCTTCAATATTTCTCATCTCGAGTCCTTTTTCAGAAAAAACACTGTTTTTACTTTCAGTTCGTTCTAAGTCAAGATGCTGAAGCATGCTTCTTCTCCCTTCATGATCATAAACCTCAAAAGAAAAGCTTGTCCCTACATCGATTTTCGACTCAAAGCGAATAATCTTTGCTTCTTTCGCAAAAAGCTCTTCAGGACATAACCTTTGGACGAGATTGTTTGATATCAGCAGACCTAATCCTGCTCCTGTGGCATTCATCACTGCTCTGCTTCCTAATTCGATTTTCTCAAATGCTTGGAAGAGTTTCTTCTGATCTTCTGGACTGATTCCGATTCCAGTGTCTCTGCAAGTCACCGTCACTCCTCTCAGAGCGTAGGTTCCTTCGCTCTCATCCTGGAGAGGAAGCTCGACAGTCGTAGGGTCCAGGATCAATGACACTTCTCCTTTGAAGGTAAACTTAACAGCATTGCTGAGGAGATTCAGTATCACTTGCCGAAGTCTATTATGGTCAGTTAGAATGATCTCTTGGTCAGAAGGAATATTATTTTGGAAGATCAACTTCAAGTTTTTCTTAGCAGCTTGTATCTCGACAAGTTCAATACACTCTTTTGCGGTCTCGATTATGCTCCGAGCCTCAAACACCAATCGAAGTTTGCCGGCATGCATTTGAGAGAAGTCGAGAATATCGTTGACAAGAGATAACAGAAGGCGATTGCTTCTCAGAGCGGGAACTAGCCATTTTTCCTTCGAACTGCTTGGGATATTAGTGTCGATCAGGCTCTCCTCAATGAAATTGATACTTCCATTGAGAGGGGTTCTAAGCTCATGGGAAACAGAAGAAAGCAAACGACTTTTATATTCGCTGCTTGCTTGAACTGCAATTAGAGAGTCTCTATCTGTAGTGTCAGTTACATTGACGACAATGACTTTTTTATTCGTAAAAAGAGAAGTTGTGAATTTAATGGAGAAATTCTTCTTCTGTGAATTATTATCGTTGTCCCACCAGAGGGTTTCAGCCGTGACTGATGGCTCTGGTGAATCAGGGAGGAAAAGGACCTTCGAGATTAGTTCCATGTAGTCTTTCAAAGTATGCTGACACTCCTAAACCATTTCAATTATACTTTGATAATCAAACTAATTTATTACCGAGTCTTCCTGATCGCCAGACACCTGGATGGCTTCAGTCATAAACATCTCCAGCCGAGGAGATATTGATTTCACATGTATTTGAGAAAATAAATTTTCTAGTGAGGATGAACTCTCTTGCCGCTTAAACATCAACTCAATCGTTCGGTTCGAATAAATCAGCTTGTAATTGGGATCCACTATCATGACGCCTTGGATTATATCATCAAAAATTCGCATGATCGCTTCGTAATTCTCATAGACTTTCCTCTTCTCCAGGAAATCTTTCTTTTGGTATACTTCAGAGATGTAAATAAAAACCGCATAGATCACCATGCATTGTACTGCAAACACCGCAATTAACGGCCAATATGCCTCTGCTTCAGCAGTGGGTATCAAAAAATAGATAATCTGCAAAATCGGCACAATCGCCTTTAACCACCAATTCGCAATAGCAAAATATGTAGCATAGCATCCAAGACAGGCACACCAACCGAGCGTGAAAGCACCCAACTTCCCGAAAGCAGCTAACCCATTACCACCAACATACGGAAAGAGTATCAGTTGAACATAAATCAAACAAAGATCCAGAGCAATATTAATGATGCCAAGGTATTTTTTCGTTTTTTGTAAGTTGCACCTCAAGAAGATAAGGCCTGCCACACTTACAACAATCGCTGTCTGTTTCGTAATATCATAAGATGACATAGCTATCGTTTTTGCGATGGAAAAACTAGCAATCGTTCCTCCAACACTTATGAGAGCCCAAATTACAACCATAATCAGGCGTTTGGTGACTTGTAATTGCATGTCATGATTGTAAGCCACTGAGTGACTTTTTTGCTTGAACTGCAGGAATATATTCATTTTTTTTTCCCAGAGATTTTCGGTTTAGACTCTGATTAAAGACTATAGCACTGGAAGAAATATTTTTAGGACTGATGGTTATACTGAATTTCAATTGCTTGGCTAAAATTTAATTTCACGGAAAAATGATCTTAAATTTTCTATTTCGATCTGATTTATTAGTTTAAGAAAAAAATTAATAAATTGAAAAGAACAACTTACCATTCTTCTCGTTTTTTTCTCTCTTTTTCTCACAAAAATGCGGTTTATCGAAAGGAGCCGCCCGCATGGATGCTTCTAAAGAGCCAATTAGATTCTCAATTTTTTGTTTCATTAAAGTCGTAGTAGTCAGTTCAAATAGAATTTAATGTTGCAACGTTCAGAAATTTCAAGCATTCAATAGCACTGCCATGAATAGCGATACAAAGATAGGAAGTTATACACACATTCTCTAAATTCAGCTTAACAAACCACAATTCGTATAGTTTAAAGACCTCGAAAGCAGTTATTGAGGCCAAAAGAGAAGATTTTCGTAGCTGTGATGAGATACACTTCAATCGCAGCTGTTCCAGCACTGATATTCACAAATCATGTCAGTATTTTACTCGAAGAGGCGTATTGACAGAAACTCCAAAAAAACCTAATTTCCTTTACAGAGCATTTTCATTTGGAAGAAAAAATTCTGCTCACTTCATCCGAGGTTCAACTAATGTGGCAATTCAATTGCCTAGAAGTAGAATTGAAGTTGATCAGATATACATTTTTTCAATATTTGTTTCATTGGACAGTTATCCAATTCGATCTGTCAGTAGGTACATTCGAAATAATTTAAAATTTTCAAGGTGAATTGAGACCTGACTATGGCAATTAGTTCTGCTCAATTGGATATACATTAGTATATTAGACAATGGCTCTGTTTGTTTTTGCTCATGTTTAACTAATTTTCAGGGAGTTTTGAAGTAGAAACTGATCCTATTGAAACGTATGAGACCTCAAATTATCAGATTTTTTGAAAAGAGTCTATGTTGGATACTGTGTTTACTATGAAATATGCTGACGATGTGTCGAACAAGAGAGAGATATCATGATTAGATTTTTTGAAACTAAATCGTAAAATTATTGTGTGAATAAATAGGATCGATCTTCGAAAGCTAATGATTGATTTTCTTGTTGCTTCATTAGAATCACTAATGCCCGTTGTTTGATTTGATTAGTTGAAAGAAATTCAATTCAGACAATAAATAGAGAAAATGATGTCTAAAGTTTGTTTGAGTACCCCTGCTCCCAAATATTTTTTTTAAGTGATAAAGTACGCGGGTGCATTCCCCCAAATATATTTAATCAGTGCGAAATTCCCTCAAATTGAAATCTGAATAGCATTGTATCAGCCTACTTAGTCTCACAATAATAACAATCATGACGAAGTTATATATGGGTTTTGTTTCTTGTTAGAAAGCCTTGTCATAATCGGATAAGAAATCAGATCCGCAATTCACACTATTTCCGAAAACACAGCTGAACCCAATAAAAGAGGATTTTAAAATGTGAATTTAGAATCAAAATAATTGTCACTGTCTCTGTCGAAGAATGTTGTATGGTAATCCATAGAGTACGTTGTTGATCATATTAATGATTGTTACTCGCATTACTCGCATTAGCAGGTCCTTTTTTAATATTGCTCATAAAAGCTCATTAAACGATTGAGCTGGAATAGAAAAATGCCCCAATTTAAAACAAAAAACAAAACAAAAAAAAGGAACGCAACAAATGCTCTGGAGTCGTGAAAAGTTAGATATATAATGAAGATGGAAATCTATTGTCAGCTCAAATGATTTTTTTGTCTTAAATTAGAAGAGAAGAACACTTAGAATGATGCTATGATGAGTTTTATTCTCCACACATCAAGCGAAATTTGATCGCAAAGTTGCCTCCAATGTCCAAGGCTGGAAATATTTAGAGCACAGCTTTCTCTTATAACAACATGCTCTTGGTCAACTGTAGCTTAATATCAGATAGATGAGATATTTCTAAACGTAGAACTGTGGTTTTTTCTTTCAAAGAGATGATAAGGGGTTTTTTTTATCCTCTCTCTCTTTTCAACACTATTCAGAGAGATGCTGGTAGTGGCATGGTTGCCATTACTTCAATTTCTAAACCTTGAAAAAAATCAGAAGGAGAAAAAATAGGAGAAAGCACAGAGGCACTTTCATAATAGCCTTCATCTAAATCAAATATAGTTTCTGAACACAGGAACATGCATTCACCAATAAAAGATAACAAACATCATCGAGAGTGGTTGTCTTTGGGTGGGTTAATTGATGCCAAATAAATTTGCTTCTGTTCTCAGTTTTTTTGTTAAATCAATCAAATCACTGACAAAAATTTTTCAAATCCAGCCAAATGAGGAGCTTTAATCGGATTATTTGGACAGTGGATATTTATAAAAGAATAAATAGCAAATAAAGCAAGCAGATGAACATTCTACTTCGGTTTAAGCAGAAAAATCATGCAGAAGCTTATGCTCACGATCTCCAACTGCAAGTCACAAAGCGCTTGGCCATGGTCATCATATGGGCTCTCTTGCATGTTGCAGAGAAATTTTTTTCTTTAGGATACTACAAAGCTGTGTCTATGACACCCTATGACATTTCAAAAATGACTACAATTTTCGTTCTGGTGGCGGGTCTTGTTATATTACGATGCAATCTACGAAGAACCAGAAAATTTTTCACGGCAGTCAATTTATTTTTGGATCTCTGTCTGATCTGGGCTCAGTTTGTGCTTTATCCCTTGGTTGGTAAAGGGTCATTAGATATTTTCACGAAATTAGGCATCTTCGCATACAGTTGGCTCATTTGCATTTCTGTTATCTCTACTTATCTCGCAATTGCGAATTGGTGGATCAAACTAAGCATTCCAATTATACAGATTGTGTATATCTTGGTTCCTACCATACAACAAGAGCATAAATTGTTGTCACCAGTCCTTATTTATCTAGCATGTCAGTCCGGAGTGCTCTATTTCTCATATATCTACATCTACGAGCTGTTTCAGCGGAAAGACTTTCTTGAGAAGAGAAAGGTTTATGAAAATTATGAAGCGATCATGCGAATTTTTGACGATATTATCCAAGGGGTCATCATAGTGGATCCCCATTACAATATAATCTACAAAAACAGAACGAGCGGTGCTATGTTTAATCTGGCACAGAATACTCGCTCATTGGATAGCCTTTTTTCTCATATTCAAGTAAAATCGATAACTCCTCAGTTGGAAGTGATGTCCACAGAACGAATTCAGACTTCTTCTCATGATGACTCTGTAATCTATAATATATTGCAGAATGATCAAAATAAATTATTTAATAGGAACCGACAACAGTTTTGAAAGATTATATGGTTTTGATTTCGAAGATCCTTTTCCATCCCAACTCACCAGAACCATCGGTAACAGCTGAAACCACTTGGCTGGATCCTGCAAGTGACCATCAACAAAAGCAGAATTTCTC
>ENA-UOUE01001453-UOUE01001453.1-compost-metagenome-genome-assembly--contig:-NODE-1453-length-14891-cov-12.226340_pt1 | contig 14891 bp, 9 predicted proteins | sample MGYA00238146_ERZ747223 | MGnify/ENA primary metagenome ERZ747223 (study PRJEB28781, sample SAMN06268865) | compost metagenome | isolation source: single cell | place: USA: California, Emeryville, Joint... | reverse complement strand
TCCATTGAAATTTTTTGATATGCGACTGAATTTCCCATATCATTGCCTCATTCACCGCTAAAATTGATGAGTAGAACCATGAAAGACAAATCATAAAATTTGGCTATTAACATGCTGAAATTTTTGTGGGATGCTGGAAGAGCTCTCGAATGCATCCCTAAAAGATGGTTTCTAAGAGAGATCAGAATCAGGCTAAAAATCCTTTCCGTATTAAATTAGTATGAGAATAATTGAGTATGAGAGTTGAGAGGTACTACGATATAAATAATTCCAAAAAATGCTTTTCATTCGTGAGTCGTAAATGATTCTGTGACTCGATCTTGTGCTTATTTAATAAATTTAATTAAACTTTTGAGTTAATTGGCTGAGAGAACTAAATTCAAGCATTCCTTAGTCCAAGATGTCCTTAACTCGTTTAATGATTTGCGTTTTGCTCTATTCCGCTAACGTTCTCACTAGTAATCTTCAATACCCCTATTAATTTCTCAGCATTGTTAGTTGCATGGGATTTTGTGGATATCCTTGGAAGAGATGCGACTTATTATGGAACAACCTCAGATATCCAAAATTTTACTATGTCTTCATTGATGCCCAACTGGGATACGAATGTAAATACTTTCAGCGTTAGTTTTTGGGCAAAAAGAGCAGCCACAGATACAAATTTCCATACCATGGTGAGAATTTCAAATGATAATACGTATATACTCTTTTATCATGACTTTATCTATTCAACTATTGTGGTTCTCAGAAAAAATAACTTCGAAGGAAGAACATTCTTGGCAGGTTTTGATATGAACAACGCAGCTCGATATCTCTTTTACATACCAACAGGATCGGATTCAAGTGGCATTATAAGCCCATCTTCTTATGTAATTTCTCTCATTTTGCCCATTGAACTGAAGAAATCATAGAACTGGCAAACTCAATTTCCAGATAATGTGTGGACATTCTTTTTTTTCTCTCGCTTTCAACAAACGAATTTATATGGCTTTACTTCCACATCTGACACAATCCCGGTCACACACGAACTAGCCGACTGGTTCCCTCCAGCGTGGGCTCCTCACAAAAACGCATTTATCCAGATTGGAGGTGATCATATCTACGACGCTTGCGATTGCTCAATCTCGGCTCTACGATTTTACAGAGGACTTTACATCGATAGAGATGATTATCTGTTCTTTTTTTCCTTTGGACTCTCATGTAAGAATAACAGTTCTCATTCAGTGTCCTGACTGTACTCAAAATTGAAATTATAGATGGATTTTTGGAGTTCAGTCATGATCCGACAGTGTACCCCATCGATCAAGTCTGGAAGGTTTCAAACACTGAGTTTGATTTGTCAGGGACGACCCTCCAAGGCACAATAGGTTTCACAATTTCAAATTATCAATTAATTGTTAAAATCTTTTTGTTTCTCCAAGGTTTGACGAATTCGATAGAGGCAAGTGACCCTCAGATTAATGAAGGGTATTACATGAGTTGTTTGGGGCACCAAATAACTACGATAAACTTGGTAGAAGATAATATGATGGGAGGTTTCTCTGTAATGTTTTGGTTTCGTCCGACCAGTGGACCTGGCGAAACCGCGCAAACATTATTTTCAATACGAAGCAGTACAAGTATTGAACGAGAGTTTGCATTGTTTTATAATATCAACAATAACTACCTGCATGTCCAGCAGCTCGGAGAATTTGCATATTCAACTGATGTAGGATCTGTTAGTACAAGTATGCTAACAATTGCCAATTTCTGAAGCTAAATGCTAATTTGAAAAAAGCTACTTGGAATCATGTGCTTTTGAATGCGTACGCCTCAACACCAAATAGTACTGAGGACTACTATTGTGATATCTACCTCAACAACATCAAGACCTCAAGGCAAAGGCGAATCCATGATTTTACAACACCTATGATAACTTTCTGCGGCATAAAGCCTTCTTCAACTGCAACAGTCAATGCTGGAGCTGTGGTAGATATAATGGGAATAGGCATAATCTTAAATTCTCCCTACGTGTTTCAAGATACTACCAGTACACAACTTACTTCTGCCTTTTCATATTAATAACATACTCATACAAACAATAAAAGTTCAACCGAATTGCTTGCAACTGATACCATATGGATATTCAACAACTTCAAACGAGATGGTCTATCTTTGTGCCCTGTGTGCTCCAGGTTACTATCTGCATAATCACGTGTGCATCTCGACTTGTCCTTCTCCTTACTTTGAGCATACTGAGACTCGAACCTGTCAAGGTAATAACTTTCTCACATCCTACTCACAGCTAATCTGATTTAACTATATTGCAATTAATAGCCTGCCTAGGAATTTTCGTTGAGGTAATAATCATAGTTCTTGTTTTGATTCGAGCTGTCATTACACATTTTTATTATAGATTTCGCCTGGTGTTTGTGCCAACGCAGCAATCCTTCCAACCATCACAATCAACGGTAAATAAAGATTTTCCTTTTTAACTGTTTTATCATGCATGTATGTATTATAATTTTAGCTCCATCTGTGGTTGACGTGTGTAGCACGTTCTCGATTAATATTACTACTGTCGTCGGATCAGCTATCGGAGCACCGTTCATCTATACTTGGGTCGCATCCACAAATCTTTCAAATGCCACTGAAGATAGTCGCATTACCGCATTTCTCAACTCTCAGGCAGACCGTACAGACATCACTGTCACCCCATTGACAGTCCTCAGTTCGACTTTGTACACGTTGGATGTGACTCTTACCAACCAATATGGATATTCAACCACTCCTCAGTCCACTCAGATTGCAATTCTTTCGAATGAATGTGGAGATGGAAGTAGAAGTTGTACTGAGCAGTGTGATGATGGAAATGTCATTTCAGGTGATGGTTGCAGCTCAAGTTGTCAAGTAGAAACGAATTGGGTCTGCCATCTAGGTAGTGTTGAAACTAATCCCCTAACAGATACTTGCTCATGCATCTCAGATCCTGAAATTCATTATCTTGGTGGTACGTGTTTAAAGTTGGACCCGGCTACAGCCGAAACCATTGCTACTATAGGCTCAGCACAAGTAACTTCTGCGCAGGCAGTCGAGGGAAGTCTCGTGGGTGCTCATTTGTTTACAGGAGCTGCCGGAGGGCTCTTCCCAACTGCAATGAACGCTCTTAATATCCAGATCCTCCTGAAATATTGCAGTGCCAAATATCCTCCAATCGTTGAATCATTCTTTAGTGCCGTGACAAAACATGCTGGAGAGGAATCGTCTTCAAGTGATTCAGGGTTAATCCCAGAATTGACTAGATTTATTAAATCTATCAAAGGCGAGAAATATTTGAGCAATTATGGTCGATTCAAAGTGTTTGGAAAATCTATCAGTTTCTTGACAAATGCAGGAAGTCCACTGGTTTCAGCTCTTGGAAGTTTGGTCATGATTGGAATCATAAGGATTTTCAAGTTTCTCTTAAAGAGCTCTCAGAAATTATCTTCAATAATCGATAATCTGTTAAATACCTTTGAATGGAACATGACTTTCAGCTTTATCAATGGTGCACAAATTAAATTCACCCTGGCATGGTGCTTACAGTTTGGAGAGCCCGTCTTTGATACCTACGGTATTATTAACCTAGTCGTTGCAGTGCTTGTGTTGGTAGCAGTCGTGGTGGTTTCTGCAGTGTCATTCTCTTTTTCAACATGGAATTGGAATATTGTCCAAAATGAAGCTTTTTTGAGCAAAAAGCGACTTGAGATGCTTTCATCAAGACAAAAAAAATTTGTTTGCCTATGGAAACCTTACATTTTAGATTTCTCGTTTGGGAGATATTTTTACCTAATTCAATCAATCAAGAATTCACTCTTTGTGACAATCCTTTATGTATACCAAGGACATCCGATTGAGCAGAGCTATCTCTTGCTTTTCACTTCCATGCTCTATATTGTAATGCTTGTGGTGGGCCAACCTTTCAAAAGAACTATTGATCTGGCGAGTGTCCTTCTAAACGAGATTATTTTAATGGTCGAAGCAGCACTACTGGTGATTTTTTCAATCAATGGGAAAATAGCTTTCTTCGGAGATGATGTGCTAAATCTGATTGGATGGATCTTGATTGGATGCATGCTCGGTGTTCTTGGCATGAATGGAGTATTTATCTTACTTTCCATTGTTATCCCTCTATTCACATACCTCACTCAGAAAAAACCCAATACGAAAAGTAAAGTGCCTGATGCTACTACGCATCCGAATAATAGAACTTCAGCAGCACACAAGAGAACAAAGATTCGAGAAATATCTCTAGAGGATTGATTGCCACCAAAACCTTGAAGGAATAATTGAGTTTCTTGTTTTTTTAATGTGTGTGAATATCGATAACTCTAATCGATCTTCGATTTATGGATTGTGACGAATGCTTATTGACTGCATTAGCGTGATTGTCGAGTAATGATTATATCTACAGCGTTTGGAAATGTGGTAATACTTCCTAATCATGTAAAAAATTAATAGAAATCTCAAAGTGGCTCTTGGCTTCTTTGTTTTCTTTTTCGTAAATCACGAACTTAAAAGGGGATGATCTCGAACCCAAACCCTAACTCTCCAGTATTCGCTAAATTCTCTCAAAATTAATAACAGTTTAATTTTTCTTTCGTTGATTATAATAATCTCTCGTTATTCTCAAGCCAAAAATAAACGATTGCTGGAAGACACCAAAAATTCGCTGTGTCTCCCAAAACTCGTTTTCACTCTGAAAATCATAGAGCGAATCACCGAAGCAGCTTTTTACATAGCCTTTGAGGCCAAGCTAATGAATACAAATGAAAACACCTATTTAGAATTCTCTATTCAAAAATAAACACTTTGAACTTGAGGCAGTCTTATTCATCTTAAATTTCGTAATTCGCTATAATACTGAGATCCTTAAAGGCATTTCATATAATCTCCAACAAGCACCAGCAAACTATGTCCATCAAGAGTCAGAAATTTCTCACAATGAGCAATTCACGTTAACTACTCTGATATTGCTATTCTTTATTAAAAGTTGGCGGATAAAGAGCACAAGCAAGCCTAAAGATAACCGAGAGATGCCAGAGCTAGTTGCTTTGATTATTTAGTTGGAGGACACCTTGATCTCAAGAAAATCTTAGGAGGATTTGCGACTGAGTCTTTTCTGGCAAATAACAGAAAGTGCAATCTCGAGCAGAAACACTGGTAGGTAGTGATAACTCTGTACTGGCAGTAATAAAATTTAGATTCCATAGTGATTTCTGTAAGTTCAGAAGTTGGAACATTTATTGCGTTGGACCCTACAGCTGATAACTTCTTTGCTCTGCTTAAAAGTTTTGAGAAAAATGAAGGTCGTGAGTAAGATGATGATTATTATTGTTACTGTTGGACTGAATGAGTAAATATTTTGAAAGCTCATTATTTTGCTGAAGTTTCCATTTTAGGATTTTATCTCAATGAATTATCAAAAAATTAAATTCGCGCTGACCTCTTTGTTTGATCGAAATAAGTAATCACACTTAAATTATCACTTTTCAAGAAAAAAGGAATTTACATCATCGATCACCCCTCCAACTTTCGATTCATGTGTAGGAGAACGCTGCTAACATTTCACCATAATTTCTCAGAACTGTCTGCGATTACGATGGAGGTACTAGCATGTAAATGGCAGCAAAAGTTAAAAATTGTCGAATTTTTTAATGGATCGATCGATTCCAAAAGAGCTAATCGAGATTTCTTTTGAATACAATGTAAAAGAATGAAAATAGCTACTATGTGCATACCTTCGGTTGTAACATGAGTATGAAATGTCCATAAATTACTTCTGATTGAGACACACAAAATCGATAAAGTTCATTTTAATTACTAACCTACTCTGATCATAGCTAATTGCTAGCTCTTGATTTTAGTTATTCTCGGCGAGCTCTATATCATAAATTCCAATAGAGCTTTTACTTCGTATCAAACTAAGTTGGAATCATGTGCTTTTGAATGCTTTTGCCCCAAGACCATATGTTGTCAATCCCTTCTACTGCAATGTTTACATTAACGGTATCAACGAAGGTCAACAGCTAGTTCGGATGCAAGATTTTACGACCCCTATGATCACTTTCTGTGGTTATGTATGTATTATAATTTTAGCTCCATCAATAATTGACGTGTGCAGTATGTTCTCGATTAATATTACTAATGTCGTCGGATCAGCTGTCGGAGCACCGTTCATCTATACTTGGGTGGCATCCGCAAATCTTTCAAATGCTACTGACATCACCACCCTTCTCAATTCTCAAGCAAATAATATAGACATCATTATTACCCCTCTAACAGTCCTCAATTTGACTCTGTACACATTGGATGTGACTATCACCAATCAATATGGATATTCAGCTACTCAGTCAGGTCAGATTGCAATACTCTCGAATGAGTGTGGAGATGGAAGTAGAAGTTGTACTGAGCAATGTGATGATGGAAATGTCATTTCGGGTGATGGGTGCAGCTCAAGTTGCCAAGTAGAAACAAATTGGGTGTGTCATTTGGATCGTGTAGAAACTAATCCTTTGACAGATACTTGCTCATGTACCTCCGACCCTGAAATCCAGTATCTCCAGGGTGCGTGTGTTAAGATAGACAAGGCAACTGAGCAAGCTATCATCGTGCTGGAATCAGCACAGGCTACTTCATCCGACGTAGTCGAGGGAAGTCTTATCGGTTCGCAAATGTTCACAGGGGGTGTAGGAGGACTATTCCCAGCGGCCATGAATGCGCTGCATATTCAAATTCTTATTAAATATTGTAATGCCAACTATCCATCAATCGTGGAATCATTTTTTAATGCTGCCACTAAGAGCGCTGGTGATAATCATCTTCAAGCGATTCAGGTTTAATCCCAGAACTCACAAAACTTATCAAATCAATAAAGGGCGAAAATTATTTGAGTAAATACGGCCGATTCAAAGTGTTTAGAAAATCTACCAGCTTTTTGACGAACGCAGGTAGTCCAATGATCTCATCACTAGCAAGTTTGTTGTTAATCGGAATAATCAGAATCTTCAAGTACCTCTTAAAAAGTTCTCAGAAATTGGCCCCAAAAATTGAAAATATTCTAAATACCTTTGAATGGAACATGACTTTCAATTTTATCAACGGCGCACAAGTCAAGTTTGCCCTAGCATGGTGTCTACAATTTGGAGAGCCAGTTTATGACGTTTATGGGATTATTAACCTGGTTTTCGCAGTGGTTGTACTAGTTGTAGTGGTGGTGGTTTCAGTTGTATCTATTTCGTTTTCAACATGGAACTGGAATACTGTCATTAATGAGGCATTCTTGAGCAAAAAGCGACTTGAAACGCTCTCGATAAGACAAAAAAAATTTGCGTGCCTACATCACCCTTATGTAGTGGAATTTTCTCTTGGAAGGTATTTTTATCTCGTCCAAGCAATCAAGAACACTCTCTTCGTGGTGATCATCTATGTTTATCAAGGACATGCAATAGAGCAGAGTTACCTTCTGCTTTTCTTATCCATAGTCTATACAGTGATCCTGGTGGTTGGACAGCCTTTTAAACGAAAAATTGATCTGGCAATTGTCCTCCTGAATGAAATTTGCTTGCTCATTGAAGAGATACTTCTAGTTATCTTCTCGATAAACCAAAAGACAGTCCTCTTAGAGGAAGAGATAATGAACATCATTGGATGGGTCATGATTGGGTGTATGGTAGCTGTGCTTGGTATAAATGGAATATTTATCATACTCTCTATCGCAATTCCCATATTCGAATACTTCAGACGGAAAAAAGTGAACATGAAAAACAAAGTGCAAGCCAAAACACTCGCTAAGGCTAAAAAGAGATCGACATACCAAAAAACGCGAATTCGAGAAATATGGCTAGAAGATTAAGAGAAAAATTATTATCGGAAACGATAGAGTATCTATCAAACTTTCTCTATTTGTACCTTAAGAGTACAGTTTGAAATTATTTTCTGTATTAGCGGATACTTTTGAAAGATAAAATCACAACATATTTGCAGTGAGTATTTCATTGCTAAGATTGTAAGATGATTTTTCAAAATGATCAAATTGTTATTAACTATGATTTTGTCATAGATTCAGCAAGGTCATAAAAAAAAGCAGATATATTCACTAAAATGAGTTAGATTTTTATTCGTTAAATCGGATTTCACTGCTTTCATAGCAAATTAACCACTCAGATAGAATGGATATGATGAATTTCAGAACTGCCACAACAAGTACAAACTTAGTAATAATCCATATGGCTGTTTTTCTTCAGGATTCACTCGTGAGTGGTTCGAAGTAAATTGAGCCATTACTTCTGGTTCTTCAATTAATGAAATCCCATTTCTATAAGTAAAAAATTTATTTAGCAGAATAAAACTCCACTGTTTTGTAAGCGGCAAACTCTCGATGAATTTTGAGCATTTTTCGCCTTATTTCTGCCCAAGATTATCAGCATCACTACGCTGGCTGCAGTAATCTCCCATTTTTCTCCAACAAATGGAAATAAGCGTAAAAATAAAATCGACATCTATAGAGCTTAGTTAGCTTCTTGGCTTTCAAAAGCAAATTCCTTAATCCTATCTCTCAGGATTGAAACTTGGTCTACTGAGTCAAAAGCCGAGAATTTTCAAACGCACCTTGCATCGAGCAAACAGACATTGTCTACAGTTGAAAGGATTGATTCAGAGCAATAAGTCTTTTGAGAGCTCTGAATCATTTCTGAGTCAAACTTTTGGGCAAGGCTGATCCGGAAGTACAAAAAGAATAATTGATTTTATCATTCACTCATCGATAAGCTTTGATATCGATTATACATGATTCATTCTTCTAGCCATTTAAGGTTTCAACAGACTCAAGAATTTCCAAATTAAAATCACTCTGAAATTTTCTACAGACAAGCTTTGAAGGATATTGAACTCTTCAATGTCCAACGTGTTGCATTTTCCGAAATCTTTCGGGAATATATCTCCACAAAGAATATCAAAAACCACCATTTTAAAAAATCCAATGGTATTAAGGCTTGAATCTCAAATCGAAAAATCACAAAAAGAGAGATAGAGTGAATTTTAGAGATTGGAAAATGTCCGAAAATTACAACTATACATAATACACGATCAATTGTGAATATTTCGTCCTGACTCTCTAAAAATCGAACCAACATGTAAATTTGCACATCTCATATCATAATAAATTAACAATCATATTGATTGTAGACATATTTTATTGAAGGACCACTATCTTTACATCCTTGCTCCAAATATTTTAGACATCAAAACCAGCAACTCCAATCTCTTCTTTTGGACACAAATTTTCCATGAGCGTCATTCCAAGAAGAATCGACTTCATATGTTTCTTCTTCCGACTACAAATCTCATTAGGTATTGCAATAAAGTACTAATTTTACTCTTGAGATCGAATATTGGCATAAAAATCTGACACCATCATTAAAAAACTCGGAAACTGTTCAGCCGTATGTCCTGACTCTTCTGTATCTGAATGCAACGAATTTGAATTTGTATTGCCCTGACTCTCCTTCTTGGCAGCCTTTTTGAGGGGCGGCTCGTAACCTGACTGGTTATTTTTATTTGCTCCCTCAAATTTCACGGACTTCTGCGCTTGCCCAGCTTCCTTCATGATCTTTAACACTGGTCTCTTATCACGAGTAAGATGCAAATGCTCATAGGCGTTTCCACGAGGAAATTGCTTATTAAAGACCTCAGCGAATAAGCAATCTTCAAGCTAAAATAAAATTCAGGTTCTATATTCAAGAATTCAATGTACCCTTTGACAAAAGTTCAACAGCGTAGAGCAGCACTCGAAAAATCTAGTTATTTTAGTTGCGATTTGTTTCTCGTCTTTAATGATAATCAATCTTCCGTCTTCGCTCCAGCAGATAATGTGATGATTATTAGGGTCCTAAAACTTCATTAGAAAAGTGCCGAAAAAGCGTGGAATTTACATCTAACACATTGTAGAGCCTTTGTAAGAACTTTTCATTTGCAGCACCAAGCCATAACGACCTGCTTCGCGTAAGCTTCTCTTTGATAGAGGTTGTACCTATGGGTTCCATTGGTCTAATATCTTTGTAAAATGTGAAAATTATTAATGAAAATGTCGCGACCAGCCTATAAATACGTGACATCTCGAGTTAACATTTGATTTCTGTCTAGTAACTTATTTTGTTTCATAGCCAATGCTTTCAGAGAATACCAAGAATTATTAAAACTTTCAAATTTTTGTACTGAGATTTTGTTCTATTTTCGCAATATTCTCTTAGTTGACGGAAAAATTATCGGAAATCCTTCCACCCACGTTAGATCACGGTAAATCCAGTCGCCTAAAGGAAAACCGGTCCATTGTAGCTTGATATAATGCTGCTAAGCAGTCTAATTCGGTTGGACCGCTAAGGAGACGCTGTATCGGGTTGAGATTTGGAGTCTGCAGGTTTTGGTAGCTAATGTGAGATATTTATTTTTATGTAAGATTAAATTTCGTCAGTACCGATTTAAATTAACGGTGCTCTAGAACACAGCTCTAATTCAATTTATTCTTTTGCTCATTGCAATGAAGAGGCAAACCAGCGCTCGAATAGATGAGGAAGAACGTCTCGAGATCATAATGTGAAAGAAAAATTGGTAATTGAGACTTGCTTTTGATGAAAGGTAATTATTGCTGATGAATTTATTGCTAATACTGGCAAAACTTTTACAATTTTTTGGTAAAGCTTCATCAGTACGAAAGAAAGAAAATGAAATTTCTTCTTCGAATTAAAGGATTTGTTTAATGGTCAGAGGAAAACTTGAGCTCTCCCGGCTGATCATAGTATGAAAACATACATTCTTACATCCTTGCAGAGTGATATAGATCATCATTAGTCATTATCTCTGTTTGATAGAAGATCCTGCAAGATATTCGATTTTGGGTGAAAAGTTTTAAATCAAATTAATTTTTGGAAAATCTTGTTTATATGAATGGTAACAGAGTCCGAAAGAGTTAACTGGACAACGAGCAGCCCGATTCCTCTCATATTCAGTGCTAAGTTTGGCTGTAGAGCTACTGTATGCAATTTGCTTTGGGTTCACGGGCATTTTATGAATATACAATTAAGCGCACGGGAGTTTGTTACTCATGAACAAGAATTACAAGAATTACTGCCTCAAATTAGCATTATATACCCCTTTGGAAGTATTCTTTAATTTAACGACTAATTCCTGTCAGAAGGAAATTATTTAAATTAATTCATGCACTCACTCTTGCTGGTGAGAACTTTCGATCTTACAAAATTTTATTCTGAATTATTCTTAATCTTCCTCGCAAACTGGAAGACTCTAATAGTTTCTGCTAAAGTAGTTTAAGGCAAAATAGTGTGCTCCAAATTCCAGATACTCTCTTTGATGATAGAGATTCTCAAATTTCATTAAAGGCAGAATTCTTATCAATAACAAACGCATGAAAGCGGCAAGGCCTTTTTTGCTCTAATATGCAAGGGCTCTTTAAATTTATTAAGAGAAATTGTTCTCTGATCACCGTGAGAATTTTCTTCAGGAAAAAATTCTCAAGTGATTTAAATTATCAAAATACTGGAGTATATTTGCATTTCCGAGATTGCCTTTTGAAGGGGTTTGGTAGTAATATATATTTGCTGCCATTTTGTGTGCTGCTATCCAATAATGAATGAAATCCCGACGATTTCAGATGCATTCGAGCTTTTCGAACACGTTTTAGGTGGAGGTACATGTGCTTCTATTAATTGAGAATATTTTAATTGAAAGACCCTCTCAAGCCTGCTTCGTTTTATATTGTGTCTAGCAACTGTACCACGACTACTCCTACTACTTTCTCAGAGATGAACAAATTTTCCGTTAAGATAAATTTTGACAAGTGATTCCAAGCACCAAAGAAAGAGGCAGCAAAAATTTTAAATTGTGTGTTTGCCCCGAATTGAACCGATGCTCGCGTTTATTAACTTAACTTTATGAAAATGAAGCGAGTTGAAGAATATTGTTCGGGGTACTATCGGTTTAAGATGCATAATCGGGTTGAGATTATTTGAACTACTTGACTTGGATTGTAAAATAGCCTAGCAGCAGCAACAGCAAAATCTTTGAAAGCTAGTTTTCGTATATTTAGCAAATCGAACTAAATTCAAGTCGGATTTTACCTTCTATTTAAGTTGGTAAAACTTACAAGAAATGGTATAAATATTTGTGAGGCTAAGTGTTGCAACCTTTGGTGAGATATCTCCAAGGCTCTTAGTTTTGATCGCAAAAAGCACAAAACATTTTGAAAAGCAAGATTTTCTTTTTTGGAATTAATAAATAGGAGTCTCAAATTTTCTCGAGATGCGCTCTGTGTTTTATTTAAACAATTTCAAATGAATAAGAAAAAATTTTGAAAAACGTTATTTGTCATTTTATTTTATTATTTGGGAAAGAAAAAATATGATCTTGAAATATAATGTTTGAGAATATATATGAATTCAAAGGTTGAATCATGATAACCTAGTGATCTTTATAAGTACTAAGAGTTGTACTTATCAAGATAGACTGCCTGCTACTTAAACTATGTTATAATCATGATGAACAAGCAGCAGCTTCTCTGCAATCTCATTAAATTTTTTTGCTGCCAATTATGTCTTCATGGCACATAATCGATTGTTAGAGGTCTCTTACTCATCAGATATCTGATTGCGCTTTGGATCGCAAAAATATCAAAATATCCCTTTATGATTTTATGCAAGGTGCAATCATGCTAAATTGGCCAAATAAACACAACTTTTCCGCGATTCCTCCCTCTTCTCTTCAGAAAATTTATTCTTTCTTTAATATAAGGCTTTTTTTAAATACCAATACCGCCTTGATATAATAAGACAACCAAGCCAATTAGATATTTAACCCGCCTTAGAATCAATTAAAAAGCATTTCGTGAGAGCCAAAAATATTGGAAACTAGCAATAACAATGGAATAATGTTATTTAGCAGTTGCAGTTTTCGCTTTGTAAACCATGTGTTAGTCTAAAGTATCACTTGCACTCGCTACTAATTCTTTTCATTTATGAGGATACTTATTTTTTCTATGTTTTCTCTTTTTCGCTTGTAGCGACTCTCATTCTCATTTCTGAGATTAGTTTTGATTTAATTGCTACAACGACCAATGGGAACCTTGAATTCACACTAGAGTAGAAAGAACGATCAATGAAAATTTCGATGCTAAGAAGCAATGAAAGCATAAATGTTCTTAGCTTACCACAGAGATCTCGAAAGGAGTTAAGCCTTTCTTACTTGACCGAATCCGAATGGATGAGCTGGAGCAACTGATCCTTTCAGATTCAGACCGAGAATTTTAATTTCAGACTCAAGTTTAATTATGCCTTACAACATTATCTATTTTGATTTTTGAAAATACTATGAGAAAACAAGCTACAAAGACATCGACGAAGAGCTCCGCTTTCATTTGATTCACTTGAACTTGTTGCTATCAGTCGATCTGATATTATTCCAAATTTATCGAGCATATCAAAAGATAAATAGCCCCTCATTAAAACAAAAAGTTAATATTTAGAGAATGAAAGGGCCATGTGTCATCGCTCTTAATTAGTTGCAATAGTTTCAATGCTTGGTGTCGGCAACGATTGTAGCAACTTCAGAAGGTCCATATATCACAGACCAGTGAAACAAATTTTTGAAAAAAGTCGAAAATTGAGCAATGCTGCTTTTCCAGAATAGTTGTTACTTGGAAAATTTATGAGGAGAACAGGGGATTTCAATTCTACCTTTACATCCAACACAAAGCAGGGCATTCTGTATAAAATAAAAGGAGATGATACGGATTTTGGAACTTTCTAGAAGTTCTGGGATGCCCTTTTCCTTCCTTAAGCTGAATGAAAGTTATAGAAAATGGAACACAAACTACACTCTACTTACTTGTTAAGAATTATATATTACTTGAAACTTCTATTATAAATAAATTTAAGTCGTAAAACGTTCTCAACTCATCAGCCGCCTCTATCTAAGAGAGTAAAAGCAGCAAGACCACTAAAATAAACGTAAAAACATATAAAATAAACCATAAATTACAAAATTCCAAGCCACTAATATCTGATTTCTTTCGAATACTTGCTCGGCTAATATTTTCGAAAGTTCATTTTTGAAAGGCAAATCAACAAGGTTTTCTAACCTTCCTTACAACGGCTCCAAAAAATAGTAAAGTTAAAAAGGTTGTTTTCAGGATCAATTAAAATACCATTATGCTCTAAATTTCCTAAATCTAAGAGATTCGCTACAAAATGTTCCCATCTTGGCTGATATATAATGAAATTTAAAGTGACTATTTTGATTTGCTCTTTATGGAAATTCAACGATTTTCATAAAATCAATGGGAAATCATATCAGGGAATTTCATTGAGTTTCTTTGGAATATCATTTCAAGGGTCGCCGCATTTCGAGTGAGTCATAGAAATTTTATAAATAGATAGAAATTACAGTGGAGTCGTACCTGCTCAAAGAGCAGAGATTCACAACAAACTGTGTTTGTTGCTATAAAGGACCTTGTGGCTATGTTGCTCAGCCTATTTGTCGACAACAAATCTCACTGGAGAGAGGCGCTTGAATAAGCTATGAGGCACCCATTTCGCAGCGCATCAGTTTGGGATTTTCCCTTATGGTTTTCTGAAAAGCTCGCTTTAGGCTGCCGTACTTGAAATTCGAGGTTGGAAATTTTGGTTTTGAAACAATAATAATAATTTGATGGTTCTTACCAGGCAGTAGGTTATTCAATTTTAATTGGTTTGCTTTTAAATCTATTCAATTCATATTCTTTCATTAATCAAGCACTCCAGTATTCAGTTGAGTTTTCAAAGATTTAAAATGATGCTATTTACACTAGTTTCAAAGCCCAAAAT
>ENA-UOUE01001451-UOUE01001451.1-compost-metagenome-genome-assembly--contig:-NODE-1451-length-14893-cov-21.333018_pt1 | contig 14893 bp, 14 predicted proteins | sample MGYA00238146_ERZ747223 | MGnify/ENA primary metagenome ERZ747223 (study PRJEB28781, sample SAMN06268865) | compost metagenome | isolation source: single cell | place: USA: California, Emeryville, Joint... | reverse complement strand
TATCTCGCTTACTCGTACAATATATAACTTTAGAGAAGCAGAGGAAGAAGAAAATGATAATGACTCAACGGCTATAGATAGAGAAGGCAACAGAACTGAAGAATCTCCCTCCCCGGACACGAAGCCAAAGAAAGGCTCTGTAAATCGAATGAGGTTTCATCGAAAAATAATAAAACTATTACATAGAAAGGGAAGAAGAAAAAAAAAGGAAAAAAAGGTGGCAAGAGCTCACAGCGAGGTTCGCTGAAAGGAAAAGATATAAAAGACGTTGTAGCAGAACAGATTGTAGAGGAGAATGAGAATGACGCTCTCAGCCCTGAGCAGAATACAGTGGAACAACGTGCAAAAACTCCTTCGCAAAACCAAGAAGAACCATCAAATAGACTAACTGTCTCACGAAACTCCAGACAACACACCCATTCTGAACCACGCTCACAGGATTTATCAGAAAAACAATCTGAAAAAACTACCACGGTCGTTGAGCCTCCGAAAATCATGGTGAAGACGAAGAAAGTCTTCCTTGAACCTATCAGAGGGAGGTCAAAGGTCCTGGAAAGTTTTACACAGCTCGAAATGACAAAGGAGGCTTCGATAGGAGGTAATTCGGGACGGCCGAAGCTCACACAGCGTGGCACATCACTAGAGAACCTCAACTTGAAACGACAAACAACAAATCTGAAAAATCCGTCGAGGGCTGAATTAAAAGAAATCGTTTTTGCAAATGAGCAATCACAGCTTCTAAAGCTGGGTCAGCCAAATGATTATCCGAGTTCAGAGGGAGTTTTAATTACTGCGCTTGGTCAGGATCAGTATGGTAAATACGTATTGCCATGGAGAATCAACTAACTGAATATTCTCAGGCCAGCAAAAGAATGCGATAAGAGAGTCTGACGGCAGTGGCTATGTCGATCAAAACTCGACACAGTTGCCCCTGATAAGGAAAGACTCGATGCCGACGGCTAATAATTCTTACTTCCAGAACAGCACGATCGATTATAGCGAAAATAGAGAAATATTTCCTGGAAGAGGCAAGATTCATAAACCAGAAGGTAGTAGTCATCGCATTCTGCCTGCTTCTAAATACCTTGTATTAGAAAAAAAGCAGGAAACTCCAGTGATCCCGAGGGATTTCTTCATAAAAAGGTCAAAAAGCCAACAACTGTTTGAGGGGTACTCGCTTATTCAATATAATCCTGTTCTGAGACAAGGTAAGTCAGCCAATGCTCCAACCTGTTCAAGAAATTTCTCTTTAGATCCATCGATGCAGCTGCAAATACTTAAGGACATGCTTCGTGTTCTGCTAGACAAGATGAATTTACTGAAGAACCATTGTCAGGATTTCACTCGCATTACTCGAGTAGACAATTGAAAGCCTTATAACTGAACTCATCACTCTTTTTTGAAAAACAAGCTTATTCGAATAGTTCACATGACTGAGAAAGTAGCTCTCAATCAAACACTTGAAGAAATAATGGCGCTTGTCGAAGAAATCTGCAGCGTTATCCTTCGAGGTACTATTTCTGTGAGACGATTTTCAGTCTAAGGAAAATTTTAACTGCAGAATTCCGTGAGGCTCCTGAAAAGGTTGGAATCAAGCCTTCACCACTCAAAGATCCCGATGTTATTTTTAAAACCTATTCCAATCAAGAAGATCGTTTCAAAGACAATATATTGATGTTTCCAGAGCAATTGAACTTTTATAGAGACTGTCTGGATTGCTATTTTGTTATGGCAAGGCAGAAAAGGCGGAAGCCGTTGAGCGACGAGACTTGTTTGCTTACGATACAATATATTCAAAAGGCTCGTTACAAAATCGGCACTTTTCTTGAATCAATGAAGGTGTTAGAGACAAACATGGATTCAAAGGTACAATTTCTCGTTGAGCTCGCTCTCTGACATCTTCCTTCAGAGAAAATGGCTTGAAGAAGAAAAGAAAATCAAGCAACTCGAGCTTGAAGCTATTAAATCATCGCTGCTGAATCGAACACCATCAATAAATGGCATTCGTTTGCAGGAGAGACTGGAAAAAGAGCTTGACGCGCTGGCATCAAAATCTGAAGAAGTCGGGACGTTAGCTCCACGTTGGAAGAAAAATAAGCCGCCAGATGATGCCGTTGGTAACAAAAAGCTCACCTAAATTATATATTCATATTTATTGCTAGGTGAGGCAAGATACAGAGCGAATCTGTTGAATTCTCTCTTGCAGAAGAAATTCAATTTCAAAAATTCTTTTCTCACCAGAGAGTCAAAGGTCCAACTGAAAGAAGAGTAATTCAATATAAATTGAGTTGTGATTAATGACACTTGAATCTTATCTAGTCAAGAGGAAATTAAACTGGCTCTTATAAAAGACATGAAAAATCTGATGAAGAACAAACCGGTAGCTGACAACCGAATGCTGGTTCTCTATGAAAAACTAACGAATCCTTTCCATGATAAAGAAGTGAGACTAATTTTTTTTTCAGAAAGCAAGGCTAAATAAATATTTTTTAAAAAGATTCGACATGCTTTGAAGGTTGCCAAAGAATTTTCAGAAACACCATTGGATGTCGACCTGTTAGATATTGCCGAATATGAAGATCCTAAAAAAGAGGGGGAGAAAAAGAAGGAGAAAAAATTGATAAAATTGACTGACCAAATTCGCAATCTGCTAAGCGAACCCAAAGTTAAGTGGAATACGCTTGCGATTTCAGAAGAAGAGGCGAAATACATTTTGGAAAAGCTTGACAAAGACCCTACAAGCTCCTCAAAGGTACTAGGATTACTAATTGAAGTCATGATTAACTGTGTTTGATTGCTAGGTGCTATCGGCAATGGTTCAAACAAAACCACATGTAACCTGCGTAGTTGATAAAGAAGTGCTACAATCGTTTAAAATTCCAGACAGGAGAGACCGGAAGAAGCTTTCTCCTGTGCAAAGAAGGAATTTTAACCGTTCAATAGGCTAACTATGTGTCGAAAGTCCAATTTTTTGTTAAATAATTAAGGAATTTTTATATAAGTATGAGCATATATGTACAACTTAGAATAGGTATGAGACAATTCTGAATCTTTCAAAGATTGACCAATAAGTAATCTCAAAGCGAATGATTAAGAGAAAAAGTCTATTTGTGCGACAATAAAAGAGTTGCTATAATTTTTTATCAAGTGTTCAGAAAATATATAAAAAAAAAAATTAATTAAACTTTTATCGGAAGCTTTTGTAAAGCCCTGTTTCAGAGTTGCATCACCTGTAAGTCATGAATGAACATTGGTACCACCAATAGTCTTGAATATCATTCGTTGCTAGAGGTCATCTCTAGACATCACAGTAGTCATGTATGCATCAGCATCATAAGTCCGAATTCGTCATCATTTTCATTACAAACAATCCGCTGAGAGAGCTTAGAAGGATGATCAAAATTACAGACTCTAATGCTCCTCTTTAAGGATATTAAGACTATGTTATTGGAAAGAATTTTCAACAGCACGAAAAATGCTTACACAGACAATACTCGCACAAAAATTGAGAACGAATTGTTAAACTTTCTATCCTTATATATCTTGTGATACCTATGACAGCCGTACCTCGATAGGCCGCCTTCTTAAGTATTATCCTTGGCTTTAATTGTTATAAAAGCCCTATTTTCGTTGTAAGCCCTTGAAATCTATACTGATATGTATTTGATAATTAAATTAACCAATTTTAATCATGAAATTTAACAAGTCATATGATTTTTGCAAACCAGTATAACCTAAAAGAATTAATTTTTATTACTGATAATTAAAAGCGCTCTAATTCTCAGATTAACAACCTGTGATCATGGCATTTCGATCCCACAAATCATCTCCTTCCTGGCACGAACTAGACTTCGACACCGAGAAATTCTCAGGCAACTCAGGTAAAAAGCCTTCTCCACACCTTTGTTCTCCCTCTTGCAAAGCTTCCTTTGATGATCTTCTTCGCCTTTACTAAATTCGATCTTTAACTTAGACATGAAAAATGAACCTCGCTCCAAATATACAGATAAAGATCTCTGCCAGCTGTCTGAGGCGATCCTCTGGAATAAATATTTCGACACATTCAATTTTTATTTCGCTAAGCCTATTAATGAAATATTCGCCGAGGTATCGACGCCGGACACGATTCTTTTCAAGGATCTTCAGCGCTATGACGACGACAGAGAGTTTTTAAAAAGATATTATTCGGGAGAAGAGTATCCAGCTAAATATGCATCGCTCAGTGAGTTCTATCACTCTCATAATGTGTCTGCTCGACCGAATCTCAGTATCCACGACCAGAATAAAATTATACTCAAAAGGAACTTGCGGTTACATAAGCTTTTTGTAAATAAGCTTCCTGCCTTCAAAGATATCCCGCAGACAGCTCGCGCTTATAATCCTATGTCAAAACGAAAGCAAAGAGAGCTGATGTCTTCTGATGAGGAATCAGAGCAAGAGGACGCTAACGATGCAAATAGAGAAGGTGGCATTGGGAAGGTGTTGAATAAACCTGAGCCAAATGATAACCAAAGCTATGAAAGCAAGGTTTACGATATTTATAACCCAGGAGACTCTTCAGTGGCTTCTGAAAACCCAAGTGTTAAACCCCCATCGAGACGAGCAAAAGGTCATAGAAATATTTTGCCGGAGGAGGTTTTAAACGACAATCAGCAAGATGATTTCTGCCCGCCTATCAATAAATGGACTGAGAAATCAATCACTTTGAATTCGCTGGGACGACTAGACCACTCGAATTCCAGTAGACCAGACGTCAACGAGAGCGATGATATCATGTTTGAGAACTTCGCTCAAGATGGGCAGGGTGTAAATCTGATGCAGGCCGGAAACGGAAATGGAATCCAAGTTGAAGGAAGGATGCCTCTAACTAAAAAGGCTGGCAGCAAGAATAATATAATGCCGCCACTCAAACTCGATCAATTAAAGGAATCTCCTGTATTGATGACGAACTCTCCTTCTGGTAAAGCTCTCGAAATCCATCGAAATTTTCAAAAGAATCAAGGTGAACATAGAGCGACCCTGCCTTGCATCGATAGAAACGCCTTGAAAAATGAAGCCGATATCGAGCAAGTTAAAAACGAAAGAATGGTCCAGAGCATCTCACATTTAAAGGGCACGCAACCTGTGCAGCCAGCTTACAAAAAAGGCGAGTTTAATATTGGAGTCAAATCAAAACATCAAATGATTCAAAGCCTACCAGACGGAAATTTCCAAGCGAATACCCAATCGCACGAAGCTATCCTATTCTGGCAAAGGAATCCTAGCTCTCCCACAACAGGGACAAAGAACACCCACAGTATCGTGTCTACTGATACTGGGAACAATTTCTCACGAGGAGAAGCTCCTCAGCACTTGCAGCCCGCTCAAAACAGGGCCTCCTATGACATTATCAACGAAAAGAGAGAGGTGAGTGGCCAACCACCTTTGAAGAAAGTCCATTCCGATCTAGCGGACTCAACGAAACTGTATGGGAAAAATCAGCATTTCGTGAAATCGCCAGGGCCAAGCAAAGGAAATACTGGTACATATGACCATGCAAACTCACCTCGATATCTCAACACTAAATTAGTAACACCCATTGGGTTCACTTCTCCCGCGAGTAAATCTGTTAAATCCTTTGGCAATGCGAATTTTAGGGCTGTTCCTCCACAAAAGAAGTCTGGTGGAGTCTTGAGTCCAAGAGGGAATGAGAGCGAAAGCAAACCTTCAGTCGATTTCAAGGAATCGATTATTGTAATGAACACGACAGGAACTCCGACATCACGCAAGGGCAGTCATCCTCTTCCAGACTACAGCATCAAAAATTCACCGAGTGCAAGAGTCAAGCAATTCGTTGTAAACAAGCACGCTCTTGGAGAGCAGCGGGATCTAAAATTATCAGCGAATCGAGGAAATGCACATAATTTCATTATCGACCAGACAAAATCTCCAAAGAATATTAGCAAAATGGCTCTTTCTGAAAGAAAACAACAAACAGGACCTGAAAACGAGCTGTCGATATCAGCTCGAGGGATCAATAGCGAGAAAAAGTCAGTTATTATTAAAAAAACCGTCGATCTGAAACTGAATTTAAGCAAAGTCAATCAAGTGCAAAAACAGCTGATGAATCAAAAAGATATCCATGGGTTCTACACAGAACGAGCTGGGAAGCATAATACCGAGCCTCTCTATCAAACTCCAAAGAATAGCCACAAACCCAGTCACCATGACTACTTCGGAGGTGAGAGCTCTCTTAAAAACCCTCAAGTGAAGAAAGCCGAAGTTTATCGGGTAGAAAAAAGAGATCTGAGATCTCTGAATCAGAATTTTAATACGAACTCTGATTCGAATCTCGTACTTAAATCTGATTTTAGCGCATCAAGCTTCAGGGGAGCTGGGAACCTGTCCTCTGTAAGGGTTAATACGGATCATTCTGATGATAAAGGATATCAAGTCAAATATTTTTCAAAAGGAGTCAATGACAAAGTAAAGTTTATACGGCGGATTTCTGGAAACCATACGCATAAATAAAATAGTTTTGATTATTCGTAATATATCTTCGACCTCTGAATTTTGTTTTCGAAGCAGAGGTTTGATAGTCCAGCTATAACTAATAGTCAATGTATAAGTGTTGGAAGAGAAAGTAATTCTGATTGAAATCATTTAAGATTTCATTGAAAATTTTCATATAAGATCTATAAACTCTTATAAATGGGCAAGGAAAAAACTTATCTTTTAAAAACTGATCTTTTTGAAACTTTTGGTAGTGGAAATCAAGTCTATTTTACTTTATGTAGTCGTTTAAGTGGAATGTAAAGAAATTTCCTAAAGCCGAGGTTTCTCCTCACAACCGTCCAGCAGAAATAATTTCCAGATAAAAGATGGGTCACAAAGTCAGGCTAATTTCCTCTACTCGATTCATTCGTTCACCATAAACGCATTGAAGGAAATAATCTATAAGTCGAATCAATACATAAATGCATGATTTTTAAATAATAATAAGGGTCGTAAAGTTTTGGTGACTTAATCTGGTAATAACAATAAATTTGAATTCAAAAGATTAGCGCAATGGCAGACTACAAAAAAGTAAAGTTCTTTCTCTTCCGTCCACTTTATCATAATCAATCTCCCAGTTCCTCTTCGAACCGTCCTTCGGTACAGCCACCCTAAACCAATTTGGACAAACTCAGTCTCAAAACTTACCTTCCAGCGCTCGCGCTTTTACTTTCGCCTCCAATCAATCTCAAGGATCCACCGGCCAAAACGAGAAAATACCAGACCTGGCAGCCTATCTCGACAGAGATTTCCAACGCACTACCTACTCTCAAGAAGACATTGAGTTCCGAACCGAATTACTCAAGAACGAAATGAAAAATCTTCGCAATCTTCTGCCAGCCTATGGGTATCCGAATCTCGGAGACCTTTTCAGCACAAACCTCTCAGACATCGAAATGACCATCAGATGGTACAGACCTCCTCTTTGTGCTCCGCTAATCATTCCTTATCTTCTAGCATTACAGCTCTCGTGCAACAAAGACAAAAAGACTTGGACTACAGAGCCGAAATGATGGATAGACTCAATAATAGCGACAAGGAAAAGGCTGCGATGGCGCAATCGATCGAGCGACTTACCAACCAAAAGAGAAACCTTGAGGCAGAAAGAGACTCATTACTCGCAAAAGCTAAGCTCTTTGACAAAACTCTCAGAGAAGAAAGGTTTAAAGATATTTTCCATATTAATCGCTCTAACCTATCACACATAGAGAGAAGCTTAACGCAGAAAAAGACGAGTTGGCCAAAGCGCTTATCAAGTTGCAGAGCAGAGAAACGCAGTATCAACATGAGTTGAGGAACAAGGACAACAACTATAAGCGACTTCAGGACCAGATAAAGCGCATCGCTGATAAGAATATAAACTTCAAGAATTCGTTTGAAATGACGACGACATTGGAGTCGAAAGGACCAGTCCTTTTCTCTGGAAATGTAGCACTTTTTCTAAAAATTCGCTTAGCTCCCCTCGTCTAGAGTGATAACGAGTTCACGTTTATGATTACAAAAGGCTACGAGGAAATTCATAACCGTCTGCTCGGTGAAAATGAGATTCTCAGACAGAATCTCGCGACTGTCCAGAAAGAGCTTGTTGATCTTATGAATCTGAAAAAAGAACTGTTTTTCAAGAGGAGGAGAATCGAATACGGAGACGATATGAAAGACGAAATTGATTTTTCTGACACTAATTTGTTCAATGTGAAAACTGACCTGTTCAAGATGCCAATGGAACCAGTAATATTTATTGTTACTTGATTCAAAGAAATAAACTCGACTCTCAGATGACAAAAGAGGCAGTGGAGTGCTTGCAGGAGAATATCAAGAGGTTCCGTGATTTTATGCAGAGAGTTGATAGAATCGATCAAGATATCGAGATAGACTTTGGCGCAGAAAACTCCAGCGAGATTGAGAAGATAAAATGTGTGAAGAATCTTAAACTGTTACTGAGTATTGTTTCTCTCTCTTGGCAATCAGGCTAATTAACCGAATGATAGAAAACTATAAGTTTGTCGTTGAAACTCAAGATTCGCTCCTGAATAAAACTCTCATTCAGCAGAATAAAGTTAAGAGCCCAGAGGAACTGAATTTCACAGGCACACGATTTAAGATTATTGATGATAAGGAGTAAGCCTTGGGATTTGTCATGAGAAAATAATGTATCGATAATTGCTCTTAGGATGGATAGGGTTAAGCAATTCCTGGCTGAGCAGAAGAGCTTCTTGGAAGATAAACAGAGAGAACTGGTGAGTCCTAACTAATTTTCCCTTGAGTTTTGACTTGATTAAATAAAGGCGATAAGCAAGCAAGTGATGGGCGCAACCGTGAAAAAAATTGATGAAGAAAAATGCATTATCTCGGTATGGCTTTAATTTTGCCATTAAAGAATCCTAAACGCTTGTTTTAGCAAAAACGCCAAGAGATTGAGGAAGAAACCGATAAATTCAGAAGGGCGCTGCAGGATATTGCAAATCGAAACAATCCTTTTTCGATAAACGAGCAACAAGAGACTCCGAATGCGCGAAAGAGAGATTTATCACAGGGAATTGATATTGAGAACTAAAGGAAAAATTGAATTATTGTATATGATTAAAGAATATTATTTATGAGGATTCATTCCTAATCTTTTTTATTTTTCACAATTAAATTGGGCGATATGCTGGTTGATTTATCTATATGAAGCTTGGAACTAAGAGTGCATAGAGAGCGTATTGAATACCCTCTTTGAGTGAAAGCCATTGAAAGAGTAAATTCTTCATAGTATAAACATGAGAAGAGGTGTGTAGTTTAATACACAAAGAAACTAAAAAAATTTCTGCGAAATACTTTCAATTCTAACTTAATCTACGCGAATGCTGCTGACAGCTGGTTATTTACTGGACCTTGCTGCTTCCAGAGTCTTTTTTTTCGGTTGAGGTACCTGCTCAACCCGTCATCACGAAGAATCGTCTCTGTAACTCTGAACTCAAATTCGTCATCATCAGAAGCGTCATCTTTGCCAAATTGAGATGAAACCATTTTTTGCAGGGCTATTTTAGCCTTGATTTTTCGTTTTGGTAATTGCAACATCTTCTTATTTCTTGCAATCTCTAAGTTCCCGTCAAGAGAAAGGCTTTCAGAATCTTCTGATGCTACTTCAGTCTTATATTCTTCAAAATAAGCATGTCTGGAGCTCTCATCTAAATTAAAGAATTTTTAAGTACTAGTCCGAATTAAATTTCGAACTTTCAGTTCTGAGGCCAGTAGAAGTCTTTCTAAGCTTTTCTGTTTGAAAATTATCAACTTGAGTCTCTGCACGATTCGCTTCTTCGCAACTAACATAGCTATGAGATAAGGTCCATCTTGAGTGGGGGGTACCTGTTACAATTGCATAATTTTTGGCAGGCAAAGCAATTCCATCGAGCTGACTTGAAAGCGAGATATACAAAAATCGGATCCTTCTTGAACGCTTCCACGGCACAGAGCAAGCAAAACGCCGCATTACAGCCATTCGATCCACACTTTATGACGTACTTGGGCTCATATGAGCGAGAGCATATATGACAAACATCGCCTTTCGTATCAGTTTGAAGACCTGTAGTTCCTATAAATCACAAATGCGGTGAGTATCCTGCTGATATATAAGCGGAATACCTTTGCTTAGCAAAGTTTTAAGTTCCTCGAGTCGAGTTTCAATTTCAGGCAACGCTGGGACTCTTTCGGCTCTGAGTGATCTTGTGCGAGTTCCTCTTTCAGAGTTTGGATTCTTTGCAGTTCTTTCCATGATTTAGTTGTTTGTACACGAATATTTGAAAACGTTTGTTTGGGAATGTTTATTCAGGGAAAAGTTTTATTGATATTTGGGATGTTCTGTTGTTGTATTAGAATTGGAGTCTTTAACTTTAGGGTATTTCTGGTGAGTGGTACCAGTTGATTCTGATTATACTTGAAATCTTCAGTAATATTTTGCTGTCATTAAATTAAAAGAGTTGGGTGCATAAGAAATATAATTTGTAGGGTTGGAAAATAGTTTGTAAAGAAACTGGCTCTAAGCTTAACTTGAGAAGCAATGATTGCTCTTTGAGCTTTTGTTAAGCAGTCTAACATGGGATAGTCGAGAGATAGTAGTCTAACTGACAAATCGCGTCAGATGTTGGTTGTTTATTTTTTGAAGTGCTATTCTTTGAGTATTACAAGCTTAGGATACTGATGGAGTGGGTGGGATATGTTTTTAGGATTGGATAGCTTCAAAAATAGGAGCAGCAGTAATAAAAAAAAAAGTTCTAAGAGTTTGGAGAAGTTTTAAATAGAATTAACTAACCGCTGCATTGAGGTAATCACCCCTTAATCGTGGGTACTTAGTGAAAAGCAAACATTTTCCTGATTCCAGACCATAAATGGATAAATAAGTGATAGCTATCAATTAAAAGCACTGAAAGGCACCAAGGATGTTGTAGCTGAATGAGAGGCAATAAATTTTGAAAGAAAGGTGATCTAATGTGTTTGAATTGACTAGAATTGGTCGGACTTACTTCGGCTCGTATCAGGAGTAATGAGTAGGCATTGAATTAGAGTAAGGTTAATTATCGATTAATGATAAAGTTGTTGGAACCTGACAAGTTACTAGTTTCACATACATAATCTGAGGGTTGGCAGTCTCACATATTAGCTAATTGATGAGAAAGGAAGCGACCAGACTTGCAAGCGAGCTTCGAATATCTCGTCGCCTCCAAGTTCGACCATCTTCTATTTGTTATGGCAGCTCAACCAAAACATTGCTAATTAAAACTTCTTTAAACAGCAACAGGCGAAGGTAATAGTCTTCAAATGTATTGTCACTTCATGGAAAATAAAAACTCATTCAGTCTAAAATCATTCACCAAAAATCCTCGTCTGAATAACCAAAAAATCATCGAATATATATCGATACGACCTTAATCTGCATGGTCGCTCATTATTGTTAGATACAATCTTGTTTGATTAAAATATTAACATTTAATTTTGTCTTTTGTTTTGAATGGTTTCAACAATTTCCGTGTCACTTGCTATATCCTTCCTATCAGAGTCCATTCAGGAGTTTATTATCTTGTTGTGAGCTTTTTGACTCACATCAGGATTTAACAAATAATTGATTTCAGATTTTGGGTTATAATATGTCCCTTGTCTCCATTCACCAAGCCGAAGAGCGGGCTTCTCTTCCTTCGCTTTGTTTAAATAACTCACGATTTGCTTCTCTTCTGGTTTCGCTAGAGCCAAATTGCTTGCCCCAGTCATTCCAAATGAAGCGCTCTCTACTTCTCGGTAAGATTTCCCTTTCTGCTGGCTATTCTGCGCTTTTTTATAGCTGCCATTTCTATTGCTATCAGTATTTTCATTCTGATAGGATTCTCCAAAAACCTTCTCTTCAAAGTTTTTAAACGCAACACAAACCACGGTAATATTATCCGAAGTTTTCCGATTAATCGCCTCCAAGAGGACACTATCCACAGCTTGTGCTGACTGCTGATGAATATCATTAGCCACTTTTTCTTCAATGTCTTTCCAGACTGCTCTCACGACATCTTTGCTTGTGAGCTTATCAAATATTCCATCGCCTAATCACGATATTATTGGAATTCCTTCAACGAAATTTTCGGTTACATGCGATAATGATGAAGTCATGCTCATCAATTATCTTAAACGATTTCACATCAGGAGTCGCCACCACGACCCCAGGAGCTCCTCCAAGCTTTGGTAGTTTCGCTTCGATATCTCCAAAAGCTCGGGTCACAGAAAGTCGCCCAGGGAACACACGATGTGGTCCTAAAATGATTTGTGTTTGCTGTTGGGGTTTTCCTTCTTCAGCGCTCTTTAAGATAGGAGTTTGGGATCTGTTGTAAATAAAATAGTTTATAATGATGAAAAAGAATGATTCATACTGATAAATTTTCCCTCCATTGTCAATAATACGCTTTTGCTCGATTTCATCCAACGGCTTGTGATCTCGGCTCAACGAAAAAACTTTGCGGCCGGCGTCTCCGCTCATTACTGCTCTACTGTCACCGACGTTTGCGACGTGGCACATATCTCCTACGATCAAAGCAACAACTGCACAGGAGCCTGATCGATCGATTTCTCCGGAGGGATTGCTCTGAGCTAACTCTAAGAAGCTTTTCTCGGCGGCTTCGAAGCCTTTGATGATAGCTTCTTTTGGATTGTTTGGGAAGCTTGGTTCTTTTACAACCTTTAAAAAATGATTAAGACAGGGCTGAATTTAAGACTTACAAATTGATGGAGATTATCTCTCAAAAAATCTGCGCATTTATTTCCTCCATGTCCATCGAACACTCCAAAGAACGAGCATTTGGGCCATTTTTCACTCGTTCTGTTTGCTGGTTTATTGATGTTAAGAATGATTGAAACTCGATCTTCGTTGTAGTTTCTAATAAGTCCTTGATTCGTGTTTGCGGCGTAAGCTCTTATAATTCCATGGTTTTTAGCTGAATGTCTCGTAGGCTCATAATTTGGTATGTGTTTCAATGTTTTAGGTTCATCTGTTTGAATTTTATTCGAATTTGCGTCAATTGAATTGGGTGGCAAGTTTTTTGGAGATAATTTTGCACTGAGAGGCTGGGATTTTATTGAGGAAGCAAACTCTTTGGAAGCCGTGCTATTCTTAGTAATATCTCTGTTGTTTGTATAGCTGTTGCCAGAGTTAGATGCTGAAGTTACTGAGTGGGAGTCGTATGATTGAGAAGGGCTGTTGATTGTTGTTGGTGTGGAAAAGGAATGTATGTGAGTCCCAGCCCTGTCAGTATAGTTAATGCGTTTGTTGTTCAGAGGAGAAATGTCATTTTTTCGACGGGACTCTGGAATTTTGTCTTGCTTGCTCAAATTGGTAGATTGCGACACAGTCGCGTTGACGAAGTGATGCGCTTTTCTGTTAATTAGATTGGAATAAACTTGCTTTCCATCATTTAATTGAGTGGTGCGGTTATCGAAACGGGGGTACTCCTTTGGCTCCACTACCGTATACATCTTGTTGCTTCCTGAACCGTCATCGATCAAATAATTTTGGGCTTGAATATCATTTTTTGACTGTTTATTTGTCTGCTTATCTGCTTTTGATGTGTATTTCGGTTGGGTTAGCGAAGCTGGGCCATCATACGAATGGTTACTCGCCGAAGCTGAGATATATCTATTTGAATTCAATGCATGTCTTCGTTCATAATTGGCATCGAGTAGCTGAGATTGTGCTGAAGATCGATCGATAGTATGAAAACGAGAAGAATAATTGTTCGGAGACCTTGAAAGCATTATTGTTGCCTGAGTATGAAGGTTGTTGCTTGGTATACTGAAAAATATTATTTAATTAACTTCAGTCAACGTTCAAATTTGTATCTCTTAGCGCTTTTTAATCTTGACGTGATTGCGCTGACGGATTTGGGACAAAAACGCCAGAAACATAATCCCATTAATTATTTCATTGAATAAAACTCTCACAAAGCTTCTCCTGAATAACTGCATCATACAGAAACTCTACCAAGCTTCATTTTAATCATTCTGATGGAAATTGATTGAAAATTGAAGATAATCACCTTCTTTTTGGGTTATATAGAATAATAAAACAAAAACGCAATTGCAACAAGCGTGACAATACATCCTAGAGCTATTATTTTAATATAGAGTTGGTTAATCTCTTGTCCTGAACCTTTTCTGATTGAAACGTAGTTTATTGAACGTGGATTTTCAGCAATCACTAAGCCATTTCTCTGTGAATCTGAAAAGAAAAGCCAATATTACCCACTGGATCTCCGGAGCGAGGCTGATCTGCAGGAAGTAAATTTTGATTTTCTTTCCTTGCCTCTAAATGTTAATATCAACCGTATTTAATGATGAGAGTGCAGCTGATACCTTGCTGGTTAAAGCAGGTCAGATGATAACTTATAAAAATGCGAATGCGTTATAAGATAGTTACGTCTAATTCTTCCTGGAGTCTCTTTGCGACCGCGAAATCATCCTCGATGACCGACAAGGCCTGATGCGCTGTAGAAGGTTAAACACAAAAAACTAGCGAGGGCTGCTACATTCTGGATTTTTGTCCTTTTGGTCGTGCAGCTCCACTTGCATTAGTTTTATTTCGTAATTAATTTGAATTCGAACCGACGGATCAGATGAGATCTCATTAAACAATATTATCTATCGGTTTTGCTAGTGTTACGAAGAGCGGCGCATATTTCTAACCAAAAGGAAGAAAAGAAGAGGAAAGAGAGTGCCATGGACAATCTAGTTATATTTTCCTTTTTCTAAAAGGCTCTGGTAAAAAAAAAAACAAAAAGAAGATAGAATACTCAATTATCCAAATTTTTAACGGCAATATTCACGGGTGGCGTTGATCATATTTAGGATC
>ENA-UOUE01001449-UOUE01001449.1-compost-metagenome-genome-assembly--contig:-NODE-1449-length-14900-cov-7.307765_pt1 | contig 14900 bp, 16 predicted proteins | sample MGYA00238146_ERZ747223 | MGnify/ENA primary metagenome ERZ747223 (study PRJEB28781, sample SAMN06268865) | compost metagenome | isolation source: single cell | place: USA: California, Emeryville, Joint... | reverse complement strand
TAGCTATTATGACCATGATCATGATCACTATGATCATAGCGATTATGACAATTCTGAACGTTCTGGCAACTCCCATTACCGTAGCCTTTCTGATGATGACTCTCGCAGATCTGGCTATAATCAAGAGGACAGGAGCTACCAACACAGTCGCAACGATAACGACGACGGTCACTACGATCATGGTGATCATTATGATAACGATAATCACTACGATTCCGACGATCACTACGACCACGATAATCACCCTGATAATGATGATTCCCATCGCCGTAGCCTCTCTGATGATGACAGTGATGACCACTACTCTGGCAACTCATACTATCATAATGGCTATAACAATAACAATCATTATTATGGTGGCTACCCTTACAATAGAAATTACAATAATGGAGGTTACTACGGCTATAATGGTGGCTACAATAATGGCTATTATAACAGATATAACAGAGGAAACTACTATAACAACAACTACAACTACAATCATGGCTATGGATACGGTAGCAATAACAACAACTACTACAATCAAGGCTACAACAGGGGAAGCTCTAACTATTAAGTTGACAGAATCAAGAAAATTGAGAATACATATGTATACGAAACATAGCGAGTCATATATCTCCATATGAACTAACGAATTCAACATAAATTGTAATTAATATTTTATGATTACTTGATTTGAATTCATAGAGTTTGAGGAAAATATTCATCATTTCAAGAAAAAAATCCTTCTTCGTTAGTTGGCTGTTTAGATTTCGGCAGTAGTGCAGCATTTTTGTAAATAGAGAAGAACGGAATAGTGTCTGCGGAATGCCCTTTCAGTAAAATTCTATATTTACCTAGACTCCTTCCTGTCTCAATGAGGCAAATTTCAAAGAGAAAAGAGATTAGAGCATCCCTATTTTTTATAGCTTTTATTGACATCCATTGATGATGGCTTAATTTTGAACTAAATTCATGTACCTTGCTTTTATTTCTGAGAGCAAGTTAGCAGCAGAATGAATATCAAGTGATAATATATAAATCCCAATTTAATATATGAATTCTCATTAATTAAGACCAGTTAATTGTCAATAATATATTTTAGTTATTAATTCATACCTGCTAATGAATTGAAAAGCTCCCAGCTCAACAAATGTTTTCCGAGATAGTCTTAGAGCTTCATTCGACCGTTAAAATTAAGTTCTTCTTGGAAAAAATAACAATCCCTGTCTACAAACAGAGAAAAAGACATCGAGGTTGTTTCCTTAAATGTCCAGCTTATTTTTCCCTGTAAACGTTTTAGCCTATTGAATCATGAAGGAAGAAGAAACCCCAATTATTAATAAGGAGACATTATATTCTAAGTTTGTCATCTAACTTTAAACTTCTACTTCTGCATAGGCATTTTCGGGTGTTGTTCAGTAATTATTTGATGAATATCATCCTTCGAGAAAGGTTTTGAATTCAAACGTGATATGTTTCAATTCTTTCATCCAAAGCAGCAATCAAACGAGAATTAAATTCCATCTGCTCTAACGTTATCTCGCGCGTGAAGGAATTGAGAATGTAACAAGATGCTAATGAAAACCTTGACAAGCATCTCTACAGGAAGAAGCTATTTATTATATCGATTAACTCTATAATATATCTACATTGATGTTTCTCTTGAATGAGAATTTTTTTAATTATCTCTTCATATATTGCTAAAAAATTTTTGTGACTCCGCATCATCATTATCGCTATTATTTATCATATTGTCAGTCTAATAGTGATCATTGAACTGCATCGTTCAATTTGGGATAATACTCATAAGCTCACCACAACTTTGGAATGAAGTTAGCATTATTTGATTAGTTATCTGATACTGTTTTATACAGCGAAAACAATTGTGAACATTGTAGATTCAAAAACCAATTTTCTAATGCTTTGCCAGGTCGTAGTTGATTTCTTTGATGAACTTCTGTCTTCTCTTGCGAACCTTCTCTGCACCCACTCCAGGCGAGCGATCGGCTGGGATTTGGAATCCTTCGATTTCGGCATTCTCTTTCAAAATCTTCTTGCCTTCCTCCAGCTCCTTCTTGACCCAATCAGGTTGGTTGTAAACCACCTCAGCGCCTGATTTTACAAACGACAGTTTAATAACCATTTCCCTCTTGACAACAAAATACCTCTTTCACGGATTCTCTCCATTCTCTTAACCATCTTAGGTGTTGGGAGAGGATCATCAAGCTCGAAAGGAAACTTGTAAGGCTTGATATGTTCTTTCAACTTCAAGGAAGTTCTATAGACGCAAGTCACGCTGCCGCCTTTCTAAGTTACACAATTCATAATTCTAATGAGCGAAACGCTCCCATTAATTATCAAATTACTTCCTTGATAGCTTTAATCGTTGATGCGCTTGCATCGGAAACCTCCAAATGCAATGGGAAATCAAGGTGCTCTGCTCCCTAGATGACATATCCATGGACATAGTTAATAAAGACTGATGTGCGACTCTTGTATTACCCTGCTCAGCACTTTCACTCCATACTTGACTCTCTTAAACGCGCCTGACTCATACAAATCTCGGATTGTGATCGTTTTGTTTTTGTCGAGTCTTCCTTTTTTGACTAAGTAGACCAAGAAGCCAAGATTGATGTAATTGTAAATGTCCGTATTGCTTTTGAGTTCAAACTTTAACTGCTATTGAAGAAATTCATTCGATTACACTCTATTAAAGCCCCACTTAGGCAGTCTGTCTTGAATAGGTGTCTGTCCTCCCTCGAACCAAAGCTTCGTTGAACCTCCTTTTCTTGCCAAACGACCTTTGAAACCTCTTCCTGCTGTTTTCCTTAGAAATTGTCAATATTTCAGTCATTCCCATCAAAATACCCTTTGCTTGAGCCTGGTCCTCTACCCAGTCGTCTTGCCGTTCTTCTTGCACCATCGTTATCCCAAAGGTGATTTGCTGTAAAAGGCAGCAGTCTATCTGGCACCCTGACGAGGACTTTCTCTTTCGAATCGTATATTGTCTCCGCTCTGAGGTAGTGCAGCATGGGCTGAGGCATAAAGCTGGCCCTCGAGCTTTTCACAAAATTTCTAAGGAGATTCTGCATCTTTTCAATTTTGCTCTTCTCCCTGCGAATAAAATTTAAATCATACGAGGTAAGATCCAAATATTTGACCCCTAATCCATGTCCAACATCATCCTCCTTAGAATAATTCATGCAGAAAACATCGTGTTCCTAAAAAATTCTTAATATCGATTGAGATGCTTTGTGCTAAGAGATACTTTGTCATTGCTGTTGAAGCTAACAGTAGGTAGGATGGAATATTTTTATTTGTCGTATTGCGGAATCGCAATTAAAATTACTTTAAAGGCACATTTTTAGGAAGGAGTTCGGTTAGCAAAAGATGATTATGCTCAAGGCGTTGTCCAAGATTAACAGTGTCAATTCCGTGAGAACGGGTTTAAGTGACAGCATTGTTTCGAGAGTTCGCGCGTCAGTTAGCGTTTGTCACAATTTAACAAATCACCGTGAGATCGCGTATTCCAACCACAGATTTTTTAGTCAGCAAACCCAAAATGAGCAGAAGAATGACACTTATAAGGCGGAATTTGAAAATTTAAAGAAGGAGCATGAGAAAGATGCCGAAAAAACTGAGAAAACTGCTGATCAACCAGAGACAACAGAAGATCAAAAACCGAAAGACACTGAAAGTGTGGTAAAAACAGAAAAAAATACTGGAGAGAGTGGAAAGACTGAGTTCCAAGTGCCAAAACAGCCGACTTTCTTTGGTAAAATGGTGGATTATATTAAAGACACTATGGAAGAGACCTTTCCTTCTGAGAAATATGAGCGAAAAAAGAAAATTAAGCAAGCTCAAGCCAGACTGCAGAAAATGCAAGAACAGGTTGAATATACAGAGGAAGAACTTGAAAAGGTAGTGTCCAGCACTTGTAGTGAGTAATTTATCGCCGTTTGTTTTAGATTCAGCAAGAAATACCTGAATGGAAGAGCAAGAGTTTGATCAGTCTCAACGAAGGGACTGAAGAAAAGCCGTCGTTAGCTCAGAAACTCAAAGGAAAGCTGAAAGCAAAAATCGTCCAAACCTCTGTGGCGAAAAAGGTGATGAGCAGCGAGGAATTTAAGGAATACGAAGAGTTTAGAAAGAACATGACTCAATTCAAACATGATCTTAAAGACCACATGCATGAGTCGCAAAACCCAATTATTCAGGGCTCTGTCACGTTAATAGTAAATCGCTCAGAGATGATGTTGTAATTTTAACGAAATTCATAGGACAAAGTCAAATCAGAGTCAAGCACAGCTAAGGCGATTATTGAAATGAAAAAGATTGATCCTACATTCGATATCTACGAACTTGAGCGTGATGCTGCTGTAAATTTTATCTGTTGAAGCTCTTACTCATTCCTGCGTTCGTTTAGGGGATTTTCAATGATATCTACACCGCTTACCTTGAAGGCGATCTCGAAAAAATCGAAAAGCAATGCGGTGACATGGCGCTTGGCTATTTCAAGGTTATGCTGAAGAAAAGAGAAACTGATGTAAATTTACATTCATAACTGCGAACTTAGTAATCTAAATCAAAATATTAGAAAGTTGAGCCGAAATTCAAGGAACTTTGGCACATTGAGCCTGCAGATTTAATCGGAGGCCAAGTCCCAGAGAACAAATTGCCACACTTCAGCTTTACGGTAAGAACTCAAGAAATTCATTGCAACGTCTCGACAAAAGACGGGAAAATCGTTGATGGAGCTGAAGATCGATTGATGTACACCCAATATAATTTCGTTCTGACTCCACATCACAACCCTGATTTGGAGGAAGTTGGACATGGCTGGGAGCTAGTCGAACTTACTATCGTCGGTAACTTGAAGGCGCTCGTCTAAGCCGCAGGAAAAGAAGACTATCAGCATAATTTTTCTCACATTTCCTCTCAATTTTCGATCAGTTTTTAATAATTCTGATAGTCATGACAATTCAATGGCTAGAATGCGAACAACCGAAGAAATTCTTTTGAAATAGTTTAGCTAACAGTAATAGAATTAGGACGTGGTATATTTTTCTGTTGAATACTCTGCGTATTTATTCAGTTAGGAGTGTTTCTTCTTCGTAAATGCGCGTATATTCAACTCTCTATCTCTCTCTATTACAAATATAAACTCATACTTAATATTGTCCGATTTCATACGAATTTAAGCTATACTCATTTATTAGTCATTGCGGCTCTGCGATAATTGTGTATACTAACTAATAATAATGCAAAACCAATAATTGTATATAATACTGCTAAAACTAACGAGAGTTTCTCGTATATCCAAGGAGACCAAACTGACTATGAAGGCGTCGATTTGTCGGCACTATTGTGGATTTTATAGGCGATTTGAAACTAGATTTGGATGTACGATTATCAAAGGACGAGTTTTACAAATAAATTTTGCCGTTTCACTTATCGTTCTCTTAAAATAAGGCAAACAGCGAGTCCTCGCTGTGTGCTGAGTTCTTTGACTCACCCTATGCATTAAAAACTGTTTATTACGTTGATTTGAATTTGCTGGAATCGGTCGAGATAATCCCCAGGCGCTTTCCTCGCTTCATCTCATTATTGAATTCAATCATTAATTTCAAATAGAGTTTCTCGACATCCAGCACGCAGTTAGCCAGCGTGGTCTCTGGCAATTTTTTTAAATTGTTGCTGTAGGTTTCTACTGAAGGCTTATCCAGCTCTAATAAGTAATCCCAGAGTTTCATCGTCCTTTCGGAAGCACTGTACAAAAAAAAGGTAATAATATGACGCGTTGTTCGTAAAAGGAGAGCTGTTACTTTGTAGGAGGTCTGAGATTGCGTGTAGTTTCAGTTAGTCGATTGAGTACAATATCCATATCGAGAATTACGTCGGAAGATTCATTCACGAAAGCAGAGTATGATTTCAACAGCTGCAATATTGTTTGATTTCGTGACTGACTGGCGTTTTCTAGCGAAGATTCAGGATACAAGGCGTTCAATCTACGATCTTCTTGCGGTTCATTTTCGATATCCATCTTCTGCAACGAAGGTTCTTTTGAAATGATTGGCTGGTTCGCGTTTTCTGGGAAATTGGTGATGTCCTCCATTACTAGCAGATATTAAGCCATAAGAAAGCTGCGTCTAGCTTACCAGCCTGCTTATAATCCATGCGATTTCCGAGCTGAAGATATATTAATCTTTTGAAACTGAGTAAAAATAAAGTTTAATTTGCATTCAATTAACGAGCAAATAGCGCCTTTAAACACATGATTTCTTCTGCGATAAGAATATACTCAAAATTGTCTACATACTTCACACATTGTAACTTTAAAAAAATCTCTGGGATTTCTATTATACAGTAAAAACACTAAGGAAAATTAAGATAAATAAATAAAAACTGCAATGTATTGCTTGGATAACGATATTTTTTATGCATCTCCGAATAAGCTGAACCGGCCCTTGTCTGTAACACAGCTCATATTAGTGTTGAAATTAACCGGTTTGTCTTGACAGTCATTTAAGGTTGGAATCGTTGGTAGTATCTTTGGAGTGGTAGCTTGGCTTTGAGTCGGCGTCTTCCCTTTGTAATTTTTCACTTCGTGAAGTCCCTTCACAGAGAAAACCTTCGGGTATTGATGACAAGCAATGCCTTCTGTTCCAACATCCTCATTGATGTCGTCTACAAGTATATTAAGTTCTCTTGGTTTTATGTCAATACGTCCTCTCTGAAGCGTAACTGTTGGCTTTGGTTGTTGAACCATCCTGCTGCTTAATAACACGCTGTCGGAGTCTTTTTCCCCTCTCGCGAGGCTGCAATACACCAGCACAGGCTTCTCTTGCTGCATTGTACAGCTACCGCGACCGACTGGAGAGACATATGTTCCAATAAAGCTCTCAAAAGGGCCAATATTTGGATCGATTCTGAGATGAGCGAATCTCGAATTCTTATTGAATTGAAAGGTCTTTTTAGAGTTGCTCATCTCTGGAGCTTTAGTCAAGCCGCTTTCTTTGAGATTTGCGTTGGTGACTCCCTGAGAATTCCTCACGGTTGATGGGATACGCTGATGAAGATTATTTTGTTCTACTTGAGCAGTTTCTTTATTATTCTGGAGATCCAACTTAATTTGGACGGCCTCTTGCTTTAGTAGAGGGTTAGTGGAGACAGGGTCTTCAAGCCTCGCCGCCTTTAGCAAAGCAGGTCTATTCTCGACCATCTTTGGCTCGTTGGTGATAGCGTTTCTTGTTTGTTGTTTTGTGTCTAAGTTCTCTTCTGGCTTAAGAGACACCAATTTGAATTTACTAAGAAGGTTGTTCCAGTCATATATGTAATTCAGTGTCCAGTTATTATCTTTCATGACCTTTTGGAAGAGACCTCTGAGGTACTTGTAGTCAGGAGTATCAACAAAGCCGAGTTTTTTAACATAGTTCATATATTCTTCAAACTCCTTAGGGAGGTCCTCGCAAAGCACTTCAATAGGGATATGAGCCTTTGCATCAGCAATCAGTTTATATTTTTCGGCTTTGGTCTGACCTTGCAAGTTCTGCCAAGGCAAACTTCCCTTCAGGAAATAAATCAACAAATAGCCAATTGACTCCAAATCGTCTCGTCTGCTTTGCTCTACGCCTAAATGTGTCGCTAAGCTAGCGTATCTAGCAGTTCCTACAAGACCCTTCTTGTCATTGTAAGGAATATGCTTTCCTGTGGACAAATCGATATATCTCTTCGAAAGTCCAAAATCGATTAAATACACTGTTCGTGGGTCCCGAGAAGCGTTACCGATCACGAAGTTCTCAGGCTTGATATCACGATGCAGGTAGCCGCGAGAATGGACGTACTCGATCCGCTTGAGCATCTGATCAGCGATCTGAAGCGTAGTCTTCAGCGAGAATTTTCCGCCGCATCTTTTCATAAGTCTTTCGAGATTTGCTCCGAGTAATTCTAACGCAAGCACCGAAAAATTTTCCTCTTTGGCAAAGCAAAATACTTTAGGAATCCCTGGAGCGCCTCCAATCTCGGATAGTACTTTACCCTCGTTCCAAAGAGTCAAAGGTGTAGAGCGTTCATTTGTGTCTTTGGGACGATTCTCGAATTTCAAGGCCACATGTTCAAGTTTTTCAGTATCAAAGGCCTTATAGATTTGGCCGAAAGATCCTGCGCCAATCTTCTCAGCGACTTTGAATCGTGCGAGCTTAGTCGAAGAGAGATTAAAGCATGGTTTAGATGGTTTTGATTCTTCATTGGGTTTTCTATTGTTTGATTGAGGTTGAGCTAAGTTTTGAAGCATTTTTCTGTTGGTGATAGGTTTGTAGAAAAGTTCTTATAAAGTAATCCGTGTTTAGCCGAATTAGTTTTTAATATGCTAATGCTTCTGCTGAGAATTTATAGACATTGATTTAGCGTTTGAGGGCTTAACTCAAATTAACTGATATATTCTGAGTAAACAAAAAGCGATATGTGTTCAACTTAGTTTAATTTAGCTCTCAGAACGGGATTTAATCCCTGCGTTCCCGTTGGAATAAATTGAATTTTGACTAACAATTTGCATCGGGAAAGGAGAATAGTCTGCTTTGTACTTGATTTTATGACCAAGTGGGTTGATAAGAAGAAATTGATATGGAAGAGTGTTTTTGCGAGGACAGCTTTAGTAAGAGTTGGATGAATTGAATTTTCTGTAAGCATTCTGAGAGTGCCAAAAATGTTTTCAGTAAGAGAAATTTTTAATAGTGAATTGAGAATTTTTCCTGAGAAGAAAAGTTAAGAATTAGCTAATTGCGACTGGAAAATTTTATCTAGATATCAGAAACACACAAACCAAGGAACAACAAAGTGGAAATGTGCTATTAAACACAATACAATGAATTTCATGATACAATTGAGGGGTGAAAAAGCAATTAACTGTCAACTGCTGTTCACTATGAGGGTATTGAAGATATGATCTTTCTGTTTGAGAAGAAAGTAGCTCAAAACGGTTCCATTTCTTTTGCATTTGCACACATTATGAGTATCTTTAAGAAGGAATCAAGTTCAAAAACTGAACGAAATCTTATCATGGGATTTTCTGTCTGTGTATAGACTGTCAACAGATTATTTCAACAGTGGTGCTCTCTCAGCATATGTTTTTCAAAAGGTGAGTGTTAATCGTATCTTCCCACAAAGAGCTATCGATGAAGATTTCAACAATTATCATCATATAGTAGATCTCAGCTATCTTCGAATTACAGCTTAAGAAAATATCTTATCTTCCTACATACAATAAAATTTTTAAAAGCAAGATCCTCAAACTTTGCTTATTTTATCAGACTATCCCAAAGACTCTCCTCAATGTTCAATTTGGGAACCTTGCAAAAGCATCTTCTTAAGCCACTGATTCCAGTCATCAAAATTTCTGGAGCAATCTCTCACGAACAGTACTCAATCCTCTCAAATTCCCATTGAATCTTTTTTCAAGAACATCAAAAGTCGCTTGGAGTCTCAAAAATGTCAACACTTCTCGCTCGAAAGCCTTAGCTGTCGTGGTTAACTCTCCAGGTATGCACTCCACCTCGAAAGCATAATCTCAAGTTTCAAATAGGAGGATCTGCTGCTCAAAGCGAGCTCATTTGTGGAAAGTTAAAGCATTTTTGCCATGAGCATAAACTCCCATTATATACCTTCGCTGAAGACATTGCTGCCTCAGGTGGATATTACATCCTTTGCATTGGTAACTCCACAAAACACTTTTCTAAACTTGAAAAACTTGGGACATATAGGTGACAAAGTCTTTGTCGACCCAAGCTCTATTGTGGGTAGCGTCGGAGTCGTCGCTTTTACAACTTTCGCGAAGAAAGCCCTTGAGGAACACAAGATCAAAGTGAAAAATATCGTCTCTCGAGAGTGAAATAAATGAACTTTCATCATTTGTTAAACAAAATTATTGGACTTTAGAGAGCTTTTGAGCTATCGATACAACCCTTTCAAAGATGGTTTAACCGAGGATGACAAGAAGGTCACTCTTGACATCCTAAAGGCAGTCCATGAAGATTTTATTGAGCATGTTGAGGCGCATCGTAAGAAAAAAATTACCCTTGATGACGCAAAGCGCAGAGAGATTATCTACAACGCTGATGTCTTTAATGGAAAGAGAGCTGTGGAACTCGGGTAAATTTGTTGAAGGAGGAAGCTGTTGCAATAATATTTCGTCTATAGATTGGCAGACAAGCTCGGTAATTACCAAAATGTGCTTTTTAGAGATTTCCCTGATGCGAAAATCGTCAATGTAACTTCAAAGACGACGGCTGAGAAATACGCAGAGGCATTCCAATCGAAAATGAGTTTTTTCAATTCAGAACAGAATTTCCTCTCGATGACACCTGAGCAGCAAATCAAAGAGCTTGTCTCGAAATACAAAGATGAGATCACCAAGTAGATACAAGCGGTGCGGTTTACATAATTAAAGAGAAAGGAGAAGAGTTAGAGAGTCAGATTTCGAATTAGGTTTTGAATTAGTTTCTTGTCCTAATACCAGATCTCTGATGTTTCTTGCACGTGTATTGCCTACACAATCTGATATGAAAATTCGCTTTGTGCATATACATGCTTGATGGGTATCAAATCTGAGCTCTACTTCGAACATCAATTCTCTTACCTAACACTACGTCTCTATTCTATAGAAAAGCAAGCCAATAGCTAACTTATAATACAAAGATTGAGTTGCCATTCAACTAGCAAACAAACGTCATTTAGCTAACAGGATAAATGCTAATTTCCTAATGAGCTAAACAAGTGAAAAACAGAATTAATTGAACGAGAACAACTTTTCTTTAGGAAACGCAGTAACAGAAGTATTATTGAGTTCAGTGAATTGCAAAATTCCAAGTATTCAAAACAATGAACATGATAAACTCACTACTTACTTACTTGGTTGTTTTGTTTTAGCATTCTCTAGTAAATCACCAAATGTTTCTTTCTTGTTGAGGAGACCTAATCACCAGTTAAATACACAGTTCTCTAAAAAAGGAGGGTACCCATAGGAATTAGTCTATCAACATGATTCTTTTCGAAATTCTTGTATTCAGAGATTCTTGTAATTGCTTGTTTTAGTTTCGGGTCTTTGACAATAGCGGAATTTCTGTTCTGAAGCTATAAGATTGCGAATTTAGTTTGGGACATTCAACAAAGTGAAATTACATGCTCAGTCAAATGCAAGAAATTAACTTGAAGCTCTCTGACGAAATCGACAAGCTTGTCGTGCTTTGTGGATAAATCAATATAGCTCTCAACCGCTTTATCGAGGTTCTCTTGCACCTTTTTCCTCTCTCGCGTTTGGGTATAGAGTTCTGTGTTGAGGAATTTCTTTTCTTTCTTCAGATCATAGAGTTCCTTTGAGAGCCATTACAATCAGCGTCTGGAGAGCAGAATTACCTTCGTAGTCGGGACAGCGCCTTTCATCGGACTAATAGACCTCATTTTACTAAAATCAGGTGACTCATTCATCATCGTTGAACTCTTGACAGGTGTTCTATAGATCGTATCACCTTGTTTCTGAGCGGTCTATTGATTTCAAATATTACATATAAATTTGCTTCCAAGAAGTGTAATGGTATTACATTTCTTTGAGGAGAAAGCTTCGAGCCGCTTCCATCCAAAATCATATTCCCTCCAATTTTGACGTATCCAGGAACTTCGGACCTTCCAAGGCCTTGATTTGGTGGGCCAGACTGCTTTATCGTTTTTTTCGGAGAGATGCCCATTTCACCACCAGCTTTCTTCTCTTCTCGCATTTTCAAGAATTCCAAAATCAATAGTTGGATGAAGATGATAGAGTTAATTCTATTAAAAGCAATCAGTCGTGAGAAAATCACTCCTTCTTACGTTTTTTTTAGAAACCGATCATTTGAATGCGAAGCCTCTTGAACAATCGCGTAGTTTAAGCTTTCCAACGCTTTGCTATACTGAGTATCATCGAAAATTCTATTTGCGAGGACAACCCAATGGTCAAGATCGAGCTCATAAGGCTCTAAATCATAGAATTTGTTTTGGTAGTCACCAACAAAATGTTGCAGCAGAATTCTTCGAGCTCTAAGGTACAGAGTAATGACTTCACGAGGGTTTTCTTCCTTGAAAAAATATTGGAAAATCTTGGGCTCCTGATAAATTTTCGCATGGACGTCGAGCGAATATTCAAAGGACCATGCAAAGCGATTTGATTGGTAAGTAAATTCATACTTGGTTGTCTAATAGATTGATTGTGTTAAGACATTTCTTTTCGAAACTGTCGGGAAATTACCGCGTATTTGACAAAATATTCACTGAACCTGGTTATTTCTGTCTGGTTGAGGTAATTTTGACAGATATCAAGCAAAATTGCCGTCAATGTGTCTTTTGGGATAAGATCCAGCGCCTAATTTCGGTAGAAGAATGAGAAAACATGGTTATAGTTGTCGAAAGATCACGTTTAGAGTGTTTTTTGGCTTTTTGAAGCCGCTTTTTTCAAGCTGCTCCCGGAGCGCTGTTGAGCTAACATTTGCAAAAAATTGCGACATAGGTCGTCCGAATTTATTTTTCAGTTAAATTTTATTTCTTTGCTACTTATTATTCTTCGCTTATACCAAGTCTCAAAAGATATCTATTTTCTTTTGTTCTCTCCTTTGATTATAATAGCAGTCAGTCTTATAGTATCTCTACTGAATAATATTTGACGCCATTATCGGCTTCTTGCAAAGTAGAAATGAGAATTATTTTAACGTATTTTCTGTTGATAGATAAGATCAGCAATTTCAAATCAATAACTCAAGAATTAAAACCCCTTTTAAGCCGAAGACACTGGTGAGTTCGTCCAGAAAGGATTTATCAAGATTTGGCTGTTGAGCACCGCAAACTTGAACTCATCAAAGTTTAATACGCCATCACCGTTTGCATCTGCTTTCGCGAACACTTCACTGACAGTTTTTTCCAATTCGTGAGTGCACAGATTCATGCCTCGAGTCTTTGCGCTCGTGGCAACCAACTGAGTCATTTCTTGGCGGTCAATGTACCCGTTATGATCGATATCATAGGACATAAATGCGAATTTAAGCTTATCTTCGAGGTTGCCGCTCTTTATCAGCGACATCGCACAAACAAAGTCTCTAAAATCGATCGTCTTGGAGTTTTTATAGTCCAGTGCACGGAAGATTGCTTCGATGGTGTTGATATCACTGATGAATCCCCTAGTATTTGCGTTAGAACTTCCATTGAAAGGTTTGCTTTTACTTCATGATGTCCATAAATTCCTGGAAATTGACAGTACCATCAGCCTGGTTGGCATTTCTCTTTATCGTAGTTTGCACGAAGGAGTCATATATCTTTTCAAGTTCTGCTCTGGTAAGGCTGGTCTTGTTTCCCAGGTCTTGGAGCAGGTTATCTTTGTTTAACAGATTGGTTGAGTTCCCTGAAAATATGTCAACTATAGGGAATTAGAGAGGTTAAATGAGTTTGTGAGCAATCTTACATATTTTGTCAGAGAAGAGGTTTGACGGTTTAAATGTCGAGATGTTGATTCCGTCACCCAGTTTAAGCAAAGAATTTGGAGAATTAACGATCAGTTTCACGATAATTTTGTCAATTGGAGTTGCTGTCGAATCTCGGAGGCCTTTTTGAATGGCTTTTTGAAGCACAGTGTCCGTGTCGATTGTGATCTGGTCGTTGAATTCGTCGATGTAGTGGAGTGTAATGGGAGAACGCTGATATCGATGTTCGATCTAATAATGATGAATCGCAATGAGTTTGCAGTTCCAAGCATTTTTATTATACCTGAAGGAGTAATTCCATGAGTCCGATGTTTGAGTTGACTTCAAGTACACGGTTATCACCATTAGGGAAGTTTTCCTTAGAGAAGCAACGTATTTCCAAAGTCTTCTGAGTGGGCATTTCAACAGTCATCTGATTGCTTTTGACTGCATTGTCAACCTCTAAAAACTTCTTCTCTAGTGCGGCTATATAATATAAATCAGGTCAAACTTCGCCCTCATGACTCGTCTAAAAGCATACCTCCAAGCTCAGTAAGATAAAGGACCATCCTCGAGGTTATGTCCGCAATTGGAGCGTTTTTGAATAAAGTGAGACATTCTGCTAAATACTTCACGACTAACTTGAAGAACTAAATAACAAAAGCGAGGTCATCTCTGGTGCTCTAAGCAAAACAATTTACCTCGGTGATATCCGATGCAAGACGCTTGTACTCGATTTTTTTGTCCTTGATATCCGCGAAGATAATGTCTAACACACCCTTCAATTTGTCAAAGTTTCCTTGCTCAAGAAGTGTCCTCATCACGTTGGCATATTCGGCTAAGTTAGTGATTCCTGAAGTAAAATTGAGGAGGTTATCCAACACTTGAAGACTGTCTGTAAGATATTTGAAATTATAAGATGCGTCCAAATAGCCATAAATTTCCGAGAGGAGAGAGTCATAGTCTTTGAATCCTTGCAAGTTTGAAAAGAGAGCCTTGACGACTCCAGCTTCAAGCAACATCCTAATGAAAAGAGGGATAAATGAAGCGAATGACGGAGCATCTAAGCTTACTTGTTAAAATCTCCATTTTGAGAGCTGAGAATTTTGAGGGTTTTTACGCAGGTCCATCTCACATTTGAGTCTTCGTACAGAATTTTTACGATATTTGCAATCACACTGGAGTCGAGGATGTACTATAATACATGATAATTTAGTTATGTCCAACAAAAAATGGTTCTTTTACCAGGAGAATCAAAAGCTCCTTGACAAATTCAGCGTGATTGTCCAGGTAAAAACCGCTCAAAATTAAATAATCCCAACTTTTAAATTTAATTCCAGCAAGTGCATTCCGACGATGGTAATGTGGTTCTCGAAGGCTTGAAAAATACCGTCAATTTGCTTTTGATCGTTCACGTTTTCAAGACTCCAGCAGAAAGGTTCG
>ENA-UOUE01001447-UOUE01001447.1-compost-metagenome-genome-assembly--contig:-NODE-1447-length-14925-cov-28.144464_pt1 | contig 14925 bp, 13 predicted proteins | sample MGYA00238146_ERZ747223 | MGnify/ENA primary metagenome ERZ747223 (study PRJEB28781, sample SAMN06268865) | compost metagenome | isolation source: single cell | place: USA: California, Emeryville, Joint... | reverse complement strand
ACTATAATCAAGAGGATTACATCGACTCGAGGGAGCTAAATGCTTGTAAATAAATAAGTTGTGCGATTTGGCTAAAGATCTGTTCGATAATTAAAACTCAGTTTTCGATAGCAATAGATAGCTTTCAGGTTATTACACTTTTAAAAGACATTAAATTCATCTTAAGGCCACCTGAACCAACAACTCTTGCTCTGGATGCTTGATAAGAGTAGTAACACTGCAAATTTCATAGATAATGGAAGTGGACCTAAGTCTACCGTATTAAATAGTTAGAAAATTTATTTAGGTGAGGATCCGTTTAGTAATTAAATTTATTTATATTCGATTCTAATCGAAAAAAAGGAAAAATCTTGAGTCAGAACATAGGAAGTATCGTTCTAAAATCCTATTAACTATTAGCGAATCTTCAGAGCTTGAGCGGATCAGGCATATAGGAAATCGTTTCGAAGCTAAATATAAAATATAATTCAAGAAAACACGCTATTTTCCAATGACAGACCCCGCTAAACGATGTGCTCGAGGCTAGTTAGCAAATCTTTTCTCCGAATGTATTTATAAGGAACCAATAGGATTTAAAATCAGTGCAACTTTTTCATGGAGTGAGATGTTGAGGTGGAAAGGAGAGTGAAACACAACTTATGTTTTAGTAGGTTCTTTTTGAAGAGTAGAACAGAAACGTTTTGTGAAAAAAGTCCTTATCCTCTGAAAAAATTTGCTGTTTCAATAAGGTTATTAGGTGGAACATATTGAGTGTTTAGCAAAGCCGCATTAAAAATCGGCGGGATTAATTCTAATAAAGCAATTTTAACTGTGAGGCTAAATGCCGAAAGCTAACTTGAGCCTGTTTAAACGAGAATTTAGGCTAAGCTAAGAAGACTATTTTGTTGTTGCTGTGGGGCACAGTGCTGCAATTCTTCATGCCTCCGAAAAATATAGATTTGAATTGCTACATAGATGGTATGATATATATATATGGTTTATTACACGACTGAGTTTTGTGAAGAAGACGAATGTCTACAGTATACCTTTACGCGCGAGAACCGTGGGCGCGTAAAGCATAGCTAAAAATAACCGTGAGCCGATTTTTTTGTTTGTGTACATCAATAATGCCATTTGGCAATGAGCATTAAGTTTCTCAGCTTGAAAAGTAGTAATTAGTTGTTAGATAGATTGGTTGTCATGGCTGTATCAGGTCTCACTATGGCTTATAAACAAATTCATAATGAGAAAACTTCCATGTTCTATGTAGCTATAAAACGCATGAGTTTACTAGGGTTGTCGCAACTTGAGAGACTTGTATGTAAATCTGCCATTAAAGCTGTAATCAGCTGTAATGGTAAGCATATGTCTGACCATTTGAGAATCTTCATCAATGAAAAATTGAAGGAGAAAATTCGATCTTCAGAGGGTTAATTACTGATAGGTATCTTAATCGGCCTGAGATCTAGACATGACGTTCTGTTCAATAAAAGGACCTCTACAAGTCTGAATGTAAATTTTTAGGTTTGTTTTTTTCTTGGATCTGTTTTCTCGAACATTTATGAACTTTAGAATATTAGATCGAACGAGCCCTTTCTTTAATTTTTTAGGCTATTCTGAATCAGTTAAGTTGCCTTCAGCACACTTAACCAGCTAAATTGATTCTCAAATGCGTTTGGACAACCTTCACACACACAAAGTTAATTAAAAAAAGCGCATAACCGATAAAATTTTGAAAAAGCGAGTATTTTGCACAAATTATATCGAGATGCGTAGTCGTTAAGTTTGAATCAATTTAAAAATGCAGACCAACAGAAGAGCAAACTCCTCAATAACCCCACAACGTAACCATTCTTTTTTCAAAAAGCGATCGAGCTTACCAAACCAATTAGCCAAAATAAAGGATTTCTTTCATGAGATCTCTCTCAACAGTTCCATCAACGAAATCGAAGATGAAAGCCGAATCCATTCTCCTAAATTCCATGATACTCACGCTTTCACGAACTATTTCGCAAAGAGAGTCATCGGCACACCGGACGTCAGCAACAAACTGTTTATTCGTGATAAGGCAACTGAGAAAAAATGCTTGATGATCCTCCAAAACCTCATTTCTGAGCAGAGAGCGAACAAATTCGACGCTGTTGATTTTCGAACGAACCTATCACAAGACACTGCCATTAAGTTTCGGTTTTTCTTAAACGGGATGGAGATCCTAGCGCAATTGCTGAATATCATCAATGTGAAGAATTATGATTACCGGACCAAAGATTATGGGAAATATGAGGTATTTCATTCGTGTTTTGCTTTGTTAACTCCTCTGTTTTAGCAATATCTTCATTCGTTTCCACGGAAAGCAGACAAAGGTAGCATTATTACCTACACGAACTTCATGGCGACTCTTGAAAACCCAACCTACGTGGAACTATCCAGCATTATAGCAGACGTAGCGGATGCTCAAAACCCTCATCTGTTAGGACTTTCAAATATTCATAAGGAGTTGGGATTCGCGGCAGCGAGACACCACCACGCGTTTAGGGATTTTTTGCTCATGCTTGATAGCATGAACAAGTTCTATGGAGAAGCTGTCAATGCGAAAGGGATAAAGGCTGTTCAACCCGATGATATCTTCACTATAGATGGAATCATCGATCCAGTCACGAAAAAACTAAAGCAGTTTAATTACAGAGGAGTGCTGTGTTGTTTTGAGCGAACGATCCGCGAGTTTGAGCAAACGCTGATTTCCGCGCAAATAGAGCTAGGGGAATATAGGAACCGGTGGTCGGAGAGATCAGCTTACAGAATTTCAGACAGAGACGGCGGTGAAGGCAGCAGTCTGTGGATCAGTCCTTCCCTTTCAGGTGAAAATAGAGGGAAATACTATGCTAATAAGCTCAGGCTGGAAGTAGCTGATGAAACTGCTTATTTATCGAAAAACTCGAGTATTTTTTCAGACACCTCAAATATATACCCCGGGACCACCACCGACGCCCGCACCAATAAAATAACTCCGAGAAACCGTCAGCAAAACCTACTCGTCTCCTGCTTCGGGCAGCATGAGGCTCATACTCAGCAGCAAAAAAATCGATTAACTGACCATTTTTCAGTCGATATCACCCATTCAAACTCCAAAGAAAAACGGTTAAGCAGCGAATCATCAAGCGTGTACTCTCGTAAAACTTGCAGATTTAAAACAGATCAGTTTGGAATACCCTCAGGAGAAGAGCTGCCGAAGAAAGTACCATACATCACACCTATACTAAAGAACAAGGGCTTACAAGGGACTCTCCCTAGCACTGATATTATCGGAAAATCGTTTGCCAGAGAATATTGGACGTCCATAAACACAAAAGTTAACAGTCATTCGCAGCAAAGAGTCCTCAAGAACATGTTACAGTGCCAAAAGAAAATCGATTATAAGCCCAGAGACCTCAGCAATAAAGAAAACGAGGAAATCTGCTCTAGGAAGGTAGGAAGGGCGACTGCAAGCGAAGTCATCAATCAAGAAGAATCAAAACTGAGGAAAATTTTCAAAGAGAATAGATTTTTCGTTGGACAGGCAAACTCGAAATTCATTAAACTGAGATGAGTTGACATTTATTTTGCTGAAGTGAAGACATCTAGTCGTCTTCGATCCCTCTTTTGTAACGTTTTAACCTTAAATGAGCTTGATATTCTTTGGATATACAAGTAATGTTATCAAAATGGTTGCCAATATTCGGTATTTATGTATACATATAAAAGTCATTAATAACTCCCTTCTTTGCAATGTGAGAGAGTTTCCCCTATAAACTTTGACTGAAAGCGCCTCTAGAGGGTAAAGAGAGAATAAAAGTACTGTTTTTCTTCGAATTTTAAGGTTTTATATTTTTTCATCGTTATGAATTATAAACACAGCCAATTTTACAGCCAAAAAAAAAATTTAAAAGTGCAATATTTTTATTCTTTCAAGTATTTTGCTTCTATAAAGTCTCTCCATTTCTCCTCAGATAAATTCTCATTAAATGCTTCTTCCAACAGATCCGAAATCAGAATCTTATGACAAGGATGCGTCGCATCAAATTCAGATTTTATATTCAGCGCGAGCTGTATAAATCCCGCCCTAAACTCCTCCCATTTCGGCTTATCCATTCCAAGTGCTCTAGTACTCGACTCACGAGTGGACCCAATGAACCCTCTATCTGTCAGTTTATTGCGGGAATCATTAAAACGACTGAACTTGCCGAGCGGCACTTTATAAACCCTCACGGGAGTTTCCGCTCTTTGGGTCGTTAGTAAGCACGCCACTACGTTTGTATCGTACCTTTCAGAGTAACTGCTATTCGTTTCATGTGATTTGAAAGGACTAACATACTTGAACAGCTCTTCACTCGATTTTTTTTCAAGGGTTAGCGGCCGTCGAGCGGATTCGTATTTTTCTACCTCTGTGTGGATAGGGTTATCATCCAACGCCTGAATAGAACACTGCTTTAGCGATTTACTCCGGGTCATTCCTCCAGGCGAGCTGGTCCTTAGAGAAAGCTGGGCCTTGGGCTCCAGAGGGACTTTTTGCTCTTGAGTTATTCTTTTTAAGAGATCTCTTTTTTCTTTGGCTAATTCGACTGTTTTTGTTAAATTCTCGGCGAAGGAGACATTCAAATCGTGTTGTTGGCTCTCAGCGAGATCTTGCATTTGTTGTTGTATGCGTTCTAAAATGCCAGCGAGGTGATCGACATCCTTTTCTAACAGCGGGAGATTCTTGTTGTTTAGTTTCAGATGGGACGTTCTGATCGCAGCTTCAGCTGCCGTTTCAACAAATGCTTGCTCTTGCTCGGAGCGGTCTTCCGCGTTTCCTTGGTTATACAGTTTCTCTATTAATGAATTCAGGCTCTTCTCCATTACTCGAATCTGCTCATTGACGGCGCCATAATTCTTCTTGCAATCTGAATCGCCTTTCCTGCTTGAACTCGTAGATCCATACGCGAGCTCTGAGATCAATTGGCTTTCAATGGACTCGTTTGAGGAGCGCTCCTCACCGCTCTTGCTGACGTTGCAATCGGAGGTCTGTTTTGGAGAGGACAAACTTTCGTTCATTACAGAAACCTCTAATTCAGGCTCAATGCGATGGAGAACCAAGGTGGTCCCTTTCTCTCTCATAGAGCTTAACAGCGAGACCTTCCCACTGCTGGACAGTGATGTTTTCGAAAGATGAGGGGTAACCTCACGAATTCTCACAGTGTTAACTAAACCGCAGCCGGGTCCAGACTCAGTGCAGGCTAGCCAGTCTGGCTCTGGTTCATCAGTGGCATTTTCCTCCTTGACATTAGGTTTTTTCGTCTTTGAATTATAAAACTTAGGGCTTCCGATACGCTTCATTTGCTTATTGCCGATGGTGCCAGTTTCCGTTATAGCGATTTCATTTTTCTTTTTAAAAGCCTCATCTTGAGTAACTTCATGAGCTTCAGTCTTTGCCAGTGGTTCTGGCTGCTGTAATATTTCTTGTACTTTCCTGACATCAATCTGCAGTGGTTTATCCACAATTTCTCTGCTTGCATCGAATTTCGGAGAATTAAACAATGAAGACAGATTCCGTTCAGTAAGTACATTATTTTGACCCAGAGGCTTCGCGAAGCTTGTTTCCAGCTTTTTCACGCTCTTGGTGTCGACTACATTCTCTTTATGAGGAGTACTTGCTATTTCTGGGTACATAAACTGCACTTCCTGAAACACCTGAGACATCATCTCGCTCTTGCCGCTGAAAGTGTCCTCAGGAAAATATTTGGACTGCTCTTGCACCGGAGTTTTCGTTACAACAGGAGAAGGGTGAGAATCTGCCTTTTTTGATTTCAACTCTGCAGGGTCCCAGAAGAAAGCCTCAACTTTCGCTCTGTAACTCCTCACATTAGAGTCCATCAGTCTCGATTGACTAGCGCTCCTTTGAATGGTTCCGCTTTCTCTCGATTTCCGAACTATTTTCCCAACAAGGCTTTGGTTGGCTCTGAGGTTATCGTTAGAAAATTTGCAATTGGATTCCAGAGTTGACGGATAAAAAAGCTCTCGTTTTTTCTCTGAAGGCTTAGGAGAACAGCTAAACGGCCGAATTGAAGCGTATTTGCGATCCTTCTCATGATTATCTACAATCTGCCCTGTTTCAGGGAGTGGAGTGTTTTCTGTCCTTTCATACGAATTATAAGCAAACCGATTCACATGTCTGCTGTTGCTGAGAGAAGAATCAAATGGCCTCAGGACAATAGGTGTTTTTGCTCCCAAGACTGAGCTTGTTCTCTGTATTTTATTAGATATCATGCCGGCGTCCTTTCCTGGTGTAAGCATATTTGTCTTCGGACGGTAGATCGATTCAGTTTGAGTGTATTTGGTGCTGGCTGAGGATGATCGAAGGTTCGGCGAGCTTTGTTGCCTTTGGAATCTGAGATTGAACATCGCCCTTGCGCATTTTTGCGAATTGTCCACGGATTGAAAATCTGAGCTCTCAGTACCAAATCTTTTGGAGTAATCCGCCTTTGCCACTTCTTCTGGGTCTGGCAGCCGCGGAGTCTCGACTTGACTCCGGTTTTCGCCGGAAGCTGGGGCAGAGTCTGATTTTTCTGAAAGAAAGTTAGCTGATAGCACAGGGACCACTCTGTAAGGGACTTTGCGGTAGAAAGGATTAAAATGAGAGTTCCCAACTGCTGTTTGTACTGGTGGTTTCAGACCCACGGGTTCTTGTGACCTATAGCGTGCATTCATTATCGATGCCGCGAAATTTGCAAATTATCGCTGTTTAATCAAAATAGCTGTTATCGTTAAAATTTTAATAGGAACTTGCCGACTGACATTGAAGATTTTATGCAGCCCAAACTAACGACGAACCCTCTTAAAAAATTGCTTTAGACTCTGAGTTAACTTTCAGAGCTACTTACACATGCCGTCCATTCACTGACAAAGTTGTCAAATTTATTATTGCAATGATTGATTGATTTACTATTACAATTTACGAATGAAACATTCGTGCCATATAATATCATTTGCATTGAGCATCCTGAAAGAGAAACTCAATAGAAAAATACATCATCACACGTATTTACAATCGAAAAGAATATCAAAATTAACAATTTCTGTCCATTGATTTCTATTCTATCGACTAACGCTGCCATAACCACGATAACCATTACAAGTCTCCTGAGTCAAGCATATTGATCTCCATTCTCCGATTTATAATCTCCATCTCCTCGTACTCTAGCTCCTCTACCCTCACCGCATAGGGCAGGAAACTCGCACTTATTATCCCTGCGCCAGCAAGCGCTGCATAGCCTAAGAACAACGCATCGACACTGAAACTGAGGAAAAATTCGACTACCCAAGGCATAAAAATAACAGCGAATCGACTCCATGAGCCTAAAACAGCGATTCCAAGCCTCCGGGTACTCGACGGGTACAATTGCGCATTATGCCAGAGAGCTGCTTGAGAGCAGATATTCAGAAAGAACCGCGCTGATGACATTCCCAATATAATATACGACTCATGGAACAGTACCATTATCATCACAGAGGACAGCGTCCCGACCATCCCGAGCACTATCAACCTCTTAGAGTCTAGCTTGTTTCTTTCGATTGAATAATGCGCGATTGCAACTGAAGGCACTTCGGCGAGTACAACCGCGAGCACCTTGATAACCGTATAGTCTGTGCCAATGAAATGCGCGTAGGTGGTCAGTACAGTCGGCAAGAGGTAAATAATGCCATAATTCAGAGTGGGAAGGATAAACCATGTGACCCAGAGACTCATATTGGAAGTTTTGAAATGCTGCCTCATAAAGTGCTTAAAATCGCTAACCCTCGTCGAAAAAGTCTTAATCTTATGCGAGTCAGACCAGTTCTTCAGCCCTAGCTTATTTCTCGCTGTAAACAGATTCGCAAACTCTGCAGCTTGCCCTTCCCCGTAATTAAATCTCCACATGCTCTTTAACGTCTCGATCGCTTCATCGACGTTCTTTTTAATCATTAGCTGATGATACGGCGACTCTTTCAAGAAGAACGCCAATGCAATGAGACCCAGCGCCGAAGGCTGAACCACCCAAAAGAGCATTGAATGCCAGTCGCCAGATGCCGTATTCGCGAGCGTTAAATCAGCGATAAACGCAGCGAATATTTTTCCAAGTGTAACGAAAAACCCTGTAAGCAAGAGGATTTTGAGCCTATGGGGTTGAGGAGTGATTTCGGAGAGGTAGTTGAAGCACGCAGGGAACTGGAGTCCAAGGAGGAGCCCGTAAAGGCCCCTTATGACGGTTATGAAAAAAAACTGCGATGTGCTGGCTGAGATAATTCCAAAGAGATAAATCAGCACTTCGAGTCCTGCAAGGACCTTTGCTCTGCCAAACCAGTCAGAAACTCTTGCGCTGAAGACTGCACCGAGGAAAAACCCAGCGAATACGAAGCTCCCGAAGAGAGATGTCTGCGTTGCGCCTAGATTCCAGTCGTTTTTCAAGATAGAGATGAGGAAAGCGAGCATAAGGATCTCGGCACCGTCGTTTATCAGCATTAATCCGATTACTATGAAGCTAAAGAGCTGGTATTTGCCAAAACCAATGTGATTGAGGACCTCATCGAGAGTGATTATCAAATCCGGACAGCTCATCTCGTGGATTGGAGTCATTGGAGTTAATGTGTAGTGTCTCTTGACTCCGAGGGGTCTAATCCGCGGTTCTTTGGAGGATAGGCTCAGCTTTTCACTGAGCTCTGCAAGTACTCCATCCATGTTTTTTTTTTTTATTTCAGCGTGTCAAATGCCGTTTGAATCTTACGCGATTAAACTGAGAATTCTACGGGAATTACGAAGGGTTTTAGTCTATTTAAATTGAAAAATTTCATCAATATGATTATGAAGGCCCATGAGCCGCCTGAGAGCACGATGATGAGCTGTGATATGCCGATCTAACCTGTTCTAATAACTTGATTTCGGCTTTCATTCAGGAAAAAATTTGTCCACTTACATGAGGCAAATTAAAGTAGTTTATCAAAGAATGACCTGGTTTAAGAGCGAGAGAGACAGACAGACATGAAGATAGCGTTCTGGGTGCCATTATGGAATATCTTTTGAAAAGTTTTGATCATATATATCATCTTATTGAAATAGAAATTAAGGGCAGACATAAAACAAATGAATTAACTAAATATTGTAAATTTTATGAGAGAAAGCATCTTACGACTAAATAATATGTTTGAAATTTTCTAACAAGAGGTTTTTTCAAAACCTACTCACCAGCTTATTATTCTGCCAACTTCCAATTATCGTCGTTCCATCCGCCTTCGTGTAAGAGCCTTGTCCATGGACAACATCGTTCACGAAGCTTCCAACAAAAAGATCCCCATTCGCTAGCGCAACAGTCCCGATCCCATTTTTCTTCGCATTACTGAAAGACCCTTCGTATTTCAACCATAGGTCCCCCATACGTTCAAAATTCGTCCCATCAAATCGATCATTCTTGAGGCTCGGATCTTGGTTATAAAGTGTCCCTCGTCCATGAAACTTCCCTTTCTGCCATTCGCCTGCATAGAGCACTCTACCATTAGCACAAACAAGGACGCCATATCCAGACATCTCATCATTTTGCCATCCTCCTTCGTACTTGTACCCTTCTTTATAATGAAAAACTCCTTTCCCGTGCCTCTTCCCTATGTATTTCTCTCCGGTGTATTTCCCTAACTCGCTTTCTTCGCTACAAACGTACTGGTAGTAAGCCCTCTCCCTCAGCGTTGGACTCGAAGGCACCGACAAGTAATCATGGTTCTTGGGTTCGGTTAGGTGTTCTTCTTGGGATTTCTTATGGAGGATGAGCATTCTTTCAATCGACTGGATCTGCTCGTCGAACAAGTTCGTCGTTGAGGACCGATTCAACTCAGAAGCGTCTAGAGATTGATTTGATTTATCAGGCGTCAAGTAAACGACGTTGTAATTTTCTTTGTTTCTCTCATCAGAGGGCATTTTCTCAACCATTTGGTTCTTTCGGAGAGTAGCTTGTTTCGCCACAGGCTTAGATTCTCCCCGAGGTGATGTCATTTGTTTAGCTATTTCACAATAAGAGAATGAATCTGATAATTCTTAACGAAGAAACTGCTATTACTTCGATTCTCGTCGGTGATTCGATTGGAAATTGGAGAAAAGACTCCTTGAAATATTCCATGGATAGAATTCGATCCCTTTCGATGCGTGATAACATTTCCTAGAAAACTAAGGGTCGGTCATGCAAAATGAGAACTGATACCTTTGGGAGGGGAGATAAAATTCTTGGGCTGCGGTAATGTCTTGATAGGAGATTGGTTCACCTCTAATTTACTCTGACTGGGCTTGGTTTTATTAAAATTGTAGGCTGGCGCAGGCTTCTTAGAAAAAGGCTTTGCCGGCGAAAAATCAATTTCTTTCTTCGTAGAGTTGAAAGTGAAAGTAATTTTGCTTGTGCCTTCTAGCGTTGAATGCGTGACTCCGTATTTCTCATGAACTTTCGATTCTGAAACGAAATTATTTCGTTATCCAAAATTATCAACTTACTAATATCCTTCATATCCAACTCTTTGCTGATTTCTGGAACATCGTGAATAGCCAAAGAGCCTTCAGACCTTTCAGAAGACAGCTTTTCAGTAGTGAGACTGTCTCCGATCACACCTTCAATCCGGAAGCTTTTGAATCGTTTGACATCTTCTGACGCCTTGTCTCGCAGAGGCACACCGTTACTTACGTGCTGTTGATTCGAATCCGAAGCGCTTGGTGAGTTCCACTGCTGAGTGAATTTGAAATTTCTCGGTGTAGAAAATATCAAAGGCTGCTGGATATTTGGCATATGGGTTAGTATTTTCTCTCGGTTTGAATCTGTCGCAGTAGACTGGCTATGAAAATTGCCTTGACTATTTGCATTGGTGGGGCTTTGAGCAAACTCAAGTAATCTGTTAGATGGAGTGTCAATTCTGACTGAAAAGAGCTGGTTAACAGGACTCAGAGCTATATATTGAATCAATAGAGGAAACTCGTAGCAAACAACCTGAATTCGATTTCAGGAAATTTCTTGCAGACTGCAAACGACCTCGCAAGGGGACGCCGTGCTCTTGTACCGCGAGAACTGGCTCGCTTAAATTTCCTATGATAATAGATAGCAGTTATTGCCTTCAAACTTCGATTTTTGTTACCAAGCTCTAAATTGGGTACCAATGACTTATGTTTCACATGTAATTTTGGCCTCCTGCTCTCTTCTTCCGGCAGCCTTGAAGGCTCTTGACGGCTCGATTTCAAGGCGGTTAGGCCTTCTTCAGTCTCCTTCATCATTCTTTGTTCAGTCGACAATGAATCTGCGATCGTAGCGAAATTTGCCGTAGGAAAATCCTCCTTTGAGTTGTTGCGTTGGATCATTACAGCAGTCGGTAATTGATCTGGCTGAGGTTTGTTCATGAAAGGGGTTTTCCCAACGAATTGCATCGATTTCGGTCTTTGGGACCCTAAACAGAAGAGAATATTTGATTGTGCCGTTAAATTCGTTTGTACTTGAGAGCATTTTGGCTTTTGACTGGCAACTAGAGAGCAGTTCTCTTGCTCTGGACAACTTATCCTGCCATTCTTTCTCAGCGTATTCGTTATTTATTTCACTCATTTCGGTATTATGTCAGTTTATTTTTCAAACAATACAGCAATTTAATCGTTTGTTTGATTGTTAAGATTTATCATTAAAATCTTTTACTTTTTGGGCAAGGTGAGGGGAACGCTCATCGTTCCGCCTTTGAGATATCTGCGGCTTTATATTTGACCCTTATAACCATCATCAATTCACTTTTCTGAAAATTATGAGTTGTATTGCAAGTTACGAGGCTTACTCCTTAAGTTGCCAGTAAGATATGCAAAATATAAAAATTTGTTATTATTTTGTTGAAGACCTTTACAAAATCCAAGAGGAACTAAGAAAATGCAGGCTTCAATAGTCAAAGAGGAAGTCATCTACGGCGACAGTCCTAAAATGCACGGTCTTATCGCTTACGACCCAACTAAGAAAGAAAAAGTGCCTGGAATTCTCGTAGTTCATGAAGGGCTGGGAACCGGCAGCTACAGCAGAGGACGAGCGGTTCAACTCGCTGAATTCGGATACGTCGGCTTCGCGCTAGATATGTACGGAGAAGGGAAACTCCACTGTAGCGTTGACGACGCGATGGTCGTTCAGAATGAACATTTCAAATGCTTTGATACAGCAAAGAAGAGATTTGTCGCAGCGCTTGAAACCCTCAAGCAAAACGAGCATTGCGACCCGAATAACATCGCAGCGATAGGTTATTGCTATGGTGGGGTGATCGTGCTCAATGCGCTGAGAGCCGGAGTCGAGTTGAAAGGCGTGGCTAGTTTCCATGGAGGATTAGATGCTCTGGTTAAACCAGAAAAAGGGAAAGTCAAAGGTAAGGCTCTGATTTGCCATGGTGAAGCAGACCCTATCGTCCCAATGGAAAAAGTAGAGGCTATAAAAGCAGAGTTTGAGGAAGCTGGGATTCAGTACAAATATGTGGGTTATCCTGACATCAAGCATTCTTTTACGAATCCCGAGGCGGATGCCATCGCTGAGAAGAATAATATGACTGCCGCGCTTGGATACAGCGAAAAAGCGGATAAAGAGTCCTGGCTCGAACTTCAGGAGTTTTTGAAGGATATCTTCACGAACTGAAACTTTTTAGCTCTTAAATACAACTAACAAACTCTATACGGATTCCATTTTGGATTGATTATGTCATTCATAGTAAGGGGTCTCGAATGAGCGAACTCTAGAGACGCTAAACGTAGACTCCTTTATTTTTATAAGCAAAGATTCCATTGTCTATAGGCACAAAAAGAAATGTCTTGCTATAATGAAAAAGCTAACTTAAACGTAGAAATAAGAGGTATTCACTCTGAAGTTTGGGGAGAAATCAAAACTTTGGAGTGGAGTAGCTCCTATTTTGTTTTAGGAGCTATAGCGGGTGTTAATCATGAAGGTCATAAAAAATTGTTCCTGAGAATTAGCGTTTTGAGAGATGTCCAAATTTTAATTAACTGCGTTTTTCAAGAAGTCATTTTAAATTAACAGTAAAGATGTTAAAAGAGTTTTACACATCGCTCCCCTCGTTTTCAGAGGAACGCTTCGTCACTGACGACCCGCTCAGCGAGACAATCATCCAAACAGTCCGTGATCCGATCTGCTTAAACATTCCTAATATGTTCTGCAGCGACCCTCCAGCCGAATGCAAACAATGTTCTCAGATTTATTGCTCGGTATGTTTAGAACTCCTTGCGAAAAACCACGGAAAATGCCCAAACTGCCGCGAGAAGCTTCAGGTCAGCAAATTGAACACTTTTCTCAAAACAATCTTGTTGAAGCTCAACATGCACTGTCATTTCCAAGAAAACGGATGCACTCAGACGTTTCCAATCGAAGAGCTTTCAGCGCATGAAGCAAATTGTGAATATGACGCGATTAACTGCCCCAATGGCTGTAATAAGACAGTTATCAAGAAATTCGTGAAGGAGCACACCGAGTTCGAGTGCCCTCAGGAAATCGTAAAATGCAGTCATCAGTTCTGCTTGATGAGACTACCAAAAGCTCAAATGTTCGAGCATGAAGCCACGTGCGAGTATCGAGTAAATTCTGACGTTAAAGCCAATGAAAATGTCATTGAGGAAGAAGAGAAGAGCTTTCAATCCTGCCGTGATAGTTTTACATCGAGGCTGAGTAATTTGAGTCCCACTGTGAATTTGCAGAAGCTGGAGAACCAATACCTTTCTGAAAACATCGAGACGACTCCGCCGAAGAAAATTAATCTTGTTTTCGACAGCTGGAAGGAGAAACAGCCTCGAGAGCCGCAAAAGTTTCAGTATTTGAGGTTGACAAGATGCAAGAACCCCGGGTGTTACTATTCAGCAGCTGAAGATAAACTAGCTGCTCATGAGGAAATTTGCAGTTATAAAGTCTTTAACTGTAAATATGCGAGTCAAGGCTGCGAGTATGCGAATAATAAGCTCGAATTGATTCCACACGAAGCGAAATGCGAGTTTGCACCTGCCTCTCAAAAGAATGGTGGGAGGAGCCCGTACTATTATGGTGGGGCAAGAGATTATAAGTATGTACCAAATTCGTATAAATATAATGGAGGAGGAGCTGGGTATCAAAGGCAAGGTAGTGAGCTCAGAGAAAATGGCACAGAAGAGAGAAAGTTTAGTGATTTAAGTTCTAATTATGCGAATCCAAGCCGGAGGGTGGATTATGATGCCAAGAGTTATTTATCTGGAGGGAGGAGTTATCAGGCAGGGATGGCTCGGATTCCGCAAGCTAGAGGCGAGATCAATAAGGAAAATGATAGGAATTTAAATGGATAATTATTATGGATATAGGATTCGTTTATAACGTGCTTTCCTGTAAATGAAATTCTTTATTGTTCCTAGGTTGTAATGACTATTTCCTTGAATCAACTACTTTGTATCGGTTCTAACTATAATATAGACTATAAAATACCATTCATTGATGATTTTGTTGTAATACCTTTGAAACCAAGAGTAAGAAGACTTTGCTTCTCTAGTTGATGAATTTATTCATTAGAATTTGTGAAAGGGCTATTCCTAAACTTGTTTTTACAACGAATGCATTTACGCGCGAAATACACTCACATTGTTAAGATAAAACCAATTGCTTGATATAATAGAGGTAAGATAGTAGGGTGAGCAGAAAAGTAATTAAGGAACAGCGTTCCCGAGCTCTTATCGAGGATAGCGTCGCATCCAATCGGCATTTCGTTCACGAGCTTTCCATGGAAACTCATCATTTCTAGCAGTTGGAAAAAACCGATGAGATAGTGATCCAATAATTGTTTCTTACCAACTCCAGCGTCATTCTTACGAGAGCCAATGTAATTAAAGTGATTATTTTGGAATTTCTCCTTTATCTAATGAAAATAAGTCGTCCCAACCACAAGAAC
>ENA-UOUE01001446-UOUE01001446.1-compost-metagenome-genome-assembly--contig:-NODE-1446-length-14935-cov-27.131646_pt1 | contig 14935 bp, 10 predicted proteins | sample MGYA00238146_ERZ747223 | MGnify/ENA primary metagenome ERZ747223 (study PRJEB28781, sample SAMN06268865) | compost metagenome | isolation source: single cell | place: USA: California, Emeryville, Joint... | reverse complement strand
CGATATACCGGCAACTGGCCGTCCTCGTCAGCATGCCTTTCAATCAGCGGTTTGGCCGTACTTTCAACAACCAAATTCGCTTTTATTTTACTTATCGATTCTTTCAGGTTGTTTCTCCCTCTTTCAAACGCCTCCCTCTCTGAAAAATGATTTTCTTTCTTCTTACTCGCTGACCCGAACTGGTCTGGAGACATTTTACTCCTTCCACCTACTATTTTCCCTATTCCCGCTTCTTGAAGAATCTTCATCTTTTCTTTGAGTTCAGTTAACTCGTTCTGCAACGACTGCACTTTCTGTTCTTTCTCCGGGTTCACCTCCACTTGGCTCCTCCCAAGGTCTTCAAGCTTATTTATCTTTGACCTCAGGTTATTACTGATCTCGATTAGCTGCTCCCTCTCCGTCTTGAGCTTCTCAATTTCAGTTTTCGCGCTAGCTGCCTTCTGTTTCAATGCATTATTCTCTTCCTCCGTTTTAAGATTCTGCGCTCTGAGCTTTTCGAGTTCTTTTCCAAGCTTATCGATTTCTTCAGTGAGTCGCTCTTTTTTGTCAGTTAACGAGCGTACTAGCAGTTCAGCCTCGTTTCTTCGGTTCGTCGCTTCAAGGACTTTCTCTTTCAGATTCAAATTCTCCAGTTGCAGCGCCGTAATTCTCTCCTTGAGGTTTTTATTCTCCTCTTTGTTGACCTGTAGCTCTTGGTTATTAGTGTCCATGCGATACCTCACATTCTCAACGTCTACACGCATTTTTTCAATGAGTTCTTTGTAATACTCAACCTCTCGCTTCGTTTGCTCCAGTTGGTCATTCAGCACCTTCACGACGCTTTGTGACTGCTTCATTCCTGGTCTGGAAAACTTATTCATGACTGAATTAAACTCTGTATCTTCGGGGAAGTCTTGGTCAATAAAACTTTTTTCAGTGATGATATCTTCAATTTCGCCCTTCTTGTAATTGTCGCTGTCTCTGTGCATCTTTCCTCCATTAGTTTTAGAAAACTGAGTTTCTTTCATTCGGTTTGGTGAAGTTGCTTTCTGCAAATTCAAAATGATCGGGCTCCTTTTCGCGTTAGGGAACTCTTTTCTAAAGTAAGCTAGCTCTTCCATCATCATATTATTCTCTCTTTCCAATTCATTTGCCTTAGCTGTGAGCTCGTGCTCGGCTTTCAGCGCCTCATCCAGCTTCTTCTGCAGGTCTCGAATGTTCTCGTTCAATTGATTGATCTGGTAGTCCTTCAACTCCTTCTCGTTCTCAAGCTTTTTGTGATCCTGTTCGAAGTTACGAGTCAACTGGTTCATCCTATCCTCATAGTATCTGAGCTCTTTGTTAAACTTATGCTCAGCTTCCTGCAGACGCTCGCGCAGCGTTTTCTCGTTGATGACTAGTTTCTCTCTTTCAACAGCTAATTGCTTAATTTCCTCCTCAAATCGTCGACTACGCGCCGCGTTCTCTCGAATAAGATCCTCGATTTTCTTTTCGCTCATGTTATTTAAAAACTCAATCTTGTTCTTATACTTCGCCTTGACCCGGGCCAGCTTATCAGTTAATTTCTCTATCTCCGCTTGGTAAAAGTCCTTCTTCTCATTCAGAGCTGAATCCCATGTCCTCGACTTGATCTTTAGCTCTGTAAGCTCCTTCTCTAATATTTCTCTGGTCGCCTGCGATTCCTGCAGCTTGCTTTTCAAATCCACAATTCGCTGGTGCTGCTCTTTCTCCTTCGCGAGGAATTCATTTGTAGCTCTATTGAATTCATCCCGTGCTTTTTGAGCATCCTGTTGCATTGCTTCGAGCTTTCTGCTGAAATCTTCGGTGAGTACCTGCTTTTCCCTTTTGAAATTTTCAGTTATTTTTGTAAAATTCTCGTTTGCTCTTGCTGACTCTGCTGAAATGACTTTCAAACGATTGTTAAAGTCCTCGGTGGAATTCTTAATCGTTTCTTCCTGCTCTCTAATAACATCCTGTAGCACCTTTATCTTCTTCTCATACTCTTCACGGTTTCTGACCACCTCATCCGATTGTAGAGACTTCAATTTTTTATTTTCGTGTTTCAAATCATCGATTTTTTCATACAATGCCCTTTGTTTGTCTCTCAACTCCGAAACTTCTTTTTTCAGGGTTTTAGCCTCCTCTTGAGAGCTTCCATACGCTGAATCCAATTCCTTTTGCTTTTTCTCAAACAACTCTTTGAGTTGGACGATATGTGATGATAGTTCTTGAATATCTTCATCTCGTTCTCGAATGACTTCGAGGTTGTGGTTGAAATCTCTCTGGAGCTCTTTGTATTGAAGTTCAAGCAATTCGTATTGTTTTTCTTTCTCTTGGACCTTGGTCTCAAGCCCTCGTATTTTCAGGGTTTGAACTTCGCGGAGTTCTTGTTCCTTCTCCTTGATGAGGTAGTCGTAATCTTTATTATCAAAGTCGTTCATGAGGAATTAGTCCGTTCTGCTCTGTTTTATTGAATATTTGTATTTCAAGAAAACGTTAATAAAATCTAGATTCGATTAAATCAAGCATTCTTTTTTGAAAAAAATTAACTACTTTTTATTTAAGATTTATTGAACTTTGAATATCAGTTTAAATCGGAAATAGTTTTGCTAAATTCGCTTTGATGATGCCAATATTGTGATTAATTATCTGTATCCTGCATCCGATAGTTACAAAAATACTACAAAAATTATCGTTGTCACGGGTAAGCGGCAATTAGGTCGCACCCTCATGTATAAAGAGAGCGCTATAATAATGCATAAAATAAATAGAAAAAGTTTGTATATCAAGGAGATTTTGTCATATCATCAACTGAGAGTCTCGTGTCTTCTATTAAAGTGTGAATCTTGTCTCGATATTTTCTCGCTTTGCTAAGGAAATTCGAGTAAATCGTGTCCATTCCATCCTAAAGGATTAATAAATTTAGTGTTTTCCCCTAATAAATCAATACTTTAATCAGATATATCTTCTTGAAAGCAATATTATATTCTTCTTGAATTTGATCCGGATCGACTTTCAATGGGTCCTTTAAATCGTACTCTTCATGCAGAGTGGCTGTTTGCTCAACGACCAAGTTAAAGTCTTTGCTTAGGGTGTTCACTAAGAAAAATCCAATTTTCAAGACCTCAATAATTCAAATTTTTTACGCATCCATTTTGCTCCATCTAAGAAAATAAATTTCTTCTCATCAACTCCAATCTCTCTTTCCTCCAAATTCTTAATGCGATTATTCAATTCCCTGTTTTCCTTCTCTATAGTCTGCACGCGCTTATAGTTATGAACCGTATTTTTCACCGTTTCATTCAGCAAATTAACCTCCAACGGCATTTTTCTTTTCAATGTGAAAGTTAAAGACAAAGCCTCGAAGAATGACTTATTACGATTTTTCTGCTGCAGGTGATTTCTTCCTTTGAAGTGTCCTGAGCCTGCTGATTTCTTTTTTCGCAGTTACTTCATTATGGCTGAACTTAGCTGAAAGCTTTCTCTTCATGTCTTTCTTTTCCTTATCAAACTTTTCTTTGAGTTTCTTAATTTCACTTTCTTCTCTCGCTCTCCAAATCTTATTCAGTTCGAAAAGCAAATCATCCAGGAGTTGCTCGGTCAGTTCGCCCTTGAAACGAAGACGGAAATCGTGAGCAAATTGGAAAGCTTCGAGCGGTATCCATAGCGTTTTTTCCTTTTCTGCTTCTTTCTTAAACTTCTCGTATAGTTCTTTATGAGGCTTCTTTTGGAGAGTAGTCTGCTTGGCCTTTGGCAGGTATCGAATGGGCTCGATGCCCTCTATTGAGCAGAACTCTTTGAACTAATAGTATTAATTTTCAGGGCCAATCCCGATTTAAAAAGGGTTACCTCCTCTGTTGATTGAAGCAGTGTGAGAAGTCTCTTGATATCTTCTTTCTGTCGTTCTAGCTCTAAGATTGCTGCTCCTTCAGATTTGTGCAGCATGCAGAGCTCATCGTAATCCCTTTTGCTCTAAACAGACTGTTATTCGAGAGGTTGCTATCAAACGCGAACCTTTTCAAGCTGCTTTTTCAAATTTTGATTCTCTTGCAGCAGACTATCGATCTCTTGGGAGAATCTCATCGATTTAATATTATTGACCACGGAAATTTGATTATCCTTTTCCTTCAACGCCAAGTTCAATCGGTCAATCTCATATTGCTTTTCAATTAGCGCTGTTCTCGCTATCTCCAATTCCTCTCGATACTTCTCTAACTCCTATTTCAGGAAATCATTCACAATGCAATTTTCTTTCTTTGCTTACAGAGGCGCTTCCATGGTGGTTTGACCTGGATTTATAACTTGTATCATGCTGCTCGGCACTCTGCATTTGAGCCATATAAGCCTGTTTTGCAATCTTCGCATGACATTCCTGCATTCGATTAAGAATCCGATGCGTGATTTAATCTTACTCTGAGCTCTTCCTCTGCATTAGACAATTTTTTCGCCAAACTGGAGTTAAGTTCTTGGAATTTGACTAATTTCTCCTCAGCGATTCTGAGCTTATCTTTCATTGTTTGCGTTGGCTGCTCCTCAGACTGATGAGTTACGTTTAAAGTGCGTGAAAAATCGTGATGGTAGTGCTGGTCGCCGCCTGTAAGCTCAAAACTGACGCGATCTTCCAGCGACTCCAGGAGATTTTTCGGGAGTTGTGAGCGTTTGTCCTCGGACTGTAATCGTTCGAACTCTTCCTCGCCCAGGACGTTATCTAAAGCGACTCTGTTCTATTGTCGGAGCTTTATCGAATTGAATGGAGCTGATTTGTACCTCTTTTACAGATTTCCATAAGTTTCTGAGTTTATCTATATCTCTGCGGAGCTGAGAGTCTTCAATTTCCGTAATCTCGCTCTCGTTTATGACATTGCTCTGCTCTAAGCGCTTTTTTAGGTTCGAATAGTATTGAGACATTGATCTTTATTTCAACTACAATTTATTCAAATTAGCTTTCAAATTTTATTTGCTGTTAAAAAAACATTCTATCGCTTAGTTGCGGATTCATGCTGGAAGATAACTACAAGACATCGTATTTGTATATGACATGAAAGTCGGTTTTCTGAAATAGCTAATTGCCAATTTTTCACTTCCAATTCGAGCTTCTGATGAGAAATGAGACAATGGTGGAACTTCTGCCCGACTAGTATTCTTGCTAGGAGAATCGCCTATGGTTCTGACGCTTCCAGTCACTCAACTACGGGTCACTTTCAAAACTGCGTATAATTGTCCATCCGAATCACAGGAAATGGCACTTTCAATTGCCTCTTATTTAAAATAGACTCTTAGAAGTCACATTGGTAATGTGACCAGCCAGGCACATGAGGCACTTGGAGGAATTATTATTTATACCGATGAAGATTTCTTATAATCAACAGACAAGCATCGCAACTCACTATAGCCAATGCAAGGCCTCCATCCAAACAATGCCCACGAACATACGACGAATAACTACCCGACCGAAACTACCGAAAATAAAGAGAACCAAAAAAAAGATGAATTACTCTGGATTCAGCAAACGGGAGAAGAGTTTCCTGTTGTAGAAGCGTGTGATTACAACCCAGAAAACCAGCGGGGAATAACTGTTTTCATACATGCAAATGAGAGGGAGAATTAATTGCTGCAGCTTCCTACTTATCTATGCAAAATTTATCTGAAAATTTTATTGCTACTGGCTAGATTCAGAATGAATTTATAAATTTCTGTTTTTGAATCTTTATGAGTATAATTTTATGTTGCATTGGGATGAAATTGATGCAAAAGCTGAGAAAAGACCTAAAGAGTATCTCTTTCATCTATTGGAGAGCTAATAATATCTCCCTCTCCAACAGGTTTCAGACCAAATATGGTCAGGGCCACCACCACAACCATAGCATGTGCCTCCTGATCTATAGCTATAATTAGAGCGATTATCATTATATTCACGTCTATCGTTGTCGCTGTTATTATTCTCTCCTTCATTCGGGAAGTCAATGATTTTGGCGATTGTCTCACTTTGTTGTTGTTGCTCTGTCTCTATTTTTTTTACCTCCTCTATAACCTTCTCTTGCTGTTGTCTCATTTGGTCTGTAACACTTTACTATCCTGCTGTTGTTGTTTTTCTCTTTCTCTAAGTTCCTCTTTTATCTTTTCTTGCTCCTTTCTGGTCTCTTCTAACTCCTCTGTATGCTTGTCAATTTGTAATTGCTGTTGTTTCATTTGTTCTCTTAGCACATTCAAGTCAACTTCTTGTTGTTTTCCTTCTTCTTGTTCTTTAAGTACCGCTTCTACTCTACTTTGCTCCTTTTTGGCATTCTCTAACTCCTTTTGTTGTTGAACCATTTGCTCCTGTAACTTTGTCATTTGTTCTTGCAGCACTTTCAAGTCATTTTCTTGCTGCTTTTGTTTTTGCTTTCGTTCTTCTTTTTCTTTAAGTTCAGCCTCCGTTTTTTCTGGTTTCTTTCTAGCCTTTTCTTGCTGATCCTGTTGCTGTTTCATTTGCTTTTTCAGTTCGTTCAAGTTATCTTCGATAAACTTTTGTATTTTGGTACTAAATTGTTCCAACTGATCAGTTTGGATGACGGCCACATTGTTGGGAAGGCCGCGGGGTTCCCCTATCAAATCATTTCTTATTGGGCTCCAACCCCCATCAATTGATAATTCTTCTCTCTGCTGGAGAGCAGGCTGAGTTTCACGTTCTCTCTGTGGTAAGGTTTCCTTGAAAGTTCCGAATGGTAGCCGTTGACCCTCAGAAGATTGGACAGCTAGGTCCACTTCAGGTACACCTGTAACAGCACTATTTCCCATATTCGATGTTGCCATACTATTCTCAATTTTTGGAAGCTTGAAAATGGCCACTTTGTAGTCGTCTCTTTGAGAAAAGTGATGACGAACTGTATGAAACATCTCTGGAGCATCCGTGGGATTCTTAATAAGGGGCTTCACGGGTGTTTGGAGGGAGTCCACAATTTCTGGCACTTTTTCACTTGAAATTTTATAGCTAATGGAAATGAGTGATTTCAAATGATTGCTCATTCGATCCCTCTCCTTAATATTTGGGATGTCTACATCTTTGAGAGTCTGCTGAAGAGACTCAAGTATTGCAAGGAAATCAACGATGTCATATTTCTGTTCAGCCATGTTCAACCCTTGCTCAAAAGCAATATTCACAGGAAATTTTCCTGCTGGGTTCGGTTCAGTGTTTGGAAGTGCGTTTGTGACGATTGTTTTCAAGTTAGATGATGCTATGGCAGATTGATTGTCATCTAGCTCCCAAGTAAAGCTGCTCATTTGATCCTTATTACCTGGTTCTGATAAGATGGATCCAATGTTATTTTGATTGGTTGCATTTTGTTTTTGCTCTTCTAATATCTGATTGTCCTTCAAAAATGCCAATGGATCACTTAACTCATACCACAACGGTTGTGGATGATTGGGTTTCTCTTTTCCAGTATTGAGATATTTCGGTTCCACGCCTTTTGCGAAAACGAGTGTCTTAGATTTGATGTAATTGAGCGCATCGTTTCCACTCCTATCCTGCAATTGGTAAACCTTTATATTTGTAACGTCGAAGAGAGTATTCCATTTCTTAGAGACTTCACCTTTGGCCATTCCAAGTAGCGTTGTTGACCCATCATTGGTTTCCCTAGCAATATAAATCCAAGCTTTTTTTTTTCCCTTCAGCATATTTGGCATAATCAGCATACTTTTTTAGCGCATCATGGAGAATTTCCCAGTCGGTCTCCCAGTTTGCTGTTTCTTTTTTAAAGACAATACTGGAAGCCTTATCCTGCCGTGTCATATAAGTGCCGAATCTTAGAATATCGAGTTTGTCTCCTGATTCCCCAGAAACACCATGGCTGGCATCGCATGCTTCTTCCACCAAACCATGTGCTGGTTGGTAGGAAGTTTCTGCCTTGTTTTCTTCTTTGCTATAGTCCGAAAATAGGTCGCTCATAAATTTTGTTACTTTCAAAGATTAAATTAAATTAAAATCTTGAATGAGCTCCCAAGCTAGCTTCGGGTTTCATTAAATTGGGCATTAAATTACATTTTATTTAGGACTTCATAATTTCATGAACCAGAAACCAATCACAGGCTCAAACGTGTCCAAAAGTCTAGCAATGATAGTTCAGCTCGTGCTTGAAAATCAAAAAAGTGAGATTCAGTCTTCGGTGTTTTGTTCTTGCTACTGCTTAATCCTTAGCAACAAAGAGTCACAGCCGATTTAATATCAACAACAAATCGAAAGGTTATGAAGAGTAAACCTAATCATGCGAACTCAGAGGAAAGATCTCATGAATTTATCTAAAAAAAAAGGAAAAATACAATATATCCAAACATATTTCATAAAGAAATCAGATCGAATCTCAGTTTTCGTAGTAAAAGGCACACCTTTTTCTAATTGGAACTTTTCCCTCCGTTTTCTAAAAAGATTTTCTTCAACATTTCGAAAGATATACAAAACTATCATATTTATTAATCAAATTTTTTCAGAAATCCCTCATAACATCGAGCCTTTCTACTCAAAACGGCATCTCAACTCCTAAATTCTCTTCTAAGTTCATAATTTCATTTTCCCATAGTATATTAGTGCAGTGGACGGCAACATTCTCTTTTTTTTGATTACCAAATTGCTTTGATACGCAATATCAAATACTAGCAAAAAAATATTTTATTAGTCGAATCTGATTATTGATTAGAGAGATTAAACTGGGACACTGGAATTCTGAATTTTAGAAGCTGACGCGATGCTAGCGTATTAATGTCTGATGTTGTATTTAAACTCTCTATCTATGATAATTTATTGAATTAAATCACCAAATTCAATCACAAGGAAACAAACAAGCACTTCTAGTATAAGAGGAGTGCAATTATCATTATTATAACATTATCCTCAGTTTTATCATTAAAACCCTGTTTTTTTTATTGTTAGTATAGGAGGTATCTTCCCTCAATTATTGAAATTGGTGTCACGATTGGTATTCCTGTTGTTTCCCGTTTACATGAGCTTCTTCAGCCTCCAATTGTAACGAAGTGATTGGTTTCTCCTCTTTCAGCTTATTTGTTACTTCCTTTGGTGTATTCATCTCAACTTCTTTTTTCTGTTGTTCCTCTTTGAGTTCCTTCTCTTGGTCAGCCTTACTAATCAGATGAGAAAACCAATCGGTAACGCACCCACTCATCATTGAAGCAATTTACGTTTTGATTTTGATCTTGATGCCTCCTCTGTCGGGCTCATACGTTCTGCTTTTTCCCGTCGCCAGCTTACCCTTTGCTTTCGATTTTATTATCCCAAGTTCCTTCGTCTCCTCCATCGTCATCTCACGGATAGGCTGGTTTATGTCCTTGACACTAAAATCCTCAATCAATGAAATGCGGAAATAACTTACATCATCAGATAACCGTCGGTGGAGAGGAAAAATGGATGTGTTTGTAATGCGGTTGTATTGTCATTCAAAGGATGCCACTATGTTGAAAATCAGCATTAAATCTCATCGAAACACCCTACCTCCTCGTCTCCTAGAGTATATTTATTGAAGTTCCAAGGCGCAATTATCCTTGTCGCAATGAAATCCTCTGCCTGGTGAGAAATGTTTAATAATGATCAAGTTTTCTGGATATTACCTTAATATGTGGGTATAATTGGTGTACTTTCTCTGCAAAAGCAAACAAACTTTTATTTTTTTCAATTATCACGTCCTTCCTGGGTCCAAGCTCATAGGTTTGCGAATCCCAGAGTCTTACCACTATTAATATCTCCTTCGCATTCAATTTGTCTTCGTAGTCCAGTATTTCGATCGCAAGCTGCTTCTTGTCAATGACCTGCTGCATTTTCATTGGATGCTCTCGATATACTTTCCCCATTCGCTCTGAAGTCTTCTCTCTGATTCTAATAAACTCAGGAGCGACATCAATCCCTTTTTTCAGTTTCAACTGCTGTGCAATCAGAGGCTTTATTTCGCTCGGTTTATTCGCCGAGTCAATCGTCAGCTCACACAACTCCTCATATTTATGAGAAAAATTGTCAATCTCAGGCTCGATCTTTGTCGCCAGGAGCAGAAATACCCTAATTTCGCCTGGTTTGGACGGTTTTCCGAACTCCAAAAACACCGAGGACCCACTCACTAAGTTTTGGCTTTCTACAGTGCTTCCCAGGTTTTTTATCTCGGCTCCCATTTTGCCTCCCTTCTTGATTAAGACCTCGCTTGGATCGAGATTAAGCGTCTTGCAAATGAGATTTTTGAGCTCTTGGAGAGTCTGTCGCGAGTCAATGAATACATATTGGTCGTACTCAATACCCACTTCGTTCTTTACGTCCTTCGCAGGGTTATTGAAACGAATTTTGCATCGATAAGTGTCTTTTTCGAATTCTTCAGTCCATTTTGATTTAATTCCCTTCACATTTTCATCAATTTCTTCCGCAAAAATCAGCGTCGATTCAAACAACCTCAATTCAGTGAATGATTTTGAAAAGTTTTCCTGAAGGGTAAGGATATCAGGCTGTGAGATACCATGAGAGAACGCTTTTCTACAAAGCTGCAATCGCTCTAAAGGAATTCCAAGCTGGCTGGAGACAGTCATTACGAACTCTCCAAAATTCGCGTCTTTGTTGATCCATACTTTGGTCATCCCCAGGTCTGCCTCCTCTAACGTAGGAATATTTGGTCTCCAAAGCGCGACCTTGTAAGCGACTCGATCAGCGTCAAACTCCTCGAAAACCTCATCGTCTTTTTTGATTTCTATACCCAGGATCTTATGCGAGAAGAGTTTTAATTCTTCGAGCGTTTTGTTTTCGCGGCCGGTATAAGTTTCTAAAAATGACTCAGTATTAGGTTGGAATCCCCTCAACCGAATATTTTTTCGGTCGATATGCGAGAGCTTATACTCAGCAATCGCCTTGTCAAGCAGATCGTTGAGCGTGTCCTTCAGCCCTGTCTGAATCAGTTTTACTTCTAACTGGTGAAAAACTCGAATGTTCATATTAGCTGACCTTTCTATTCTCCTTTGGTCGGTGTTTTCATAGATCACGCTCTCTTTTTCGAGAAGCTCTTTTATATAGGAAGGGATCTCTTCATCGCTGATTTTTTCGTTTTTCTCTTCGGGAGAGTCAACTTGTCGATACATCATCATGTACGCATTGCCGCAATTGCTTCCGCCGAAGCTTTTGATTGGAATTTCCTCAGGATCGACCTCATCGACAATAGTATCGTTAAATCTGTACCATTTCCCGTCTTCAAAGGACTTGATGAACGCGTAATAATGTCCGCCGTAGGCGCCGCCCATATGGACGAGAATCGCATACAAATCGTAAACTAAAGGCCCATCTTTTAGATACTTCTCAATCAATTCGCGTCTTTCTTGCTCCCGCTTTATCCTCTTTTCTTCCCTCTCTTTACTGAGTTTCTCAAGCTCCTCAGGAGTCAAACCTACTTTTTCAGGTTTTTTCGTTACGATCTTCACTTCAGTCGTCGAAAACTTTTCTCCTGTAGCCATTCGATACTTCGTCGAGCAATCTTCGCTCTCCCCTTCCACTTTCGCACACTCTTGCTGAGGGGTAGGCTCCCCATTTTGTTTTGTTTCTTTATTACTTTCCTTCATTTCAGAATAATGAGAAGGAGCTCCTTCTGTATGAGATCGCGCCACCTTAAGCATATCATCAGCATTTTGAGGAGTATTTGGATTTTCATTTGTAATACTCGTGGAATGAGCTGTTGGAGTGCTTGTGGTAGAGTCATTGAAGGCTCCTCCAGACACATAAATCACATCGACGTCATCATCTTTCTTTTTTCCTTTCTTTTTCATTTCTTTCAGAAAACTTAGAGTCCCACTCGAAGGTTTAGTTGTTTTCTTCGTCTTTTTCACAGTAGGCGTTGGAGTGCTGGGTTTCGTGACAGTAAATTTGTCCACAGCTGCATCTCCCATAGAAACGGTGAATGAGGTGGTCTTTGCCCTGCTGAAAGACCTAGGTTCTTGAACGAAATATTCGGGATTTTCTTCCTTTACTTTATTCTTTATTCCATCATAGCCACTGAGTTAATGAAAAAAACAGGTTATGAGGACCTAAAGCAAAGGGTCTCGTTTACTTAATGTAATCGTTCATGTTCAAAACAAAAGGAAAACTGACAAAATCGTCTAATTTTTCTCGTTTCATCGTCATGTAGTCGAAGGCGAACCGGTTTAGAATCAGCGTTTGGATTTTTGGGAGCTTGAAGAACTTGACTCCTTTCATTGCGTCGACTTTCTTGTCGACTGACTCGAGATAATATTGATTGTCGCCTGTTAAATGCTCGGGTTTGAGATACACTTGCAATGCTTTCTCCAGACTATCATTATAGATCTGTAGGTGCCAATAAGAAGGTAAATAAAAGGCAAATAGCGCATACTTTCTCGAATGGGTTGCGGACAGTTAGGGTAATATGGTTGAAATTTTCAGGTCTGCTGCTTTGATAATCAAAGTCCTTACATTCGATATAATTTAGGAGCGTTCCCTCAAAAATATCGCTTAAAAATCCATCGACTTGAGATCCTTTAGTCGTTTGCTCGATAGCATCGCAGAAAACTGTATAAAACTCCTGAGATAATTGAGTTTAAACGGTCAAACGCGAGTAATTAGACTGAATACTCACTTGGATATCCTGCTGCTCGAATGAATTCCCTTGGTCCCACTGAAAACTCTTCGTCAGTTCTCTTGTATCAGAGAAACGTGACTGTTTCAACTGCAGCTTAGCAAAAAGCTTCTGCAATTGGAAAGGAATACAATCCTCGGGTTTACCATGCTCACTTTCATTGTATCTAAAAGCAATCAGACGCTCGAAACTGAGATCAGGCGCGTACCTCCACTTATAGATATTTCTACGGAACTCTGGGGTCATAAACAAAGACTGTAATACACTGTTCATGTAGCATGTGGCTCCTAGTAGTGATGCGGATTGATGGGAGGTTGATTATGAGGAAAATACCCTGGTTAGAGAGTCCACTGTAAGGTTGGTTATTACTTTTGGTGTTTGTTCGTGATGGTGTGTCTGGGTTGACTGGTTCGGCATCTGGACCTGTGTAGAGAACAAGGGCTGTTTCGAACTATATGCAAAGGGATGATATCAAAACGCTTTTCAGGAGGGAGAACGGAGATTTACCGAGGGATCAGCCATTTTTCTGAGCTTCAATAAAATTTAAAAATTTTGAATTGGTATTCAAATTGGAGAACTTTCTGGTTTCGGAGATTCTTTTTTTTTGTTGGAGAGGGAAAGCTGTGTCTAATTAACCTAAAGGAATATTTAGATTCTTTAATTCATTGATTGGCTGCTATAGAGTTTTTCTAAGATATCCAGAGTGTTAAAGATTTAGATTTATTCGTAAGAGATTCGCGTTCATTTAGAGTCCATGATCTTTAAGTTGCAAGCGTATGATAATCGAAGAGAGTATTTGAAGATGAGAAAGCGAGAGAAAAATTCTGGACTTGATTAGCTGCATAACTTGTTACAATGCAATGTGTTTTAAGAAAATCTCATATCGAACAATTGAAAAATTAACAGCTATTTGGGTGACATGAAGAGTATGTCTTTTGCGAACAGAGACAACCTCTTATTTTGATGATAAGGAAAACAAACTTGTTAGACTTTCTCCACAACTTGGCGTGCTGTCCTGTTGTAAATCTTCCGAAGCAGTCTGTGAAGGAGATCAGTTCAACAAGTGGTGAAGAGACTGAAAAGCGGATGAGAAATATCATGGCGGATCTTAGAGAAGAATAAGGCTTTTGAAAAAGAGAAAGAAAAGCTGTGGCTAGCAGAGGAAGAGCTCATTCAAAAAATAGCAGAGGAAAAATGTAGCTAACCAGAAATCAGTTGAGAGATACCAAAAGATTTGCTACGGTTACAGCGGCAGCTAGAGCTACAGCAGAAGCAAATTTCAACGAAAAAGCAGGGGATAATTGAGCCAATCGGTTCTTGGATAGACAGCCTCTTTTAGCATGTCTTACTACCTGTTATCATTGCTTATCAGTTCGCACGAGAGTTTATGAAATATATATATATGCTTTACTGATCTAAAAAGCTTATTTTAAAGTCTGTTTTTCTCTCAGCATCCCCTTGCATGTGAAGCATTTGAAAAAATCTGGATGCACTAATAATTGCTCATAAATAAGAAGGGCGCGGCAAAATGACATTTTTTGGATTGGATTTTTCGCATGTACAGATTGTAAATTTAGCCGTTATACTTCATTGGAGATCATACCAGGCAAGATTCAAACCTTGCGACGCATAAAAATGATGTAATAACATAAATAAATAAAAAAATTGAGACTGGAATTTCCGTGACTTTTTGCGACCTAATTTCAATAAGACTGAGACAGTAACTAGGTTTTTCTTTTTAGAAACAGAAGTACAGCCCGCTCCATTTTGTTAGACTTGCATCTCGATAATAATAATATAATATTCGGTTTTCTGTGTGATATATTGATTTTTGTCTATCATTCAGATTTGCTCAGGAATTTTGTAATTTAATGCTGATCGAAAACTAACTTATGATACTATCCTCTCTCCGATTTTTGCTAAAAAGGGTAGCTTGCTTCAGAATTGCACTTTTTTAACTTTTCCTGTCAGACCTATGTGCTCAGATTCAACAGTATTTCTGTGAATTAGAGAACCGCACTGGTATTCCATATTTTTTAGCCGAAGACAAATTTTAATTGCGTTAGCTTAACTTATGTAAAATTCACATGCAGTCTACATACTGCTCTTATTTCTTCCCTATTTTCAATAAAATACATTCCTGTGGCCATTTAAAAAGGTCTGAGCTTATTTTTTCATTACAATTTAAGAGGGATATATAAGCTAACATCATGACTATTTCTAATGATTTTGCTACTCTCATTCTTAACAATTTTGGAAGCCAAAACTAGTAGGTGGCCTTTCTATCAAGTTCGACAATGTGAATTCTCGTTCAAAGTTTGAAATGCTCATAACTCAGTGCTTCCAGCTAAAAAAAT
>ENA-UOUE01001445-UOUE01001445.1-compost-metagenome-genome-assembly--contig:-NODE-1445-length-14940-cov-16.731077_pt1 | contig 14940 bp, 11 predicted proteins | sample MGYA00238146_ERZ747223 | MGnify/ENA primary metagenome ERZ747223 (study PRJEB28781, sample SAMN06268865) | compost metagenome | isolation source: single cell | place: USA: California, Emeryville, Joint... | reverse complement strand
AACTCGTTATGAGTCTATTGGAAAATCTCATAACGGTAATTAAATTTAAAGTAAAAGTTGTATCTCAGAATCTTCTCTTTTCTATATTGTTGCTAGTGTTTTTGGTTTATTATATACTGTTGTTTGTTATCTCATAAATTTACAGCTTAGCTATGAAATGAGTACTGCCTTGCTGCTTTAGATTAAAAGTTGACGATAGATAGATCAATAATAATTCATATCTAAGAATATTCTAAGAGCTGAATAAAGTCCTTTCTTCGTCATAGAAGGACGCAAGAATCCAGTCTCTCGGCTGAAGCTGTCGTTTTTACTTCTTCTTGTCACCAGCAGGCTTCTTATCTTTGCCTTCAGATTTTGGTTTAGCTTCTTTCTCTTTTCCGCCACCTTCTTTCTTTCCTGCGAACGTAGCAAGAGGCTTGACGAAGAGGTCTGATCTTTTTGCAGTGGTTGAAACCAAAAAGGTGAGATTCTTCAGCATTTCTGATTTATTGTACTCTCAAGTTCTTTTTCTAAAATTCTTTTATTAATCAGTCTGCCAGAACGTGTGCTTATTAATCAGATTCAGTCAACTGCTGGATATTTCTTTCCAGTGAGTAAGGCTGTAACAGCCTCATATCTTGGAGCTGCTCAGCGATTTTGAAAGATGGAGCTAAACTTAGAGAGTATCCTCGCGTTGGAGAGAAAGAACTGCAAGTAAACAAGTACACATACTAAAGATCAACACAATTGAGGAAGTTGAGTAAGTCAGAGAGATTGGCAGCAAATCTTTCATATGACAGTCAGCATATCAACAATGAGCCTCCAAGAGAGAAGAATGAATGAAACTCATTGTAATTTGAAACATCTTATATCCCCTCCATCAAATATAAAAAAATATTTTGTAGAGGGTCTTATCAGTATATTATGCGTTCGTTAAGAAGGTGAAGCGTACAAAGCACGCTTCCTTGAAGTAGTGTTCGAATCATTCATATTAATTTTTTTCAACAAACATGATCTCTCCTTTTTCTAGAAAGAAAAAAAATTCTATTTCCTCTTGGAACCGTAATATAACTGCTACAGCGAAGCTTTATGATTAGAACGAAGGCACTTTATTTTGCATCGAATTACAAACGTCTCTCTCTGCTTTTGATTCCGCTTTGAGACTACTCATTTTGGATGGTGCGAGCTTAGGAGTTGATTTCCTAATTTTCTCTTGTTGTTAAACGCTTGGTTTCTTATGATTGATACTTGCGATTTCACAATCAATTAGCCAAGTCTTTTAATCCTCAGAATTTGAGCTTGAGTCTTGAATAAACTTCTGAATTAAGCGAAAATGTATTTAGAATTATCAATAGATTCTCTCTGTGAATTTGCTTTGTCCCTCTTTTACTGAGAAAATACTACAAAAGAAGACCCTCACAAGAAAAAAAATGTTCATATGCGTAACGATTTTTCAATTTGTAAATATATAGCAATAAACGAAGAAATCTTTGGAATCCTTCTTTGCTACTATGAATATTTCAGAGACTCATTCATTGAACAATTGATCTTTCAAACAAGTTCGAGCATAGCCTTCCAAAACTACGAATGAATATTCATTCTGATGAATATTCGAGCCTACCTTAAGATAAATTCAAATAAATTTTATGTAATGAATTTACATTCAAATTCTCACAGAGAATGAAGTGGGAAAATATCAATAATTAGTTCTCTTCTGTCACAAGCAATTTCACCCTTTGATTATGAGTGAATCTTGGTCTCTGAAAGAAAGTTTACTGAATGAAACTTTAGCAATTTACTTCTTCTGATCATAAAGAAATGCGGGAAATCTCAATAATTTCGTAAAATTAGATTGCTAGATAACTTTCGAATTGACAAGAATTAGCTGCAAATAGTGTTTCTTAACTCTAATTCTTTTTTTGAATAGGGAGGGAAATATTTTTGATATTCCAAATCAATTTAAGAGCGCGAATATTTAAATTTCGATATAATAATAATTTGAAAACCCGCAGAAAATGGACATAGAAACCATTGTTGAAGAGTCTATTTCTCCTCAAACCTTAACATTTGTGAATGATTTCTATAAGAGGTCAGAACACGGATTAGAGGCTAAATTGTTCCGCTTGGATTTGGATTATACGAACAAGGGCATCAAGAAGTTTGTGCTGGATAAAAAGAAGATGAATAATGTCCAATATTCAAGCCTTTATTTCATGAGGCTTGCAAAACTTAAGGATGGTATTAAGAAAAAGCTGACTGATTCGAATAATCCCGTAATTGAAATCATCAATGTCACAAAGAACTCTAAAGTTGTGGTGATTGGAGTTCTTTTCAAGGAGATGAAGTTGAGACCAACAATTCTTAACAAGATGAACACAGAGAGTATGAGAGTGGGCTCGAAACAGCTTAGCAATTTTGTTTCGGAGAACGATGTTGTCTATATAGAAGATTTTAAAGCTCGAGCTAAGCTAGCCTTCGATGAAAATAGTGTTTTTCAATATGACCACATAGCCCTCAATCAACAACGAGTTTCTCACGAAAATCTACTCACAGGAATGGTCGCTGGAGTCATTGGATACACTGATGAAAGAGGAACAATTATTGTCGAGCGAATGATCTTCGATGAATCGCTCCCTCAAGAAAATAAGGAACCATATGAGGGCTTCATAAAGCAGTCGAAGATTTTGAATTGTAATGATTATTCTGGGATAAAAAACCTGCAACCTCTTGAAAAATACATTGCAAGTGTGTCTAAAGATGATAAATTCATCGCACTGATTTCAGGACTGAATATACGTCCTGAGAGTTCCCAGTTAGCACTCAGAATACTGAAATCTTTTCTTCTTGGAGGAGTGGCATCTTCACCCCTCGCCAAGGTCTATTTTTTTTATACCACCTTCTCTAATCTCACAAATTGTTGCAGTTAGCTTCAAGAGTATCAAGGGCGATTTTCGCTGGAAATCTTATTGCAGATCAGCAAGAGCTATTGCTTGCACAACAAGGAACGCTTAAAGTTCAAGATACATTGGCAAGACTGCAGCAGGAGCTAGGAAAAGCACTTAAAAGTTTAGATTCATTTTTCCTTGATATGGCACCAAAGATGCCGGTTGACGTGATGGCTGGCGAGCAAGACCCTTCTGATGCTCGTTGGCCTCAGCAACCACTCAATCAAAGCTATTTTCAGTCGTCTTATGAATTCGGAAATCTCAATTCCGTGACGAACCCTTACGAATTCGAACTTGACAAAATGACTATTCTCGGGACTTCTGGTACGTTTCTTATAATTAACCAATGAAAACTCAACTTTGAAATTTTACAGGTGAAAATATTAAGGATATCATGCAATACTCAAAAATTAGCTCGGATGTAACAGAAATCATGAAATGCACGATCTTATGGAGACACTTAGCTCCGACAGCACCAGACACACTGAGGTACATACTAACATTAAATAGGAGATCTAGACCCTTTGTACTTAGGTGCTACTCCTTCCATGGAAATACCGATGGAGTTACCGATCCATTTATCATTGATGAGATGCCACATATTTATTTCGCCGGCAATCAAGAAAAGTTTGAAACAAAATTGCTTGTAGATGAAACCAAAGGTAGGATATGCAGACTGGTCAGTGTCCCTGTGTTCTCTAAGACTCGTAGTATCGTCCTTGTTAATTTGAGAAATCTTGATGCTTTCGAAATTTCTTTTAATCCAAATGAAGAGACCGATGAATAGTTTGTGTAAAGTCAATTACGTTTCTGTTCATTGAATGTTGGATCTAGAGAAAATGCATTTTCATATTAATTTGATGGGTTCATTTCAAAAGATATTATATTAGCATCACTACGAATGATTGAACCACTTCGGTTCACTAAAACAGGATTTCGATCGTTCTTTGACCAAAAATTAAAATTAGACCTTAGATAGTCAATATGCGAGGAAATTATAGACTGAGCAAGATACATTTCGTAAGATTGTTTCAAAGTCTGAAGATTTATCAATGAAATAACTATTGCATTTTTAATATTAACTAAGAGATATACATACAGCAACATTCGGAAACTTTGTAAGTCATCTCAAAGAGAGAATAGTAATCGAATTTCCTATTGAGCTCGAACACTACTTGAGCGAGCGAGCTAACTCTACTTACAATTTCGGTCCAAAAAACCAGGAAGTAGGATCTAATTTTTTGCTAAAATAAAATAAACTATTCGTGCGTCCAAGTTAATTAAAAATTCACTCTCCTCTGTTCATCTGGATAAATGAGCAAGCAAATCCTCATAATTGTGGTGGCATTAACTTTAATTACTCTCACTCTAGCATTCTCAAATGAAAGACCAGTAATTGGTATTTTAACCACCCCTGCTTCTGACATTCCATCGATCTACAGTCCTGAAAATTACTCTTATATCCCTTATTCCTATGTGCAATCAGTTGAGGCTGCTGGCGCTCGAGTCATTCCAATCCCTTATGATGCTTCACCCGAGAACATCACTTTCTTGTTGAAACAAGTCAATGGGGTCCTCTTCACTGGAGGAGGGGCAGCCCTTAACTCTTCCGATCCAAAAACCGGGAAAATTGGACCAAGCAATATGACAGCTGTCGGTGAATTTATCATTAGCAAGGTGATTGAGGCGAATGACAATGGTATCTATTTACCGCTCATGGGAACGTGCCAAGGTTTCGAAATACTTATTCTTGCAATTTCAAAAGACTACAACATTCTTGCAACAAACTACAATGACTTTAGAGTTTCAACCAATGTAACGTTATGGCCTGCAGCGTTTAAATCTGGCCCTTGGTCAACGATGCTTCCTCGAATTCGAAATGCCTCACAGAATCAGCCATTCTTCCTATACAACCATTATAATGCTCTCACAATAGAAAGGTTTAACAATAGCAAAAACCTTACTGATTTCTTGGAGATCACGGGAATCAGCAAGCCTGTTCTGACTAATGGTGCGCCATTTGTTGCATCAACACAAGCTAAGAAGTATCCAATATGGGGACACCAGTTTCATCCTGAAAAAAATGCATTTATGTGGAATTTCGCTGCGAATGCCTCTCATACACCTGATTCAATCTTGGCCACACAACACATAACTAATTTCTTTGTGAATGAAGCTCGAAAAAATAACAATACTTTTGTTTCTGAAGAGGTGCTGAAGACTTCTTTAATCTGGGGTTGGAAACCTGTAAAAAGCTTGGATCTGACATTTATTTTCCCTAAAGTCAATGACTACCCAGATTCATACCCAAATTTATTCCCTTCTAATCTAATATATGGTCATTGTGTAGGTGCTGGTTGTACCTATGAATAGATGAAAATAATCATTTTTTACGTTTTGATAAACATAATACAATCAACTTATTTTCTGCTTAAGGCTATATGTGTTTTTTGCTCGCTATATGTGTTTTTGCTCGCTTAGAATTTTAATTTAACTTTTGATCTCAATATCTGAAAGTTCCAACAATTGAAATAATCTGAGAGTAACCAATTGTTGTCAAACCTGAGCTGTTGATTCCACGGTTGTAGATAACAGTTCCGTTCATTTCATGCTATTATTCTTCTCCTATAAGTCACCTTTCAAATAATTTTCAAAAGTTGTTAAAATCACTTTCTGTTAATATTATGTGTTGGCTTAATTTTAGGTAAATAGTTTTTTTTTTTGGCATAAAGTCATTAGCAAGCACAGGATGTATGTCAATCAACACATGGCCACAAAATATATTTTCAAACTATTTCGTTTTTCTTTAATGAAATCACAACTTAAAATATAGCAAAGAAAGTTGCGACGGCGAGCATCAATGTCATCACAGATTGTATTACTGAAGCGAATGAAATCTTGTAGAAAAGTTGGCCAACGTAAGCATGAGTCCAAGACCCTGTTACTCCATCATAGTCATTCAAGACCATAATGAAGTAAGAGGAGTTAGGATGGAGGAAGCCTTGTGTCACAGATCCGTCCATAAGAAGCATCATTTGGGTGTTATTGGCAGTAATTACAGTTGATGCGTTTGAAGAATTTGTTGAATTTGATGTATCAGTATAGTTATAGACCTGGAGGGTTTCTTCTGTCGCGGAAATGGTACCTCCAGATTCAGCGAGCTGCCTTGTGATAATAAACCATCCATCATAATACTTGTCACCAGCGGAAATCGTAAACGTATTGTAATCAGAGCCAAGGGTGAAATTAAGAGTGCTGGTTGTGGTGTTTCCAGAGTAGCTCACAGTGAGACCAACTGACTCATCACTTGTAACTTGAGAGAGAAGAATCACGTAATAATTTTCAGCGAATATGATGCTTGCAGGATAGAATTCAACTGTAGTTGTGTCTTTGGCAAGAACAGTTTCATTCCCGGGAGCAGAGGTGTTAGCGAGATTAAGCTCAATGTACACGACTTCTGCTTGCGTAGTTTTTCTCCAAGCGGCAATTAGGACGCTACCGTTTGAATTAGCTTTCAATCCTGACGTTCCACTGAGAGTGACAGTGTTAAGAGCGAGAGGAGAGGCAGTTAGGTTTGTTCCGTCAGTTTTAAATCCGACAAGATATACTCCACTTTCAACGTTAGAGACCAATTCGGTATAGGCAATGAAGAAATAATCGGTGTCAAACCAAACAGAATAGATTGTGTAGTTTACAGCCGAGTTAGTTGTGGCTCCAAAAGTGAGAGTCGTGACACTCGAGTTCGAAGCATCGCTAGAGCAGATGGTAGCAGTCACACTAGTTTGAGTAACATCGGTTGTGGTCCCTGATTCAGTATCGGTTGTAGTTCCAACAACCTCTTGTTTGACTCCAGCAATAACTACGTAACCATCAGTGGAAGATGCAAAGAAAGGAGTGCTGGTGATGTTAGCGTCCAAAGTTACTAAAGTATCATTGCCGACTGCTGTAAAAGTTGAAGCGTCTAAGAGTCGAAGATAAGCGTTGTAGGTGACTGGAGAGGTTCCAGTGCCAAAAAAGCCCCACATAGCGACGTATTGGTCATTTTTATAGCGACCCAAGAAGGGATACCTGAAGTTTGTGACATCAGTATTTGTCAAGACACGTAGTGGGACCCCCCAAAATGAGGAGTCTTGAAACACAACTACAGCTGAGGCCGCTGAGAGAAGTGCACAGAAAAGTGCTGTAACTAATATAGTTTTACTCATGTCTCAGGAGATAATTATCGAAATTTTTTTTTTCAAGTTTAATTTATTGACTTAAAGACACTTTGGAGTCAGATTCAGTTTTCAAAGCAATTTCGTTATAATAACAGCTTTCTGAAAAACGAATATTACAGGCGTTAAAGAACCTCGATCTGATGAAAGAGGACTTATTCGAGGGGGTTTATTTTGAGACTGATAGAAGATCTTTGTTTATAATTTTGAATCGGAACGAGGTACTCTTCCTGAAAAGATGTTCTAAGAGGAAAAGGCTCGAGAAACTCAACTTCAAGAAAAAATGTAAGTCGATTTCGCCAAATTACAGACATTTTGAAATTACTTTTCTTCTTGCCATGGAAAACTATGATTTCATCCCATTTTCGCACTTTTATACAACCAATGCGAACAGCCAAGCCATCTTAGAGTGTTTTTTTTTTTTGGATTTTTGGTAACCCTAACCAAGCAGAAAAATCCCCCTTGAGAGGTTCAGAAAAAGGCAGGCTTTACTGCCAAAATTCGCGCTTGGATGATTTAAAGGCATCTGAGTTTTTTTTTTTTGGAAGCGTTTCTTGTCTTTAAATAAGTTCTATAAATTGACAATAAGTCCACATAACGGATTGTCTCTTGTTATCTTATAGTAAAGACAGGAAAATAATATTTGCTGGGTGTCGTCATTCACTTGAAAATGACAGTAAGAGGAAGTTTTCTTCAACAATTTGTTGGAACAACTACAATATCGATTTTCATATTTTTATTTCACATACCCATGGCTCAAAGGATAAGTGAGTGAAAATTGTTATTGATTCGAAAATAACAATCCAGAGGATATCTGAAGTCTTTTTTCTTTCCTTTAGCTTCGATAAGGTAAAATAGATTAAATTAATAGAGGGAAAAATTGTTTTTCAGAAGTTATGCAGAAGAGCCTTTTTATTTCTTTGAATTCTCATGCTGACATTCACACGAAGTAGTATGCCTGAACCGCTCTCATATCATAAACCTCTGGACTTCGCTGCTTTGTTAAAAAATAAATAAACAAAAAACAACCAAACGATGATAGTAGCCACTTCGTTAGGCTCTTAAGTCATTCCTTCGAAATTTTATTCTAAGAATGTCCAGTTCTAGGTCTTTACTCTTATACTATCATACTACCATTATAATGATGCTACATCTATCGGGGTTCAAGGCTTCTTGCCAGCAAAGATCTATTGAATCGATAGCTGCTTCCTCAAATCGAAATCAGCCTAGTCATATGTGTGCTTAGTCTTTTATTTCCATTTTCTTGATGATACTTTTTTTTAATAGTGATGAATCTATTAGCGATAACAAATATTTTCGTCTGTTCCGAATTATGGTTCTTTAATTGACTGTAAATTCCATCGTTCCCCCATTTTTTTGATCTGACTATTATCATTAATAATTCTTTTTTAATTTGAACTTGAACGCATAAACTAGACAATTTAGGTTATATATGCGATAACTTCACTTAGATGTAAAACACGTTATGAATTCCGAACAATAAAAAGAGTATGCCTCCTGAGATGTTTACCCAACGTTCAGAAATGCTTTTAGCCAAGTACTTTCCTCCGATAACAGCGAGTCCAGTACAAGCAGCGTGTCCCTATATTTGGAGAGATATGATATTCGTTATTGACCCAATTAAATTACCAGAGAAGCTCCAAAGAAGACAGCACCCGCACTGCTTTGTGAGGCTAAAGCAATAGTAGCAATCTGAGATCTATCTCCCCACTCACCCAAGAAAGTTAGGGTCAAAGCTTGCCAAAAAATAAATGCCATGGCTATACCAGCCGGACCGGTTTTCTTGTCCTCTAAAGATGAATCGATTGATTATAGAGGATAAACAACGATATCTACTTGGAACAGCAGTAGGGTTTTCAGGGTCATCCTTGTTGATGCTAATTTGTATTTCAGGATTATCATCACTTGTCCTCAGTTCAATGTCATCGTTCTCTTTAGCAGCGTGATTTTTTTTCTGTTGAACTAATTTTGTGTGCACTTTATCAAGTTCAGCTTCGACTTCTGCAGCCTCTTCATTTTCGCCTTCCTAGTTTTTTTTCGATAGCAAGACTAAATAATTGTTCCCAAACATGTTTTCTTACCTTTCCATCATCATTGTAGACATCATAAAGTAGTTTCGCTCCAAAAAAGAAGAAGAGGACAGTCACGATGATTTGGGTGATTCTGGGTGGGATCAAGACGGGCACAATCCAACCTTTAGAGGAAAGAATTATTAAGATGTCTAATTCTAAGTCGTTTTCATACCAAAAGCAGTTGATATTCCTGTCATAAGAACCAGTGCAGATATTGCTCCACCAAAAACTGCCAATCGATTGTATCTCATAGCCATTATTGCAGCTATGAAAAAGGTCTATCAAGAGTGTTACGGGGAAATATTAATAAGTTTACTTTATCACCGAGCTCAGAAACAATAATTGAGCTTATGGCCGCAACAAAAGCCGACCATGTTGAGATTTTGGCATCAGCTTGTCCATGAGTCTGTTGATTTTCGCGTTCATTAGAGACCTGATCATCTGTTTGAGCTGCGACCTTCAATATCGGAAATTAGAGATTTTCTCCGAGGCTGTGAGGATTACTGTTCCCAAAAGCATGAAAGTACAGATAAGCAATGCTGAAATTATCGAATTCTTCATCTATTACTCGTTGTTTTCGTTTCCAAAGGGAAGGGTGAAAAAGAAGATAGGTAATAATTAAAGTTTCTTTTAATAGGCTGATTTCAGTATACTATCGCTTAAATATAGCCAATTTCTTAATTTTTGAGAGAAATGAGAAAAAAAGAGAGATGGATCCACAATAGGTACTTGTTGAGAAGCTGCATATTTTGACTTGGTGAAGCTGCCTTTATTGTAAAGAGAGGGCAAGATGTCTTTATCACCATCTTCTATGCAATCGTAACTCTGCTTGGACAAAAACATTGAACTTTGCTGTTTGGAAACATTTTGGGATATTTTTGCCGCCATTTGATTCCATAAACAATATAATTAGGGGAAAATAACTCAGCATTTATCTTTGAAAGCATGAAAAAGTTTGGAATTATTAAGCAATGTTAACTTTCTGCCATATGATGCTAAATGTACAAAATAACGTAACGCTCTAAGATCTTGAGCTGATGTTCCTCAAAAGACGTTCCTCATGACCCCATTTTGAGAACCATTCTCGGCGCTACATGCTGCTGCGAAGCCATTTAGAAGCTTAATAAAGATGATTGAGTATAACGCAAATACAAAAAAAATGACGTGTCTGATTTAAACTCAAATTGAAAATAAATCAAAAGATAGCGTTGAAAATTCTGAAAGTGAACTAAGTAATATAAAGGAGCTTTCCAGCGTTCTGGGCAGCTTCTTGGAAAGGTTCATTTTGTAGTGTTGGGTAGTATCGTTAAAAGCTGGAAATAAGTGTAGCACAACGCTTTTGGGGTTGAGAAATGATTACAGTTTTGAGCTTCGATTCTTGGCTTCTGGAACCTGTAAAATTTTAGAACCCTCTAAAACTGAAGTTATCGATTTGGAAATGCTGCAAACCTTTTTAATGCTTGTTTTGATTTTGAAGATTGTGGAAGGTCCTCAACTTCGAAAAAATTTACGATATTTGGCCTATTAAAATTGAACTAGTCCCAACGAAACTTTCATTTTCTAGTCTCATCAATGATTTGAACCTCTGTTTCCAGGCTCTAATCTTTTCGGACTTTCGAAGGACTCACATGTTAATCGAGCTACAATGGAAAAAAGTTTATTTAACTAAATGGCTTTCAAAATTCTTCTGCTGAGTTTCTACTCGAAGAACCTAATCAAAATTAACCATCTCGAATTGCATCATCTTTTTCCTCTATTTGCAGCAGTCTGTTGACAATCTTGATTTAACTAAGATTTCATCCTCTTCTAGAATCGCAACAAATAACATATATGAAAATGGAGATGAAAATCAGACGTCTTACACCTATCGCTGCTGGTTCTTGACTGAAGTATTGATGGAAAGTTATGCAAGCAAAATTCTGACGAAATCTCTAAAACATCTTTCATAACTTAGGCCAGCGTCTTAAACTGCCAGTCGCCGAAGTTTCTGTTGAGTAGATTTTGTGCTGGAATTGGCCTTATTCAATTACTGGAGTTATATGGTACGCTAAGTGCAGGATCAATCAAGTAATCTCTAATATCGAAGAGCGCAGAGAAACTACTGAAAATTCTGGACAAAGGGATACTTGTCCAGCAGCAATCTTTTTTGGACTCACATTTGGTGCAATAACGAAGCTTTTTACTTATCAAGTATTTCATTTTTCTCTCTCGAAAGGGCCTGACCCCTCTCATTAAATTTATTTTCTCACGTGTGAACTCAGAAACAATGAGTTCTCTATTATAAATAATCAGCTAAATCGGATACTGAAGGCGGAATTCTCCGTAAATAATTGGATTCCAGTTATAACTTCAGCTATACCTACCTTTTTCTCAAGTTTATCCTCTAAATTTAATTGCGATTCATCCCAAAGGTGCAGATATTGTTGAATTTCTTTCGAGAAACTTCAACAGAAGCTTCAGTGTTCTCTTGTCAGAAGATAAACTACAGTCTGACCTCTTTCGATACAACCTCATGCCGAAAGTGCTCCAATTTATTATTTGACTCCCTTATAATCAACCTTGGATAACTCCTTTTCTTTCATTAAACTTTTGGAATTAAGCAAAAATAAATTCTGGAGTTTATTTATTTCATAGCCGTTCAAAGAAGAATTCTTTTTTCAGTTTAAGTTGTTAATAGATTTTGCGAAAAAAATAAATCAAATTAACAGAACTAAAGGGGTTTTTGAAGTTTTTTGATGAAATAAATTAATTTATCCGAAGTCAGTCTGCAAAAGCTCTTTAATTAATTTGTGAGCAACTTTCTGAAATACTCAGAATTGATTTTTCTTCTTGAACTCATTATAATCAGAATAAATCGCTTTGATGCTTAAAAAAGTTCTGACGCAGAAGACAAATCAAAGTCCCAACTCGTCACTCATTCTCTCCGAGCCAAGCAAGCGTAGAAGCACACATCGATCACCCTGGGACACTCCTCCAATTGTTGTCAACCAACGTGAGGGCTTTGCTAGAATAAAAACTAAGGTTTAGATAATTTTGCAACCAGGTTCACCAACGATAATTTCTTTGAAATCAGAAAAAGGTGTTGGTGCTTGATCTTGATGAAACGCTGGTTCATTGCAGAAAAGAGGCTCATGAACAGGGAATGATAAAGATCAAAGTAACTTTTTCGAATTCTTTCTAAAAATATAATTTGATCCTTTTTGATTGTAGTTTCAGTCAAGTGGTTCCATCCGGCAAGTGAATGCTTTATTGCGACCTCACACAGAACATTTCCTTCAATCAATTTCAAAAATTTACACAATAGCTGTATATACAACTGGTTCAAAGGAAGTAATTGAAAATCAGCATCATCTCGTGAATTACCAACCTAAAATTAAAATGTTATAGTATGCGGAAACATTGCTAAAAGAAACAAATCTTAAAAAATACGTTGCAGCAATTTTGCATCGAAAGCACTGCAAGATCGTTGATGGAGACAAAGCAGTAAAATGTCTTGGAATACTCGGAGTTCCTATGAAAGATATCCTCCTAATCGATGTAAATTCAATTGCCTGGATGATATTAGTGACACTTTTGCTTAAAGGACTCCCTTCTGCACTTTGAGAACCAACCCGAGAACGTCTTGGTGATAAAGCCGTTTTTAGGAGATCCTGAAGATCAAGAATTGCTCGATCTCATACCTTTTCTGGAAAAATTGGCAGAGGAAGACGACGTGCGCTCTGTTACTAAAAAATACGTTCAATTTATTCAAAAGAATCCTCCACAACCTCAGAGAACAATTAAAAGCTCAACCAGAAGTTCATCTCTGAGCGTTTCCAGAATGAAGAATGGCCCAAAAGATAAGAAGATTAAAAGAGTATCTTTTGACACTCCGAGCAAAGAAAGTTTTGATAAACTATCTGAAGAGTCAAAACTACATGAGCAACCTGAGGAAGAGCTCCCAAATTGTATCAAAGACACTTATGAAGATTTTGGAGAAGATTTAAACGAAAATTCTGTTCTCCACACCGTTAAGGTGTTTGAAGATAAATCTCAATTGTTTCATATAATCAAGACTACGATATCTCAAAAGACACAAATTGGTCACAAAAAATTCTTCCCAAAATTTTCTTCAAAAGAAACGAGTTCAAACTCCACATACAAATTCACAAAATTAGAAAGCTCAGTGTTGTCTTGTGTAGATTATGAGGCGAAACTGCACGTTGATTCTTCAGAAGTTGTTACTCAGGCTCCTGACAACAAAGAAACCATACCTATCTTTACGTGTATCAGGCCTTTTAATTTCACTCTTAACACGAGAAGTCGGACTATGGGTCCAAGAAATGAATCTTTTTCTACCTGAAGGAGAGTGTTGTCTTAGTAAAATACAAATTGTTGCAAAATTTATATCCTAATTTTCCTATCATCTGATTATTTTTTTCATGATATATAGAATTATATGTTCACTATAGAATTTTTTTATTGATTGCTTGTTGATTAGATTTTTATTTTTAAAATCTACTAAAGTGTGCTATGCTTTGTAATAGCATGAATCTTCAAGAACTCGCGTTTATTTGTTTAGAAATCTTTTCTTAGTTTCTTTTATGAGATATGAAATCTACCAATTACCGATCGTAGATTCGGATGTTCACCATTTTATTCAAATATAGAGATATGATTAGCAATCTGAAAACATCCTTGCTAAAATTTTGCTAGTTTTTCTTCTCTTACAAGGTATTGTTTATATTCAAATATTCTATATTGCGCTCTTCAGTAGCTGATAGAGCCAGAGAGCACTGATAGTGTATCTCAAATTGATAATGAAATTGTTAACACATGAAATTTATGTATATTTGCTTTTAAGATTATTTCCACAAAAGACTAAGTCAGATAGTCAACATTCCTTCCCTAAATATAAACAAAGTTTTCAGTTTTCCATCATTGTATTTTTCGGGAAGATGGATTTAGTGTTCATTTAAAGTAATTCTCATTTGGATTTCAAAAAAGGCTTTGTGCAATTAAGACACAAGTGCTATAAGCTCGATTAAAAAAATTATTTGAGGCTGAAGGTCTTCAATGCAAGGAGCATTCCTGAGAATTAACAAAGGTTGCGGAGCCAAGAGCTTGGTTTCTGTGATTAGCAGAGAGTTTGGAAGAAAATACCGCGGAGCCTATGCTGGTGTTGTTGACAACAACTTCGAAAAACAGCCAACCTATGTGCACAACACAAACTACAATTTCGAACAATTTCCTGAATACACAAAAAAACTTGCGACTGCCGTTGAGGACCAGAAGAAAGAGGAGGAGATTCAGAAAAAGATTGAGAGTGGCCAAATGCAAAAGCCGATCCCAAGAAGAAAGAGAAGAATTTATGATCGCCCAAGATTTGATACCAACATAACGAATTATGAGGCATGGCTTAATTTTGATCGTCAACTCGTGAAATACAATCGAAATAGTCTTGTTGTTCGCAAAGTTAACTTGGCACCAGCAAAGCTGATATTTGTAATAAAAACTCTAAATTTATAGTCTTACTTCTTTATGATAATAGGCCTTTGGAGATGGCTCAATTCCAACCAGAAATGACAGAGTCGCAACCAGAGAATTTGATTTTGAGGATAATAATTTTGATGCTTTTCTTTTGTACGATCACAAGCAAACTACAGGATACTGGGGTGATAATATCGAAGGATACGATTATGAGGTAACTTTTCCGTTGTTTCTCTCGAA
>ENA-UOUE01001442-UOUE01001442.1-compost-metagenome-genome-assembly--contig:-NODE-1442-length-14956-cov-5.167686_pt1 | contig 14956 bp, 15 predicted proteins | sample MGYA00238146_ERZ747223 | MGnify/ENA primary metagenome ERZ747223 (study PRJEB28781, sample SAMN06268865) | compost metagenome | isolation source: single cell | place: USA: California, Emeryville, Joint... | reverse complement strand
TAACCCAACCTCTCAATTCAAACTCCGAATAGAATTTCGTTTACTTTGAGCATAGAACGATTAATTGCTCAATCCAACAATAGATGAGAAGCCAAAACTAGCATGATATGATGAGAATTACCAATATTTCCTATGTATTGTCTTCCATTTTTGAATTGTGAGAAAAAGAGGCTGATAGCTCTCATACAAATTATTTTTCTTAGTTCGAGATGAATGAAAATCGCAAGTTGTGAGTAGAATTAGGCTCGCCTGTATATTAGATGAGAAGCCGTGGAATATCATCGGAAAGTTTCACTTTGAGAATTAAGAATATTAAGAATAATCACGCTTTTCAGAGTTTATAATAAATTTCCAAAAAATTAAATAAAGGCTAAATTCAAATTACTTTATTGAAATTGCTCTTCACGTCTGAAATCATGTCTGAAAGGAATAACAATATACATACGTCTTGATTTGACGAACAAAAAAGTGCAAAGTAAATTGGTAGTATAATAAAAAGAGAATCATATTCGAAAATAAAGGGTTAATTGGATTCATCAAATGTACTGGCGTAACTATGGACTTGAAATCATTAGCTGGGAATTAACTAATCTCTATAGGCACTGAATTCGAATAAAAATATTGCATTGCGACTCTCATTAACTTGAACATAGAATTGCTAATTCAACTGAAATTCCAGCAGTTACCACTATCGTACTTTAGCCACTATTATATAGTAATTTAAAAAATGGAGAAAATTCCTGTCGCTTCGGATAAAAAAATTATTCTTCACTAATTTGACTTTGGTTGATCAAATTGAGCGAAAAGAGTTTACAACGTACTACTATTTTTTAACGACTTGCAGATAGTGATAATAGCTTGATTATTCCACAAAAATTACTATGAATTGTCTTTAAAGAGTTCAATAAGAATCCTCACAAAAACAATATTCTATAAGGAGCAAACTCTATCCCAATTTTCATTGCTAAAACACAAATTTCAGTTTTTTTTTTTCATTGGCAACATCAAATCATCAATATATCATTATTCAAAACTTACTAGCTAAGTAAAACCGAACTCGAACCCTTAGTTTACAGATTTACACAAAATTTTTATCTGCTAGGAAGATCATGAGAAATCCAAGTCTTTCTCTGCCTTTAGTTTTCTTTTTTCGGCTTGAGATCGATAGTCGATGTAGAATTTGCTAACGCATTACCTCCTAATAAAAACATTGAGAGTATTAACTTCTACTAAAATACAAGCATTTTACCCATTAGTAATGTGATCCTGTCGGTTATGAAGGTCGGGACCATATAGAAAATTTTGAGCAAGATTGGTAGATACCAATAGATAAAAAGCTCCTATTGAAAACCATAATGTTATACAAAAACGTATCAAGAGAAAATCTCACCTCTTTCTTCTTCAATATAGCGAAATAAACTGCTTCTGCCACAATCTCAGGCTTTAAACTCTCCAGCAAACCACTATCGCAAATTTATCATCAAATTTGGAAAATTCCTTACAAGCACTTCCACATTTTAAAATCTTTAAACATGCCCGTGGTTATATGATAAGGGCAAACCACCGTAGTCGCAATATTAAAATTCTCTTTCTTGAGCTCTAATATTGCATAAGATCTTATAACCATAACGCAATTTTACCCATCCTCAAGCTAGAGTGCAAGGCAAATAAAGCCCATTTACTGCTTATGTATTCACTGGAACCATTAGTATACATTTGTGACATAACCGAGCTGATTGTCACGATATGCCCTTTGTTTTTTTGCTTCATCAGCGGAAGAAACTGCTTCAGTAAATGGATGCATCCGAAATAATTCACATCTAGTTAGAATACATGTGACGAAAATATCTTGAGTAAAAAGCTACCAAAAGCTCGATGATATTGATCGATAGAGGTACTATCGAAATCTTTCGCGTAAACTATTCCAGCATTATTTATCTAAGACGCGTTATTGTGATGACATAATTAAATTGGTTGGATTAATGCTACCAATATGTCAACGAAACCAAATTCCTCTTTGATTTTGCTGCAAACGGTTTCGACCTCTTGAGAGTTTGAAACATCACATTTGTAAAAAGACACAGTCGAACCAAATGACCGCATTTTCGTTACTAATAAGATGATTGATTAATATTTCGGCCAAAGAAGATGCGATTTACCCACTTCTTGAGCCAAATCAGTTCTGATGTCGAGGATAATTAGCTTACACTTGTTCCTTCTTGCGAAGTTTTCCGCCATGAGATTTCCGATGCCCTTTGTTGATGTTAGCTGATTGAAAGATTTCGACTTTACCATGCAGCCTCCGGTTACTAACACTGTAGTGTCGCTAGTAATCTTGCTATTTTTCATATTGTACCACCCTTTCAGATAATTGATTGCCACGAGCAATAGGATCACGAAAAGGGCGGTCCAAAAGACGTATTCAAGCAATGTTCCAAGCATATCTTATTTTCTATCGAATGTTAATAGAATCAAACTAAGTTTAGTTTGATAGGTATACCCGATAAAGACAAATAGCAATTCATTAAAAGTACACGTGCTATGTCCTAATGCAGATATTAAAGTCAAGTGAATCATAAATACATGTTATCGCCACGTGTCATCTGTAATTTGAACGATATAGAATTACTACATTTAGTATTAATACTAACTCCTCTATGAGCGAGAACATATGTAAAAGTATCACATTTATTAGTCCACATTCAATAGATCTGATTCAAGACTAACGATATTTGGAACCGATTGTCCTTCACTCAGTTTATTGAGCATAGAACCAAAGGGTTTTAGACAACTCAACGTCAATGAGTGGATGGCACTTCCATATTGGAATGCAAACCAAAAAAAAGTCATACTGCTCATCAAATCAAAAAATCTTACTTCCTCATCATCATTACTGAAAGATGAATTAAATACTTACAGCCGGTTTTATGGATACTCCACAAGCTGCTTGAGTCTATCCGTAAAACGAATGATTCATCGATAAATAAAAAAGTAAAGCAAACACAAAATATTTATTCATGTCTATCAAAACAACTCTAAGAGTTTCTCCCGAAAAGCACCTCAGAATCACATGTGAAGATGACGAAGACAACCCTCTTCATATGAAATTCGTAGAGGGCGTACCGACTGAAGAAACTGAAGATGCCGTGCGAGAAGCGATCGAAAATCTCGGGTTTAAGTTCCACAAAGAGTACAACATCGTTGGCGACTTGCTTAACTGTCGGTCAATCAATCCATTGAAAGAGTCTCTGATCAAAAAAGGCTCGATTTACCTTGGAACGAAAGAGACCATCCAAAGAGCATCAACAAAAAAACCAAAGCGTGAGACAAGATCTGGCTATGAAGAACCTGAATATGACAGAAAGAAATTTGTTACCTTGCAACTGGAGCGAATCTATGCAAATTCTTTTATGTATGTTACATCAATACGCAAAAATAAGAAAAATAATGTGCTTTCCTAGATTTAGACCTATCTATTCCATTTTCCCATGCATAAACACCAAAATATTAGCAATTCAGCCAAAGATACTTTCTAATCTTTTTCACATGACACCAAATGCCAGCATACAAAGCCCTTTCACATAAACACAGAGAAACTAGTACAATCAAATTATTTGTTCGTGCTCAATCGATTAGATTTTAAGCGATTTTAAAATGATTTCGAGAGCAGTTACTACGGAGGAAGCGTCTATTTCATCCTTCTCTTTCTGAGTTATGCATGCTTCCTCAAAATCGATCAGAGCCACCGAACACTTGTTTGAATTATTATCCACGATAAAAAGCAGCGATGAGGACTTGAAGCTTGTAGGAGAGAGATTTTTCGTAAATCCTTTCAGTTTTGCCAGAAATACCAAAAAATACTCCAAAACTTCCTTTGAATTTTTCGACGTTTCATTAGTCTTGAGCAATTTCCTAAATAGTTCTGTCACTCCTTCAAAGCGATACGCGAAACCGTCCCCGCAGCCTGCTGCCTCGCTGCGCTTTTCAAGAATTTCGCCTTTTTTGTTCTTCAAAATCACACCCGCTACTTTAAACCCTAGCTGTTTAGTCGTCACTTTGGACATTTTCGTTGAATTTTCCTCAGCAATTTCAATCAAATTATCTTCCACAGTGAACTTGATATCCAACACCGAAGCGTCCTTCTTTCCTGCAAGCAAATTCTTAAGTACAATATACTCTTTCCCATCTACGGTCTTCGCTCCAAGGTAAGCTGGTGTCATTGATTTCAGCTCAGTGTTCTGAGAGTTACCACTATAAACGCTCTCATAGAATTTTTTCTCATTCGCATTTGCTTCTTTCAAAAACTCATCTGCTGTGATTATGAATCTTTGAGGGTTACCAGAGCAAATGAACCTGTTGACCCGCGATAAACTGAGAATTTTGTCTTCATATTGTTTTAATTCCGGATTGTCTTTGATAATTGGCCAATATGGGCTGAAAATCTTCAATGCGTTTTCGAGAGCGTTGACAGCACAGGTATTAGGAAAACAAGCGTATTTCAACCCTTCCAAATCCAGCGGCCTCTCTGAGCAAGCTAAGGGTAGCTCTTCTCGCAGCAAGATGCGAACGCAAGCCTCCGTCGCTGTTGAGATCGTTTCTAAGTTATATCCTCCTTCAAGGCTGAGAATCACTTTGCCACCTGCTAACTCCTTCAATTTGCTCAAGATATACGCATAACCGTCACAGGTGACGTTGAGACCACCTAATGGATCTCCTCTACCAGAATCAAATCCCGCAGAAACGAATATCAGCTCGGGACCAAAGGACTTAATGATTGGCAGGAGGATTCTTTCAAATATGAAGATATACTCTGAGTTGCCGACCACGGAGCAGCCATCATCTGACAAATTCCAAGGGATGTTCAAATTTTTCCCTTTGGCTTCACCAGCTCCAATTTTTTTCATATCTCCGCTTTCACCAGGGAAAAAGTACCCGTCATCAAATCTGTGAAGTGATATTACAAGCACGTTCTTGTCTTCGTATAAAAAGCGCTGCGTGCTGTCTCCATGATGAGCATCCCAGTCAAAAATTAGAATTTTTGATAATCCGTATGTTTTCTGCGCGTATTTGGCTGCTATAGCAACTGTGCTGTAAAAGCAAAAACCACTTGGATCGTCCTTAGCTGCAGCGTGATGGCCTGGCGGCCGGACTATACAGAATGCCGAGCCCCATTTCTCTCCCATAACCATATCGGTTGCGGTTCGAATGGCTTGAACAGCGCGACGGGCTGCCTCGTCTGAGAAGTTGTTGTAATATGTATCAAAGAAATCCTCTTCGTCCTCTTCATCTTCTTCTCTGAAATTAAAGCAGATTTTACGCAAGCGTTCGAGGTATCGTTTCGGATGGACTTCTGTTAATAACTCATCAGGAGCTAACTCTAGACTGCTCACTACCTCACACCGACTAAGCAAATCTTTGCTTTTGAGATGATCAATGATTGATGTGAGACGCTCAGGTCTCTCGACATGTGGAAAACAAGGTTTGTGAAGATTCATCCTCTCATCATAAAGCAGACCAACTTTTTTTGAAGAATCCGATCCAATTGGAGAAGTTTTGTGGGTGGGTGATTTTGACCTCTTTTCCATTTTTGCAATGAGTGTTTTTAGTTTGTTAATTTTGACTCTTAAGAAATAAGACTTTGGCTTTGAAGAGATCAACCCAGATTATTGAGTTTTATCTCAAATCTCGCGTTGTCAAAGCAAATAATTTTCTCTGATTTACGAGCAAATAAAAGAATGATCCCGCTTATCATACCTCATTCTCTCATTTAATAAGGCGCTTTTTTTTTCATTCTCTCACTCTTGCCATGCAGTTTTAACTTGACTCTCCTTTCTCCAATCTGAGAGAGGTGTTGCATCTTCTGCTGCTACCTACTATGCATACATACAATTTGCACCAATGTAGTAAAATTTTCTTAAGCTCTACGCAACCTTTCATAATACAAATATGATGTGATCCTCGCAAAATGGATTAATCAAAGCCCCAATAAAAGTTACTAAAATTTTTATTTAAGATAGCTATGGATTACAAAGTCTTGCCGAGCGGGCTCGCGCCAATCCAGCCGTCCAAAGAAAGCATAACGAAAATAGACAAAAACTTTCAACTCCCCAGGCAAAAAAGGAAGCGGAGCATAGGAATCGATTTCATCGCAACGTACTCTCAAATCTTTCGCCCTTTCTCATCATTTATCACCCTTTATTCCAAATAGCCTCACGACTCAAGACTATGATCTCCAAACTGAGACGGAAACTGGTATCGTTAAAGTCGTTTCAGCAAACGACAAGAAAAAAATGAGCATTTCTCCAAGCGTCGATGGGGAGATAGCTGACCTCCAATATGATTTCGAAAAACACGTTGTTATCAAAGAGGAAGAGCCTCCACAAGTCGAGATTACTCCAGAGAAAGCAACCATAATCCCTGAAGAAGAGCCTTTCACGTCAAAACAATCAGAATTTTCTCCTCGCGAAGTCTACAACGTAGACATCAAAGTGAAAAAACTCAACCCAAAGCTCGTGAGGTTGGCTTATTTTTACAGCCCAATCTACGCAACGCATTACGGGACGAAGTTTCCCAAGCAAACTGTTTTAGTTGGATGCGAAAACTCGATTAAAGCCGCTGAAGTAAGCCGCGAGGAGCTTATTCGCCCGAACTTTACAAAAAAAAGATTCCACGAAGGACAGAAATTTGATATCGACAAAAAACCAGATCAGTCAATGCAACGCCAAAACTTTTCGCACAGGAATTATCGTTTTAAGACAGAGCCTCCAGAATATATGAGTAGGAGCAGGGAATATACTGAAAGGATGGACTCCAGCCCTGGCGGGCAAGCGGAAGAATTTTGGAGGAAAGAGGAAGAGCTTCAGCGAAAAAGAAAAGAAAAAGTTATGGAGACAGCGGAATTTAATGACCAGAGAGATACTCCTCCTCCTAATTCGAAGACATCGACTATCGAACAAAGCCGGTACAGTTCTATTGATGTAGGGACTTACTGTGCGAAAATCGAGGCGAGTGTGAAGCAGCTAAAAAATAGAATGAAAAGTCCTTTTGATTTTCGGGGCTATACACAAAAGAAGCCCTGGGAGATCACGAAGGTAAAGCACAAGGAATATATTTTCCTACCTGATGTGTACCCTGAGCTGGCCAAGAAAAAGAAAAAGAAGAAAAAAAAGGAAGCCGATCTTTCCGGTGATCGGAGCCCAGTGTTTTTCAGTGAAAGTACAGAGAAAAGCGCTAATACATCCAATGGAAAGTGGTCGCCGTGGGGAGAGAATAAGCATTCAAGCCCAGGTCCAGGAAGAAATGAATTGAATACGTCTGGGAACTATTGGTCTCCGTCTCCTGTGAGATATCGACAAGGATATGATACAAGATTTACTGAACCTAATGAAACTCCGAGCAAAGATAGGTCCAGGTCGATCACGCCGAAAAGCAAAATTAACGAAAGCCAAATGAATTCTCAGACACCAGAAACTTTTACAAGTCGAGAGCAAAGGATTAGTTCGTCTAAAATAAGAGCGCAGAGAAAGCTAACGCCGCTAACCCAGAGAGAAATCGTGAGGCATCCAACAGCGCCTCGGCAACGATTGAAAATTACTTAGTAAATTAGAAGTAGTACGTAAAGAGAGGAGAGCGCGTGTATGTATTATAGTGAGCTCGAATTGCTTAAACTTTCTGGTTTATTTATATAATTAAGACGCTGACTTTGACTCCGCTAGACTCTTTATTAATTATTCTCACACTTTCTGAAATGATTATGATTTTTATGAAGTCAAAACACAGCGAAATTTTGTGCGTCAACTCTCTAGGAATGATAAAAGGAATCCTTATCTAATTATTTTTTGGAATCTCATAAACAGGTTCTGGCTCTCTTATTATCTCATCATCATCGCACTGGCGAATTAGCCTTTGTCAATAACCCATGATTTCAATGTCCGCAGTTCTGCTGCTTTTAGCTTAGATTCACAGAAAGCACTCCGAAGTTCCTTCAAGAGACGCTAGATTGATATAAACTAATCAATAGTAGCATCATATGATATAATTAACAAAATTACAAAGAAATACAGGGTAGATTCCACTGCATAAAGTTCCCGATTTTCAGATTTATTTCTAATCTCTTTTATTAAACTAAACAGATACTGTCGCATTGAGACAATAACCATGGAAAGTTTGTTCAAATTGAAAATCTCCTACTCCTTTGAGGCTCGCGCCGAACCAGTTATCAAAGAACTCAGTATAAGCGGGTCCGGATTTGTCAACTCTCTGAAAGAAGCCATCAGAGAAACTTTCGGAATCCCTGAGGCACAGCAAAATCTTTACATACGCAAAGATGGAACAGAGGTACATACTTTTTAATGAAAGCCACTCAAACAATAATATTTAAAGCTTCCTTTAGAGAATGTAAAAACGATAGAAGACTACAACTTGAAAAGTGGCGATACCGTTCATCTTCATACAAATTCCGGATTTCAGGTACTATATTAACTCAGAACAGCCTGATATCACCTCTCACAGCTTTCAGACATTGACGTGAATGCCACTTATTATGAGGATGTGAAAAAGCATATGGAATCTCCCAAACCGAACCCTAAAGGTAAAGATTCTATGATTATTGAGAAATTTTACCCTTATTTGTTATAGAAGCCTCCCCTGAAGAGAGAAAGGTTAAGGAAAAGAAAAACGGCCTCACAACCTCTTCGGATTCCAGTGGTGAAGAAGACGCTGAGAAAACAAAAGCCAAATCGCTTATTATGGAGGCTATTCCAAGAGAAGCCGAGATTCTTATTAAAGTGACTAATAATGAGAGGTTTTTGCATGACTTGGCTATGTGCGTAGGAAATAAAAGAAAAAAAACCAACGTCTGTGAAGAAATTGATTGATGATCTCGTTAAGAAAGAAGCCGATGCACCTGAACTCAGAGCTAAAGTAATGATTGACGAAAACGCTGATAATGGATGGAACTCACTGCATTGGGCGGTTTATCTCGGATTGACTGGGGTTGTTAAGGAGCTTTTGGAAAGGTAGTATTTCTCATTTTTATGAAATTCATGGTTTTGTCTCCTACAGAAACGCTGACGCGAACAAACTTACTGAAGATGGTTGGTCTCCACTGCAGCTTGCGGTTGATCAGAACCACGAGTTAAGTAAACTAACTGCCATTTGGATAGAGTCTAACTTGTTAGTTTGCAAAATGCTGCTTGAAACCCAGGAGCTCAACATCAATGCTCTCACTCCAAAATCCACAGCATTACATATCGCAGCAAAGGCGGGAAATAAAAAACTCGCTCAAATCCTTCTTTTCCATGATGCCAGTCTAGCGTAAAGATAAATTAATTCTTTTAAAATATTCAACCACTGCAGTGTAAGAGATAATGACGGAAAGTTGCCATGCGAGGTTGCTGCTGATAAGCAGATTGCTGATATGCTTCAAGTTTCTGAAAGAGAATTAAAAGAGCAGAAAGTAAAGAGTTAATGTTTCTTTGCTACTTAATCGTATTTTAAAATTAATAGAAGCCTCAAAATCTCAAGGAAGAAGTCATGCCGCCTAAGCCAGTAGGAGTGAAAGGCTGGCTTTGGAAACTTGGGCCATTTTTTAATCATAAGAAACGTTATTTTGTGCTCGACCCAAATCTTTTCACTTTCAGCCATTACATGAATGAGGCCGAATGCCCAAAGAAACCAAGGTAATTTCTTCTAAAGTTACATGCAAAAGCATTCGAAAATCATCACAGGAAAGTGGTATCATTACTAGAAATCAAAGACGTGAGAAAGATCAACAGTGGATGGCTCATGAAAAAAGAATATTATTACTTCGAAGTACTTGCTTAAACCATTTCGATGCGCTAATCATCATTAAAGCTTCATTATGAAGGCAAAGTTAGAACGTTCGCTAGTAAAACTGAGCAGAACCAAACCCAATGGATCGAGTATCTCAGAGCGGCTATTGTCTATGCAAAATACGTCGATACCAAAATTAAGCAGCATTTATACTTCATTAACGATTTCGATGAGAACGCTACCTCTCCGAAAAAACTTCACTCTACTTACTTCATGAAGGTCGACAACTCAGTCGAATTGCTTGACCAAACCGAGGCTGAGAGAAAAGCTGCGCTTGCGAAACAAGAGGAGCAGAAAATCCTCATGCAACCTTGTGACAAAGAGTCAAGTTATTACGTCAAGGACTTCGATTATCCAGAAGGCACTGATATGTGCTTGGAGAATTTCGATGCGATTAGTAAGATAGGAAACGGTGCTTTTGGTACAGTTTATAAGGTGATTTCCCCCCTTTAGTGCATTGTTTGATAAATTAATTGATCTTCAGGTGAAACGCAGGAGCGATGGAAAAATATTTGCGATCAAGACACTTAAGAAACGATCGCTTTTGTCGCGAAACCAAATGAGCAGCGCCATCAGTGAGAAGAATATAATGCAAAGAGCAGACTCTCCTTACGTATTGAAGATCGAGTATGCTTTCCAGGTAGTTTAAGAAATGAGAGGTTCGACTGACGAATGATTAGACCCGAGATTATCTTTATCTGTGCTTGGAGTACTGCCCTGGAGGTGATCTGTCGACCATTTTGGAGGAGAAGGAGAAACTTACTGAGGATGAGACCAGATACGCGGCTGCTGAATTGGTCGTTATCGTTGACTATCTGCATTCGATCAATGTGCTGTACCGAGACATGAAACCTGATAACATCTTGATCGGTAAGATTTTCACATTAGAAATTGTAATACTAATACCATTTGGTCCATTAGACGAAGAAGGACATCTCAAAATCATAGATTTCGGACTTTCAAAGCTTGGTATCAAGAACGATATGGTCTGCAAGACCTTCTGTGGATCTCCGGCTTATCTCGCGCCTGAAATGCTAAAACGTCAAGGTTATTATATCAAAGAAATGGGAATTTACAATTAATTTATCTGTACAGGTGCTACATGGGCAACTGATGTTTACGGAATAGGAACGATCCTTTACGAGTTATTGGTAGGAGAGCCACCATTTTACAGCCATGATATCTCCACAATATACGATAACATGAAGAAAGGAAAGCTAACCATTCCTAAAAATTTGAGTTCTAATGCAAAAGATCTTTTGACGGTAACTATGGGAAAAAATTTTCTTTATTAATCATAATTTTACAGAGACTACTTGATCAAAATCCAGCGAATAGAATTGGTGTTAATGATAAGAAGGAGATCCTGAAGCATCCATTTTTCACCGGTGTTGACTGGGAAAAAGTTGCAAAGAAACAAGGCCCATCACCATTCCCACCGAAAAAGTAGCACCGTTACTATTGATAGTTCGCGGCTGCATGTTATGCGACCTTTACACTAAACTGAATATATCTAAAAAATTCGAAATCGAGACATTGAACTAAAAACTGAATTTATTTTAGAATTTACTTACATGAGTTAGTTGCCTCACATTTAAACATACATTCATACAAATTCCCCTACCTTCTATCCTTCTGGTTGTAAGAGTCGAAAGAACGAATGAATGTATGTATTATTAGAGCATAGCTACATTATTTAATGAAAGTAGGACTTTCGCATCAACAATATAATTTAATCGAATTTAATTTAAAGGAAATGCTGAAAAAACAAGATCCGCTGAGCAATTTGATGATGTTTGAAGCGTTATCAAGCATCTTCGAATCTCTTTTCAAAGTTCCTGACAGCATCAAAATCCTTGAAGGTAAATTCAAAGATTTGTCTTTGTAAAAGACATAACATTAGATGAAAACAATCGCTATACTACAAGCAATCCTCAGGAAATCATTGATTTCTTACAAATCGAACTCCCAGTATTTGCAATCACAAAGAAAGTAATTGCAGTGATTAGTCGATAAGAAAAATTCAGCATTTCTCCACTAGCAATCAGCTCATGTTATATTCAGCTTATTCCATCATATCCACGTGTTGGCTGTACCGTGCCCTCTACCCTCATCAGAGTAAATAGAATCTCGGGTGAATAGGCTTTACCATTTTAGATGTATTTGCATCAAAGAAAGACCTGATTAGAACAATATCTGAAATTGAAGAATTTACACTGGCTGCTCTAAAAAAAGGCATGCTCTTGCATAACAAAGAAAATACAGTGACGAACAGACTTAATCTACATGAAGAATTAAAAGAAATTGGTGAGGCAGAAGAAATTCAGCTATCGAACTCAAAAATCGAAATTTTTGATATAAAGCGTAAGATACATGCTTCACCAGGATATTCTTATTTCAGAGCAGGTGTCTCATTTACTGAAAGTTTAAACAGCAATATGAAACTAATCTGGGGCGCTGGGATTCAGCATGACTACGACAATACAAATTACAAAGAAATGAAAGAGTATCTGAGAGAAGCAGAGTTTATCGAACTCGATTTAAGCAATATATTTCTTTTCGATACGCAAAACGGTTTGCTTACATTTAATAAACATTTTGACATTTTTGTAAGAAATCGCATTTTTGTTTCAGCTAATCTGGCGAATAGAAAGAGAAAAAGTTTACTGGGATCGGCTTGGTAGTCACTGACGGAATGGTTGATTCGCAGCTGAGTGACTACTTCGTGTTAAAGAGAATTTTCGTGGTTTACTGTGTCAGCTACAAAAGCATCTTAGTATGATCCAAATTTGTGTGTTTCGAATTGAAAACTTTTTTATAGGCGGTCTCAAAAGCTTTGGATTTGCCAATACAATCGTTAAATTATCATCAAGGACTCAAAGAGCCTGGTGTCGGCAAATGCAAGCTGTTGATTTCGTTGGGTCTAATTCGAGATCAAGAGTTTTCAGTCAAAATTAGGGAAATGAAGGATTCAGCTCTTAAAATAAATTTGATATTTGAGATACAAAAGCCCAAGGAACATTTCTCCAAGCCTCAGGCTTCGTTGATTGCTTTGAACATCGGCCCGACAGAGATTGCATTAAACTCAAAGAAATACCGGCTGATGCATGATTTAGAGCTATTAAAGTCGGTTCTCAAAAACAAAAAGGTCTGCAAAGAATTAAACATTTCCCGTTCATAACCAATGATTAATATTTAGCTGATAATGTGCGATTTTGAACAGTCTGTCTCAGAGCAGTTAGCTACTCACTCACAAACACTGAATTCTAGCAATCCCGGTAAATAAAACAAATATGGAAAAATTTTGGACTTAATTTTTTTTTCAAATCAAAAGCGAAAGAACTGATTTACGCAACTTTCGCAGAAACTTTCAGTTTGGTCAGCCACTATCAAACAAAGACTGACAGCGAGGAAATCTCAGATGTCAAGAGAGAGCTTTTTGATGGCTATTCTGCAAAGAAAATCGCTTTAATAAAAATGTTTAGAACACTTAAGGAAGTTTTTCTTGTAAATAACGACGTTTTCATACATGCTTCGTGAAATTGTAATATGACCCACAAATGACCATTTTTATTATTAAAATAAGCAAGTATTCTATTTGCCCACGTCCCCTATTACTTAGGAAATTCCTCTCGACTAATGAATATCATTAGACTGATCACGCAATGAAACAATAAGGAATACGTAAATTAAATTTATTCATTTCTCGAAAGGAATACAAATCACGAATGCTGGCGAATCTAATCTTATATACCACCGAAATTGCCTTATGTTATCTTATACCAGTCTACGCGAGCATGAATGTACTTGCGAAAGCCCCACATATTTGCTGGGATGACTATAAACGCTGGGGTTCTTATTGGATATGTGTTGGGGTTCTTCGGGCAGTGTCAGAAATACTTATTTCAGTGCTGCCAAACTTTGCCTTTACCGCAGTACTGTTTATTCGAGTCTGCGCTACTCTTTATCTTGGATTACCTCAAACAAAGGGAAGTCTTATTGTCTGGAATGACTATCTCACAGATAAGGCAAAGATTGAGATGGCTAAAGCAAAAGCTGATGAGGTGTTACAGAAGGTGAAACAGAAGATGAGTCGCAGAAGTTCAATAAACAAGCAATAAATGAGACTGAGCCGTTTTTTATGATTTTAGTAAAGATTCAAATTTGTTGATTGATGATCGTTTTTTGAAAGCTTTTGTGTGTGTTCTTCAAAAAGACTTGAGAAACTATTTCATGAATGATCGCACAATGTTGGATTTCATACTGATCTTCATAAGTTGGATCATATGTTTCACATTCAAAAAGTTGATATGATATTGAACTTTTTACCAGCGAATAATTTACAATATCGTTATTTACTATAGCCCGTGTGTTATATGAGACTTTCAACAGACTTTCGTGCTTGCAAGATTGTCTTGAATTAATTCTCCTTGTGTATGGTAGCGAAGCTTTGAGATTTATTTTTTTAATTTTTTTTGGAGGGGGGTCAGCCTTCTTGTAGGAAAACGAAGTTTGCCTCTTTTGCCTATTCAATGGTAGTAATTCCAAATTATTAGATGGTTTCATACAGTATTGATCCCGGCAGTATATTGGGTATTTCCATCTAACAACTACAGTAAAATCGGCGTTGAATATCATCCCATGGGTGTTTTTATATCTCTCAAAGAGTTTTCCCGTTAATTATCATTTACTAAAATTTATTCATCATAAACCCATCCAGCTGTGGATATGTCCGATCAACTAGACCCTCCAGTCCGATGTCTCATTTTGAAAAACACCGAGCAACCGCAGCCAGAAACTGAACTATACATTAATCCCTTACTAAGCCGCAAAGAATTCTTAGATTTTGTCAGCAAGAAACTAAATATCCGCGTAAGAGAACCCTCTTTCCTTTAAGATCATAAACTAACCTCTATTTCCTTCTATTTAGGCACGACGGGCTTTCTTTCCAAACGGAGATGAGATAGCCGATCCCTCTTTGCTAGCTGATGATGAAAAAATCTATGTGACTGAAGTAATTCGCTATATCCTCACAGCAACTTTAATCCATTCCAGGGAGAAAACCTCAAAAAAGAAATCATAGAAAAGTTTCTGGAAGAAGAGCAGAGCTATAGTGAGATAC
>ENA-UOUE01001440-UOUE01001440.1-compost-metagenome-genome-assembly--contig:-NODE-1440-length-15000-cov-4.166186_pt1 | contig 15000 bp, 9 predicted proteins | sample MGYA00238146_ERZ747223 | MGnify/ENA primary metagenome ERZ747223 (study PRJEB28781, sample SAMN06268865) | compost metagenome | isolation source: single cell | place: USA: California, Emeryville, Joint... | reverse complement strand
GACACTTATGATAAAGATACTAACTTTTTGTTGACCCACATCAATTATATGCCCTACTATCGGGCACCATTCAATTACTGTATAGATATGCTCTGCTATCCCGATACGGATTTGTCTGAGTTTGTGAGAAGAAATGTGTTGTATGCAAATTGGATCAAAAATCAAACCAAGTTTTACCCAACAAACCATATTCTTCATCATATTGGTGGCGACTTTGAATGGAGCAAGAAAGCAGAGCATCAATACTTAGCTATTGAAAGTGTCATTGATTTTCTGAATTCACACCCTGAGTTTGGAATTAATGCATTCTTTTCAAGTCCAAGCAATTATACGGCCTCAGTATACAAAGCAATACGCGAGAAAAATATCACCCTAGAAGAAAAAAATGATGATTTTTTTCCATATCAGGATCTTCCTCATGCCTATTGGACTGGATATTTTACAAGCAAATCGACACTAAAATATTCAATAAGGGAAGCGTCAAAACACTTACAGAGTCTAAGAAAGCTAGGAACAAAACTGTTCTTCAACAAAAAGATAAAATTTGGGGATCTAAATAGTGGATTTTTGGTGATCGAGAGAGCAGTATCAATCCTTCAACATCATGATGCAGTTACTGGAACAGCAAAAAGAGCCGTTGATGAGGACTATTTCAAATTGCTGAGAGATGGATATGACGGGATACTCAACGTGATTCTTCCTCCTTTGACAGAATGGACTAATGATCACTATGTACAGGTTGGAAAGCAGTTTCAATTCTGTTCTTATGATCGAATTAGCTGCCCACTTATCAGCCTTGTGAATAAAAAGAAGGCGTCAACAATACTTGTTTTCAATCCCTCTCAGCAGAATACAAGAATAGTCTCTCTTCAAGTCCCAAGATTACCACTTAAGCTGCAGAGTGTCTCTGGAGTTGAACTGGTCTATGATATGTTTTGTGACGAAAGCATCAAGAAGCATGGAGACGAAATTTTGTTAGTGGAAACCAAGTTGGTGCCTGATGAGCAACCAAATTACTGTCAAATATTTTTACCGGTGAATTGTGAGACTAATGGACTCACTTCGTTTGAGATCACTTCAACTTCCGGTGACAAGTTGAAAGATATTATCCTGGAAAAAGATATTGAGTTGAATTCTAGCGAGACTATTGGACTCTTCGGTGGTGAAGACTTTATCATCGAGCCAGAAGCCAGAGAATTCGTTTATCAAATTTCTCACAATCAGACATATAGATTTAGTCTTGATTACCGATACTACCAAAGCTATTTTTCCGATAAAAATAAGGATGACCAAGCAAGTGGTGCGTATATCTTCAGACCCATATTAAATGATTCTCAAGAATACTCGAAAATCTTGAAAGTAGCAGTCTCACGTGGAAATCATGTTATAGAGATCAGGATAGAGAGAAGCTTAGTAGTCACTAAACTCAGGTTCTTTAAAGACAGTTTGCCTCATGTTATTGAGATTGAATCTATATTAAAGCCAATCCCAGTTGAAGACAATATAGGAAAAGAAATTGTAATCAACGTTCACAGTTTCAATATTAGTAATGATGGCGTGTTTTACACCGATGCCAACGGGCTAGAAAAGCAGAAAAGAGTTCGAAATAAAAGAAGGACATACAAAATCGAGGTGACAGAGCCAGCAGCGGGGAACTATTATCCCATAAATTCAGCTATCTATATTGAAGACAAAAAAACTAATCTAAGGATGACTCTCATGAATGATCGCTCTCAAGGCGGAACCTCACTTACTAATGGAACGATTGAGATGATGATCCACAGAAGAATTCTTCATGACGACGCGAGAGGTCTTTTTGAAGAGTTAAATGAGACTGATTCAAATGGAGAAGGAGTTACTGTTAGAACAAAGCACTGGCTCTTTTTCTCGAAGGGACCTGAGAAGCAGCGTCTCATGCAATACGAGGTTGACAGTCCGCCGCTCATTTTTGTTGCAGAAAGCCAAGTGGGAGATAAGATAGTCAGAGAGAATCCAAATGACTCTAAGAGCGAAGTAGATGGAGTCAAGCTATATGTAAGACCATATGCCTCGGATGAGCTAATCATTAGACTTCATAATCTAAATGAAGAGAAAACTGCTAGCGTTCAATTTTGGAGCGAGTCGCAGGGCATTTGCCAAAGGCTAAAAGAACTGCTTGGCAAGCAGTATGAGTCAATTAAAGTGAAAACAGTCGAAGAGGTAACATTAGATACTGTGCAAAGTAAAGCCAAGATGTTGGGATAAAAATTTAATTGGGACGGAAATTATAAATTTACTCCAAAAGACGAGGATTTTGAAGTTGTGCAGCTCCGTCCTCTGGAAGAAAGAGTCTTTCTTTTAAAATTCGAAAATTTATTGTAATGATTAATTGATGCACCCTGAAAAATGTATTGTATAGAGGAAGTATATACAAGGAGCCTTAGGGGGTTTGCAGGGAAGCTAAAGCCAACAAACAGAAAAATTCCATTCAAAATAATGTGAAATGTTAAATATTCAATAATTTGTTCAATGGAATAGGGTTAGGTCTTGCTGGAATGAAGAAGGATCCATTTAAAAACTCTTGCAATTTAGAAGTCTCTAAATTTTTTAGAATTCAGCTTCATGTTACAACTACTGAGACGAGTTTTTTTCGAAACTCAAAGAAATTAAAAGATTGATTGGTACAATTTTCTGTAGTTGATATATTTTTTGTCTTTGCAAGAATAGCATTGAGAGATCAAATAGAAATGCTTCATTCAATGAAAGGCATAACAAAAATTTTCATCTTAGTTTTTACGATCAATTTGAACTGGCAAGGCTCTCCAAGAAAATTTTGTGACAAAAGGCAATTTAAAATAGAATCATTAGATCCTCAGCTAAACAAAAACTTTTTTGAATAACTCTACAAAAGAATCTCACTGCCAATCTCGCAACAAAGAATCTGAAAAAATCGGTTGAAAATGTTGTTGAAGAATGGTATGATTGCTTGCTAAGATTATATATTTGAATCTTTTTTACTAACAAGTACCCAAAAACCTGAAAATTTATGGAATGAGATAAAGAAGCAAGCGGTTTTCAGTAAATTTCTATTGTATCTAAAATAAATTTATTCCGGATTGATTGCGAAAAAATCATACTAAAAGTTTGAGATATCCCACATAAACATGACAGACAAAGGAGCGAAGAAAGGAACCAAGAAAAAAGAAGAAGAGGTTATACTGAAATTCTATCTTCTGACTGACTCGACTCATACTTCACCTTGATGCTTATAGGCAGTTTCCATTGCCGATTGGAAAAAGAAAAAAATTGAACCAGAACCTACCAAAGAAGAGGAGGGCAAAAAGAAATCCCAAAAAGAAAATTTAAAGGTAGTTATCTCGCCCAGAATATCATTCACACCCGAATTACATTGACTAGATTGCAGAAGAAGTAACCAAAGGGAGGCAAGGAGACAAAAAGGAGAAGGCGTACTTTGATTGAAAACATAAGTTTGTCTAATCTCTAACAAAAGAGAGGAATCTGTGGTTCCAAACACGAAGAAAACGAAAAAGGATGAAAAGGAGAAGGAAAATGTTGGATCAAAGGGTGAATTTCTTATTCTCTAAACAAACTTTCAATTTTCAAATTCATTCATAGGAAAAAAAAACGAAAAAGCGGAGGAAAATTCTGCAAAAGGTAAGAGACTTGCCTTTCTAAGCCAATAATGTCTTTATTTCATGGGATATTAAAGATCTGAGAGCGACAAAGAGCCCAAGAGAAGATAACAAGAAGAAGGAAGACAATAAAAAACAAGAAGTGGCCCAAGACGATTCTAAAAAAACTAAAGGAAAAGAGGAATCCAGTAATATTTCGTGGAAAAGGAATGATTTTTACGGACTGACGAAAATAGAGGTTTCCAAAGGAAAAGCTGAGCCAGAATCTGAAAAAACAAGGAAAGCTAAATCTCCAGAACCTCAACAAGGAAAAATTGGTGAGACTGAGAAATTGAAAAGCCCAAAGGCATCGAAAGGAAAAGTTTTAGAAGAACCTGAGACTAAAGATAAATCAAGAGGTAAATTGAAAACAAAGGAAGATGAAACACAAGCAAAGAATGCGCATCTGAAATCACCCTCCCCAGACAAATCTCCAAGCAAAAATGACAATCTTGCTGAAAAATTGGGTTTGAAGAAGCCAACCGAAAAAGCAGAAAAAGCCGGAGATAAGAATAAAGGAAAGAAGGCATCAGAATCATCAGAGTAATTAATTGCTTTTCTTGCTGCATTGATTAACCCATCACTTATAGCAAACAAGAAACTGGCTCAAAAGGAAAAAAGGGAGCCGAAACAGAATTGACAAGAGGAAAATCGCCAGGAAAGCCTGAGGGAGGAAAAAAGAAAGAAGATCTTGCCAGACCTGCGACTGCGCAAGCTGCTGATAAGAAGTATCAATATTTTTTATTTAAACCTTTCACTTAGCTGATCTAAAGGACCAAAGAAGAAAAAGAAAAAGCTTCTAAAGATCTGAAAGAGCAAGAATCGCCGAAGCCGAAGAATGCAACAGGGAAATCAGACAAATCTCCTGAAAGACCAAGTTCGCCTACCAAAAAAGGTGGGAAAGAGCTGGTAGAACCGGACCCTGCACCCAAGAAAGGAGAGAAGCAAAGTTCTGCTAAAGGTGGTGCTAAAAAGGAAGCAGTTCAACTCCAGGAAGAGCCACAGTATGAGCTTTTCAAACTGGAATAGATGCCTAAATGTTATTTTATCCTCTCTGTCTCACAGAGGAAAGAAAACTGGTGCTTCAAAAGGAGAACGTTCGAAGACAGAGACAATTGACCGAAGTAAGTCTGTCGAAAAAGCCAGAACGAAGGAAGAGCCTGACTTTACGGCTGAAGAGATTGCCTATCTAGGAATGGAATTTAAGTAAACTATCACGACCCCCAATTTAGGTTTTGATATATTGTGAAGCTCCAATCTCGATTTTGAAACCAGAAGTAAGATCTGGGAAGCTAAAAAGAAGGCAAAAATTGTTTTGGAAGGAGTGAACTACATCGCTGCATTCATGTTAATTAAATCATGATTAGAGAGAAGCTAAGGAGTTGGAAGTCAAAGATTGCACATTCCAACCCAAAACGAATCTCAAAGAACACCTAACTAGAGTGGATCCGAACGAATATTACCAAAAGAATCTGGATTGGATGCAAAAAAAGAAAGCTGAGGCAATTGAGAGATATGAAAAAGCTTTGCAAGAGGTGATTGAAAAATCAAATTAGGAACGCTTTTTAATCGCGAATTAGGAAAAAAATAAGAATAAGATCAAGCCAAGTCAAAAAAGGTTCAAATCAGTGCAGCCAGCACAATCAAGCGCGAGTGTCTTCTCTGACCATAGCATTTCAAGCATCTTGGGGCATGGAAGCAATCGACCTACACAAGAGTCTTTCTTCAAACTTAGCAAAGAGTTAGATAAGTGAAATGATTTTCAAGTCTGACATTTTATGCAGAAAGGACGGGTTCATCGATTCTGATTTTGTTATCCACAAAGCCACATTACTCTCTCCGGTGTAAGAAAATATTTCGAGTTAGCCATTATTAACTCGCCTTCCCTAGGAGCACAGATTTTGCAGGAATATTTAGTGGAACTCAAACTGCTACTAAGAATAAGGTGATCAAAGAGGAAGATGAAAATGAGGATGTTGTAACCCCTCCTCGAAATGGTGAAGTGGTAAGATTTTAATTTTTCCGTTTTTCGACAAGTTTGGTTGTCAGGCAATCAATTTGAATCTCCACTCTTCTCGAAACAAAGAACCAATAACAAAAGAAAAAAATTCCACAAAGCAGCAACAACAAATCGAGCAACATGATGAAGATGATGATAGATTTGAAAATTTAAAGCAATACCTGACGATATCTAAGGTAACTCGCCTATTTTGTTTCTCAGATGCGATTGCTTAATTAGAGAAACGTCCAGCCGAAACCTCAAACGCAGCCAGCCGAACCCAAAGATGGGTCTCCTTTAAAACGACTGAGAGATAAAAAGATTGTTGTTTCTGAGTCAAAGAACCCTGAAGAATTGCTGAAAAAGAACTACTCAAATTTAGGCATAATGAACAATAGATATGTTGTGACAGAGCACCCTATTTCTCCAATTGATAAAGCTGGAGATGAACATAGTGTTGACTCACAAGAGTTTAAGGCTGAAGGTAATTAAGCATTGTTATAAACAGTTGCAGTACTTTTCACTTCTTAGTCGATGTGAAAGAAACTCTTGGAAATCCTGATGAAAACCGAGAATACGTGCGGGGTGAGTCAGCAAATTTGCAGTAAAACACAAAACAACTCAAAAACACCTTACAAAAATGATCTATACAATCTTAATGCGATTATGGAATTAGATACCATCTCTCTTAGCTTAAACATTTTATTATCACAAATGCCTACCATATAGAGAAATGAAACAATGAGAAACTCACTATGAATCATCCTTCGAATAAATTCATTTTTGAAACAACTTTCTTTCAATTAAATACCAAGTGTATGTTGATACAAAGACCAGAAAACCGTTTTGATTCGAAGCTCCAAGACATTTCACTTCGAAACGAAAGAGAGTAATTTGATGTTTTTCGAATTTCTTTTTTGACGATCCTTGCGTAACTCTGAAGAATACAAGAATTTTTCGAGTTCGTCGGAAGACAGCTACAAATATGAGAGAGTGTGAGATATGATTTTTTCGTTTAATTCTCAAGGGTTTTCTCTCTCTCTCCAAGAGATTAAAATTACACAGATATACAGAAATCAAATCGAGTAATCTCGAAAAATAAAAAATGATTAGAAATCCTCAGATTTGTAACTTCACAGCAGTTAATAAAAATCAGTAGTTGATCACTTTCCAATATAAATAACAACAAAAACAGACCAATAAGTTATAAAAGACAATGGCATCCATTGTGTCAGCCATATCTCATCTTTCTGAGAAATCTCAGAAAGTACTTGAGGAAATCAGTAAAAAAAGCGAACAGAAGTAATAAAAAAGATGATATGAGCTGTGAATTTATTACTTTTTCTGAAAAGAATATACCAACTTGAAGGAGATTACAACCAAGACGTCTTAAACTCAGTCTGGACAGCTTTTGGTAACGAGTCTCTCTAAATTTAAATGCTTATATATACACAGGTGCATACCTATCGCGGCAAATCAGACTCGGTAGAGCAATAACTATCCCGAAATTTGGTGTGATCACCTTCAGCGCACCAGAGTTCAAACTAGAGGTACAAAATGAACCCCATCATTTGATTTCACCGACGGACTTTAGGGAGTCACAAATCCATCTACCAGAGATATTCGCTATCGAAAACCTGTTTTCATCGTCTCTAAGGATTTCGGCAAAGGAATAAATTGCAAGCCAGGCATCTACACGAGTCAAGGAATACGTCCTTATTCTGTCACTGGAATCGTATCGGGTGTAGGAACCGCAAAAGTCAACTACACTGAAATCGGATCGTATTGCGATCTCGATAAAGATAGCGCTCGAGTCATGGTTGAGAGATTTATTAAAGAGCTAGCCGAGAAAGCTCGTCAAGTAATTGTTTGGTGTTGAATGAAAGTAACTAAGTTTGATCTGCTGATAGGGATCAAATGTCGAGATGGACATTCCTAACTTGGGAACTTTCTATATTAAAAGCAATATAGCAGCGATTGCATTCAATGGTTTTTTGGTGAATGATGTTATTGTAACTGATTCGTCCACAGGGTTTATTTTAATGACTGGGATTTAGGATGTTACCAATAAAAGCGTGAGAGAAAAGAAATCCAAAGACGATAATTTAACCATCAACAATCTGCAAAGATTAATGGAAGAATCCAAATCACAAGCCTCGAGAGCTGGCGACGAAGGCCTTGATATTGATGAGACTGCACTCAATTATCTCAAAACAAATTTAAATATTGACGTTGATGAAATTAGGAGTATTAATTTTTATCATGGCCATAAATTTTAATAATATCTCAGGCATTGTACGCCCAAAGACTGCTGGAGCTGCAGGCTCGAAGAAATTCTCAAAAACTGATAAGAATTTTGATGGCAGGTCAGTGACTATAAAGAACGGTACTTTTGAAAAAGAAGAAGTCGGACCTGGTACCAATGCCGAACAAAGGTAGCAACAAAAGCATTTCTGCAAAGTTGCAAATCTTATCATTCTCAATTATTAGACCAAAGACAGCAGTTAGATTGGCTGAGACAGAGAATAATGGCCCAAAGATCACCCCACTCGAATCGGCTCTTAGGAAAATTAAATTCTGGATCAGAGCGAAATCTTTGCTCTCAGAGGACGTAATACACTGTCACTCCGTATTCACCTAAATTCGTTATTTACAAAAAAGGCTTTCTTGGAAATAGCGAGTTTTTCTCTGGGTCCTGGCGCTTCCCTTCGCGTTAAGTTGAACCTTGAAGAATTGGAAAAAGGAGTCGACAGAGCCATTGGATTACACCTCAACAAAGAAGAGGTATTTTAGTTAACAATGCTATCAGACTGATTAATCTATCTTAACTACTCAGACTATCGCTCTTTTCAAGTATTTGGACAGCAATAATACTCAATCAATCGACCTTGCTAAATGGAAAAAAGAGTTCACCGAAGAACGTAACACAGCCTCTCCATTGAAAAATTAAATAATGGTTCATTATCAATTATATAGGAACCTACTTGAATTACATAAGAGATGTTGTTGCGAAGTATAACCTCCAAACAGATGACGTTCTCAGAAGAATGGAACTCCACAAGGATCATCCTCCCATCGATATCACTTCTCTGACTCAATCTCTCATTCTGCTGGATCCTTCATTGAACGTCTACAAGGCAGAAAAGGTGGCCAATGAGTTGCTTGGTGATCATGATGAAATTAATATGATCACTCTTATCAGAGCCTTAGGCTGCCCTGAAGGTAGTATTGTCCCTTGATATTCCCTTGTAATAAACTTGTCAACAAACAAACAGAGACAGGACCAGTAGGAGACGATTGGTATCACAGACAGCTCAGAAGAATAAAGTCGAAAGTCCAGCTTTCAAAACTTCGAGAGCGCTTCGAGGCTTTGGACAAGCATAATCAAGGCATCTTGGACACTTCTGATTTCAAAACCGTCCTCATGAGGATGAAGATCGGACTCAGCTTGGATGAAGTCAACCGCTTCACGAGATACATTGAGAAAGACATCAACCAAATGATCGACTATTATAAATTCCTCAATGCCCTTGATGACATCCCTGTAGATGAACTAGAAATTTACTCGACTCAGAACCAAGCTTTCGATCGAGTCCAGAATCTATCAATGGTGTTTTGCAACTATTTGAAGTAAAATGTTATTGTCTCTCAACTCTTTACTCATCATCTAATTTATCCAGAGACACAAATTTGAAGCCGATCCAAATTGTCAAGAAAGCGCTTCTCTTAAAGCAGGCTAATGGAGACCAACCTCAAGAAAGCACCAAGAAAGTCCCATTAAGCGATTTCGCTGAGTTTGTGAGCAAGAGAGTCTTCAAAGGACAAGCTCAGCGCGAGCTCGTGGATCAGCTCATTGAGAGAGTTGATGTCGACCGAGACGGGTTTATCGGAGAGTTTGATATTGAGACTTTCATTGCAAGATATGGCTACCTTGAGTCCAAAGAGACGTTAAAGAAAACTGTTTTTGGAGGATTCAAAGGAACTTCAGAGCTCTTCCCGAAAAACTCACTTTCAGAAGAGAAAGTAGAAGTCGTTCTCCGAGACCTCAGAATGGCACTTAACAATAAACACATGTCCATCTATGATTTCATCCGCACGCTTGACCTGAATGAAAATGGGTTCATCACGATCGATGAGTTTTCAAAAGGGCTGGATAAAGTGATTAAGCTGTCTCAGCCTGCGAAGGATGGGCTTTTCGCTTATCTCGATAAAATGAAAATTGGTATGGTAGACTACCCCACCATCCAAAACCTTCTCAAACGAACAGCGATTGACAAGAAAGCGGTAATCCCTCATCTAACTTACCCGAGGCAAACTGACCATTTTCTTTTGTTATTCAAAGGCTGTGAGCGAAGACAACTTTGATTGGCAGTACGCAACTATCAAGCAGATCAAAGAATGGATTCAAACTAACAGTAATGCATCATTATTCTTACTCAAGCATAATAATATATGCTAAATTGTCTTAGAGCTGAAAAGTGAAGATGCTTTCAGAATCGCTGACGCAGACTTTGACGGTTTCGTGAGCAAGGAAGATCTCGAAAAGCTTCTAACCCAAATTTTGAAAATCCCAAAAGAAGAAGTGACGTCTCAGAGAATAGATCGTCTTTTCAAACTCATGGACATCTTCAAAAGAGGAACAGTCCAAGCTACTGAGTTTAAGAAATTCATCGAAGAAGATCTCGAGCAAGCCAATAACGCTACCATTAGTGGAGGCAAGACCAACCTATTCGGAAGGTCGACATTCGATTGGAGACTCCACGCGAAACAACAAATCGGATTGTTCCTATCCAAAAAATACGAGTCGTTGCATGACAGTTTCGAAGGTAAATATTTCTCCTTCATCAATTATCTGAGGTGATTTGATTCATATAGACATCGCCGAGCATAACGTCCGATTGACACTAAAGCATTTCACCACATGGATCGAGAACAACCAAGTTCTGAACGGTTTTAACCTGACTGAGAAGCTTATGCAACAGCTGTTCGCCGATATTGATCCACACAAGAAAGGGTATCTCACTGAGCTCGATTGGGAAAATACTTTTGGTAAGTAGCGATTCTCTTTATTAACAATAACGCTTCTTTAGGAGGATACAACACGAAAAATCAGTTCTTCAACGAAATCTTGGAGGCGTTAAATACCCAATTCAGCGATGTTGTTGACGCTTTCGAATACTTCCTTTCTCATGAGCAAAACCTTAATCAACTGAAGCGAGAGCTCAGTTTCACTGGGTTTAAGAGCGCTCTTGACGCGATATTACCAAAGAGATTCAATACCGCTGATCTGGAGTTCGTTTGGAAGAAACTTTCTCCAGGAAGCGACCCAGTAACCATCACAAAATTCACTCAAGTCTTCGATAACAGAAAATACAGTGGGAACAAAGTGAATCCTGTTCAAAAGTAATCTCATTTACAAACTTTTGTGCAGAAATTCTAATCATTTTTCCTTGGAAAGGACCCTTAAAGATTTGGCAGTTACTAAACGGTCTGTTTATTCAGGTCAAATCCCGGCCAATCTAACAGCAAAAATACAGACAACTGATAAATTAGAGCACCAGCAGAAGGTTGTCGAGAGGCTAAGACAGATTTTGGCTGCCTCTAGTATCCCATTGGAAGAGTTCTACCGCCAGATCGATACTGATGGCGATGGTGTGATTTCAAACCTCGAGTTTATTCATGCCTTCAGAAAGCTTAATCTCGGACTCTCGCTGAATGAAATTAACGAGCTGTTGATGTATTTCGATCGAGATCAGGATGGAAAGGTCACCTTTGCTGAAATGGTCAGCAGATTCAAGCCTGAGTAATTAATTTCATTAGTCGTACGGTTTTTTCTTATCATTGTCACAGTGAATCAGATGGTCAGATCTTTAGTAGATCCAAGAATAAACTCAAACAGATCAAGGAAAACATCTACTCTTATATGCTTTCTCCAAAGGATGCTTTCCATCAGGTAATTCATTTATTTGGACTTTAATTGATGAGTCATTTTTATAATGGTGACTAGTTCAATGAAGACAGAACCGGAAAGCTCACTTATACACAATTCAATAAGCTGATTAGCACGCTCTGCACGTTGGCAAGAGAGCAAATACCTTCATTCACAATCCTCAAAGATCTCTTTGATTTCATCGATATCAGAAGAGACGGAATCATTGACTTGGGAGAATGGATGCAGTCTTTCAGACTTGTCGAGGTATATAACAGATTCTCTTTTTTGAAACTTAATTCACGTTGGAATAGAATGAAGAGAAGTTCCCAAGAGACGTCTTTGCTGGCAGCCAGCCAAGACGACCACAAACCGCAACTGTGGGTGCGACTAAGACGTTTTCTTCAGGATTCCAAAACAGCCTCCTGAAAAAGCATACCACGAAGGCTGTTGAAAAACTGCCACAAGTTGAGATTCGGAAACCTTCAGAACTGTCGAGATGGGAGTGTTCTAAGGAGTATGATGATGTGATGAAATGCATTGGAAGAAACCGTAAAATCCTGATCTCGTCTTTCAAGGATATCGCAAGTACCGGGAAACCGATTACTGTGGATGTTGTGAAAGGGATTGTTGATCAGGTCTTAAGGAGCAATAACTTGAAAGTTGATGAAGGATTTTGGCCTTATCTGCTGAAATTCGCTGAAAAGGATGGCATAGTGGATTACAAATTCATGCTGGAGGTGTTCAGAGAACGTACTCAAGCTCTCAATAAGCATCCTAAAGTAAGCGTTATTGGTACCCAATAGCAAGCCGTTCAATGTATTTCTCAAATTTAGAAGCCAAAATCGATATAGATAACTCCTAGCTTGTGTGTGTATGTATTTTTTATTTTTTGGTAGTTTTAGTTTTAGTTTTTTTCATCAAATTTCATAAGGAGTGAATGAACTAGATCTGCTTCTTCATAGCGCAAGCTTAAGGATCAACCAAACTATTTTGAAATTAATCTTTTGAGCATAGCTAGACTGTCAAAACGCGTAAGAGCTAAGGACAATTCGACAGTGACTTTCACTTTGCTAACGAAAAGATTTGATAAGAAGAAGGAACTCACAGTAATTTCAGCCTTCGAATCTTCTGCTATGCAAATGATTTATTTTTATTTTATTTTTTGGATTGTAGTTTTCGTGCTTGTGAAATCATTACAGACTCGAAAGCTCCATTTTTCACAAGACTTACTTACAAGATGTATGGCTTATTAAAGTTTTTAGACTCTTTTTTATTGTCTCTAGAATCCAGAAGTAATTTGATTGTTTCTCTCAGACATTTACTTCACGATTACAGCCACTCTCTGTTAATAGGTTTATTATATATATATTCATATTATGCAAACTAGAATAACTCTTATTCAACATATAGAATTTAGAACCAGGTTTTTCTGTCTATCTGACGTCTCAGTTGGTATATTCCACTTAGATTTGTATCATTTTTCGAAGGTTCTTCAAATCAACGAACACTTCAAGAGCTTCGTACTCGGCTAAACCAAGAGCATCATACTTCTTTGCAGTCTCCCTATTTCTGTGTTCGGATCGTTGCCAGAACTCCCGGGAATCCGCACCTGGGAAAACAGCAGGGTCTTTTTGCGATTGATGTTTGTAGATTGCCAATCTCTTTTCGTACAGTTCATCAGGAGACATTGGAACCGCCATATCGATCTTCTGAATTTCCCATTCTTGCCAAGATCCTCTGTAGAGGTAGCACATGCACTTTTCGAACCATTCAGACTTATTTTTCTCAAGAATATCAATAGCCTTGGTGATAGCACTGAAGCAGACTCTGTGTGTTCCGTGAGGGTCGCTGAGATCACCAGCAGCATATATTTGGTCAGGCTTAATACTCTCTAAGAAGTCCAAGGTTATCTTGACATCTTCTTCTCCAAGAGGGTTCTTCTGAACTTTTCCAGTTTGGTAGAAAGGCAAATTCAGAAAGTGAATATTCTCTCGAAGCAGGCCGCAAGCTAGCGCAGCTGAGCGAGCTTCTGTTTTTCGGATTAAGCCCTTAATTGTTTGAACTTCAGGGATATCGACATCTCCAGATTTCTTTCCGATGAAAGATTCTTCGACTTTTTTTCTCAATTCTTCCTGATCTTTGAAACCAGGTAGATTGAGAGCAGCCATATATTCACTCACAAAATCGGCGAATCTTTTGGCATCGTGGTCGAACACAGCAATATTTCCTGATGTTTGGTAGGCCACATGCACTTCATGGCCCTGGTTAGTCAGCTTAATCATGGTTCCTCCCATGCAGATTACATCGTCATCTGGATGTGGTGAGAAGATAACAATCTTCTTCTTAGTTTCAGCTTTGGCGAGACGATAGTCATACTTTTCGCGGGTGGCAGGTCTGCCACCAGCAGGCCAGCCGGTAATAGTTTTTTGAAGAAGGCTGTAAACGGTGATATTGACTTTACCAACATTTCCTTCCTGTCGAATAAGTTGAGCGAGGCCATTCTCTTCATAATCTTCCTCGACAAGTCTCAAAATCGGCTTGTTCACTTTCAGAGAGAGCCATACAACAGCTTTTTTCATTTCGTAAGGTGAAAAGGTTAATCCATCAGTTGGAACTCCCTTGATCGTCCATGGAGCGGCAATGCGAGTCAGATATTCGCTAGCAGCGCGATCAATATAGAATCTGGCATTTGGATGTTCTTGAAGGAAGGACGCAGCAACTTCCGATGTGACTGGTCCTTCAACGGCCTTTTGAACGATCTTGCCCTTACCCTCCGAGAAAGCCAAGAGAATGATCTTCTTAGCAGCGAGGATAGTACCAACTCCCATTGTGATAGCTCTCTTAGGAACGTTCTCGAGAGCGAAGAAGTCGCTTGCAGCATCGACACGAGTTAATCTGTCAAGATGGACCATTCTGGTAGCTGACTTCTTCGAAGATCCTGGCTCGTTGAAACCGATGTGGCCGGTTCTACCAATACCAAGCAATTGAATATCGATTCCACCAGCTTTAAGGATCTTTTCTTCGTATTCACGACAATAAGCTTCAACTTCTTCTTCTGGTATAGTTCCACTAGGAATATTAATGTTTTCTTTTGGGATATCAATGTGATCAAAGAGGTATTCATGCATGAATCGGTAGTACGATTGAATACTTGACTTGGGCATTGGATAGTACTCATCGAGATTGAAGGTCATCACGTTTTTGAAGGAGAGGCCTTCTTCTTTATGTAAGCGAACAAGTTCTCCATAAACTTTAATAGGTGAAGAGCCAGTTGCCAGCCCTAAAACGCAGATTTTCCCTTCCGCAGCGCGGCTACGGATGAGTTGAGCGATTTCCTTGGCAGCACATACACTGGCATCAAAAGAAGTCTCGAAAATTGTCACAGGGACTTTTTCAAG
>ENA-UOUE01001437-UOUE01001437.1-compost-metagenome-genome-assembly--contig:-NODE-1437-length-15008-cov-11.014801_pt1 | contig 15008 bp, 15 predicted proteins | sample MGYA00238146_ERZ747223 | MGnify/ENA primary metagenome ERZ747223 (study PRJEB28781, sample SAMN06268865) | compost metagenome | isolation source: single cell | place: USA: California, Emeryville, Joint... | reverse complement strand
AAATTTAAGATATTTTGATGAATGCGGCTGAGCTCGGATTGAGCGAGCTCGAGATTTCCCATGATTCTTCTTAACTGCTCTTCTTTGACGATCAGATGCTTTTCAATATTTTCAAAACTGGCGGTCGCGTCGCATTTCTGCTGTGCCAGCTGATCAATATCCACCATGAGATTGTGGTACTCTTCTTCCTTTTGCTTTATTTCTTTCAGGATCATATCAAGCGTCTCTCGATTCTCTTGGATTAACTTCTTATATTTCTGTTCGTTCTCCTTCATGAATTCATCATACTCTTGCATCTCTTTCAGCTTAACAGCGTATTCTTTCTCCATTTTCTCAATCACAAGCTCTTTCGTTCGACCGAGCTCATTGAGATCTAGTAACTTCTTATGGACTCTTTCCACCTCTTTTAGCATCTCTGATCTCTCTGACTCAGCCCTAGCAATCTCTTCTCTAGAGAATTTTAGTGTTAATACTGCATAAGAGACTGTTAAGATAATTACTGCTTAGAGTTGATAGTTTGCTCCAGTCGATCAAGCTGGAATTGAGCGTCTTGGTTCTTCTCGTGGGCTGAATTCACCTTCCTCTCTGTGCTTTGGAGTTCCATCTGTTTTTCTCTGAGCAGACCTGAAACAGCCTCATTTTGTTTGCGTAACGAGTCGAGACTGTTTTCTTGAACCTCGATCTTCATTTTGTATTCTTCAATTGTGACTCTCAGCTCTTCTGCCTACATTCAAACTATTTTTCAGATCTTTCGATCTCTCAGCGCATTACCTCTTTCACTAATGAAATAATCTCTTGTTTCTGTTTGCGATAGGTGTCTTTTTCAGCTTCTAAGCTGCGGGCTAGGGACTCTAACTCCGTGATATTTTGCTCTTTGAATGACAGTTGCTCGTGGATTTCATGAGCTTTGTTTTCGAGTTGATCGATTTTTCTTCTATAAGCATCTGCTTCTTCAGCCAAAGCTTCGACTGACCGTTTCAAGCAGCGCTCTTGGCCTCTATATTTGTCAAGTTTCCTGAAAATTACAACCTGTCAAACAAATTCGCGAAGCATAATTCTTACTGATTATACTCTTCTTCTGCCTCTTCGAGACTTTTCCTCAAAGCGATAATCTCATCTTGAAGAATCTGTTTTTCTTTTTTAGAGTTTTCTAAATTTCTGCCTGCCTTATCAATCTCTGAATACAGCTCCTCTCTTTTCTGTCCTAATTTCGATGTTTCATGCTTCATTTCCTTTAGTTGTTAAAAAAGTTAGAGGAGTCGAACGAATTTTATAGTGGTATTACAGCAAGTGTTTGAGATTCTGAGTCTCTGAGTCTTTGAAGGTCATTGCACTCTGTCTTGATTTTCTTCTTGTAATTTTCTTCTTCTTCAACCTCAGCTCTCAATTGTTTGAACTGTATTCAATTCTCATTAGAAACCGTTGTTTTCCTTCTCTTATTACCTGCATTTCGAGGGCTTGAATTTTGCATTCAAGGTCTCTTCGGATATAATCTTTCTTCTCTTGATTCTTCTTCATGCTCTCATGAAGCAGTTCACGGTTCGAGATCATCTTCTGGAATTCATCATGGATGTTTTGCCTTTGCTCTTCAATTTGCCTTCTCTCTTTTCTCCAAGCCGTTCTTTCTTCTTCGAACTGGCTGACTGAATTTTGCATTTTCTGCTTAAACTCGTCTTTTTCTTTCTGTATCCTCAATTGAAACTCTTCTTTCCTTGACTCCAACTCTCTCCACTTCTTGGATAGATCCTTCGTTTCTTGCTCAAATTCCTTAATCGCTGTAAGATAGAGTTTTCTAAATATCATTTACATGCAAAAACTTCTCCTTTGCCTCATTAAATGCCTGAATTCTTTCAAATGTTGCCTCGAGATACCTTAGGATCTTTTGTATCCAAGTGACCATTTTTTCAGTTTCTTCCTCCGTAGTAAGATCTCCGTCAATTTCTTCGACAGCTTCACTGACTCGGGCCATCTCTCCTGTTTGGTGAAGAATCTTCAGCTGCTTTCGATATGAATAGACTCTTTCATAGAGCACTTTGATGGAATTGAACAATTCTTCTCTCAAGCTTTTTTCCTTTGAGACCACAGAGGACACTTTCTCAAACTCATTAATTCTCGATCGAAGAGCATTGTTCACCTCTTCCTCTTCTCTCTAAATAAATATTACAATCTTTCCCTTCTAAAAGGCATTAATTTACGAGTTTTGATCTGAGCTTCTCTTCAATCGCGTTCAATTTCTGCTCCTGAGCAAGATCTACTCTTTCCTTCTTATTTGTGAGATGCTCCAACTGATCTTTCAAACGATCGAAGAATGAACCGCATTTTTCAAGGCTTCTTTCCAAAACCTTCGGCTCTGTTTCTTTCGACGAAAATTGAGTGATTAATTCCTCAACTGAAGTAACATCGAGCTCGGCCTTGTTGCTTCCAGTGAAATTCGTCGAATTAACAGACAAAACCAATCTTTTTAAGTTTGTCAGAAGTCCAGCGAGTTTTTGGCCTATTGAAACGGACTCATTGCACGGGCCAGAAGCGCTGTCGAATTCGGTGTCTCTCCTCTGAGATGAAACTTGATGAGACTCAGCAGGACATGAAGAATTAATAACCTGGTTAGAGCTAAATGATCTCCGTCTGCCGTCCTTAAGAGACTCTTTCTCGCTGATATTGGCTTTGTACTCTTGAAGTTTTTGGCTGAGTTGAGCCATTTCTTGATCAATTTGCTCGTATTGCTCGTTTAAATTGCTTTTTCATGAGTTAGAGGAAAATCAAATTGCATAACACATACTTTATCAAGATTTTTGTGCTCCTGATACTGTTGAATAGCTGCTCGCGGTGAAGTTTTGGCATTTTCTTTCCAGAATCATTGGTTTTTGATGTTGAATAGAGGACGCCATCAGATTTGCCAAGGATAGCAAGCTCTCTTTTCAACACATCGATCTGTGAGAAAAAATTAGAACAATTTATTACTCTGAGATTAATTTACCTCAGAATTGCAAGCCTCAAGATTTTCTAAAGCCTTTTCGTGTTGATGCTCAAAATCGTTTAATTTTTCAGTGAGTTTCTTTCGGTTGTTCTGAAGCAAAACTCGATCATCTCTCGCACTGCTGTAGCAAACTTTAGCCAACACTTCAACTTTGTTGAAAGTACTCATATTCGCTGACGCTCAACTTTTGCATAATGTCGTTCGACTTGTGGATTTTTTCTTTGATTTCTTCAATTCTTTCAAATAACTCCGACGACTCTTGACGGTATTTTGCTGCCTTTGAATTCGTTTAGACGGATATAGGAAATATTCTTCTTTTACTTTGGACTCTAGTTCTGTTAATTTTTCGCTTTTTCAGTATTTTGATGAAATTTGGATTCTGATCCCCTTTCGTCTCAGTGCTTTTAGTTTCTTCAGCTTCTTTTAGCTGAGTTTCAAAACTCTGTAGCTGCTCTTTCGATTGCTTCAATTTTTTGCCAATGTCTGTTTTTTCGTCCTGAAGAACGCTGGAAACATTTTGTTTTAGAATTAATTCAATGAAAAGTCAGTTTATACCTTAGCCTTTTCAAGGTCTCTCGACAATCTGCTTGAAGATCTGCAATCACATTACTATAAAATATGTGTATTAGTTCGAATAAATTCAAACATTCTCACTCTGTTCTTAAATTGCTGTCGTATGGCTTCAGAGAATAGTGTGTTTCGACGGTTTCACCTGGTTGTGTACTGCCACATGACATCCAGTTGTTTCCCATGAACTTCTTGTAGAGATATTCTATCTTATATTGGGATATTTCGTGCTCTAGCTCACTTATCCTGTTTAAAAAATCCTCGTTATAAATCACCTTCAAGTTCATATCTCTTACCTTTTAATATTTTCTTGCACTTCTTGGGTTTTTTTCTGAAGCAGCTCTTCGCTTTCATCTCTTTCTTGCTCAAGAACCTTGATTCTTTTTTTCAGTTCCTTGTTTTCGTCGGCGAGGTTCATTTTGGATTCTTGAACGCTTCGGTTCTGATCTCTCAGAGTCTTGATCTCACAGTCCTAATGCGCCGTAATAATGAATATGAGAAAAAATGATAATAATGCGATACTTTTGATTCCAGATCTCTGGTAACCAAATTCTTTCTTTCAAAATTAAACAGCCTTTCAGCTGTTTCCTTCTGCTGGGTTGTTATTTTCTTAGAGTCTAAGTACTGATGATTTATGTCGAACAGGTTGCTGTAGGCAATTCAATACTTCTAGAGATTGACAGATGTAAATGCACAGATCAATATGCCCTGAAATCTTGCAGATTGGATTTTCGTTTATGTGGAGCGTGCGCAAGGACTCGAGCAATTGCAGGTTCACTATTCCTGCAGGCTCTTCGATTCTGTTTCGAGATAGTTTTAGCACGGTCAGGAAAGTAAGACTTCCAATGTACTAAGGTAACAAATGTGTTTGTGGTTAGAATTAGCTAACTCCTCACCTCAGGAATATGAGTAATAAGATTTCCGTTCAGATTCAATCTTTCCAAGCTCGTCAAGCAATCCTGATTATCAGATTCAATAAGACTGTTGATCACTACGGGTGTTTTACAATATTTTCAATTTTCTTGATATTGTTGTCTGCGAGGTTCAATTCCTTTAGTCGTTGTAAGCATTCTAAGTTTTCGAGTTTGCTGATTGCATTGAAACTGAGATTTAGCTCTTCCAAGTTCACGAGTTGATCCAATCCCTCAATTTTCTGATACATTTGAGGTTAGAGATAGTAGAATTTGCTTCATTACTCGAATTTTTGATTCGCCTTTGGTTTTGCTTTGTAAGTTGAGCACTTTGATCTCATGAAATGGTGCTGATTGAGTGACTTCGCGAAGTAAAGTTGCATTGATAAGCACATATGAAACTTGTGTTTCATGCTTGCTGACTTTGCCGTCATGCGAGTTGCTACGATCTGTTCTCTAAATTTCGCTTAGGATGAGCGTTAATGTAAGAACTGATTACTTTAGCTCCTTGTAGCATTCTTCTTCTCTCTGTTTGAATTTAAAAATCTTGCAATTCAAAATTTTAATTGTTAATTAACATTATCTTATTTAAAATTTTGCTGTGAGAATTGCTTGGTTAGAAGCCGCAACTACACATGATACGATACATACAATACTTTACACAATCAACAAACATTGATAAGTGAAAATGTAGGAAAAAATCTAATTTGAAGGAATCAATAAATTTGATGAAAGTCAAACTATATCCGCGGAAAAAAATTGTTATCTATTGACAAAAGCAATGACATATTTTTGGATTGTCCTTACGGTTTAGTGCCCTTTGCAGAGGAACTTGATCCGCGAAAACAGACGTCCAATCATGAGGTTAAATAATTTCTCAGATTCATAATCAAATGTACTACACAAAATAAAGTACAGAAATCGATGAGTTGCTTTTAAATAGTACAATTTTTAATTTAAAGTCCGTATTGGAAATTTTCTTCTCCTAACTGAATTTATGGATCTTGTGTCTTTGAGCAGATTTTGATCTCTGTTGTAAGTTTGAGAGAAAGTGAAGTTTTCAAACATCATTCAAGCAAAACTCTCAAGTCTCTCAGTTAATTTCAGAAATTCGATCTAATTCTCTCTGATATTTCTATTTAAATACCGAAAGATGTACAAGAAAGTTGCAAAATATTTGACAATTCTTTTGTTGAAGCTAAAAGATATCACAACCTTGACGTGAGCAAATTCCTCGGGGCAGTTTGAAAGTTTTCCAATCAGTTAGTGTTTTTTTTTTATCTGTTTCGAACAGGTCTTACAGCTTGTATTTCTCGCTCGCTCGTGCTTTGGCAATTAGGATAGCCAAGCTATGAAGACGAAACCAGCAAGTGCATCTAACTTTTTTGAAACTGTTCAGTCACGGGATTAAGCACTACATAAACTAGTATCTTTATCCAAGAGAAACAAACAGTTGCTGCTATCCTCAAAAATATTCTAGAAGCATCCCTTTCTACTCAACAAACAAATTTCATTGCCTGTTCGCCTGTTTCCTTTAAATCTTTGGAAAATCTCTTCGCAACTCATTGTAATTGGACGTTACTTTTGAATTCAAGAGGACCATTGCGCTTTTCAACTGCAAATTTTGTTCAAAAGACAATATTAACTTGTTATCTTGTAACCCACTACAACACACTTTCATCAAGATTTAGTGCTATGCTCATTTTACTTGCATGAGCTGTATTTTGCTTGAGTATTATTTAGCGTTACATCAGAGAAACGATTAATTATTAACTAACTTATCTTAAATCGTCATCATTTTGACATAAATTGTAATATCAAATCCAATCAGCAATCAAATGAGAACAACAGCCTTGACCTTGACTCTTCTGGCCCTTTTCCTCGTGGCTCCTGGTGCATTTGGGGGCAAATCTCTGAGACTGAATTATGAAACGACTGAATTTACATCAGCTGTACAAATTGAATCCGAATTTACATCTGCGGTACAAGTTGAATCAAATGTCGATTGCACCAGAACGGACCCCTTGGCATGGCTTGACGTGGTGCAAAAAGTACTTGACTATCCTGGAAATGGAGCCTTGTGTTCTGTCCTTAACATCTTGAAGACATGCAAACCTGCAGTCGAGGATCTCTTGGCGAATACGACTGGAATACTAGCTAAAAGACAGGTTAGTGCATATTTAGATTTTCTCAATATGGAAATCAATGCTTTGAGTCAATTTGCAAATAGATTAAGCATGGGATGCTAATTTTTCGATACTTTCATTATTTGTTTTAATATCACTTGATTTTGGGATGTGTATTTTCATGCAAGTGTCTTGAAAGTTTCAGACGTTCAAAATGCTCTCTTCAATGCAACTGAGTGGTAGTTATATGATGAGTTATTGGGAATAAGTGGGCTCAATAAAAACCTAAAAATAATAAGTGCTCAGGTGACAGTTAGTGAGTATCTGAATCATTAACAAAATAAATTTAATAATGTGAATAGTTTCGACCGAATGAGTCCAGGCGAATCACAGTTAAACGATCGACGAATACTCTCTTGCGATCTTTCAGAGAGCTTGAATTAATCAGGTTTCTGCAGTTTCGATAGTTGTTTTGACTGTTGAACCGAGAAAAATTGTTATTCAACTTCAATACCAATATTGCCTGCCTAATCGTCTCATAAACCATTGATTACATGAGTTAAGTCTGCAAGAAGCAACCAATCACAAACTAAGCGGCAAAACTTGAACAAATTTTCAAAATTTATCATTAAAAAAGATGTATGACGATCTTCCTTAATGGAATCATCCAATATTGCGAAACGAGGGATTTTCGAGCAGCAGTACTGATCTCATTATGACTACTTAAATTTAAGACGAATTCTATTTAATATCGGCAGTTACTTTTTGTCTCCTTTGAAAATTCGAATTCGCCAAAGAAAGTGCCGCATTAACTATGTTTGCTCCATGCTTCCTAAAAAACGTCCAGTTCTTCTTATAATCATTTAAATATCGAACCGCCAATTTTTTAATCACAATTAGATATAGAAATTTGCAACTTAAAATGACACAGCTTTACACCGAAATCGATATTTCAACTTTCACAAAGTAACATTTTCCATAAATTCTCAAATTAAACTGCCAGTTTCGATAACTCGAAAATTGGCACAAAGAATACGAACATTAGCAGCCTACGGTTCAAATAAGCCTCTGAAACATTTCAATGATTTACTTGGCATTTTTCGCTCTTATCCCTCTCAAAAAGGCTTGCATCCCTTCTGAATAGCATAGCATATATTTTATTTGGCTGGCTTTTAAGAATAAAAAAAATAAATTAAGTGTGATAACTAGCTGTTACTCTCTAATTCATCGTCAACGACTTGAATCCTACGAAACAGCCATGCAGATGTCAGAAAGCACTTTTGAATATAATTCGCAAATATATAAGGAATCTTGCAGGCTAGAAAACAAGAACCCCTTTCCAGCCATTCTCAATAGGTATTCTGATTAAACTATTATCAATGCCCTAACCGACGAAAGCATCGGAGACAACGAATTGTATCTCCGGATCGAACTGATCCCTTTGACCGAAGTTCCCACCATGGCAAATCTGTTTAAGAAAGGCCAGTTTGAAGCCATCACCTTCTACAGCGAAGAAATTCTGTCCAGAGAAAGCTCCTTAAACAATTCTATGACTACTCCAAATCCCTCTACAACGAAAAAAGGCGCTGGTCATAATAAGATAACGCCAAAAACGAAAATAGGTAATTTAAATTGGGTTCTAATGGGCGGATCATGACAATATAAAAAGGAGCAACGGCGAGTGATAAAAAATCTAAGAAGAAAATGTCGGCTGATTCGAAAGAAATGGCCATGCTCTACCAGTAAACTGGAGTTTTAAGTTGTTAGGGCTAAAGTTTGTGTCAGATTCCTTGCAAATCATATCGCCGAGGCTACTACATTGCGATCGTTAAACTTTTTTGGGCTTACCTTCCCTGCAGACTCTTTAGCGCTGGTCTCTGAGGTGAGAAAGCAGTTTCTATCAACGAATTGATTATTCTTTCATGGATTTGTATAGGCGATTCAGCAAAATTCGAGTATTTGCGAGCTTTCTATTGTTGGTTGTGAATTTGGATTTTATGGTAATTAATGTGGGAGATCTTGTCTAATTTATTAGAGCTCGAGATGCTTTATACAGGACTTTGCCAGAATTCTTCGATCAACGCGCTAGATTTATCGAGAAACAAGCTTGATGATAAATGTGGTGGGATGATTGGAAAAATTATCAGTGAGCATGGGAAAAAGCGCGACGAACTAGTTTACATTTATAGCATCAGAGGTCATGAACCAGAAGAAGACATTGACCTAAAGGGTAAGAAAGCTTCTGAGCCTTAGTTTTAATAGTGGATTCTAATTCAAATTTGCAGGTGTTTGTGAAATCAACCTAGCGTATAATTTCCTGGGAGACAACGCGATAAAAGAAATTTGTCGATTTCTTCAATACGACAGCTGGCTTCGGGTTGGCCCTATTTAAAATTAATGTGGTTCTAATCTCTTTGAATTCTTTAGAGCCTGGATCTCCGAGGCAATCAAATTGGACCTAATGGAGTCGCGGAACTGATGAGAGTTGTGGCTTCGAACACCTCGTTATTTACTATGGACCTGAGGTAGATCTGATTAACAAAACTACAAAGACTAACAAATGACGATTAGGCAGAATCCCGGTTTTAATGCCCTGGTTTCCAAGCATTTAATAGCTATCCTCAGCAAGAATATAAGAAATTTCAAGAGTAAAATGCCATCAAACCCTGAACTCGAGCAGGCCGAAGAGTCTGAATCAGGGCAAAAGGCCCATATCTACGAAGCGAGAGACGGCAGCGAAATCCAAGACTTTAGCCATTTCAAAAAGAACGAAAGTCAAGCACTCGAAGAATTGATCCACGGTGAAGATGAACGCGAGGTTAGTAGAGTTGATGCTTTGACCATTAATCCTAATCATTTCATCAAGAGTATGTCATTTGGTGATGGAAGAGAGCGCTCTCAAACAAAATACCCTCCAAGCAATAAGAAAGGGCGGCTAACTAACCCTCAGCATGTAATTGCTGGTGTTTAACACTTTGAGTTATCTCTGATAATAGGGAAGCTATTCTCCGCCCGAGGAGGAGAGAAAGGTCGAGGACATGCCTAGCAATGTGAAAGAACTGCAAAAGAGATTATTCCAGGCAGAGTCGAAGATTTCCCATCTCCAATATGAGAATAGCCAGCTGCGTAATGCGCTGAAGATGCTCACAAATCAAATCCAGAAAATCAATTCATGTGAGGGCGTTTATTCCAAGTTTCAAGTTAAATTCTTATCATTAGGGTCAGGTATTGCTGGAGGTCATAATGAAGAGCTTTCTGCTATTCTTCAAGCTCAAGGAGAAAGCATGTCGCTCTCTCCTAACCAGTTAAATTTAGGAAATGTAATTGTTTCTCTGCCACTGCGAAGTTAATTCAGGTTTTAGAAAAATGCTATAGAGCCTGAAGAGGAAAAACTAAATCGCATGGAATTTTTAATGGCAGAACTGAGCAGGTTAATGGAGAGCATGGAGAACAACAGTAACAACGTGACGAAAAACTACACGGGACATTTCACCAATAGCACCAACCAGACTAATAACGCGACGTATCAGCTGATGAACAGCGCTAATAATATTAACTTTACGGCGAACAGCAATAATAATTCTCGAATCAATCCAAGTCATTACCCGAACCCTCAGGCCAATGTCAACCGCAGCGCGAACACTCGCTTCAATCAGAGTCCGAATATACTAAATGATTAATAGCTGCTTCATATCGTCTGTAAATATTCTCATAATCCCTTCTCATAGCAACGAGGATTATCATATATATATTTTTGGTTTTTATATTAGATAAACTAAATTGAAACTCTGAATATGAAGAACCCCCTAAAATATCTATTTTCATGGATTAGTCTTGGCTTAGAAGTATAAGGTAGGTCGTTGCCTTTACAATATAGCAAAAAAAAAACAACAACAAAAAAACATAAAATAAAAACACAAATACAAATGATCAAAATCATATATATCAGAAAAATACTATTTGTACCAGGGAAGAAATTGTTTTGGTGTAGCGTTGATCGTTCGAGCTGCTTTCTTTGTTAGGCTTTTGTTTTAAAAAAAACTGTTTCTTGTCTTCTAATCTCCAATTCAATTATAAAATGTTTTTTCACTTGTGCTGAGTCTTGATGACCTATTAAGTTCTTAATCAGCTTATTCCTTAATTGATAAATTTATAGATACAATCAAGTCAAATAAGTCAAATGGAAAGTTTCGCTCTCTTGAATGCATCTACACCGGAAGTAGTTGATATGCCGATTTTTACCATCGAGCCAATCATCCTCGTACCCTCGTTTCTCTCATTGCTTGCTAGCCTCATCGTTATTATTTTCAACTGCTTTTCTCCATTAAATATGGACGCTTTCAGGAAAATGGTCTTCGGTGTATTCATAGGAGACATCCTCTTCTACATCCCAAAAGTCACCGCAGGGTTTCCTTACACGAAGAGCGGCTTATTCTGTGATATTGTTGAAGCGATCGCTCTTTTTGGTGGAATTTCCTCATTCTTCTGGGCAGCATCATTCGCAAGTGCCTTATACAAAGTCGTAAAACACGAAAATAGCCAAGTCGTTGAGCAAGCCTTCAAGTATTACTTCCTTTTCTCAGTGGGACTCCCAATTCTCTTTGCAATCGGCGTTTCTCTCATAGATTTTGTCAAATATGATCCGGACACTTTTTCCTGCGTCCATCCAACATATGTGGGAGAGGTGGACTACTCATTTATCTTTTTTGCTGATGTTCCGCTCGTGATCGCCTCAGGACTCAGCATAATATGGTATATCATGGCAAGCGTACATATTCGGAAATATTTAGCAAAGGCTGGGAAGAGTGAGGTTGTTACCCTCTTGTTGTACCCGGCTATCATGCTGGTTTGCTGGATACCAGTCCGAACAGCTCATATCTTAACGCTGTGCGGATTCGCTCCAAGTCAAAGTTTGGTTGTTAAGCTGCAAGCATGGGGGCATCTGCAAGGACTTTTTGATGCGCTGGTTTATGGAGGATCGAAAAGTGCGATAAAGGTGTTGTGTAATTTCAGAAATTGCTGTAAAAAATCGGAGGCCGCAAAATCGAAAGCACAAGAAATGAAAAGAACTGCGAGTAAAATGAGTAAAGCAAGTGATGATAGTGAGGAGGTAGAATCATTGCAACAAACTTTAAAACGCAGACTGTTGGCGCCAAACTCAGCGAAAAGCAGTGAAAGTATTGGACGTTCACAGCTTCATTCAACACCACACATTTTCGCAACTGTAAATTAGATCAGCTTTATGCTGCTGAATCAAATTCTTTCTGAAAAAGCTTTTTTTTTGCTTGGGTAAAATTTATTTAAGTGTCGACTATTTGTGTATATATTTCGAAACACTCTATGAAACTCGAGTCTAACCGGTTGAGAATTAACTAAATTAATCTTTTTAGAGTGAGACACACGAGAGATATAATCTTATATCTTAACTCCACATTAGGGAGCTACGAGATATTCCTCTTTATCTCGTCAGAGCACGTCACTCTAAGCTTAAATGAAAACAAAAATCGATGAAGATTGAGATAAGATTTAACACAGGATAGAATTTATGCCCGAATTTGAAACAATTCATGTAAAATCTTTCCATAATATCAATTAGTAATGCTCGCGAAGAACCTCACCAATAACGCAATAATATCGTCTTATCTACCCATTGAAATAATCTCCTTGAATTAACTCCCTTAGTGAAAGATTTTTCTTATTACCATATGCTTGATTGATCAGCTGATCTTACTTAAACGACGTTTCCAGACCAAGAAACGAAATTACAAGTTGGTGTTCACTTAATTAAAGCTCGAAGTCAGACCGAGCATTTAAATCTCGCAAAAACCAAATTATGTACATTTATACCAGAAATAGCTTATTAAAAGTAATGTCTTAAAAATGAAATGATATGTGTAATAAATTTTAGATCGATTTTTCAAGGTCAATCTTTAAGTTAGACTTTGAATCACCACTGCAGTCCACATATAAATTCGGAATCGCTGTCGAATCGTTCGCTGAATGCTCTTCATGGAACCACGGATCTTCAAGTGCCTCCTTCGCGCTTGGCCTCCCCTCCTCTCCTTTAGTCAGCATTCTCTGAATCAGAGATTTGCAATTTGGAGAAAATTTCGAGAAATAAGGATGAGCGAAGCTCGGCTCGGCTTGAAGAACCATGTTCCGAAGCTCAGCCTTTGTGTCTCCAGTAAAAGGCTTATTTCCCGTTATAAGAAAATACAAGATCACTCCGCATGACCAAACATCACATTTTTCCGTAAATCTTCCAAGGTACACCTCAGGCGACATATAGTAAGGTGTCCCTGAAGTAATATGCAACATCTCCCCTTCCCTCCTTTGCTCGGCCATTCCAAAATCAATTAGTTTCAGAGAATCAAACGAGTCAGGGTGAGAGAGCAAGATGTTGTTAGGTTTAAGATCCTTGTGCGCGATGAGCTTGGAGCTTAAGTATTCGAGAGCAGAAAGGATTTGCAGTGCGATAGATTTTATAATGTGCTCTTGGTGACCAATAGGGTGATCTTTGATTCTGTTAGATAAGTTCCCGCCATTGCAAAGTTCTGTTACAAGGAAAGAATTTGAATTTTCTGAAGTCTTGATCAATTCGTAGCCTTTGAGGATATTTGGATGATCCAAATTAGTTAAATACCCTGCTTCCTTTGCCAAAGAACGATAGCGCGGTTGATTCAACTGCGGAGCTTCTCTTTTCTTTGGAATTTTGATCGCGCGAATGGTATTTGTGGGTAAATGCTGCGCGCTAAACACTTCTCCTTCCTTGCCTAACAAATTAGTCATTAGGATAGTGTACAACTGCATTTTTACCTTCTCCAAGCTTTGAAAGTATAATGTAATCTTTTGCTAAGGGTGTAGTTTGCTTTTCTAGCGATAGAGGGAACGAAATCATGGTGAGCAATGAAGGATCAACATTTTTGACGTTGCCAGCTTTGTAAGCGGCTCCTGATGTTGCTTTGGAGGACGTAGGATTGGTACCCGAGCGAGGTTTCGATGATACGTGTGAACTACTTGTACAGCACCCCATATAGTTCGAGCTAGTTTGTGTGATCTTCGATCGAAATATTTAACAATTATAGTGGCAGTGACACCGAAGAATTAAATTTGATCTTTGTTCCTGGAGATGATCTATACAAATTCAAATGAATTAATTGCCATAACGTCTAGTACATTATTACATCGTATCGAATAACAGATAGAAAAGTTGACAATACTGCATTGCGTGCGAAGAGACTAGGAATGAATCATAAATAATTACACTACTTACATTGATTTAGAGGAAAATGCTATCGCAGATCCCACAAAAAAGTATTATTCAAAGATGATTATAGAGAGACTCAAAGGCTGGGTTCAGTATCCAAGACCTACTCCCTCATATGCAGTGAGTCATTCGAATCTTTGGTATTAATTTGGAAGTCACCAAATGATAAAAATTTGGTTTATTTATCATTCAGACATCTAACAAAGAAAGGCTAGAGAAAGACTTCACTCGGATATAGCAAGCTTTGCCAATAATAAAATTCAATTAACAACCTGATATGGCATGAAAGTCTCTAACTCGAAATATTTTCAAAGCAAAATAGCCGCAAAGATGGTTTCCTCAGTAATCAAATTCAGCAGATCAAAAGACACAGACACTCGAAAACAGCCCAGATACTCTTTCGATGATACTTAATTTTTTTCAATAAGATTTCGGAATCAGGTTTTGAAGAAAAGTAATTTAAAACTTTAGGGATCTATAGTCCTCGTTTTGTATTCATAATTGATACTTTTTCTAAGGTATATACTGTGACATTTTAGTTCATTTCAGAATTTATGCTTATCTATCTAACTATACAACGAAAATAATTCTGAGACTTACATCTCAGGAATCATTTACTTTTTATTTAGCATTAATCCCCTCTTTAAAGCTTAAGCCAAGAATCCAACACGCAAGAAATTGTAGTCGGTAGCTTGAATCCCAGGCTCATTATCTCCTTTAGCGATCACATGCAAACCTCCTCACTCTCGCATTTTTGTAACGTTACTGGTGATTCAATCGTGTGTTCTTCTGCCAAATTTATTATTATCTCTGGTTCCTTCGTTCCCAATTTTCCTTTAAAATGTTTCGAATTTTTAGAAAATATTAACCCATCAGTGGATATAGGTGTGACATTTTCTTGTACTTTTTCTTCAAACAACCGATCCAAATTGATATATTCAAGATAGGCTCCTTTCACTCGGAATTCGTCTTTTTTGAGTGTTGGGAATTGGTAATTTACTGATGTTAAAGACTCCAACAGACGTTTTGGTGATTCGAAGGCATTTTCGAGACTCCTTACATTATAGTAAGGAAGCCGTTGTAGAAGGTTCACTCCTGTGTAAGATTCGATAATTTCTAAAAGCTCGGCTGTTTCCAGGGGCTTGACCTCGACGGTTTCT
>ENA-UOUE01001435-UOUE01001435.1-compost-metagenome-genome-assembly--contig:-NODE-1435-length-15037-cov-8.289305_pt1 | contig 15037 bp, 8 predicted proteins | sample MGYA00238146_ERZ747223 | MGnify/ENA primary metagenome ERZ747223 (study PRJEB28781, sample SAMN06268865) | compost metagenome | isolation source: single cell | place: USA: California, Emeryville, Joint... | reverse complement strand
AATAATATTGCTGTGTAATCTAGCGACTAGTTTATGAGTGAAGCGCACTAAAAAATTTAGTATCTTTCACAAATATATTCTATGCTTGTGCTTGTATTGTTACAATCGTCTATCGCTAAAGCATGCACAAAGATTAAACGAATGAATGAGTAACTACGCTGAATCTGAAACAGATAGCGCTCTTGCCCTGAAAATAAGAAATTTGAAATCTAAGGAGCATAAGGCGAAGTTGAATTACCCTATTTTTGTGTTAAAGTATTGACAAACTTATTGGACTAGAACAAAGAATGAAGAAAATCTCAATCAATTCATTTAATATCAATTGCTTGAAAAAACAGTGTGAGTATCTATTTCTTTTTGAGGTGTATATATAGTCCGAATTGTGAAAGGATTAAGCAAAAGCCTTCATCTATCTTAGATCTTAGTAGACTGTATAGAAGGTAGTAATTGTGCTTTGTTTTTACTTATTGTTAGTATTCTGATTTGAGAGAATATAAATTTTGAATCAGAGAATTCAGTAAATTAACAAATTTGTAATATGTATCGTAATTTTGATAATCGAATTCGTAATAGTATCGTAGTGAAGTTTGAATTAATAATCAGTTAAATTATTCTGTGTTCTAACTTGATAGATCTCTGATCGAATATGATAATATTACTTCGGCAGCGGTAGGCAACGATATTGCATTGTCTATGTGATTTTTCGTGAACGCAAAAAAATTTTAGAGTTCAGTTGATAAATTGCTGCATAAATTTTCGAATTTTTATTATAAAACTCGAAAAAATATTGTCTTTTATCTTGCTTTAAAGAGCCATGTGATTTAGAAAGATTTCTCCTGAGTGTTGAAAACCACTTCCACTCAAGAAAATTTCCTGATATCAGCAACTGAATTTCGTATTCAACACTCGACAGCATAATGACTTCTTCACTATTAAAAAAATGAAAATGTTTGAGACTCAACTTTGTGGAAGATTTTCAATTGAATACTCTAATATAGTTTATATGTACACGATTCTTCGTAGGATGGACTACGAATTATCTACTCAAGTGATTGAAAATGAATCGAGATAAAATTAAAAAAAGTTCCGCATCCGGGACTCGAACCCGGGTCCCCAGGGTGAGAGCCTGATATCCTAACCAGCTAGACTAATGCGGATTTCCGGAATCATATGTATTTATTTACTAGTAGAAACATGCAAAACCAAAGTTCACACTATAACAGATCCAATACCACTCTTGATGTTCGAATTGAGACCCAATTTAAGCTCTAGCATTGACCACAGAGTCCAAATAACAAGAAGAAAGCCATTTATTTCGTTTTATTCTCAATCCAAATAAAAGAACCTTAAGCCTGTGAATTTTTCTTCTCATATTTATTTCCTTATCAAAGAAAAGTCAAATCTTCGATTGCTATTTGATTGCAATGAAAAAAATTTAGTAGCCAATTCATTCAGGAAGACAACTCAAAACAGGTAGTAAGAACAACTCAATATCAGCTCCTACTTTCTCTCTATCTTCTTTATAATTCTCATTAAAATCCAAACAATTAGCAGGAAGTGAAGCTCGGATTCAAGAAGACCTATAAGAATTAGTGAGACAATCGAGAAATTCTAAGCCTTTATACTCTTGAGTTATAAAGCGCGTTGGAGTATTCAGAAATACGAGACTTTCTTCTGTTAAACTTTTTACCTTCACGGTTAACCTGTTCTCTCAGAACATGAGGCCTAAACCAACCGTTAAGCTTTGCATTCACGTCAATAATTACTTTTCATTGAACTCTTTTCTGTAGAAAGTTTGATTGAGGTAAGATCTCCAGCCGGGCTCCAGAAAATATTAACCAACTGAACGAAAAAATTCAGTATTATACTGTAGAGTAGGCAGTAGCATCCCAGATGTCGTTTGTTGATGTGGTTTTAGTAAGAAGGCCAAGCTTCGGCTTGCTTTCGGTTAAGGGTTTTCTGTAAATATTACAATGAAATTCCGATCCAGAAATGATGAAGCATACTGAAAAGTATTGGTCGCAGTTTTTGAGAAATCAACGCGAGATGATTGGGAGGAATGGGTTCTGAGGAACTCCTTCTTGTAGTCTGGCAAGCTGCTGTAATTCATGAGTACGAAGCAAATAAGTTCGTTATCTTTGAACTAAAAAAATTTATTGTTTGCGAAATAAAGAATGTAGTTGCATAAATTCTTGGGTCTAACACCGTAATAACGATTTGTTGAGAGCAAAATTTTTTTATTTGAAATTTCTATTTCTAAGAAAATTTCGTTGGCCTTGTGCATGAACATTAAAAGGTTCCCTTAAGCTTGGCTGAACACTCTTTGTAATGCAGAAAAATGTTAATTCATCAGCTCTAATCGATAATTTTCAAAGAATTATAGTGACTATGAATTGCAGTGTATCTGAAAAATATATGAGAAATCCCATTGCGCTGGGGTTTCTGGCCAATTTCTGTCTTTTAATGCCCGGTTAAATGAATGCATGACTGACTGGCAATGTTTTTGAATCACAACAAACGAATAAAATCAAACACGTTCAGTACAAGTGAATACACAATTTAGATGGAAGAAAAACTTTTCCATTACGAAAAAGGACTATCAAGCACTCTCTTTGCTACCGAAAGGTTTGGAACTGAATCTAGTTTCATAGAACTGTTGTAGATAGGCTTCAGGGTGAGGATCTTTCTCGTACTCCATCTTAAAGATTGGATCTTGGAAGGTGTACCTTTGTTTGATCGGTTCGGCCGTTTGATTGTATGCAGGAACATAGATCAATCTGCCAAGCACGTCAGTCACGACGTTGGGAATGAGAAAGTATTTAAAAAGGATGCCCGCTAAAGATATTCGACGGGTTAATGCAAAGATTTTGTTTCGTCTGTTGAGAATGTTCATGATAGTCATATTAGTTGCCATAGTCGTGAAATACGTTACAAATGAGCGATTTTGAAGGGTATTTACAGCAGAAACCAATTTGTCTTTATCTGTTTCCTCGATTAAATGCGCTGTGTTTGGATTTTGTGCAAAATAGTAGAAAGACACCGGAAATCTTTCAACAAATTTTTCAAAAGGATCGGGCGTGCGTTGGGGTTTGTTGGACGATGACGATTTTGTGTTTGTTTGTGGAGCAGCCGCCTGTCCCGTGATATCCTGAAAGCCGACGTTCACATCTGATTGGTAGTCCGAGGTGGTGCCCTGATTGATATCTGAAGTTCTCATAGTTGCTTGATGATAGAACTTTATATCTTTAATTAATCTTATTGCCAATTTTCATAAGGAAATAGTCAAAATTGATCGAAAAATGAATTTCACAAGAAAATCAAACGAACAATCTTCATTCATTGTGTTTTACGCATTCAAAATAATAGCTTCATTTGGCAGCCGGGTTTATAAGCTATAAATTTCATGCTATTTTCATAGCCCAATAAAAATAATAATAATTTCTTCAATATTTGTTGCTGCCACTCATAACACTATTAAAAGGAATGAATCCGAAGACGATTGAACACGAGCAAGCTTAACGATTTTGTTATGTGAGATAACAGCCGATAACTCATGAAAAAAGGACTCTTTAGGAAGGAAATGTGAATAAAGAAGTAAAAACAAATATGAAATAATTCTTCATGAGAAACTCGCATTTATTACATAAAAATGTGTAGTAAATAGGATATAGATGATAGTATTTTCTTGCCCAGAGATGTCGATTAAGCTCTCACATAACGACATACTTCTTCCCAAGATGTCTTTCATAAAATTGACTTATCATCACTTCAGGGTGAGGATCTTTATCATATTCCTCTCTAAAAATTGGGTCCTGGAAGCTATATTTGCTTTTGATGGGATTAGCAACGCGGTCGTATGCTGGGTGGTAGAACATTTGGCTGAGTAAAACAGTTACAATATCCGGAATGATAATATATTTAGCAGCGACGCCCCAAAAAGAAACTCGAGAAGTCAACGCAATGATTTTGTTTCGTTGATTGAGGAAAGCCACTGTAACGAAATTGATAGCGATCACGATAAATCTCGTGTAGAATCGACGATTTTCCAGAGTCTCCGTAGCATACACCATTTTTTCTACGTCTGCCCGATCAATAAAATCCACTGTTGCAGGATTTTGCGCAAAATAAAAAAGAGATTTAGGCCAGATCTTTTTAAATCTGTCGAATGGACGTTTTGCTGAAGGATTTTGGGATAAGTGAGTTTGTGAAGTTGTTTGTTCTATGGTTTCTTGTGTAGGTGGATGTTGGAAGTTGTAATTCACATCCTTTTGATATTCCGATGTAGGGTTTTGATGGTAACCTGCATGTCCCATTTTAAATGAAATAAGAATTATGTATCTTGAGAAATTTCCTAATTGAAAAAAGTTTGTGAGTGAATGATTCATTAAATTCATACAGAGAATGAATGAGAACATGAAAAATCGATCTCATCAGCCACGAGCTTATAACATGCTTTTGAGAACTTTCTTCAAAGGAAGGGTATTTTCGCATGTTACTCAGAAGGAATTTACTCTGTCATACTATTGCTAGTTTCATATAATTTAATTCAAATAGATCTTAATTGAAGCTTTTTTCACTTGAAATTTGATTCAAATTAATAATTAAAGTTTCTTTCATAATAAAATCAGAGAATATATCTATTATACTTGATTCGCTATTGCAAACATCAGCAAACCAGAAAAAGAGAGATCTGTTAACCCTTGAGGCGAAATCCTCGCTTAATGAAGTGACTCTCATGGTTGTGCTCAGTGAACGGGAATCAAGTTATATGCTGCATCAGTGTAATGGTTTTGAAGTTGTATTAATCGCTTTGAATAAAGAAAATATCACTAACAAATGTTGCGGTTACTCTTAAAATCACGGTTATATTAAAGTTCTTATCAAAAAAAGGAAAATCCAATAAAAAGAATTTACTCATCTTATTATTTTTCTGAAATTCACTGATATTTGGATAAAGGCTCTACTCGAGGATACCTGCTAACAATTCTTAGAAATATTAGAAAAACAAACTAAATTATTTTATTCAGAGTATACAATTTAATCCAGGGCAGAACTACGGATCTACTCATAGCGAGTATACTAGATGTGAGATTAGAAAGATTCTATGCTGTTGCTCTGAAGGTCTTGCTATGAGAATAGAGCAGAGTAGCTTATATTTAGGTTATAATTTGAAAGAAATAGAGTAACTACATGTATTTTCCCACCGATAAATGTCCAAGCGTATCTAATTCATCCCCAATTCCATTTGGGATAAAGTTCCGAAATTCCATCAGTAGGTTCTATGGTGTAATGGTGAGCACCCAGGACTTTGAATCCTGTGATCCGAGTTCGAGTCTCGGTAGAACCTCTTTTTTAAAATTTTTATTGAATTCACAGTAGCTTCCAACCACAGATGATTTGATAGAGTTTTGCCGATTCTCCCACAGTCCTCTCAATCATATAATCCATTGTTCTTCATATATTTTTCATTTATTAGCTTTCTGAAGCACATTCAATTCTGTAGAACATAAACGGTAAGATATTTTTGTTTTTGTTATTAAAATGTCAAAGACAAACAACAATGTGAAAAAATGCTAGAAATACAATCTAAGTAGCCCACAACTGTGTGTTATAAATGAAAGACAAATAAATAATGATATCTACTTCAATAAAGAACTCCTCACTTTGAGAATCTGTAGTTTTTCAGGTTCGTATCACAATACAACAGTGCAGAATCACTTAAGAATTTCACGCAACGAATCACAGCATCGTTGTTCGCATTCTCCTTGAGTAAGCACATCTTGCGGAGATCCCAAACTCTCACAATCTTGTCATACCCTCCAGTAGCAATCAACGTTCCATTTTCATTGACTGTAATACTCCGGATCGCTTTATCATGGGCTTGAACGCTATCAACCACCGCACCCTTCTCAGCATCCCATAAACAAATCATACCATCATCACCACAGGACGCGAAGCGTTTTCCATTATTAAAAACACTCAAACCGTAAATACAGCTATCGTGTCCCCTTAAACTCTTCAATAAACCTCCAGTCTTTATATTCCAAACCTTTATTTCTTTATCTTCTCCTGCCGAGAGGATTCTATCCTCGCTAAGCTTCTTAATCGACCAAATCGCGTTTTTATGTCCTTCAAGCTTCTTAGAGATCTTTCCCTCGTTCATGTTCCAAAGGAGCAGCGACCCGTCCTGGGAGCCTGAAGCAAGCACGTTATTTCTCTCTTCGAATTCCATTGCATAAACACCAGTCTCGTGTCCTTTCAAAGTCTTCTTCAGTTTTTTCTCGCTGACTCTCCAGATCTTAATCGTCGTATCAGCACTCGCGCTCATAAGATATTTCCCATCAAAAGCGGATTGAAGGTCCCAGACGGTGTCCTGATGCCCAGTGAGCTCGCCAGCGCATTCTCCAGTGCTCAGATCCCAGAGCTTAATCTTCGAGTCTCTGCCAGCCGTAGCGATTAAATTATCTTTCAATGTAACCAATGCGCAGATATCGTTGTCCTGGGCGTTATAGCTCGTCTTCTCCTTTGAAGCATCAGAAGGCCTGGACCCAGTGCTTGGAGTTCCTCTAAACTCGTCTTCAATATTGAATTGCTCTCTGATCAAATCGAGGATATTCATCCTTATCGAATCGCATCGCTTATGATCGAGACTAAGAGATAACTTGCTTTCGTCACTGAGTAAGTCGCTTAGAATCTTGTATTTGTCAGCGAGGTCAATAGGAAGACTGCTCATCTGGCTATTAAACTTCGAAAACTGTTTCACGAGGTCATGCATTTCAGCTTCATTTATATCCGCCGGAAAAGATTTCTCTTGGATGCAGGTTTGAACTCTGACCATGCTTTGGATATGCGCGATCTTTCTATTGATCGCCTGCATTCTTTTCTGCTGAAACGAGCGTAAACTATTGCAATATTTCTGATAAGCGACGTCCAAAGTCTCGTTAATTTCGTATTTGAGTTGATCGAAAATGCCGAGTACATCTCTTTCTTTCTCCTCATGAAGTTGCAAAATCTGGTGTAGAACGTCTTCTTTGTTATCTAAGAAAGTTCTGATTTGCACGAAAATCGCATCGTTGCTTTTGTTCTTTGAGCTACGATGGAGGGTTTCGAGGTATTCGCGGATATTATATATGGAGCCTGAATGGGATTTCGAGTGAGTTTGGACACAAAACTCACACATGACTTTTTCTGAGCAGTTTCCTTCCAAACACATGTGTGTGAAGGGTTTGTTATTGTGGGTTGAGCAGCCTAAGCTGTTGGATGAGGCCATTTTTGTGAAAAAAGGCTTGAACATTTGCGCCATTTGTTGAAATGAGTGAGAATCGCCTGATTTTCTATTTGTTAGATTGGTTCTTTTATACACTAAGTGCGTTTGATGCGGATAAATAGTCACAATAAATTTATCTATAAAAACGCTAAAAGAGTTGGCGTCAGAATCAAGAATATTAATACCTACAAAAACTCTTATTGGAATATTGCTTGGGAAGTATAGAAAAGAGATATTCATGATGTGGTTCTCCAAAATTGGCGTCGATAGGGTGAAACAGGGATTGAAAAGGGCATTTGCTGGGAAAATCAGGAAGAAATTAGTTCATATTCAATGAAAAGGAAAAATGATCCTGTAGAGTTAAGAAATGTTGGATAGAGATTTTAGTTTAGTATGGCATGAAACGGGTAGTGAGAAGAAAGGGTTATTAAAAGCTGAATCTATTTCTAGTGCTACTTATAAAGTTCGATCTATTATAAAATCGATGAGGACAGGATAGCTCTATATTTATCGAGTTTCCGCTAATTAGCGTTGTAAGAGTTGAAGTTTATTATTTGCGCTTGAGAATTCTGATCAGTTTTTATTGAGGGAATGAGTGATGAGCGAGCGAGTGAGTGGTCCAGAAGTGAATCAATTGGAACTCACTGATTGCGGTAGACGATCTTGCGAGAGATCCATGTTAGATCCAGGGTGAAACGATTGTTGAAAATTAAATGAAAAGTCAGTATTAATATGAGCCAACGCTCATCAAGAGTTAATTCCAGAAGATACAATAAATAGAAAAGTTTACAAATTATTAAGTGGCTGTTGTAAGCTTGAAGGGAAGGAAGTATAATTTGATAGGAATTCAGCGTCAAAGATGAGCAAGTGATTAGATTTGATATGACTCGAATAATATAGGAGAAAATATTAACTTGCCAACTCCTGTGCTTAACAGTTAGAAATTGATTTTATTGTTTCTGTTGCTGATTGGCATCCGCTCATATTGCAAAAAGGCAGTCCTAATATTCTCTATCAATATGAAATGGCAATCTTGAAATCTGGTTCGCATTTGATTGAGATTTTTGGCATATGCAGCACGCAGATTCAGGTTAGTTTTCTGAGACAATGATATGAGATTGTCGTGATTGCAAATAGTTATTTCGCCTCCGCTTTAATTTTGATCTTATCCTCATTCCAAGCTTGATGCTATGAAAGTTTTTTGTTAATCTGGAAAACAAATTTAGACACCCATAATAAATTCGAATCATAGATCACATTTTATTGTTTCACTTTGTCTGTTTTGGTAAGGCAAAAGAAGAGTGTCTCTCAACATGATTCCGATTTATTTGCTGATCAGTCCATTTCAACAACTGTTAAAACTCACTTTTAGAACTGATCCCCTAATTGGAATCTTCATCTATTGGCATAAAAAATCTGCAATTTCCTACTCGTTTTCGCAATCTAAGTGATACTTAAACCTACATAGCTGTTTTACGCATTCAATTATCCTTATAGCTCGACCCCCTATCTTCATATAAAATCACTTTGAGAAACAGTAGCATTGAGTGATTGCGCTAGTAATTTTAATACAGTCAAATTTAGAGGAATTACTATTTACTCGATAGAAAGAGGTAAATAAAATTACTATGAAAAGTACGAAAATTGGGAGATTATTATTCATGCTCAGCTTTGAAGAAACTCCTCTTTATGATATGTCATTTCTTTGAAATGGAAGCTAATTAATTAGTAAATTCTCCAACTAATTATCTCTGTTTTATATTGAAATCATCTCCTATCTTTCTCTCATTAGATTTATTAGTAATTATTTTTGAGTTCAAGACTATCCTCTCTCCTTTATCAAAGGACACTCACGGTTTGAACAATTTGTTTATCCTTTTTAATCTCTATTCGCTTGTGCGATTTTGAATATCTTTCAAAGATTTGAATTCTTCATTAAGCTAACCACTACAGTTATCAGCTTCATATTGAATATCACATTTTTTTATGAACTCTTCTACCCATTTATAAATTATCTTATTGATAATGATCTGTCTGATACTGACTACAAATATATTTTTTCGGTGACTTTCAATTTTTTACCTTTTACCTTACATACATTTCCCGCTTAAACTCCCATTGAACACTAAAATGAATATCTTTGAATCTAATGAATATCAGACGACTCTGAATCGCTACGATCTAATTTAGAAGAACTTTTACGCAACAAACGTTCTTTGCTCAGATCTCAACTAGCGTCCTTAGCAATACGGAAAGTGGCTTATCCGTGTTTCATTTTTGTCAAGTAACACAAGGTGAGGCAGTTCCGAGCTCATGAACAGGATGCTATCGTAAAAGAACTGCTAAATCGATTGTTGTATCCTACCCTCCAAAACACGAGAACCAGTGCTTGGAAGAACTCATTCACGAAAGCGCTGAAGCAGGTACAGCTGCTGCTCTCCTTTGCGTTAGTCTGCAAAGCTGCCAAATCGGCATGCTGTTGAGAAAAGGAAGACTCTGTTCACAGAGTATGGGTTTTACAATGTACAACATTGGTGTATGTAATGTACTCGTGTAATACATGTTGTTTGACTATTGCGCGATGAGAGCAGCACGAATGGAGCGGAAATTCCAGTCCCTACCAGTTGTTTCAAAAAATTATTGCATTGCGCCGCGGAGCGAGATAAATTTGGAATTTATTTGTTAAAAATGCTGAGTACGCTGCGTTTCTGAATGATCGATGTCCAAAGCACTGAGTCTGTAGCCAGACAGCAAACTTGTAACGTCCAATTATCTGCAGTCCAGTTTTTGAACATTCCAATGCAAAGCGTTGAATTGAAATGCTTGGGAAGCGATTCAGCAGGTAGCAAGGTCCGATATTCAAATATCTTTTTGAATTTGTTTCGATATCACTCTCTTTGATTTTTTTATTATTTTATTTATTATAATCTGAGAACTCTAAATTCAAATTAATTTGATTATCAATTTGATTAGCAATGTCTCCAATCATATTAGCTCTTATATTATGAATTCAATCTACAATGAAAAGAGAATTTCAAATTATTAGTGAACAAAAGAAATTGATGCCCAACGACTACCCAAGTTTTACATTTTCTCTTCTCCATGATTCATTCAAATTCAAAAATGATTTAATATTCATTTGCCATAATTTCTTAATGAAAACACAAAAAAACATGTGTTTTTACGGAAAGCGCAGTGTATAGATTCAGTATTACCTTAGAAAAAATCGAGCGTGCCAAACAAAAATTATTGAAAGCAAAACATAAAGCAGACAAATTTGAACATCAATCTCAGGATCGACTTTGAAGTTACTTCTTTGCCTCTTCTGCCTCCTCCACGTCTCTGTATGGGCAATGCCATCTGTGTTTTGGGTCTCCATACTCGGCCTTTGTAAGTGATTGATACTGGCCAGGATAAGCGGTATTTCCGTAAACATCCTATAAGAAAAAAGTAAAGTTTGCACAAAGAAGAGATTGCTTTAATTACTGGCTTTCTCTGAGTACCATCAGGGATCGCGCCGACTTTGAATCCTTTGAACGCCTTATTATATGTGGTTTCACCGAGTAACGGCATCACTGGGAAGAGAGAAGAGCTGTTTTGGAAATAATGAATTAGAGAGCGGATTCAAAATAATTTCTCACTCTTTTTTCTGCTTATTAACGGCACGGAGCTGGTCATTGAGGTCATCTTCCTTAAATGGTTGCTTATAGTCATCTCCGTAAGTTGTCCGTTTCAAAAATGGAAGATCAGAAATGACTGTTGATGGTTTAACAGGCATCGTCATCATCGCTTGATTGCCCTTCCAATCAACATACTCTCTCTAAGATCAAAAACATTAGGTTAACTCTCCCGTTATTATTAACTAATTCAGTACTCTATAGGCTGATTTGCCTCCAAATGGAACATGAGTGAACACAGATGGTTTGGCCATTGAGCCAACTGGGTGAGCCACTTTCTTTGGTACATAATCGTGCTAATTTGTCGTCAAAACCATCACTTTCGGTCCGAGGGTGGATAATATTACTCTCATTGTTGTTGTAAAATCCATGGGCTCCTCGTTGTGGAAGGTTGTCCATAAATCGTTTTTCATATTCCTTGTAGCTCCAAGAGGATGCGCAGGGTAGTCTTTTTGGTAGACGGTCTTAGTAGGACCCTTGGTACGGAGAGTCATTGTTGGTTGTTCCGCCTCGACTTTGAAGAAAGGTTTCCATTTTCCATCACAGCACACTTTTTTCTTCTGTCCACCGGACTAGGAATGATGTTAGGCCTGATGAGATAGAGTCGGGATTTTACAGTAGCATTAACAGTAATCTCTTCAGTTTCCTGTGGGTCTCTAATGAGTAGTAATCAAAGTGAGTTAGATTGAAATGATAGAGGATTGAAAGATATTTAGATAAATGCAGGTTAATAAAGATTGAAGAGTTGCAGAAGGTATGGTGTGGAAGAGAAGAGCTTACTGAGGATTGAGAACACGGATGCTGCCTGAAGCTGAGCGGCTCATTTGTAGTTTGAGATCGAGTGTTCCTGGGTCAAACGCAGTTGCAAAAACAAATAATTTTATTTCAACTGATACCGGGTTTGATTCTTGAGGGAATTCTGAAAAACACCAACCTCCTGCCTCAACCAACAAAAACAGAATCCAATCTTCCAGAAACCCTCATAATGACGCCCAGAGCATGCTTTATCCCCAAATGAGTCATGACCCTTCATATACTATATCTTGAGAGAGAAATTGATTGATTGAATTGTATTGATTGCTGATTCTTCATTACATGAAAGTAGTGAATTACAATTGAATAAAGAACCCAGTATCCCAATTATAATTATGTAAACCACATCGAGCCCAATAAGAATAGCTAGATTATGATTAAATTACGCGCTTGATTCCTTTTCTCCTTTCTGAAAAATGAACTGATGATGATGAAAGAAAAAATTAATAATTTCAGCTTTAAAATGAACACAACAATAAATCCCAGAATTTAACCTCAACAAAATCATGCTGTTTCAATACTTTCAGTCTTTGTTGTATCTGAGAAAACTTTCTCAGCAAACCTCAAGAATCTGTCGGCATAAGTCTCTGGGTCCGAAGAGGATGTGTCCAATTTGGAGTCACAACTACGTAACCTCTTGAAAAATCGCTCAGCTCGCTTTTGAAAAGTATACAATTGCAGATAGTCAATGATGCCCATGTTATAAAAGATATTAGACTCCTGCTGCGATTGCATTGAGTAAAGCTCATTAAACTCCTCAGCCTTCGGCTTCTTTGACTCGTATCGGTTTCCCCCAAGACTTTCATTGGTAGGCATACGAAGCAGGCCATTGCCCCTCTGCGATGCTTTCGACTTATCAATCATATACACAGCCAACGAGTAGTCGATAATCCCGCATCCTTTAAGGAATTGCACGTCCTTATGAATAACATCCAAAATCACGGATTTTAGCTCTTCTTTGATAAAGAAACTCTGATCATAGTTCAGAAAATCGATATCTTTGTAGGTCTCTTCGGGCGACAAAGAGTCTCGCGACGCGTTTTTCCTTTTTTCAACTTGTCTTGCGAAAGTCGATCCTTTAAGGTCATATTTCCTCACAACGCAGTTTCCAGGCCAACCGTTCACATTCCTCATCATGATCAAATGCACTGGATCTGGGTCATTATCTCTTTGGAACGTGAAAATTCCGTAGATTTTTGCCAACAGCGATTTAGGGTTATCGTGGATATGATGCTTATGGTATCGGGAAAGGATCTCGAGTATTACTCTCAATTCGTCGGAGGTCATTGTTTTGATGATAAGCTTATTATCAAAGGAAAAGAAGAAAAACTCTCCACTTTTGCCTCCACGACCTTCGCCCGCTTTCTTCACTTTCTCTTCATTCGCTGCAGCGTCCAATGACTCCTGGACGTCGAGAAACACCTGATCCTGAGCTCTTAACTCGGAGAAGATGTTCTCACAGTAGAAAGTAAAGCTTCCTTTCAGCACTTCGTATTTTTGCCGTTGCATTTTCTCGAAGTACTCAGGCACCTCTTTTTTCACGGTTTCATTGTTTAACTCGTAATTTTCAAAGTTCTGGAAGATATCTGACTGCTTTCTCTTCACAGAAACCACCTTTCCATCTTTTACAACTGCCTCTTCGTCAGGCAAGACCTCGATTTTTGGCAGATTTTTCTTTCTTACCACCTTATCAGTGTAAACAACGCCGCAAAGGATCGTATAAATTATCTGGAACCGAAGGTTCTTTGCAATTGCCGCGATTCCTGCAGATTCCTCCATTAATGTCGCTTTCCGAGGAGCGTCCGAACTAAAACTCATATTATCTGTGGAAGTCCTGTCTCGGCTGTATTCCGACATCTCGATAGCGAGACCAGACTCATTTTGACTGTCATTCTTCTCTTTTTCAGTTAACGGAACTCCTAAAGACATGATGCGATCTTTCTTGTTAAAGCAAAAGAAGAGTTGTGCCATGTATTTTCCAACGAATCTGTCACGGTATCTGAAAATCGAAAGGATAAATGGCGATGAAATCTTCGCGATAGTAGAGATCGGATGGATAACTTCAGGAACCCAGCAGCCGTCAAACACTTCTTGGTTTTGCAAAGCATCGAGGATGGTTGTTATGAGAATTACGGTCCACATTACCGAGGTCACTGTTAGCAAGCCGTTGTAATAAACAAGGAAATCTTTTTTCACGTGGTTGATCCTATCGCAGTCCGGAGTGAAACGTTTTATGTACTTTTGCGTCACAATAGCAAGAATGATGTAAGCAAGCATCACGATTGTGCCATTCCAAGGCTGGAGATCTCCTGTCGAAACTACCGAGCAGCTGCCGTAATTATTGATTCCAAATTGGTTCTTTGATATCATGAAAATAATGAAAATGCTTGACAATGTGATCGGGATAATATGTAAAGATCTATATGGAACGTGCGAGTGCTTCAGGGAATTTTTAAGGACAGAGATCAGATAGTAGCAGAATGAGAAGTAATAGGTGACGGTGATTGTCGCTGCAAACGATGATAAAATCGCACTGAATTGGCAATAGAAACTATCTGCATCGACAGTGTTTCGGAAGGCTGAAATAATCCAAAAGATGGAAATCGTAAAGTCTGACAGCGAAAGAACGAAAATCAGGTCGCCTGGCTGGCGACGGAGTGGAGGATAGATGATGAAACCGATAATCAAGAAAAAGCTCAGGAGACCGGCGCTGGTACCTCCGATAAAGTAAATGACCCTGTCATACCAGGCTATTTCAGCACCGTGACCGCAGTCTTTAGCTGAGGATAGAGGCAGGAGAGACAGTGCTATAAGCACTGTAAACAGGATTGATCGCTTGATAAATATCATTTTTTATTTATTTTTCACTGTTGGGTTATCCTGGATTATTTTAGACTCCAGAAGATTTAGATAAAAAAACTCACCTAGATTCAAATCCAGCATTTTGATAAAAGTACTGACCAAGCGTATGGGATTTATTGAAGATGGCTGCTTGGGGGAGGGGCACCCTGCAAATCTGATACAGATTTGAAAAAAAGCAGAGTTGAAAAGAGCTTTCATTTGGAATTTTGTGCAAATATTCGTGGGAAAACAGCCAAGTTGCTGGGTACAAAGGATGCAATGAGATATTCACATATGGCCTGAGAGCCCGCATGTAGAGATTCCCAAATTAATTTTTTTTCGCTGGAAGATTTTTGATATGGTAGATAATTTATCAATATGTATGAAATAGTAGAAATAATAATAATCGAATTTAAACTCTGATTTTTGAAAACTATAA
>ENA-UOUE01001433-UOUE01001433.1-compost-metagenome-genome-assembly--contig:-NODE-1433-length-15045-cov-8.698356_pt1 | contig 15045 bp, 8 predicted proteins | sample MGYA00238146_ERZ747223 | MGnify/ENA primary metagenome ERZ747223 (study PRJEB28781, sample SAMN06268865) | compost metagenome | isolation source: single cell | place: USA: California, Emeryville, Joint... | reverse complement strand
TGGATCTCGTCGAACACCTTCAGAGACAGATCTGGGAGAACTATTTGAAATCTCTCATCAATTTCAGTTTTCTTGACGTCTTCTAATTTACGTTCTTCAATTAAAAGTCTTGAAAATGATTAGTAAGTTAGAACAACATCGCTCCCTATCAAACAGCTTACATTATTTTGGTATTATTTGATAGTCCTAGATCCAGACTTCTTGTGCTTTTTTTCATCTTCCAGTATTTCAAAATATCAGCTGAGGTAGTCTTCGGATTCTCAATGCTGATAAAGTAAGAATCGGGAGTCAACTCATCCTGGTTCATTTTGTCGGATGCGTAGTCACCCAGAGAGGTCATCGAAAATAAAGGACTAACGTCCTGAGCTGGATCAGATTTGCGCCCTTCTCCAAGCGTCGAGTCTGACCTTCTACCTTCGCCTTGTGCTGAGGTTTGAGAAGGAACTTTTCCCTGAGAATTAACGCTTCTGCGTGTCCCGCTCTCAGCGTCTTGCATTGAAATCAATGGAGAGTCAATATAGTTCAGAGAGTTTTCGTGTTCTTTTGCTTTTGCAATAGCGTTTAAGTATAAACTGTGCGGATTCTGTAGCAACTCAGGTTGTTCCTCACAAATTCCTGTTTGATCGAAAAAAATAAGATGCTCTTCATTTTATCTTGAAACTTACTTGTAAGAAGCCTCAACGCTTTATCTTCCATCCATGCATAGCACAAGATTTGAACAACCAAACGGACAATCGAAGCTTTCATTTGGAATTGCTTTTTGTAAAAGAAACATTAATCACATGCGGAAGAAAGTTGGTACTTGAGCTCTATATTCCTCGAACAAAGAGAGCGCTCTTTCAGCGATTTTCGAGTAATAGTTACAGTCCGAGTGCTGAATTTTCGCTTCTGTAATGATAAACCAAGCCTCAAACAGATTCTGTATGATGAGCTTTTCCCAGGCGACGTCATCCATCTCTTCAGGTTTCTTTGGATTAATCATTGTTGGCGATCTCTGCTGAATGAAGCTCGGGCTCCAGGTAGCGATGCGAGGCTCAACAAGATATTCTTGCTTGAGCTTCGGGAAGAAACTATATTTATAGCCAAAATCGTCGTTGTCTAAATAGGAGTAACTCTAGCATCTAATTAAACTCAAGCAATTTTACCTTTCTTGATGGGCAGAACAGCGTCGTTTGGAGGCGGCGCTTCAATAATGTTCTCAGTGTCGAAGTTTGTAAGGTGCAAAGGATTCTTCCCATCCAATTTATATTTAAGAGCACTAGTCATAGTATCATCATGATCTGAATCAAGGTCATTGCTAATTACGGTCTGATAAACATGGTCTCGCGGTCTTTTGGAGATTCAAGGAATCTTGTTTGAATAAAATAAGAGAAATGGGTGGCTTCAGCTAATCTTTTCATGAAAAGAGTGCCCTAGCAAAGAGGTTATTTTTTTTTATTCAAGGCGCTCCTGGTGTACTTTGCGGAACTTGCTGTTTGCGATTGTTAAAAACCCGTTAAAATCAAAGAAATCATTGGATCCTCCTTTATTTTGATGCGGCGAAAGGTGCGATTTGCCAGCAAATAGAGGAGTGTCTTGCAAAATAGAAGTCATGAACTGAAAGAATGCGTCGCGGATTTGTAGCAAACTATTGTAGATGGATTAGCTGAAGGAGAGCATAGGTATTGAATAATTACGTTCTATCTCCTTGGATCTTTTCGTAGGAGTACAGAAAAGCTTCATCGTAGTTAGTAATGCTTGAATCTCGCTTATAGAATATCTTTGAAATTCTTTTCAACCTGTTTTGAATTAATCTCTGAAAGCTCCCTCTGAATGATTACTGTTTGATTAAAGTTTTAAGCTCGTTTTCAGGCATTGAAGGCAGCTCGTCTTTGAAAACAAGCGTATCCGTGTCCAAATCAACGCGATAGGCCTTAAGAAGTGAATAAATCCTTGCACAATTTTCTATATATTATACGCTGGTGTCAAGATTGTCTAAAAATTCATGGGCTCCGTCGCAGTTCTCGATACCAATGATAAAAGGAACTGGGGCTTCAGCATATGCCTTGAGTGATTGAGGAAGAATCTTCGATTTAATTCGTTTTAGCAATCAATTCACATGATTAAAATCTTTACTGGTATCAAAACTTGTGTCCACGAAAGAGGAAAGATTAATGAGGTCAGAGCATCGGTTATATCCATCAACAACGATTTGGACCTCGATACAAGGAAAATTTGACGCTCGAGCAAGACCAGCTCAAACAAGAGAAGAATTGTTTTCAGACTGAGCTTTGTAAACAAATTTTTGATGCATCGATCCTAAATGCAAGAGAAAAACAATCATTACTATAACAAAAAAGAAATAAAATAGCTCATACCGAAACAAAAGGGTATTCAGCAGAATGCTTGAAGAAGATGTTTTTTCCGGCGATATTATAGCTGATGCAGCTCTCTCCACGTATGGGTGCAGGAACTTCATCAATAAAATTGCAAATATATCTCTAAATTATTGGCCAACTGTTTCAAGAAGTAAGCTTAAGGAATATGTACCTCTATGGGCAACTCGTTTTTGAATTGATGAATCTTATAGAATCCTTTCAGCACTTCTGTAAACTGCTCTGTAAATGCATGAGTAGAAGTAATGCAAATCGCTTTCTGCACGAAAAATGTTTGATCTTGATCATCATTCACATAAGGAAGCTGAATTTGTACTCTGTAAGTCTAAAGTATTTATTAAAATTCAAAATAACCTTTTTTAAGTAGCGCTCAGGGAGAAGTTCGTCAAAAATGAGACAGGTCGCATAGATTCGTTGTCCGTCTTGTTGCGTTAATATAAATGAAAAGGACTTTTGTGAACGTTTAATTCTTGAGAGAGTGAGTCCAGAAGGGAAACAAAACTTTTATTCAAACTCATGAATAGGAAAAACCAGACGCAAACTTACCATAGCAATCGCGGGTTGTAATTCTCTACTTGCATGATTTTTCTGAGGGTACCGGCTCAGTAATGCAGGTGCAAAAGACAATTTTTCTATATCAGGACCTGTTCACATTATAGTGTTATTCCTCAGGGTCTGCGCGTTTATTTTACATTTTCTGTAGGCCAACATCCGACAAGTTGGGTGCTTTCCGAATTTGAATTTTCGAAATTTATATTGATCGGGCAAATTTGTGATGGATGAATCGTCATTTTGGTTTTTTTCAACAGGAACGATGATGATATCACTCAACGGAATCCTGTAATTTTTCACGTTTTGCTTTTTCATACACAACACCTTTAAAACAAAAATTTCCCAATTATTTTCAATTCCACTGATCACCACAATACCAATTGCTTTCTCTTCTTCGGCTCGATATTTAAATAAGGTGCTAGATTATACTCTCCTTTGAAAAGCAGCGTCTTCTCCCTAAACCTTCCTCAGCAACCAAATTCAGATAGTGTACAATACCTATTGTCCACGGTAAGATGGTCTGACTCTCTTGAAACACCGATTTTGTAGATAGGGACCGGAACGATGCCATTAGAGATAGGAACGACCTATAATCGCTTTCAGAAGGCATAAACAATAGCTCTGCTTACAAGTAATCCATCTCTGTCCTCCGAAATTTCATAAATCCCGATCTTAGTGACGGCCGGTTTGTCTTCATTAAATTTTATTTTCAACCAAAGCGTCTGCATGCCGTCCAAGTCTAGCCATTTTTCAGTGGAGGAACCGAGCATCCGAGACTCCGCGTTTAAATATCCGACGTATATAGCTAAGCTAGTGACTTTATGATCTAGTAATGTATCATTAGACTGGATTGAAGCACAATCGAACCTAGCTGATTGTCTGGAGTGTTTAGTTTGAGTTGCTTGGTAATTCCGATTATGGCGAAGTAATCAGCAAGCCGAGTAAATTGTGTCTCTTCCATTTCTTAAGTAATAGGGTTTTTTTCTCCGAAACACAAAAGTATGAAATGGTTCAATATATTTTAATTTGATAGAAGGATCATTTATACTCTTTAATTCAGTAATCGAACAATTTGGCCAGTTCAACTAACTCAGTATTGAATAATTGAATAATTATATACTTGTTTGCTTGGGCAAGCAAGATACAGATTTTTCGAGCGTTTCATCGACAAATAAGGCCAAGATGGCCCTTTCCGTCGCCTCTAAACGCTTTATTTTATGCAAATTAGAGACATTTAGTAACGAATAAGCAATTGTTTGACACTATCAACAGTCTTAGAAGAAAGGCTAATGGTAGATGAACCTAGCGAAGTGATGCTAAATTCTCTCGACAAATCTTGACAAAAGGAGTAATCTTAATGGGAACTCTTGCTTTGTGAAAGGCATGCTGATAGCGATTGCTTTTTAAATTGAAAATGTTCAATTAATTAAAATTTACCAGAAGGTTCTTTAGAGTTTTTTGAGAAATATTTTTTTTTCTAAAGGCTTAATATTTTCTCTGCATATTACCAAAAGAATACGTTGTGCCCAAAAAGAAATACCTAGCGCTATGACTACCAACTCAGTCATTCATAATTTGTATCCAACTTTTGGATAGTGAGCAAACTGAAATAAAATAATTTCCGATCCACTCTCAAATGATTCGACCTCGAGTCGAGCGTTTTTGCAGAACGAAAGCTCTTCACCTCGTCAAAACTACTTTCTAACAGCAAAGAAAAATGATTTTGGAACTTTTTTCTGGAAGATACAGCGTTTTTGGATATTGCCCAATATTTAAAATTTCTCACCAGCTCTTCAAGAGAACAAGCAAGAACAAGTTCGCATATAGTTTTGCCCTGCTTCAAGGCAGGCAGATAATACACAACTCATATAAAAATTTGCCTGACATTGTCAAAGTTTCCACTAGAAAGTCAGAAAATATAGGACTCGCTTAATCCGAAAAGGGCATGAACTGACGAAAATCAATTCCAGGATAGTTACTGAGATCAACCATCTGGTCAATTCACAAATAGTTGCGTTGGATACTGGCTCTTGGCTGAGCTGAGATCCAGTCTGATACAAAGCCATTCAGTAGGATTAAGAACTTTAAGTAGGCAATTCTGATGCTAAAAAACCCCACATAAATTTTCATCGTTATTAATAAATTAATTGACGCTCTGTTTTGTGTTTAGGGTCTTTTTGCCTTACCTTACTCTTCATAAAGCTGTCAGCAATAAATATCATTCGAGATTTGTTAAAAAGATTTGATTAATGGCAGAGCTGCCTTATGCAGGTAATGATTTATTATCAGGTAATCGGCATAAATATTTGAATACAAATAAAAAAGCCTATCCTGAGTGAAAATGCAGCTAATTAAAATGAACACTCGAAACTACACAAAGAAATAAAATTTCATAGAGATCCACAAGAACAACCTCAAACTCTTCATGTATGCGAGGATTGGAAATCCTCTCATAATTAAAATTATAACTTAATACTCTTTAAGATAAAATCTTTTATGATGCCTGGAAAATCATAGTATCGATTTTACAGGTCATTCTTTCGCGTTAGCAACGGAAACGGACTGCTTTGCGTCCTTTCTTTGTCCATACTATCGGATGTGCTGCTATTTCTTGGGAGAAAGGCGGGAGCAGTTGCAAACAAGTTTGTAGGAGGTAATATCTGTGAGCTATTGAACGTTGGAGTCATCGTATTAAACTGCTGAGTGGGGATGGCATTACCAAATCCCACGGGTTGAGAATTACAGCGGTCCTTTTGAAGGTCAGCTGAGCCTTCACTTTCCATTATTTTAGAAATAAGCATGATATTTGCATTGATATTATCTAGTGCAGCTTTGACGACTGGATGATTTGTCGGACTCGTTCGTACCGATCCGAGCCCTGGATTGGCTGCGGTTGGGAGGAGGTTTTGGTTGTTGAGCAGGAGGGATGCTCCTCCTCCTAACTGACCATAGTTTGTGCCATACAGTTGCTGGGCTTCAAGACTATTGTTGCTAGTCAGGAAGTTTAAGTTAAATGGAAGCAGCGACCTTTGCGTTTGAGTGGATTGCATTGGTTGTTGTTGAAAGAGAGAGGCGAAATATCGACTCTTTTCGTTGTCGATGAGTTGAGCGCTTTGATATTGCTGAGGAATTTGATTCATCATAAATGATTGCTTTCCGGCCTCAACAGTGGGTAATTTCAAGCATTGAGGATTCAATTGTTGGAATTGCTGTTGCTGAAGTTGCTGCTGTTGTAGTTGTTGCTGTTGGAGCTGCTGCTGTTGGAATAACTGCTGCTGGTTTTGCTGCTGCTGGAACAATAGCAAATTTGCTTTCGTCATCAAAGGCTGCTTATATTGGTCCTCCTGTGGGCAAATATCCATCAAATTTCCTTTACTCACCAAATTTCCAAGCGAGTTATTCATGTAATGTGAGAGATTTGAATTCTTTCCTTTTGGGACATTTGGAGTTTGGACAGTGTTGAAGGTCATATTTGAATGAATACTGCTGTTCGTCGATTCATAGCTCTCATTTCTGAACGGATTCATAAGCTTGCTAATGATATTCGACTTTGGCTTGTCCATCACCTCCTCAGCAGTTTGACTTCGAGATTTTTCAACTGACAAGAGATCTGAAGCTTTCTTTTTCAGTAGTTCAATCAGGCTTAAAGTCCTGCTTTCATGAGAATATGTAGAAGCTCGCGTCTTCATGTCCATGTACTCTTGAGAGTAGTTAGAAGGACTATCATCCTCCATTTTAATCTCAGCAAGCCGCTGTTCAATGCTGAGACGACTGCACTCCGATTTTCTTTCCTCGTCAATGGAAGAGATGTCGCTGAACTCTTTCTTTACTTTCTTATGCAAGCGCGGTTCACTTCCTTCAGTTGATTTTAAGAGTCCGTTTTCAATATCCATCACGCTTCCGTTTTCTGTTTTTTTCAGTTTTGGTGTGCTGTTATGTCTTGCGACGGGGCTACTACTGTCAGTGTCTTCTTCCATGTTCTTGAGAGCATATTGCATGTAAGTGTTCTTCAAGCTCAAAATTGTATTGTATTTTATCAGATACGCTCTTTGTAAATTTTGCTAATAAAAGTTAAGTTTTTAGAAACCTATTGTGTGATTTACCCATTGAACGGGAATGAAGTAAGATGGAATCGCCGCAGAATTGAAAAAAATGTGCATAACGTCGTTCTGGAGTGGTTCCAAATAGTCGGATATTTTCTTATTGAGCATGAAACAGTCTAGATTCGTCGGGTCTTCCACGAGTAAGATATAGCTCTTATTTTCAATAGGGCACGATTGCCCAGCTCCCTCAATCTTGATGAGAGATTTCAAATAGTTCTCCCAGATCTGTCTCTGAAGGTGTTCGACGAGATCCAACTCGATCTGGTCTGAAGAGTCTGAAGGTTTGACACTCTTCGCGTTGTAGTAGAGTTTCACACAATTTGAAAACTTGACTGAAAGGAAGATAGGATGTTTGACCTTTATGTATTGCGCGGTTAGAAATTTCGAAGAGCAATTGTTTCAAAATTACTTTGTTACGGATATTCGAAGCAGCAAAATATTGAGCTAATCCCTCCAAATTGTTGTTAATTGGTTCTTCATTTGGTTTAGTGTTTCTTTTCACAAACGCTTTGTCGAAGATGTCAGGAGAGAAAGGGTCGAAGAAACTATGAGCAAGCTTTTTGCACTAAAAAATTTGATAAGTACTTGCTGAGATTGCAGAAATATTTACTCTGTCCTGGTTAGAATCACGAGCAGATTTACGAGAATCCACGAATATGGGTGGCGAAATGCGAGAATAAACGATTTTTTGTCTGTGCTGTCCTCCCTCGTTTGTAGATACGATCAACACAAGGTGGAATTTCACGCCGTCATTGTTGTATGAAGTAGTATCAAATTTCAAATCTGTGAAGGTAGCTTGTCCATCAACCAGCTTCATGAGGGTTGGTCCGGTCAGTTTGATCTCGGTTAATCGAGCCTGCTTGGTGTTAACCCAACAAAACTTAACAGCGATGAATTCTGCGACCAAATTTGAAGGAGGGATGGCACTCTCATTTGTAACTGGATCAAAAAACTACACATAGCGAATGAATTTTAGATGAAAAAATGCTTAAACGAACTTGCGTACCTTCATTGCGACCTTAATGGAAGGTAGTTTCATTACTTTGTGCCAATTCCAACCAAGAGATTCATTGTACATTAATGGCCTTTCGAGTTGGATAGTTCCTTCGACTTTTAGCGGCGCTTGCATGTTATTTGATAGTTGAACCGACGGAGACAAACTAATTGACGTTTCAACCAGCTTGCTATCGCTTACTAGTTCATGATTGCATGTACTCCACTCCCATTTTGCTTGCGAACCTGGATCAGACTAAGAAAAACGATAAATTTCAGCGATATCACTCATATTTGCCTTAGTTTTCTCAATTGGTAGACTCCCAGATTCGCTTGACTCTGTTCTTTTGCTGCTTCTTTGAAATTCCAATGGTTCTTGCCTGAACATAGCGAGGTTATGCACGAAAAGAGGTTTTTGGTGTACTCTGCACTGAGCATTGGCTTCTCCATCGGTTTGACGCCTTGACTGCTGTTCCCTATCGTCAGATTTTCGATAAGTTCGTTTGGATTCTGAATTTAGTATAAATGCTGAGTTAAATTTGGATGGATTTACTGTCAAGACGATCGCGTTTCCTCGTCTTTTTCGAGGCATAAGTTTCTCATCCAGATAGTTCATGTGATGGTGACAAAAAACGAGAAGGTATTGGCTTCGCCGTGAGCAATAAACCAGTTAATGAATTTTTTGTTATTATTTGATAAAGTCGGAATGCTCCCAAGCCACTTTTTTCACGATCCAAATTTTGAATGGTAGAAATGCAGGAATAGGTTTGTAGGGGTCTCATGAGCCAAATTGTGGAATTCTCGGCAAAACAACTCGAAATAAGTCATAAAGGTTCATTGGCAATCAGAAGAGAATGCATGATTATGGAAATTGAAGTAAGCTTCTGAAGTTGCAAAAGGTGACGTCAGTAGCCCAACTCTTAATTCTGTAGATTTATTTAAATCACGGTGTTGTTAAAAAAGGAAGTAAGCCTTCTGTGGCCACATTGTTGTTTTTTTTGGATTGATTCAGCCACTGAGGGTCACAGAGCTAACGAAAAACCTTTGTAACAGATATCTTAGTATCTTGGACACCACAATAGGAATTATTACTGAATAATAGTTCGGAAATGGAGTTTGAAGTTTATTCAGCTTGCTCGTAGTAAACATTGGTTCAAATGGCTATATTTTCTTTATTGAGAATCCAGGACATCTTGAAATTATCAAGAGATGTATTGCTTTCTTTCAAGAAACGCTAGCAAGCAGATTTGTTGATTCAATCTTAGACATTGGACTTGTAACAGAGACTGTTTTCAGTTAGAATTAGTAACCATTCGCTAGTTTGCAAAAGATGCATAATACAAACTAATTCTAATTCAAGATCCCAATGCTAATAAATGCTTATCTTGACCAATTTATTGATTGAGGTGAATATATTTTTCTAAATTCATGCTCGAAATCGGACGAATTTTCTCGTTTTTCTGGGAATGGTTTACGATAAAGTACTCGTAGCACAGGCTGAGGTTCGCGGTGGAGAAGGTTATTTCATGATTGTTTTGAAGTAGCCATTGTTGAACATAAAGTTCATTGATGAATAAGAAATTTTCACCAAGAGGAAACGATATTAATTGCGTTTGCTATAAAGATTCACATTCTTGAAGATTCCTCTCTAAGGAAAGAATCGAATATAATCGATACGAGTTTGGCTGTGAAATTATCGACATGGAGTCTCATTAAATATGTATTGGATATGAAGAGAAAAAAGATCTCTTTGCCCCATTCGACTTATTTTTCATTAAGGGTTCGAAATAATTGATCGGATGGGATATCCTCAATTTTCAACCTTAAGGAAGAAAGACTGAATGAAATTAATTGTTCGGGAATCTGAACAAGTAGGAATCAGACAATTATTGAATAGTATACTCTAAAAATTCCACTCCTCTACAACTAAACTCTTTATCTCTTCGCTCTCTACACTGATGGTTTGTTTGCTTTATTACTTTTTTGTTTAAACCCACTTCATAAGTGCACGGCAATTTCTAACTGAAGATGCACTCTCTTTATCGGAGGATTGCAATTCCAGAGTGGATAGTCAGTGACGGAGTTAAACTTTGTATTATTTACAATTCAAATTCATTTTTAAAGCTCTCAAGGCCATTTGACATTCAAGGGCACTTGAAAACCTTCTGTTCAGTTCAATAGTGCTCTCTCCAAACAATAATAACAGAGACAAAGTCAACACAGAGACCACCATGCTGTTCGAATTGCGTAACTCATTGATAACTATGGAGGTTATGTTAACCTCTCCGAAAACTATTTTTCTGTGATTGTTTCTTCGCAAGTTTCAATCTCAAAATTGCAGAATTTTCAAATAGGATATCATATCTACATCTCAAAGCAACCTTACTCATGAAGAGCGACACGCTTCAGGGACTCGATTCACCTTGCAAAAAGAATTTGTAAATAATTTTACGGACTTCTGAATTAAATAATTTTTCAGTATGTTAGTTCTGTTTGCATGGGTGCATATATTGAGAATTCAATCATTCAATTAACAATCAGTATAATTTCTCTCTTGAATCAGATGTCACTTACATGCTCGGCTTTCATGAGACCAGAAGCCATAGGCTGTTCAAAATAAGATATTACACTTACTCGCTCATCTGATGATGGAACTGACGCAATAACTTAATTTAGCTCGAAAACCTGGCAAAAAGTTCTACTTCAGCAAGGCATTAGATTTAAAAAAACGAATCGTAAATTATTAATACATTAAAAAAGAATACAGAATTTCAGAATGATTTTTTAAAAATTATTCTTGTAATTTCTTATCTCGAAGTTATTCGATAGGTCAATAAAATTAATATGCGGTTTTCCTTTCCAGAACTTGTTTTAACGACATAATACTCTCAACTTGAAAAAATAGCTACTCATTGAATATGATAGTGATGCTATGAATACCCAACCACTTAGACGCACGATGATTTTGCTGATTCTGCAGGGAAGCTGTGATGTAATGATTCTGAGAGTTAGTATTTTTTTAATAAAAATTCCGCTCTAAAAAGCCAATTAAAGAGATTTTTTAATTTTCGGTATTAATGATTGGAAAAAAATTACTTGTTTATTGCTGAAGCTTTTCTTTTATGCTCAAGAACGTAATTCAAAAAGAAATTATAAATCTCCTTTGATTCGAACTAAAAGAGTCGTTTAACTCCAGAAACCTGCCTTTTTCGTCAAATGATGACCCACGAAAACAACTTAATTCAAGTCGAATTAGAAAGCACATGGTCAGAAAAAAATGAAAATAGCAGCTTGATATTTCAAACTTTGGAAGAAGAAGAATTAAAGATAGGATCAAAGAACGACGTATTCCAGAAGATATTCAGCGAGCAATCAACTAAATCCGATATCTATGATTTTATTAAGAGCAAAGATACACTCGAATCTCAGAAAGAGATCAGCTTTCAAGAAACCACGATCTTGAGTAAATCAACGCCCAATGGAAAACGCCCTCACGGGAAATGTTTAAGAAAGGCTGAGTCGTTATATGTCGAAAGTTCGAATACCAAAGAATCTAATTATAACGAAGACGATTCGACGATGAATTCGCTCGCGTATTTAGATAATTCCTTCCAAAATGAACTCGAAAAAACTGCTCTAACTACAAATTTTACAAATATGGTCATGGATGACAGTGTTTACGAAAGGGCTGAAAAATTCCTGGATTCGACTCACAAATTTGGATTCGTGATTCCAAGCGAAGAGCACCGTCCAAGGAAATTTGTAAAAGTGTTGACAAAACACCCTTCATTGAAAGGGGATCTACTCGATAGTTTTGCGAGTCCGCTGCTAAGCAAGGTTAATACTTCAAGTCTATTGCTTCGAAGAGAGAATTCTCCTGAATTCAGCGCGAAAAGCAATCGGTTCCAACTAACTCTCTCAATGCAAAAATGTGTTTCTCAGACATTGGATACTGAGGAAGAGGAATCAAAATAAGTCCCTCTATCTTCTATTGGCTCCTCCTCGAGTTGCTGTAAGAATCCGCGATGCATTTCTATTGAGACTTCAATTCATTTGAATATCTTCAATCAAAAAGGAGAAATGATCCCATTGTTTCTATCGAGGAAGTCCATCACCAAGTAATAAGAATTTCATTTTCATTAATTATTTCAGTTGATAACACACAGATAATATTTTTTGATAAGTAACCACGATGTGGTGAGCGTTCATTTGTCATTTCATTATCCCTATAAAAAAATTTATATAATCATTATGCACAGAATTTCAGCTTATTTTAACACGTAAAATTTTATTCTAATAATTACCTATTATAACATCAACTCCAATCAACTCAAGTTCTTTCCTCTCCAACAAAAGCTCCTATCACTCCAACCCCACGTAGAAACAATAAAAATTTTATCAAAGTTGAGTTTATCTTCACAACCATATTCCTCTGTAGATTTTTAAAAATATTGAGCGAGACCTCCGAAGTGCGAATAAAAATTTAACTTTTCGGATCATGGCTTACAAACCACATGTGCTGAATAACAGGAATACTCATGATATTTCAATCAGAAATGCACTTGATGATTCAACCACAACGATAATTCGCTCAGATATTCGGAACCCATCTCGGTCACAGACAACCCACACCTACAACGTTACAGAAAATCTCTCAAATCAAACCAAGAAACTCCAACCCAAAAACGATCAGAGCGCACCTCGAAGAAGCTTTTTCCTAGAGATGTTGAAGCGTCACTCGACATTTTTAGCTATTTTCAGCAGGGTTAAGTAACGCGATTTACTCAGTTTGGATCTCATGGAAATTCTTAGGGAGAAAGAGCAAAAGAAAACAGGAAATATAAGCATAAGGGAAAAAGAAATTACAACGACAAAGCGATATATGAAAATAAACGATACTATTGCAGCTATTCTGGCTGTACTGTCTGCGATATTTTGCTACTACGAAAATGAATTATTTTACGATGCTGAAAACCCTGGCCACAGCTCTACGGCCAACAGCGTCCTCAGAGGCATTATCATCATTTTTACTTTGGCGTTATGTAACTACAACTTCGTGAGCAAATCTTATTAAACGTATACTCGAAAGGTGCTGCTGTTTATCTTCATTATATTTGGAGGCTGAGGCTGTTAAAACTGAAAAAACTGAAGCTGCAGACTGGTATTGAATATCAAATCATGTTGTTATCTGCAACTAAATTCAATTAGACACTTTAAAATCCTCAGGATTGCTCTGGCGGTTGATACTCGAGCTGATAGTTTGTGCGATTTGTTGTCCACCAAATGTTGACTTTTCTTTCTCTGGGATGGCTCTCGGAGGGACTTATACTTACAGTTGGGACGCTATTGTGAACGTGGTTATGCTCGCGAAAAGCTACCTTGTGCTGAGGCTTTATGCTCAGTATTCAAAATGGACAGGCGACAAAGCCATTAAAGTCTGGTAAGTGAGAAATATTTGTTGCAATATAATAGTCTTCCTGCATTAGTAAAAGATACAAGTGCAAGGCTGATATCGCTTTCGCGATAAAAGCAGAGCTAAAAAACCGTCCTTATTTGGTTCTGGCTTTTTTCATGTTGATAACCATTGTTTACTTGGGACTCGCACTGAAGACCTTTGAAAGGTGAGATGCATGCTTTGAAAAAGTGCAATAGTTCTAAACTGTTTGTTTCTTACAGATCTTTCTCTCTTCCAAACGGCTCTGTCAGTTTCGATTTCAATTACATATCTAATGCTTTTTGGGTGACCATTATTACTATGACAACAGGTAATACACTCTCTAAATATGCAGAAAATGAATAACTCTACTAGTTGGGTTCGGTGACTTTTATCCAAGGACTCATCTCGGAAGGTTTATAGGTAAGATTCGCAACTAATTTCAAACGTTATTCAAAATTCACAATTGATCAACCCAGGTGTCATTGCTTGTATTATCGGAATGCTGCTTATATCGTTAATGGTAGTTTCTCTCACAAATGCCTCAGAGCTATCTCCCGAAGAATCAAAAGTAGCATTCTAATCCACAGCGTTAATAATGGAATTTCGCCTCTATCCTCTAGGTATTCTTTACTCTGAAGAAAGCGTATCTAAGAGATAAGGCTAAAGATAAAGCGGCCAATATCATCAAGACACTGTTCAGACTGCGCAGTGTGGGGAAAGCGAATACTGTGAAAAAGACGGTCGAAAAATTCGTTTGGGCTATCAAACTTAGAAAATATGCAGCAGTTTATAAAAACGACTATAGGTAATTTTTATTACAAGCTTGTAGTTGTAATCGCATATCTTGCACAGAGTTGCTAGCACTATGACTGTTCCTCTCACCGAGATGCTGCTGAACCTACAAGCAAGACTGGGAACAGACATTGCTGATATCAAGAAAGAAATTTCGTCAGTGTCAGAACTTGAAACTCGATGCAGTGCACTTAAGGTATTGTTGATTGTTAGATATCTTATTTATTTCGAGTAGAATCGACAACAGAAGCTAGGAGACAAAATGGATGAAATCATCAAGTTACAAGGCTTCCTTGGAGAACATTTAATCAAAACTCATAATAGTGCTCACAAATAAATCACTCCCCTCGACATATCTGAGTTTATTTTTATTTGCCTGGGCTGGCAAAGTTTTTCAGCCCGGCCTGTCTTACCGATTTTTTGCTTTCGTAATTCAGAAGCTAGTTTAGAGTCAATTAGAGTTGAATTTTTTCACTTTTGATTGCCTTTACTTTGTAGAAAATGCAATACCCAGAATTGTAAAATATTCAAAATGAGTTTTTTGTAGCTGAGTCGAAGAAGTGAGCTAACCACCTTGGTTTGTTCCAAAATTTCTTTCCGTTTGTGTTATGTTTTTTTCCCGAATTTAACAACTTCATTTTCGGAGTAATTTCACTGAAACTACTATAATAACCCGATGTATAACTATTTTACAATAGCTTTGACGATTTTAATTTGTTATATTTTCAATGCAAAATAAGTAATTTTATTACTATTATTATTGGTGTGGAGAATACTATTACATACTCAATTT
>ENA-UOUE01001431-UOUE01001431.1-compost-metagenome-genome-assembly--contig:-NODE-1431-length-15061-cov-16.728444_pt1 | contig 15061 bp, 13 predicted proteins | sample MGYA00238146_ERZ747223 | MGnify/ENA primary metagenome ERZ747223 (study PRJEB28781, sample SAMN06268865) | compost metagenome | isolation source: single cell | place: USA: California, Emeryville, Joint... | reverse complement strand
TCGCTGGGCTCGGTCGGGATCGTTTGGTACTCTCGATGAGTATGCTGTCTGGATGCCTCGGTCCTCGGGTTTTCCACTTTCAATGATTTGTTAATGTAGTAATTCTGAAGCTTTCTTTCGAAATGGATGTTTCGACCAGGCACGATACTTGGCTCTGAAATCTGGCTTTGAGGGTCGACTCCGCTTTTGATTTTCTTTGGAAATCCTTAGAATTTTATGAGTCCGAATCATAATACCTGTATGTCAGAGTAGTTTATTTGCCCTTCTAGAGGAGTAATCATGTTTTCTCTCTTTTTGTTCTGTCTATGCTCTTCCATCTATAGCGGATTAAACCAAGGTGGAGTAAGAATAATGTACTTGGCGAAGCAGGGTCTCTCTGTTGAGTTGTTTCATATATTGCTGCTGTTCAAGTGACCTTTGCTGTAGAATCTCTTGCTGTTTCCTCTGAAATACACATAATCAAATTTCCCTTTGTTGTCGGCAATGCTACGCTTCTTTCTAAATGCTCATTGTATTGCTGCATCTCCAGCTCTCGCTGTCTCCTCTCGCCATCTTTCTTCTCTTCCATTTGCAGCTTTAAAACATCAATCGTCAAGTGCTTCATCTACAGTTGAGTAACAACAATTTCAGATTATCTTTTCTAAAGGAAGGTCCAAGTACTTGCTCCTTCTGCAGGTCTTTTTGCCTTTTAAGCTCATCTTCCTTTTTAACTTTTTCTATATACCCTTTCTCTATTAAACTTTTATCAAGTTGTTGCTTTCTCAAGAGATCTTCGTGATGTATCCGACTATATTGCTCCAAAATGGTTTCATTTTGCCCTCGCTCGTATTTTAGTCTATTCAGAAACTAACACAAAAGACTTTTTCATCAATCTCTATTATAAATTGCATCTCACCTTCCTTCTAGCCGCCTCCTGCGATTCTAGCACCCCTGAATAGACCTCTGAATAGTATTTATCAAGCTCTTTTTGTCTCAGCTGCTCAGAAACTTTATACTACTATCTATTCAATAAACTTCCTAATGAAATTCATTACTTGTTGCCCTTGCTCATAAGTACGTACGAGATCCTGCGCAATCGCAATTTTTTTCGCTTTCTGCTCGAGTTTCTCGCTCTTTTCTCGTTCAGCCATTTCCTGGAGCTTTCTTTTATGCTCATAGGTCTCTAATTCTTTGAGTTGTCTCTAGTGCATGCGTTAATCCTTTCTTATCAACACACTTTCATACTTCTCTCTCATGTTTAATTTGACTTTCCTTAAGACTCAATTCAGCCATATGAGAGGCAATTTGACGCATGTTAAGCTTTTTCATTCTCTCTTTCTCCTGAAATTCTTCGTGTTCCCGCTGATATCTCTCTCTAAGCATCCCGTCCAACCTTTTTTGATCTTGTTTTTCATCCCATTGGCTTTTGATAAGTGTATCAAGCTCTTCTCTGAAATGAGGTCATCAAAATCAATGACTGAGATCCAATAATGCTTCTTTACTTGTATTTCAGCTTCCTTTCCTTATCAAGTTGCTTTTCGAGCTCATGTTTCGATTGTTGGACCTTGTCGTGGAATCGTAGCACATCGGACCAAGTTGGCTCTGCTTGTTGAATTGGTAATTGTGTCTGTGTCATGTAAAGAGAGTCGTTGTATATTTTGCAAGGCGTAATAAATCACCAAGATATTTTTATTGCTTTGATGAGTGATAGAATAAATTTAAATAATACTGCTCATTTCCCCCGCGGAGACATTTCCACGGGTATCTCAGAGGTCATACTCACTAATTCATTATCTTCGTGGATGGAGCCAGCGAGAGCTGACTACTTTCAGTTGGGACACAACGCTGGATGAAAAATTGTATATAATGAAAAATGATGAACATCATTATTTCTTTAATGTAAAAAGACTCTCTTGGTGAAATATTAAAATTAGCGTTATTCAATCTCTTCGGGGATTATCTCTTCAACAATCTCCTCTCGAGACTCCGGCTGCTGCATTTTGGTCCCTGAGGCTATTTTTTTCACATGTTTCTCCTCAGTAACTACTTCAATCTGCGACGGTTTTCTGTTGTATAACTCATTCATCGAACTCGTAAAATCAGTGTTCGTTAATCTCTCAATGTAGAGCTTATTCGCAGACTCCTTTTTACTCATTGAACCTCTAGGCATATCACTCACCATCAAAGGGGCTAGTTTAGTCGAATCGCGATTTCTGGCGGATACCGGGTCGACTGAGCGATTCTAAATGAGGTGTAAATAAACAATTATACACATCAATCAATAATACTCTTAAAGGCGACATCTGTCGTGAACTCATAGGACTAATCGACCTCGATCCCTGCGGAGTCTGCGTCCTTGTCGTCCGAAGACTCTCATCGTTTGCGAAGAGTCTCAGGACCAGCTTATTCCCAACAAGCCGCAGTTGATTCGCCACAGCATCATAATCGTAATCATATTGCTTGAATAATTTATGCCCTTTGCCCCTCGGAAGTCGAAGAGAAAACATCGTTTGATTTTCCATGCTAAACGCGTTTATTGAGTAGCACCTAAATCGAAAAGTTTTGATAATGAAGATCAATTTATAAGTACCGATCCTGACTGGCTATCTCTACTACGAAAGGAGTATTCTGAAGGATCTTGCTCTTTTTAAATATCACAATCTTCTCTTCCGTAAATATCTGATCTTTCATCGCTGAGCGATTCAGTCCGATATATTGATCTACTCATGCATATAATATCTTTAACCGCTCGCTCATCAAGAGATATCTACCTTGGTTTTTAAGCGAGACGCTATCAGCTATATAATCCTCAATGATTGGGCAATTAGGTGTCCTAACGGTAGGCGTTAGAGTCCTGAGACCACGGAAAGTTGTATTTTTCTCTTGGAGTTTTTTTGCCATTTTTTTCTGCTGTTTCTCTTGCTCCTGGATATATTTTTCAAAATCTGCTATATTCTTATCGCTGTAGCGAGGCGAATATTTGTCAACAGGCGAAGACGCTGTTTGCATGGGCTGGTATGGATATTTGCAAATCGTTTGAAGGATTTTCTCGTGGTAGCCTCTCCATTTGTTGCAATTTTCTATTGAATATTCTGATTTCTGCGCTTTAAGATGCTTAAGAAGTTGCTTATTCTTGTCCATTATATCAATCAGCCTCCTTTTTCTCTGTGGCCTGTTGAGCGATTTGTCTATCTTGACAGGAGGACGTTCTATGAGCTCTATGGATAGTGAGTTTTCTGCGATATATAAAGTGTTACTTGCTATCTCCTGCTTTTCTGTATGTATTTTTGTCATTTTCTCAAGCAGCCGCTGATTTTCAATGTTAATTTCTCTTTGTTTTCGGTCGAAGAGTGATTCTTTTTTGAAGATGGACCGTATTTTAGTCGCAGATTTGCTACGGTGCTCAGAACTAAGACTTTCTGGTGGTTTAACCTGCACATTCGAATAAATTACAAAGACATTGCTGGAGTTGAATACTTTATAAGCGTAGAGAACATTGTCAAAGTCTCGAGACTGCGCACGTTTCGCATTGCCTGTTTTCGGACTTGTTTTTGGACTTATTCTGGGGGTTCTCATTTCACCGAATGATATATCTGCTGAAACTGTGGGGTTTTTGAAATGAAGCTGGTGTTTTAGTGGCTTTTAATTACTCTTATTATCTCCAATGTCGCTTTTTCGAGACTCCATGAGCAGCAATAAAGTGAGTTAATTTATTAGAATACGCCTAGTTTTAACGTTATTTAATTTCTACCATTATGCTCATAGTATGGTAATTTCAGTGAAAAAAAGTAATCGGATCTCAATGGATTTCGAAATCAACCTGATTAAGAGGCTTTCTATTATTCAAAAATTTTCCTTGTGTAGTATTTCGATCCATAGGATATGGTAATTCAAATTTTCAGTGGCCAAAATGCCAAGCGGCTCATTTTACAATATGAGGGCCGCCTGCTGCCGAGACTTTCATAGATTATTAGGGACGGAATCAAATTTAATTCTTGTATTACAATTCCCAATTCGTTTCCTGAAGTGGCCTTAGACAAATTCATCATTCGTCACTCTACGAATCAGTTTAACGATCTAGCTCAAATACCTCTACAGCTGTATGGCCTCCTAGTGAATATTCATTGTTGCTGCTGGATTTAGAATGAGAGGGGAACCACAAAAATTTTACATCAGAGAAGTTTAATTTCGCTTTAGCAAATCAATAAAAGCTCCGAGCTTCGTTTCGGCAGACCAAGTTGAGCCGGTGGCTTCTTTCGATCGGGATAATGAGGCTCGAAAGGAATTGTAAGTTCAAGAAGTTTACTTTTTTCACATAAATGACCACCACAAAAACCCCCTTAAAAAAATTTTACTACCAAATCTAAAATTTATTTGAGTTATCCTATTTTTCGTGCAGCAAATAAACTTTTATTGCCTCATTCTATTATCAAAATGAAACTCAATTTTCCGAATGAAGAGACTGATTACTCCAGAGATGACTTTTTAAATGAGACCGAAATGCCCATGAAAAGGTAGTCGACTTTCTTTATACTCTTGTTATAACTTATCCATAGGAAAAACGAAAGTTTTCTGCGTCAACAACGCTCACTCGGCTCACTCCAAACTCTTAATAAGCTAGCCACAAAAGCAAATGACCGATCAACACAGTGGGCTCGTTCAAATCTTCTCAACGGAGAAATCCTTCAAGGTAGCGTCACCGACAAACCCTGAGTTCTCATTCTGAGTTTAGTCTATAGAAATGGGGCGGTTCCATTACTTCATCCACTCTACCATGAGGACCGTCCTCGTGACAGATCGAAAGAGCTAAGCGATCGCCCAATTTATGTTCGTAATTATCAGCCGGCGAAGTTGCGAGCAGCTCAAGTTCAAGATTCGTATCGGAAGGAACATCTCGAGCGTATTCCTTACACAGAGCCTATCAGAAAAATAGAGCGAAGAAGATATGTCGACAACGAGCTTGGTCCGCCTCTACAGTACAAATCCATGCAATATGATATGCTAATTGCGATGCTCTGTAAAACAGATACGGAATAAAAACAGAATATGAAAGAATCTCAAAAAGCGTGGAGAAAAATCCAATGGACTTCAGTGTAAAATCCTTAAATAATGTGCAAATATTAATGATATCTCCTATTAATGAAGAAAATTGATACTTCAATGCTGATAAACCCCAGATGGAAGGTCGAAGATAAAACAAAATGGATCGATCCCACAAAAGTACCTCTCTCATCGAGTTTAATCTCTAATCTTTTGAAAAGGATTTCAGAACTGCAGTACATTCCAGCAACGAAAAGAAATCATTCAATTCGGATTTAACCGATAGGTCTTTGAGGATGTCTGAACCGTACAAGGGAGGATTCGATGAAATAGCTCCTCCTGGCAGACAAAGGGTGAAAACCGATGAAGTAAACGATGTGGTATCGCGATAATAAGCTTACTTTCTTGAATAAGATGTCTCCAACAGAATTCTCTACACTGGGCCCGAGTAAATATAAGAGTTACCAGGAGCTTAATTCAAACTCCATTCGGTCGGAGAAAACGACCGAGCTTTTGAAAAAATACGGCGAGAAACCATTGAATCATAGCAAGTCCTATCCCAGAACGCTATTTGTGACTTTGCTAACCGAATCGAGGTCCAGAGAGAACGGAAAAGCGCATTTAATAAAAGAAGGATTCAAAATGTGAGTGCTTGTTATCTCATGAAATATCTAATATCTTCTTCAACATTTCAGGTTGGATAACAGCAGAGCACATATCAGTCAAACCGAAAGGAGCTCTTCTCAGCCGCGACAAAATCAAAATCTGACTAAGATTCTTTCGGCTAATGTTTTAGAGACTTCAGCGGGTCAAGTCCCAAGCCTGAAAATTCACTCCAGTCGCCCATGTAATATTGCTGGAGCTGGGAATCTTGAGTCTAATTCAACAAGTAAAATAATTCAATCTTACCGCGACCCGAGAAGAGTTACAGCTCCCTCTCTTGAAGAGAAGGTTCGATCAAGAGTTAGCATTTATTTTGATTAGAAAAAGAGGATAGTTTGGCATTAATTAATGTCTTAGATCTAGTAATAAACCATGTGAATTGTTTTTTTCTTACGAAATTCACGTATTTTCTCCAATTCATTTTTTTTATATGTAGCTTATAACGAGCAAACTGTTCACGAAAAATGTACCAAGTTTCTACTCTCGCAACACTTCAGTAACTATATAAAGACTCTTGCGACTGCTTTATCATTATTAATTGAAATATAATTTCTTTCGCATTTGTGTGAAATATAACCCATGAATCAGCTGGTTTAAAGGGCTCCTACGAACTTGTTGTGTTTCCATTCTCCAGTAACCGTTTCGCCAGTCCTCTGATAGAAAGTCCCTGCGCCATCAATCTCTCCATTTCTGAACTTTCCGATATATTTCTCTTTATTTGAAAGGTACAGTTTACCCAGTCCCTCCCATTTTCCATTCACAAATTCTCCCTCATATTTTACCCATGAGCCTTCCAGTTTCCCAAAGTCCTGGTAATCAAATGCCTCGTCCAATTCCTTTGGACTCGTATTGTGCAGATTTCCATTTCCATGGAATTTATCGTTAACCCACTCTCCTTCGTACTCTATTTCACCGATTTTCGTCGTCAGCGAACCAAAGCCGCAGCGAACGTCATCCTCCCAGTCTCCCTCATACTTGCTGCCATCCTCGTAAGTAAACAGTCCTCGTCCCTGTTTCTTTCCTTCAACTTTCTCGCCTTTATACGCGCTTCCATTCTGATAATCTTCTTCAACGGTCTTCGTTTTTTGGCTTGGAGATAGATTGACCACAGCGTTGTTAAAGATGTGCAACTCTTTGTTAAGCTTTGTTGGCGAAGCAAATGATGTGTACTTATATTTACTCTCACCTCCATGGCCAGCGCCATTGAAATGCGTCCCACTGAGTTTATTTTCAGGGCCTCCTACCTGAAACTTAGAAATATCGAATTTGGGCTCTTCTTTTGGGAAAACAGGTGTTGTTATTGTTTCAGCTTTCTCTGTGCTAAGTTTAGAATTAATATCATCGAGAGCCGACCTGGGCAACGCAAAGTGCGAGGTTTTAATGGTGTCTAGTCCAATCTTAGAGTAGAACTCTGTCTGAGCGAGCAGTTTGCTATTTGCGCTCTTTGAAAGCTCTTCATTTCGTTTGAGAACTTCATGACTACGTTGCATCGCTTCATTGAAAATCGCATCGATATTTGAAAAGGTCAATGGCTTTTTCACCGCTGTGACGGGATATTCCTTTTTTGCATATTCAAAGCCTGATGGAGCCGGAAACGCCTTCTGCTCTGAAGCAAACAGACGGGTCTCGATATTGTTGGGTGATGCGAAGACATGCGGATGTTTGGTTCTTTCAGCGGTTGAAAAAAATGGTTGCGCGTTGCTTTGGTGCGATGGACTAGCGTATATTGGGACTTTGTACTCTCCTGAGAGTTTAAGGTTGAGTTCGGTTCGTTGTATTGCTTTTTCGACCTGTTGGTTGATGCTGTCGAAATTAAGTCCAGGTCCAGCGTCTCTCAGCGGTTGGACTTTGATATTTGGTGATTGAGAGGCCCCATCCACTAGTTTTCTCGTGCGATGGATAGCCTCATCTATTTTCTTGTTGAGGTGTTCTTGGTAGACAGTTTTATGGACTCTCGTGTTTCCTTCTTGAAGCCCTGAGAGGATGGAAGCCTCTTGAGCTTGCTGAGAGTCATCGAGTCCTCTGGAGGCACGCTCAGATGATGGTTTAGACTTGTCGGAGAGGACAGTTGGTTGAGATTTTTTCAGTGGATTTTCTAGTGTACTTTGTTTTATATGCTCTGGGATATTCATCATGATTCTGTTGATTCGAGCCTCTAATTCGGGATCGAGAGTCGCTGAATGCGGATGAGCGTTGATGGATGAGTGCTGTTTGAGATCTGAGGCGTTATGCTGCTGCAGAGACATTTTTGCTCTCGTTTTAACGAACTTATTTTTATCCAAAATTTATCTGTATGCGATTTAACTTTAAAAAGCAAAGGATTTGAGTTTTCTGGAAATTCACTTAAGATGCTCTCGTTTTAACTCTGAGATATTGGAATACCTTTGCTTTGATTTAAGATAGGGTAGTGGAAGAGCAAACATCCATGGATTTGAGGTAGGTTACCCATGAAATAGATTATATAAAGTACCTGCGTGATTTTTTTTGAGAGCGCTAAATTATTGTTAAAATATTGAAGATTTAAGGGCAAAAAAAACTCCGCGACCGGGAATTGAACCCGGGTCATCTGCGTGACAGGCAGATATACTAACCACTATACTATCGCGGATTGCTAATGATTTCAGTTTTACATCGCCCTAAATAGCAGGTACCTCGGTGCAAATTATCGCAAAAACATCCTCCACCACCACTATATCCTTTATCACTTTAATTACTACATTTGATGAAATAAAATTCCTCAAAGCAGATTCGCATATCACTTCCATACTTCTTCAGCTCGGAGAGAACTTGAATGTGCTTGTATCTGATAGCACCATTCGGTTTCAAAGTAAATCTAATAACACAGATATCTCCTTAGAGTTTTGAGAAATCTGATATCGAATTTAGCAAAATTTATTCAATATTGTCCTTTTCTTCCTAACCAGATGCCCATTTTCGCATCCTACTCTCGAATAATCTCCCCGCTGATCGAATTTACTAACATCAAACTTCCAGTCTCCTCATGAATAGGAACTCCGCAGCAGAAGAAACGCTTTAGCATCAGAGATCGCCCTCGCTTAAGCAAACTGCAGCAGTTTCTTTCCTACGTTTCGAATATTAGATTTATTCTTAAAAAAGAGTCCTTAATAGTCGCAAATAAATTTAATCTCCAAATCCAAATAGGCATGAAGAAAGCTCTTAGCAACTTCAACAAATCCCTCGGCTTGCTCAAGGCAAGGAACCGCCTTTCTCGCAACGCAACTTTCTATACCAACTATCTCCTCAATAAAACCAACTCTTCCTGGCGCCCACTCTACTACAGCTTCTCTGAAACCAAGGGTGAAGTTCTCGAAAAATCAGAATCAGAAAGTCTCGAATTCAAAACCGAAACCAAAAAGCTTCTTGATATCGTCGCCAAATCTCTTTACACTGATAAGGAAGTTTTCTTAAGAGAGCTCATTTCCAATGCCTCAGACGCTCTAGAAAAGCAAAGATTTCTCGAAATTAGTGGAAAAGGTAGTCTATTCCTCTCGCAACGCAACCTTAATTCCTTTAGACACTAGCTTAGGCGAGCCCTTGCAAATTACCGTTACTTGCAATGACCCAAAGAGACAACTCATCATCCAAGACAACGGCGTGGGTATGACCAAAGCAGAATTGATCGAGAATTTGGGTACCATTGCTCGTTCGGGCTCTAAGGAATTCATCCAGAAACTCAGCGAAGGTGGACGGGCTGCAGCTGAAGGCATTATCGGGCAGTTCGGTGTCGGGTTTTACTCCTCGTTCATTGTAGGAGACACTATTGAGGTTATTTCTAAGTCTGCTTCAGACCCTGATGCACATTTGTGGGTGAGCGACGGCTCAGGCAAATTCGAAATTTCCAAAATTTCCAACCCTGGCTTCGAGCGCGGTACTAAGATCATTATTCATTTGAAACCAGACTGCTCTCAGTTCGCTGCTCAAGAGGAAGCAAAGAAAATCATTCAAAAACACTCGAATTTTATTAATTTCCCTATTACTTTGAACGGCGAAAAGGTCAATCTCGTCAATGCTATTTGGACTAAGGATAGACGAGAGATCACTGAGGAAGATTACAAATCGCTTTGGAAGAGCGTCAGCGGAAGCTCAGGTGATTACAAATATAAACTGCATTTTGTTTCTGAAGTCCCATTGAGCGTGAAGAGCATCTTATATATCCCTGCCTCTAACCTTGAGAAGTAATTTGACCTTCAGTCATTTGAGCTCATAATCGCCTTTGATTAGGTTCCGAATGGCTGTTGAAGACTTTGATATCAATCTCTATTCAAAGAAAGTGCTCATTAAGGCAAAGGCCAGAGAGCTTCTTCCAATGTATTTCAGATTCGTGAAGGGCATCGTCGACTGCGAGGATATCCCACTTAACATCTCGAGAGAAAGCTATCAAGATTCTGCATTGATCGCTAGACTTAGGAACTTGCTAACGAAACGAGTCATCAGACTTCTCGACGATGAAGCAAGAAAAGACCCTCAATCATATCTCATGTGGTACCAAGAGTTCCAGAACTTTATCAAGGAAGGTCTCTACTCTGACCCTGATAACTTCGAAGATCTCGTGAAACTCGCGAGATTCGATGCCAGCTGGACCAAGGGCCTCGTCTCATTGGAAGAATATATCCAAAAGATGAAGCCAGGACAGGACTCCATCTATTTCATCCAAGCTCAGACCCGCGATTTGGCAGAGTCATCACCTTATATGGATCCTTTCAAGGGAACAGGTAACCGCAATCTCCTGCAGTCCGGCTTGATAATAATCTTCTTTGATAGATATCCCTGTGCTTTTCTTTGGAAATATTGATGAGGTTGTTTTCTCAAGAGCCGGAAAATATAAAAACTATAACTTGGTAAGGGATTAGACTGTAGTGCATTTTGCTTAGACTTTACGGGGATAGGTTAACATCGAAACTCATCAAGACCAGGTCAAAGAACTCAAGACCTCAGAGCACGATAAGGTCAGTGGGCTTCCTGAAGAGGAAATTACTACTTTCTGTCTCTGGATTAAGGTAGCCTCACTTAATCGCTTAAAACAAGTCAATAATAAACTTTTTTTCTCTCGCAGAACGAGCTTCAAGCAAACGTTTCAGAAGTTAAGATTTCAAAGACGTTGAAGGAAGCGCCTGGAGTTATCCGCAGTCAAATTTCTTCTACCATGAGAGGTCTTCTTCGAATGATGGAGCAAGCTATGCCTGTAAGCTTTTTTAACCTCCGTTTGGTTCTCATTATGCTTGCTTGCCTAGGGACAACAACCAATGAACGAGCAACTTACACTGGAAATCAACCCCAATCATGAACTCATGGTCAGACTTAACCAGATCAGGAAAGCTGATCCACAGATGGCGTCGGTTATGGCGCAACAGCTCCAAGATAATTTACTAATCAATGCCGGTTTACTCAAAGACACGCACGCTTGCGCTCGTAGAGTGGATAAGATAATGGAGTACGCGATGGACAAGATCCTGTCCGGTCCTGCGATCACCGACCAATCAAAAACAAAATGAGTTAGTTAGTTACTAAGACCGTTTATGCTGACTCATAATTTTCACAATAGTTCAGGTTCTTTATTAAAAGTGATGTTATTATTCTTGATTTTGTGTAAAAATGAATTCTGCGTATTTTCAGTCAGCTGATAAACGTGTTATCAATGTTATGTACGTATAAAGCTCTCGATTACACCAATACAAATTACCTACAAGGCAATTTGAGATCCTCTTTCTCTAAATGACTATATCATTAGAATTTATATATAGATGACTTTTCGTTTTGGTGGACAGTCTAATTGACAGGCCCTTTCTCGATAAACATCAATGAGAAGTCTATAGTCAACCAGTCCATCTCTCTCAGCGAATTTGAGAAGCACGTTCCAGTTTTTCTCGTCCATATGGATTTTCGCGCTGCTCAGTATACCTCCGATTAGTTTTTTGGATTCGTCGAATGTAATCGCCACTCTTCTCTGCTCTAGGTTGCAGAACAAATTGTATATCAATTTTCTATTTCGCCCGATGCATCTCATGACCTCGTCGTAGTTCTTAGTGTTTTCCCAGTCTGATTTTTGCGCGGTTAAAAAGTTCCTTGAGAAATTTATCATTTTATTAGGGGTGCTATCCTTGCTGGTTGCATCGAGGATCTAAGAGTTAAAATTTAATATGATGCTGAGGTAAAACTATAGAGTTACTGGCAATTGATTGAATGTTTGAGTCCATTCGTTGATATCGATGATCCCATCCTTCTTCATGTCAATGAATTCAAAGAGGTCCTTTATCGTGGAAAAAGCTGGCACCTCCTCTTGAGCTAGCTTAGATAAACTTGTAACAAAGTTGCTGAATTCCTCATATGTCAATTTCCCGCTGCCATCTTTATTAAACTGAAAGAGGTTACAAACAAAGGATAATTAGCAACTTCAAATAAGGCCTGAGAGTTTATTACCTGCATGAATGCGTCTCTTGGGGTTAGCATGTAAGTATATATGTTATCCTTGATCTTTTTCAGTTTTGCTTTGCATCTCTGGAAAAGTTTTGAATCTGCTTCTCTATTAGCAAATGAGACAATTCAAGCCAAAAAGCATTGCAGGGAAAGGTACTTAAATTGTATTCGATTGACGAATGACTTCCAGTTCAGAGACCCGTCAGGATTCACATCGCAATAGTCAAGGAGCAGATTGACTTCGTAGCTCGACAGAGACAGATTGAGTTTATTAATCACGTTTTTAAATTCAATAGGAGAGATTTTCCCAGTATTGGTGGGATCAGCCTCCTTGAATAGCTCTAACACGCCTTTTGAGGACGATCTAATAATCTGCTTCAGCCACTCAAACGTGCTGTCAGCCGCATCCGGCTTCCCGAGCTTTCCCACCGATTTCGTGATATCCATACTCGAGTTAAGTGATCTTAAATACCGCTGACGGATCGATTTCGCTGCTGCAATCTTCGAAATTTCATCGGTTAAGCTACTAGACGGCTTGCTGTTTCCCAAAGAAATAGAGTCAGACAGCCAGCATCATAAAAGCTTTACCTCTGAGTTAGCAGAGAGCCGTTGCTGCTCTTGAATTTATTTGATTCAAACAATTCGCAAAAAGCTGAATAATTCAACGTCTGCGCGCCTTTCGTCAGCTTCTTCCACACGAAGGAGATATCAGCACTCGTGAATCGCTTCGGCAAGAGTGAATTGATTGATTCCGCAAAGTTCTCGTAGGTTAAGCTCTGGAATTTCGAGAGAAGAGAGCTCGTGCTTAACCCGTTTCCTTTTTTCTCATGTTTCACGAAATAGAGGAACGCTGAATGAATATCATTGAAATTCGTGTAAATCACGTTTTGGATTTCACTCAACAACTGATTATTCCAGTTATAATTCCCTTATATAAGTAAAGTCACTTAATAAGACAAATAATCACTCTCATTTCTTACCAAAAGCATGCTTGAAATCGCTGTAGGTGATATACCCTTTCTTATGAGGATCCAGACTGGAAAAAAGCTGCAGCAATAGGTTCTCGGTTAAGTTGAAGCCTTGGAGAGCGTGGTTTGACTCCACCCAGTTCAGGAAGTTTTTGAGGATGATGCGGTTAGTATAGCCAGATATTTCCGTGAACGCCGCTTCCAACGAAGGGAATTTCTTCGAAAGGACCAAGCCGATCTGCTGTTTCGCGTTCATTTTCCAATCGAAAGCTGAACTCGATGTTTTCTGGCTCAGCAGCGCCGAAGATCTCGTGTCTGAAATAGTTTTGAGAGGCAGCAGACTTGAAGTCGATGGAGATGTTAGGAGAGGGTCATCGCTGAAAACTCGCTTGAAATCATCGCTTTGAACATAACCGCGTTTGAATTGGTCCAGCAGCTTGAATAAACGGTCGATGCGAGGATCATTGACTTCGTTGTTTTCTAATTTCAAGACATCCAAGAGGAAAGTTTTCAGATCCTCTTTGCTTATATTGCCATCGAAGTCGATATCAACAATTCTGAACGCATCCTCTTTATTCACATCTAGCAATCAAAAATAATGTGTGAGATTTAAATCTTTTTCATTAAGCAGTGGCTTACTTCGCTTCTCGAAGTAATTGCGAATAGTTTTGAGTGTCTGTACGCACCAATCGAAGCTGTCTTCACTAACGACCTGATATGTAACATAATGAAAGTCATTATGAGTTTGGTATTAGGAACTTGATATTTACCGCTTCTGGAACAATCAGGCTCTTCTGCATAGTCTTCAGGAAGGTCTTATAGTCAATCATTCCAATTTTTAGTTTATCCATCGCTGCGAAAAGCGCTTCCTTTACTTTCTGTGGGAAAACAACCACTTTGTCGATATTTGCACAAAATTCCTCAATCGATAAAAATCCGTCGTCATTAGCATCGAGCTTTTTGAAAAACTCAAGGTTGCCCATTCTTTTGCGGTCCATCACTTTTCTAATCTCGAAAATGGCTCGGTTGAAGTCTTTTTCGTCTAACGGCTCGATCGCGTAGACATTCAAAGCGCGCGGCTCAGTCAGCGATCGCTGATGCGAGTCGCTGAGTTGGAGAGTCCTTCGAACGAATGTCTCTAAGTCTTCTTTTGAGATGCAGCCATCTCCATCGATATCAATGACTTCTGCGAAGTGGTTAATCTCGCCAGGGTTGCTATCCCTCATAATCCCTTGCAAAAATGTTGCAAACATTGCGTTTTCAATTGTTTTATTAATGCTGCCCTTGCTATGGCTGTTCGCAAACTCTAGACTGCCCTCAGATACAGCGTATTTGATGGCAGCTTTAATAACTGCAGCATAATCCACTCGATTAGTCCTGATTGCAGTAAATCAGTAATCACTTAAGCGCTACGAATTATGTTACTTCATATAATTTGAAATTGCCGTGGCAACTTGGTGAGCACTGACTGCAGGCTTTGGCTGAGAGGAAGAAAACTGATTGATGAAGTCTGTGAGGTTGATTCCGCTTTGTTTCGGGTCGAGGTAATTTGATAGTTTCCTTGCTTCTTCCTTATTTAAACTAAATGCGTTCTGCACTGCTGTCTGAAACTGTCTTGGATCGACAGTCTTATTCCCTTTATCCTTTTACAAAAAAACACCATCAGAGCCGCTGCAATCTTCAGTGCAGTTACCATTTGCAGTTCCTTTTCAAATTTCTTGAGCTTATCTGTGTTCTTCAGCAGTTGGGCGACCTTCTTCTTGATTTCGAAGAGTGGAATATCCTTCTTTTGTGATTCTGAAATGAAAAGTCATTAACTCCAGCAAAGCGAACTGGTAAATGCATACGAAGCGTTTTTTCGATAAAATCGATGAGGTCAGCCGTTTCCATAATTTCTCTATCGTGAAAAGCAAGCTCCGCAGTTGATTCTACTTGCTCGGATGACAGGGAAGGGTCAATTTTGCTTAAAAACGATT
>ENA-UOUE01001430-UOUE01001430.1-compost-metagenome-genome-assembly--contig:-NODE-1430-length-15069-cov-9.339981_pt1 | contig 15069 bp, 11 predicted proteins | sample MGYA00238146_ERZ747223 | MGnify/ENA primary metagenome ERZ747223 (study PRJEB28781, sample SAMN06268865) | compost metagenome | isolation source: single cell | place: USA: California, Emeryville, Joint... | reverse complement strand
GGCGAACATTCCTGGAATATTCTATCTGTACTTCTTCCTGATTATGGCCCTTGCTGCTGGCGGTGCTGTTCTTCAATACAAAGCCAAAAGAGCTAGGGATGCTGCAGAAGGCCATAGTGCAGGCGATTATCCAAGCCATCATCATCATCCTTACCATGCTCACCCTTAAATATTCTGCATATGAGCACTATCAATCCTACACCCGTATCTTCCCTTAAATCATTAGTTTCGTTTTAGTTTCACATTCTAAACGTATTAATGTTGTTTATTGGAAGATATTCGTTGTGAGATTCATTAAGTCATTAATCCAATTATAAAAGAACATATCAACATATATCAATCCAAAAGAAAATTGTCTCAAATAGTGCCAATTAGAAATTTAAACTTGTCCGTATAGTATCTAGGTCATAACTGCTTTAATCATGAAACTTGGCCACTTCAAATGAAAAGCTGCTCTGGTAGATTATATTCCGCCGCCCTCACGATGAGAAGATGAGTACTTATTAAGAATTTTACAAGCCAGTTTTCATTAGACAGGCTGGAAATAATGTAGTTGAGAAAGACCATTTATTGCATCCTGAACTATTTATTTTGTTATAACCTTGCTTGAAATTTATATTGAAGATTTCTGAAAACGCTGCGTTGATTAATTTCCCGCATACCATATGAATGTTGTGACATCTTAAACATTACAAACATAATTATTGGAGTTTGATTAAATGTTACTACCCTATCCAGGCAATATGCACCATCCCAGGAAGCCAGCGACACTTCTTTCATTGTGCATCTTGGTCAATGCGATCCATTGCATCATTCATTTTATTTTTCTCTGATCTTTTCTTGAGAGTTGATATACATTCGAAATACCAGGTTCTCTTATGCAAAACTGGAAATGCCTGTCTTAGATTCATCCTATCTTATCTTATGTGGTAAGGCTGTTGAAATCTATCCAATGCTAAGTGTTCTGATGTGGTTTTCATTTAGAATTCGATCTTACTTTCTGATATTGGATCAGAAATTAACAAATAATCAACAAATTCAAAAAAGCAAACTGTTGCATATATAAATATTTTAATTTCATTCAGAGTTCCATTCTATTCAATCTAAGACTGTAAAAAAATGAGCTTCCAGGTATGCCAGCTTTCTTAGTAAAAGATAGCTCATCGTTCACCTAGACAACCGAATCCACCAAAGAAGAATTCAGAAAATACCTCGAAAAGGCTGGCGTCATTGACCAGCTCACTCGTGTACTCGTTGGCCTTTATGAAGAACCAGATAAACCAAACAATGCTATTGAGTAAGACCTCATGTAGCTTTCAAACCCTGTAACATCCTTCCCAATAGCTACATGAAGAGATTTTTGGGCTCTCCAACCGACATTGATGTTGATAAACTCAAAATCGAATACGAAAAATTGAAAGATGAAAATCTAAAACTCCAAAAAAGAGTCAAGGAACTTGAAGACGAAGTAAATAATTCCTCCCTTGTCCTCAATTTCTAATCCGCATTCTTTCAGCTCAAACAACTGAGACCTGAAGACAACTAAGACGCATAGAAATTCTTTTTTCATGGTTTGAAGACCTCCCTTTAATTTCCAACTTTGCATAAACCATCTCTTCTCTGTAAATCTATCGGATGTATGAATTGGGCAGTTGCAAGGTTCATATTTTTCTAAAAATGAAAAAATGAAAAAATGAAACAATAAGTTACGAACAAAGTTTATTCGATTGAACCTTTTTTTTAAAAGAAAAGCTTTTCTTGGCACAAAGAAAAAAAACTTTAAATAAAAAGCGCCGATCTTTGAAAAGACTACTCCAAATGTCATAGGGATTTGAGCTGATATTGGAAGTAATTCTTGAAAAAAATATGTTTCAACAGATAAAAGCAGTGTGATATTAAATCGTGGTTTAATATATAGTCCTAATTATCGAGGTATCGCAAACTCCTTTGATACACACGCACCCACAAAACACAAAAGACAATGTGAAACACAACGAATATTAAAATAAACACGATTTGTTTTATTTATTCACAACTTCAGATATAGAATTGCGGTTCAGTATTGCAATTCAATCCATTAGCTTCTAACGATATTATAATTAGTTCAGATTTGAATTTTATACACTAGATGGCATTCTGCTACCAAATTTCTCTCAAAATCGCGGCGTTTAATAATTTGCGAAGAGGTGTGAAGTCCCAAATTGGTTGTTATTAAGTGCAAACATATTGTCGACTGGTTCGACGTTGCTTCCTGGTCTGCTGAATGGATTCAAGTCATACATTGATTTAACGGGTTCTTTCGCCGGCTCAATTTTCATTTCTTTGGCAGGGTCACGTCTTTTCTCAGAAGAGATTCTCATATTCGAAAAATCTTGGTTCAGCATCCCGACACTTCCAGCTCCCAAGTAGTTTGAAAGTGGCTCGGAGAAGTTGAAGAGAGGGCTGTTCGGCCAGTGTTGAGCTTCATTTTCAGCACTTTGGATAGCGTTGAGGGAATTGCTTAAGTTCTTTTTGTTTAAGCTATTGACAAAGTATAATTCTCCCTTGGTGAGGTCAACCACCGCAAACTGCAAGTCGTTTGCTCCAACGACCTTATTCGCTTGGTCTTGGAATTCTCTAAGACTCTTTTCTTTGAGAATCAAGTTTGAGGCGTCTTGTACACCAGAAGGGACTATTGAAAAAGAATAAGGGATTTACAACAAAGGAAGAGCTTTTTACAATGATCTTGTGGGTCATCATTAGAAAGTTCCTTAATCACACCAAGAGAGTGACCAAGCTGTCGACCAGGAACGCTCTGCATCTTACGGAACAAAGGCAGACTTTGCGTTCCATCGTCTCCGTTGCTCGAAGGCATACTCTTTCGGCTGATCATGGCCGGTCCGTTATTCTCGCCCATGATACTGTCCAAGCCAAGGCTCTGGAGGATCTTTTGGGTGTCGATATTTGTTTGTGCGTTCCAGCTTCCCTTTCGCTTGGAAGAAAAGGTTCCTTCCATATTTTGTTGCAGGCTCGATTGTTCATCAAGCATGTTCTTCTGTCTATTTTTAGGAGTTTTCTCCTCGATTACCAGCTCTTTAAGCAGATTCCTTTTATTGAGGATCTGGCTTTCGCTGAGGCTGCTTTCACTCGAGTAGGATCTTCTTCTCTGCACTGAGGACTCCGAGATCGTGCTTAAATCTTGGAAGCGACGCTCGAGTGATGTCGAGAGGTCACCGTACTCATACTTCTTGTCGATGATACTGATGTTAGTTCCCTTAGCTGCCATGTTTTTAGAAATAAAATCAATGATCCTCTGAGTCACTTTTCGCTCTTTCTCAGCCTGGTTGACTTCTGAATCGTTGGAAGTTGATTGGTCATAGCCAAGCTCGTGCATGAATTTCTTGTAAAGTGAATTCCAGCGATTCTTCACGGCGTTCTCTGTACGGTCTCTCATCATCTTGGAAATGTCCGCCCACTTTTTCCCTCCCACACTCAGGAAGTACTTCAGCATTTTGAGGTCTTCCTCATCAGTCCAAGGTCCTCGGTTGATCGCTGGGTCTAGATGGTTGATCCAGCGTTCACGGCATTGCTTTCCGTGGCGGTAGACCTGTGAATTGCATCGAGCGTTCAATTCGGCAGCAATTTCTTTCCAATGGTTTCCGCGTCCCTTTTCTTTCATGATCTGCTTGAGCATATCATCTTCGAAAGGAGTCCATGGCGCTTGTGTGAGTTTTGTTTTCAAAAAGCTCAACCATTGAAGCTTTATGTGTTCAGCTTTTCGCCCAGGGAAGAAACTCGCGACAAACTCCCAGTTGCTCTCAGCCAACGAAGCAAAGTCTTTTTCTTCGGCTTTGCAGATATATGTGGCGATAGAGACAAGGAGAAGGTTTTCGTCTTCATTCCAGGCTCTGCGGCCAGGTTTCACAGTGAAGGCTGTTCGCTGCAGGATCTTCTCATAGAAGTCAGTTATCGAATCAGCGTCGAGCACTTGGTCTAGTTTTAACAAAAGGTCTTTTTTCAGTTCATTGAAATACGGCTTTGGATTGACTTGAGCAACGTATTTGCGGTGGAAGTCAAAGAATTTTTCTCGAAGTTTTTTCATGTGGGCTGAGATCTCTCTGTCGTCTCTAAACTTGGATTCTTCTCCTTCTTCATCTTTCATGCAAGCGCTGGGTTCTGCCTTCAGATCGATTTTCAATCCTTCGTTTCCATCGTTTGCTTTGACTAAACAACAGGTTAGGCTAGGGTTATGGTTGGAAGGATATTAGTCTTACTTTCTTTGAATAGAGGGCTCTGGAAGAAAGGCTCTCCATCATCGTCAAGATTTCCAACTTCAGAATGTCTGCGCTTAAATGACATGGTGGGATGCGAGATTTTTTGGCGATTAATTAGCAAGTATAAAGATGACAATAATATTTGAGCAGAACTTAAATAAAAGGCTGCCTAACGCTACTTCCGAAGAAATCGAGCTAAAGATCAGTACTGATTCGAAATCAAACGATCCCACGGAGTTTTCTAACAATTTTCTTAGCAGCTATTCAGTCAATGTTGGCTGTTTAACGTATCTTATTTTTAATAATTCTCTCGAAAAATTTGATAAATTTAGCTTCGGCAAATATAGCCGTCAGAGCCCTGCTAAGGAAGCAGTAGACGTTGAGTACTCAATAGTAATGCGATTATTCCCAGCCTTTTGATTGAGAAATCTCGCTTCATTGAACTTGCAGCTAGCTATCAGAGCATCTGATTAATAATCAAGATTTTTTCTCAGGATAAACCTGAATGATGCTGGACATCGCATGGTTGTGCTGACAGCTGATGCTTAGCCCAAAAGACCTTAGAGAGATTGTTACCAGGGGCCATAAATTCGTTGAAAGAATAAAGGAGATCAATGCTCAATTTATTCTCGAAATAGTTAAACGTTTGATCAAATAACCCGCGAGAAAAACACTGAATGTTATAAAATCAATAATGATCACTTATTTCCCTGAGTTCAAATGAACATTATTTTCAGCGGAAAATTATTTAGGATTCAAGAGAAGGACAAACTAATCCAAGCTCGCAACAATTGAAGTAGCTCACCTCTTTTTTTGTGATTTTATGTGGGTACGTACACGGCTCTCTACGCTCATTCTGATGGTTAAGCATTTGAGTCAAACATTATTAGCATCTGCGCTGATTTTTTTTTTTGGTTGCGTTTTCACTTACTTATGTGCATCTCCTAACACCTCGCGTTTTCATTCAATAGCGCGATGGAATTTGAGAATCCTTGACTCTTTTGAAATTAACCATTTTTTTTTTTGGATGATCCATCAAATGAGAGTATAGCATCTTATAGTATATCCACTCTGGCATCCTTCACACAAGTGCAAAGTACGAGGGCCATACATATATTTTCATGGCTGAAGTTGTTTTACAATGACATTTCGAGTTATAGTCTACTTTGCTCGTTTAACGGTTCCAATCGAAGTTCTCTATAGGATTTTTTTACAACTCTTCTCCTTGAAATTTCCTCAATGAGAGACAGCAGATAATGATGATGAGAGAGCAATACCCAATAACATGGCCGAGCTTCGTGTGCTGAAGGAGAAAAAATTTGATTCACTCATAAGTTTGTTGTGATCAGTAACTGTTAACCGTTTTGTTCGAAATTTACAGTGTTGCAACGTGAAGTCTAAGAAATGGAGTCGAAAGCATCCTGATTTCGCTCAGAAGAGGCCATATCCCTTCACTTACCTAAATGAATCGGACAATTCAGAACTTACTCTCTTTTTTTTGTGAATCATAATTTTTTTTTCACTCATTGATCCTATCTTGAGAGAATCTCCAAAGACAAATGATGATGAAGAAGGCTACTTAAATGAATTCCTTAATTTTCTTTGATATGATGGATGTTGTTGTTGGCTGAAAACTAACTAGTCACTATCTTATTTCCTTTGCAAAAAAGAATATCACCTTCATTTAAATTATTAATTGGAAAGAGAGCTTCACTACATAAGATCATTATTAAGTTTGAACCCAACATTTTTCAGAAACGAGCTAGCTTGGTCCTATGTAACAGGCAGCTCAGACGGGAAAATGTCTCAAATTAGCGAGCCAGTCAGAAAATTTTATGGGTATCCGTTTTGCTGAATCAATTGAGAATATTTGCTGAATTAAGAAGTGTACCTAGTTTATTTTGAGAAAATTTTTACGTTTTCCGTTATAGAATAGTTCATACTCTTTGGATATCTGACAATACTATCAGAAGTCACCTCTTTGAGGACGGCAATTCACGGTTACTTTGAATCTCATTACTAGTTACCTAAATCCATTGATACATTAAGATATTTACTATTCGAAAGCCTGAGAGTTTACTTTTTTTTGGAGTTTCCAAATCTGAAAGCTCTGTTCGAGATGTCCACTGTCTTCAGATATCATGAAGTTCTCTTTGATTTATCAACAGCTTTGACTTCTCTTCCTAAATGGTGTTATCTAGCACTGCAATTTGCAGATTTAGAGCCACAACGGATATTTGGAAAGGAGCAAACTGATTCTCTGTTTTGAAGATAAACACCTGAAAATATAATTCTTTGTAATTTCTGATTACTGCGATGAATTTCTTCTGCAGCAAAATAATTATGAGAAATGATGTAGTGTCTCAATCGGCACTAGTCTCGCATGATAATTTCTGGTTTTTGACATTGCTTCATAATTAATTCAGTTGATGAGAGGTAGTCTGAAAGATGGAGATAGATTTGTTAGCAAAAGGCAACAATTAGGAGAATTCAATAGTTATTTAAGATTGGGAAGATATTTGGTAAGTAATACGATAATATGAAGTACCAAGAAACACATGATATAATAATTATAATGATAAATCAAGAAAAAGATATAAAATTAGTATTCCCATGATCAAGTAGTAATCTTTTTGCTTATTTAACTGAAATTTATAGCGAAAAAATGATTATAGGAGTTCGAATTTCAATAGTTTCTCCTTTATTATATTTAAGCTTATCGGTTTCGTGCACACGTCATCCATCCCTGCCGCAATTGCCTGATCAAGCTCAGAGGCATGAACACAGGCTGTGCAAGCAACAATTTTTATATCAGAGTTAATTTTCTTTTCTGATATCAACTTTCTGAGAGCCTTTGCCGTCTCGAAGCCATCTAACACTGGCATATTGCAATCCAGGAACACAATTTTATATTGCTCACAGACGGCGCCGCAAGCGTCCTGTTCTTGACGCCTTTGTATTTTTTGAAGCGCTTGCAGCCCATTAAAAGCCCAGTCACAGGTTATTCTGAGTTTCTTCAGGTTTTGGTCAAGAGCTGTGAGGTTGAAAGAATCATCATCGACGATTAGAACCTTGGGGCAAGTACAGTTGGGTAGATTCGTTGAGGGAATGCTAAATGGCATTCTTTCAGTTATAATTAGTCCTCCACCTGCGGAGGAGACATCATCTTGAGAAGTCGCCTTTCGATCGATTGAACTTTTGCTTTTTACTGGTGAAATTTTGAGTTCTAAGTTAGGGTCATCGCGATTTTTCTCCATCATGTCCAGTTCAATGGATAATTCTTCTATTGCTAAAGGAATTCTAGCTTCAAGGTGTTCTCTATCAACAATATCAACCCAAAAAGTGGTCCCTTTGCCGAGAGTAGACACAAACTTTATGGGTCTCGTGTTCTGGTTTTCTAATCCTTGATTCAGGAGTTCGGCTAGATTATTTGAAATCACTAGCCCTAATCCAACGCCAGTCGCGTTAATCCTTGATTCTTTTCCCAGCTCGATCTTCTCGAAGGCCTGAAAGAGCTTTGTCTGGCTCTCTTCACTTATCCCAATACCACTGTCTTCACACTTAATTCTAACTCCTCGAAATCCAGAGATCAATACCTCTTCAATCTTCAAATAGACTCCTCCTTCGAATGTAAATTTGACTGCATTACTTAAGAAATTGAGGATGATCTGCTTTAATCGGTTATGATCAGAAACCAATTCTTCTTTGTGTTTTGATAATGATGACTCCAGTTTCAGTTCAATTCCTCTCTTCGCCGCTTGAATTTCCAACAACTCAAGGCATTCTTTAGCTGTTTCGACTATACTCTTTCGTTCAAACGACAATCGTAGCTTATTCGCTTGCATCTGAGAAAAATCTAAAAAGTCGTTGATGAGACAAAGCAGCATCCGACTGCTTCTCAGCGCGGGCAAAACATAGTTCTTTTTAGCAGACTGCGGGACTTCAGGGTCACTGAGAGCCTGCTCGGCGAAGTTAATGCTTCCATTAAGAGGAGTTCTCAGTTCATGCGACACCGATGCAAAAAGTCGAGTTTTGTAATTATTATCATCTTGCAATAACCGATAAGCTTCTCGCTCGGTCGTATCGCTAATATTAGCAACAATAACTCTCTTATCGTTGTACACTGAACCCGCGAACTTGATCTGATAAGACTTCAGTCCTTCACTCTCTATATGATTTTTATACCCTTCAATGGTAATGAACTGCACCACACATTGAGCGTCTTTCTTTGGGTTAAAGAAATGATTTACAACATCATCAAAGACGTTCGCGACGCTGGTACCCTTGCAGTAGTAAATTAAGATAAAACTAATAAAAAGAGCTTACCTCGCTGGATTGTTCGTGTTTAGTGCATCCCAAAACTTGTTTAACTTTGATATCACAAAAGACTCGATCGATGTCTGGAGTTTTGTTTTGGAACATCTTTTCGGCGGTTTCATTCAAGTATAATATCTGCTTTTGGCCATCAATGATCATAATTCCCTCCATAACGTCATCTAAAACTTTCTTTATGGCCTGAGAGTCTTCATGACATTTGACTCGTTTCAAGAATTCATCTCTCGTAAATTTTTCATTGAAATATGTCAGCAAGCCAAAAATGATAAATAGCTGGACCAATCTAACCAGGAAGAAATTAGGGACATCGTCTTTCGCGAGTACCATCACGAAATAAATAGCTATTTGTAAAAAACACGCAAAGACACGCACATGCCAGTATCCAATTATCATGACACTACATAGGAAATAAACACCCATACCCCATCCAGAAATCAACAAAGCGTGCTCTGCGAGGCATGTGTATGGTAAGATATCAACGGTGAATACAAGAGCCAACAGGTCCAAAATGAATAGTGTAAGTTTGGCTCTCTTGATGAACTGATCACATCTTTCGCATCGCTTTTTCAGCCAATAGACATAGCTCATCCATAATAAACAGCCAATCCCTCTCACAAAACACCACGCCGTAATAGTCTTGTTTTTGTTTTCGAAGTTTATTCCATAGTCTAATCCGATCCACATTGAATTCATTATAAAAAGCAGTGTGACAACGACGAATCTCCTGCAGAGCTGAAGAGTGAAATTAGAATGGAAGAATTGAGAGTGAGCCTGAGATTTAAAACCTAAACACCAATCCATTTGTCGAGTGAATAAATATTGAAGGGATTAACGAATTTTTTATTTTTTTTTTGGAATTAGTCAATTATTAAGAGCTGGAACCTGCACCGCTTAAAAGCTCTGCTTTTGTGCTAATTATCTTTTGTACCAGTATATTTTATTGATATTTTTATATTTATTGGATGGGAAAATGTTCAGCAAACGGGTGATTTACGATTTTCAAGGCATTTCTTTAATTCGCCTTGAATATAGTATAGTAATCACGCACTCAGGGAAGTTTCAAAATTTGTAAAAACTTAAATACATAGTATTCCTTGAGCAAAAAGGGAATTTGAACTTCGTAGAGAAATGAAAAGTGAGCTCACTCAAGGTCTCTGAATGCATCTGAGGATAGGGTGCATCTAAGGACTTGGGAGCTGGAAACAAGGCATTTTGAAACCATGTTCTTGATGCAGTGATAGAGAGAGTAGTTAAGGCACAGGTCTCTTTGAAGTGGAGAGAACGAGAAGAAGATTAAGGCGAAGTCGAATCGAGCAGATATTAAAGCAAAAACTCACGCGATTACGTCGAAATTTAATTCATTCAGTATTGCGTTGAAAAGAATGACTCTATTCAGTAGTTCAAAGAATCACGGAATTTATTTTTGATAAGAACCACGATTTTAAAAAATTAAACTCAGAGCTGGTACAGTGGATTGATTCCAGAGGCTCTTGAAAGTAGTTAGAATAATAATGCGGTCTATGCAGCATCTGAAAAATATTTAGAGCATTTGTTATTGAAAAATTGCTTAGAGTTGAATCATTTGGATTTCGGTGCTTTTTTCTTTGGTTTTTTTGTTGTTAACCTGACTTTAGTGTCATTTTCGAGTTATTAGACTTGAAAGGAAAAATAATAAATCCAAGCGCGCGTATTTTCAGGCTGATTTTCACTTTTCAGAGGAAAACCTTTATCACAATTAAAAAGCGCACCAAAAGGACTCCTTAACCTCCAAAGTTTAACTGACAAAACTATGGAAACTGAGAAAGATAATGTGGCAGCTCTGAGCTCATGCAATCAAAGCACAGCGTGAATGCTCTTTCTCAAATAGATTATATCTCGAGGATTTCAATGAAATAACGATAGTTAAAAGTGATTGCATGATGATTTTTAGGCTATTCTGAATATACATCACTAAAAGAAGAGGATTTTTTCTCTGTAAATTAAGTAGACAACTTGCAATTATCGTAAATCCGATCTGTATAAGGAGAAAGAAGTAATACCAGAGAAAATAGTTACGCTATATAAATAGAAGCTGTGAAGTTTTACAGTACCGACAATTTCGCCCGTATCCAGACTTTTAATTGACAATGTCCATCATTATTGATATTTTATTAGGTATAAAGAGTCTGTTCCTTTTGCCAGTACTACCTTAAAATGATAAATTGCGAATCGTTCACAAAGAATAATTTAGCTCACTTGTGATATGAAGCCAAAGTTATTTAATTAAAATTTCGTGACACTTTTTGGCAAATTGCTGTCTTACAAATGAGCAAGGTCCTTGACTCTTTTTTAAACGGAGTGACTCCACAACATCAAAGAACGTCATCACGATCAACATCCAAAGATGGCTATTTCCCTGCTATCGGACAACCCTCCGCTTTCGATAAAAACCGTGTGCGAAACTCTCTGCTTGACATTGGCCCCACTCCAAAAAACGCTTTTAACCCAAATAAATCTCCTTCTTTCCAGAACCTGTACCTCCAACAGCAATCCACTGATAAATCAACCTTGCGGGAACAGCTTAACGCTATCAAGGAAGAGAAAGCAGAGCGAAATCAAGATGATGAGCCAATATCAAGGAGAAAAATGGACATGCTGAAAGTCCAGACGAATTTACGAGACCTAAACACTAGCAATTCCAATAACTCACCTCTTTTATTCGTACCTCCGGCTCTAATATCAGCAAAATCACGCCATTCTACTTTTAAAAAACCCTTTTTACCCTTCGATGAGCTGCTCTCCACTCATCGGAAAGACGTAAAGAACTTCGATGAGTCTCTGATTTCTCCTAACACAAGCAAAGATCAAATCATACGACAACTTGCTTATAATAAAAATCAGGAGAGAATCATTGTTGAATCCACTACGCAGTCAGAAAAAGAGTCTCATCGTATGATGGCAGAGAGTTTTAAAACTCAGAAAAAGAAGGAGCTCAAGATGCCGAGAATACATACTTACCCTTCCCGCTCTCATTTCTATTCAAGCGACAAGATCGGCAGCATGAATGACACAAAATTAACTAAAATCGAACCAGTTGAGATTACTAATAAAGTTGGACTGTCTTCTGAGAATACAAATGGCCTTTTTAGCCGTCATCTTCGATTTTTTAAATGCAAAGATATTGAGAATTTCTCCTATCGTCCGAAAGCTAGAGAAGGCGCGACTTTTACAATTTTCGGGAAGTATGGGTACTTGTATGGAGGAAGATCGCAGCGAGCAGTAGATGAAATCGAAGTTCTGGATCTAACCACGGGAGCTTGGAAAACTCCGAATGCTGGAGGTGAAGTACCAGTAGAAGGGAGAATCGGTCACTCTGCCTGTTTGTATGAGCGCAATCTCGTGTTCTTTGGTGGAGAAAGACGCTTCAATGAGGCGCTTAAGCTCAGAGAGTGTCTGAATGATATAAGGATGTTTGTCATTGATACTCAAGAATGGAAATGGCCGCAGTGCTTCGGAGAGCAAGTTGAACCTCGCAGAAACCATGTTGCGGCTGTCGTCGGAAAACATATGCTGGTGTATGGTGGGATTGATAACTACGGCAATTTGCTATCTGATCTGAAAGCCTTGAATTTGGTAACAATGAGATGGCAGACCTGTTCAGAAGAAGGGAACAATGGGATGGGAATTGCCTTTCATGCTGCTTGTGCTGTTTTTCACCCAGAGAGGAGGAAGATTATGCTGCATAAAATTCCAGAGCTAGTAAACCCAAATCCTCCCACAATAAAGGAGGAAGGAATCTATGTTTTCGGAGGGAAGAGTGAAACCGGGGAAATTCTCAACACCCTGAAAATATTGAAAGTTGGCGATAAGCCGGCGAAATGGATAGTGCCTGAGACGACCGGAAAGCCTCCACTGCCTCGTATGCAGCATACCATGGACTACTACAGAAAACTGAACTGCTTGGTGGTGTTTGGCGGAAGGAACGAGCAGCAGAAATTTAGCTGTCTCAATGATTTTGGAGTCCTTTGGCTGGAGACAATGACGTGGATGCAGGTGTCTTGCTGGGGAGATGAGATTATTAGCCGATACTCGCACTGTGCGGGAATATTTGGAACAAAGCTATATATTTTTGGAGGGATCAACTACGGCTCGTATGTAGGATCAGAACTCGAATTGATCGAATTAGATCAAACTAACGCGATGAGAATGCAACGAGAACGTAACGAAGAAAGCGCTCAGAACCAATCTCAGGTATTAGCGTCGAGGGGAGGTTTCGTGAATGCTCGACCTTTACCAAAAATTAACAGAAAAGATAGTTTCGACCTCCAAGGATTTATTAGTTTCCTACCTAAACCAACAAAGGAAGAGTTGAGAGGCCCTGACTTTCTGCACGAGGAAGAAGAGGATGAAACTCCAAACAATAGAAGCCCAAATAAAAAAAAACCCGAGCTTAATTCTTATAAAGAGAGAGTAAAGGCACAACAACTTATGGTGATGTTATCGCCTAAGCATGTTAGTCCTAAGGCTGCAAAAGGAGGTCATGTAGATAGCTTTAGTACAGCTGCAGTGCGCAAAAACGTCCAAGTGAAGTTCCAATCCTTTGATACACCAAATCCTTAATTTCAGTTATTAAGAATAAGCTAATACACACACATTATTGGTTCGCAATCACGCTTTTTTAACAAAACCATTAGATAGATGCCGATGCGTTTAGCGGGTTTTGTTTCTTCGTCAAAATCACTATGATCAATCTCCTATAAAAATTTCTACATTGAGAGTGTTTGTCCATCAATAATAGCAAGCATTCATTGTTTATCGCTAATTACTCAGAGGCCACTTAGAAGTGCCTTCTGAGCTGTATATATATTCCAAACCTAACTGAAGTACTAAAAATTTGTTAATTATAGCTCCTTATGAGAGTGCCAGCAATCTTTTCATTGTTTTACCTTTAATTTCATATGCTTTAGCATATACTTCCAAATAACAGTTTGATAAAAGCAAATTTAAGATCTACATAAATAAATGCAGTCCTTCAGAAATCCTTCTTTCTCTCTTCAAACTCTCCTCCGAAAGCGCCCTAAGGTCAAGCCAGAAACCATCCTATTAAGAAAGGAAATCAAGAGGACAAAAATGATCAACATTTTCACCCCAGACCATTCGGGTGAGAAACCCGTCCATGATTGGATGCAAGGAAAGAGAGTTAAGGGCGTATTTAATGCTTTGCAAGAATTCCAAAACCGCAACAGACACACCAACCCTGTGGATCCAAAAGATCACCCTCGTATGAAAAAGATCAGTGAAGAATTTGCGGAATATGCTGTAAAATTGTTTGAATTGCTTTATGGTATTAACCTTTGTAATTAGTACCGTGAAAAAAAATTCAGAGAATACGAAACGATTAAGAGGATGGAGATGGATCAAGTGATAGAGGAGGAGATCAAAAAGCTTCCTGGCCTCTTGAGAGATGAATTACAGCTATTCTTAAAGCAGACTCGAAAGAATGCCGCATATAGACCTGAATTGGACCCTTATCACTAGTAAAGCTCTGATATTTGAATAATGACTCAATGTTTTCTTAGCTATATGGAGCAATTTATCAGAATTGCACCAAAGGATATCGAAGAAAGATGGTATCTGGCCGAGCGTCTGGGTAGAATAGCTAATGATGAGCTTCCAGTCAATGAATAACAGGTTCTCGTGATAAATATTTGTACGTTTATGTTGTTGAAAATACGCAAAGCTGTATTTCTTTTTTCTGAACCTCAGCCACACATCCTGTGTTAATAGCAGTGGGAAAAAAATCGATTTGAATGGCTCCTAACGATTTTGAGAATAGCGATAGCTTTGAGTTCATTTTAGATAATCTGGAGATGTTTACGTTTCAAATTCAATGGCAATAGCAATGTGAATGAAAATATATCAATAAATAACTAAATAAAACCAAGGCGAATCATGTTCTGTTTTCAAGAACTTGAGAATTAAATAAAGCTTTTTGATGTGTATGTATGATTTTGCAAAAGGTTGCAGAGTAGGATGCAGATAAGCAGTGCATGATTCTCAAATAAGGTATTTGTACTCATTTACATAAGAAAAAATTTAGTTTTGCTGTAATATTCTCCTCGATACTTGAATGTCAAACTTATTTTATAGAGGATCTTGATTCTTTTCGAATTAATATTGAGACTTGAGGACTCAAATTTTGACTACTATAGAACAAATTTTTTTGGAGTATGGCGTTGTTATTTTGAGAGAGAAAGACTATATTATTTAAATATTATGCTCTATTCCAATTGAAACAGACTTTGGATGATGTTGAATGCAACCAAATCAAACAGATAACGCTCACTTAATTTGTTGGGATAGTACGATTAAAATTATTAGAGGTAACGTGTCTAATTAAATAACATGTAGAACTTGATCCGCTCTCCTCTGAGCATAGTGCATCCAATTTTTTGATATTTTTGATCATTAAAAGATAGTAAGAAGAGTAGTCTGATTTTAC
>ENA-UOUE01001427-UOUE01001427.1-compost-metagenome-genome-assembly--contig:-NODE-1427-length-15083-cov-10.982140_pt1 | contig 15083 bp, 15 predicted proteins | sample MGYA00238146_ERZ747223 | MGnify/ENA primary metagenome ERZ747223 (study PRJEB28781, sample SAMN06268865) | compost metagenome | isolation source: single cell | place: USA: California, Emeryville, Joint... | reverse complement strand
CTCTCTTTTTTGTTCTCTTGCATGGTCTCTTGTTTGATTTCTTTTTTTTCGTCTTTCTTCTCGTCCTTGTTCTCATCTGCGTTCGGTTCAGGAACAGGCTTATTGAGGAAAGGCCTCATTCTAATTCCGATGGTTATTAACGGGTTGCATTGAACTGATAATTACATCAAAACGATGACAACAAACAATGCGAGGAGGATGACGAGCCCGACCACGAGATGCGTACTATATTAAAGGAAGAATCATAAACTCTCTGGTAGGGTGAGTGAAGTTGTTACTGCTTGGCTGGGATATAAATGAGCATGATAGTGCTGAAAATTAGAAACGCGATGAGCGTAATGAGCAAGTAATCTAATAATTTATTTCCGGAAACTAGTAAAAAGCCAAGAGGGTTATCATCGGCTTCCTCGTTCTGAGCTTGGGCTTGGTTTTCAGCTTGTGTGGTCTCGATTGTCTTCTCTTCTTCTGTCATTATGTTTTCGCAATTAACTTAACCAAATTTGATATCTTTATTTCTCGAGATTTCATTAAGCGTTGAGAGGTTTTTACTATATGAATATAGTTATGATTTCGATGAGTAATTTGTTAAGGTAATTGATCACGGATATCATTACAAAACTCTTAATTTTTTCACAGGCCTTGAGATGAAGCAGAGGAGTGCCTGCAAGAAATATCAGAATACAGGGAAAAAAAGAGGTATCTTGTCATTACTGATTTCAATTTCAAAAAAATCGACCGGATTAGAGGATAATATTAAAGAGGAGAGACGTAATGCTGGTCATCTTTCATGCTACCCCAAGAATCCATTCTGTTGAAGCTTTAAAAAAATGACGGTAAGTTCATTTTTATCACTACTTCTAAACACAGTTTGTAGTGAGAGAGAGGTCAATTATCTAACTTTCTGATGACATGGGTATACCTCTCCTTAAGAGCAAAGCAATTGAAATAGAGGAAAGGGATAGGACAATTCTAGAACTTATATCAGAAACATAAAATTGATCTCATGATTACATTCTCAAGTTCACTTACATGTATAAAATCAAAATTAAATCACATCCGATCTAACCAATCGAGACAAGATCTATGGATTTTGAGCACAAAACCCAGCGAAATAAGGACGTATCAACCTCAATCCACCAGGATCAGACCACATCACATTCAAATGAGATGAAGTTAGATCCAATCAGCGAAGAAAAAAGTATGGTAGATGAGGAGACTAAAGTTAATGTCCAAGTTAGCTTGAAAAAAGATTCTGGTAGCTCTTTATACTTTCACAGTAATAAAGGTGCGTTTGGTAGTCACATATGAAGAAAGTAGGCTCTGGATTTATTGTACCAATCGACACAATACCATTGAAATACATGATATATTATCTAACGAGCCGTACGCAACATTCCCTGGCGTCTCTACAAGTCAATCTTTTCGGACGAGAATTAACTAATCTCTTGACTTCTTAGATGACGTTACTGGCTGGTACTGGACACATGTTCTACCGATTCCTAACTCAAGCTTGCTGGTATCTCTTTTTCATGCGGAACGTAACAAGAGCAATTTTGAGATAATTGACATCTCAAATCGGCATAATATCAAGAAAGTGTTTTACTTTGATGAAGTAACGGGAGGTGCATTCGAAATTTCTTCTGAGCAGGCCTAAACAATTCTATAGAAATAGGTTATGGGGATTTAACTTATAATACTACAAGGAATTTGCTCGCGCTAATCCCAATCGAATTGAAAACGAATTATCATCTTTTTAACGTCTGTACAAATGAGCCGGTAGCTTTCTGTCGTAGAACTCGTTGGAGTCCAAAGCAGGAGGGTATATATAATGTGGAAGATCGATTTGCATTATTATTGCTACTCAGGAGTTATTACAGGGCTTGACTTTGATCCAGAAGGCAGACTCATTGCTACTATTACCAACAAAGGTCATTTTCTGATCTCACATGTCGATACTAATAAATGTGAGGTTCAAGCTGTATTTTGTAGTTCTGAGATTCAAGGTATAATTTATATACAACACTATAAATCGACGTCTTTCCTCGAAATAGATAGATATGCAAGATGTAGATGGGATGGAATAAAAAATAGCTCGCAGATATACTTCAAGCATAACGAAAGAAGCCTAAACGTCTTTGATGTCGAGAAAAAAACCCCTCTCAATGCGACACCTGATCTTTTGAGGAAACAGAGTAAATCTGCGAATTTTATTTGTTGGATGCTTCTTGAGCACATTTTAGTCGAGTCTCCATTAGAAATCGTCCCCCCACTCAATAAGGCCTGATTAATTTCCTTTGTAGGGGTATTCTGGATGGAGGTGAGCCCACAAAATCCAGACTTGGTGGCTTTGGCTCTTGATTCTCAGCTAGTAGAAGTCTTTGATCGACGCCAGTGGAATAAAGCCATGGAATTTGGACCTCAATTACATAATGGTAATGTTGTAAAAAATATTCTTATATAATTTCTTTAGATTGGGTTCGATGTGTCCGATGGTCTCAAAATGGACAGCTCCTTGGAACGGCTTCTGACGATTATTCATCTAAATTATTGGATTTCCGAGCAGGGAAAGCTATAGACCACAAGAGAGCTTCAGGTAATTTATGAAGAATCGTTTGGTTAATGGATTTCCCAGATCCGATTATGTCAGTTTGTTTACGATAAGCGATGACGACAATTCCAAATGCTATTTCTAATCGGAAGATAGCAAATATTGCGAACATAAGAGCCAAGACATATGATTTTGTGTTCTAACAAACAACCATTATCGTTCCATAGAACGTGATAAATTAAGAGAGTTCGGCAATATTTTGAAGATATGTTAAGTCTAAGAGAGAGGCTCTCGGCTTTAATCTGTTAAAGCAGCGAGATTCTTTAAAAAAATAGCAAATATAATTGACTTGCCTCTAGTTTGTTTCACTGTTCCTTGCTTTTTGCTTAATAGTAAAGGGTCAACTTTATTATTGTGTCATCTCAGTGGAGAGAATTGAAAAAGAGAGAAGAGGTACATGCCTCATAGTTAGACGGCCTTGGATGAAATTTACTATATAGTTTGTGGATTTTAGCTATAAAGTCCAAAATTAATAAACCTATCTCTCCCTCTGTTGCATTGTTATCCATAAGAGCCACATGACTCATGAATTCCGCGTGGAAATTAGGAAAATTAGGAGAAATTTTATTATTCTGCTTATTTTAGTAAGGTCATTCATTTGGAAAGCTTAAAGTAATAGGTTATGAACCTTGGAGGCAGCTAGTTTAGAAAACGCCAATGATAGAAAGTTCAGGCTAATTGTTGAAGATACTTCAGAAAATTGTAATTTTCCACCAACTATCCTTCGAAAATAGAGCTTCTTAATCAACTTCTGGCAGCTGATTAGCTTTGCTGGGCCATTAGAGATTTCTGTGCAATTGTAATGACATTATATGTCGAATGACAAGATTGCTAATCCTGTTCCAGAATTGAATCTTGTAAATTCTCGCCAATTCTTAATATTGCTGCTAAATAATTATAGTACGTCACAGTCTAAAACAAAAGTTAATTCGCTTTCATCAATAAACGCTGAGGAATCCTGAATAAACTGAACATGAGCTAATTCGTGTAAATCAACTCCTCAAATTACAGAGAAAGAAGCAAGCCTTCACATATTTTGATTTACTAGAGGAATGATCCTGCGTTTACTTGAACCAACTCAGATATGGATCACTCATCTTCTGTAAGTTCATGTTTATGGTTCACAAAACTGAGGTTTGCTGGCGGGCTGCTTTGGCAAAAGGATAAGCTCCTATCAGAAACCGGCAAGTAAAAAAAAAAAATTTTCCGAGGTATTATTGTTCATATTCGAGATAATCCCAAATTAAACGAATGGGGTTGCTTTTCTACTGACAATGAAAAGGAAATTGATCGGCATGTAAATGAAAAAGTTTAGACTTCAAAGAATTAGAGGTTATAGAGTAACATCTAAAATTAATTATGAATTATGCGACAGAAGGTTCTTATTCTGGGTCCTAAGAAGTATCGAAACTGAGTAAAATAAAGCATATATGCATCCTACTACTCAAGAAAGCTCACCTTTTCCTCTTCTTATTACTTTTAGATGACCTGTAGGCAAGGGAAAATTGAAATTTACCATTATCAGAAGATTTCCAACAAGTTTTCGTAGTGAAAATACATTTCTTTCAGTTCTTAGGTTCAAAAGAAGGACCTTCTATTTGTAATCTTATCTTAACACATATATTTACTCTGGTAGTTCAGATAGTTCCTTTTTCCTTTGTGAGAATTAATTTATCTGTCTTGATCACGTAAACTGTTTCGAAATTACTGCTTCGAGATAATAAAAATTTATTAAAAAAACTCGCTGTTGCATTCCCAGGCATTATTTCGTTCGATTAAATCGCGAAGAAGTACGTTTTATATATCTATATAAAGAACAAATTCTTTATTTCAGAAATTTTTTTGATGATTATTATGAATTATAATTAGAAGCTCAATTAACTAAAATAACTCATTGCAGATGACCAAGAAAAAATACTTAATAGGTTCTTTTGCGATACTCTTGCTTATTGTTGTTCTTTCTCGGACTGCTGATGGTAATTCTAAGCATCCTGAGGCTTATTAACTTTTCTACTGCTAAATTAGCATCGGAAATTGAGATAGTCAAGTTGCAAGAAACTCAAAGAGGTTATGATGGAACTTTCGATAGTTATGATCTCTCTACAAAGACTACTGGATGGGAAGTTTGCAAAAAGTATACTGTTGGTTTATGGATTAAAAAAAACAGCTGGGTAGGCGGCTGGGAAACGCACGTCAGATTTTCAAGCACTCCGTAATTAATTATTATCACAAAAATTAACGAGCTGCTTGATCAGTGGTCTCGACACTGGTTCCGGGAGAGTCATTTTGTTCGTCGCAGCGGACGGGCTTGGCGCGAGCAAGGGCCCAGGCGTTTTTCAGTCTGGTGAAACTGGAAATCTGGGTGGGATATGGGAAGATTGGGAAGAAGTAATTCTGATAAAGATGCTAAAATTGTTGACAATTTTCTCATAGGGTGTTGCAGGATTCGACCTGCTTCCTCTAGGAAAATGGGTATTTGTGGCCATGGCCACAAATACCGCTTCGACACCACAGAAACAAAATGGCTTTCGATACACTCTAACTGATACTTCGACTCAAAAAATAGTTTTTGGCACCAGAAACCCCACAGGGTCATATTATGATTTAAAAAACAATGGGACAGTCTTTATTGGCGGCGATAACTATCATAACAAAGCTAATTCTGTGCTGCAGTACATCAGATTATACCTGAATTATTTCCCTGATTCTGAGGATGAAATGATCAATATTGCGACCATGGAAACGGGTAACGTTTTCATACTTCAGCTCGAATTTTTCAATTCTCTCAATCATTTAAGGCACACTTTACATCGCGCGCTTTAGTTCAATACCCAATGTGAACAACAATCAAACAACTGTAGTGAAAGAGATTACAGAAAATTCGCAAGGAAATTTGACTGCCTACAAAGGTGAAAAACTTGAATTTATTCTCATCTAAATTCTCTTTATTCTGTTAGGTCTTTCTGATTCTGATACTAATTTCGATCCGATACTGAGTGCCTATAATGTCCTGATGTGTCGAGTTGATTCTGTTCTAAGTTTCACTGTCGCAGGTGTCGTTCCGAATGGCGCGGTGTTTGCTATGGACATTTATCCACATTCTGGAGGGCCAACCACTCAAACAATTTTCTCCATACGAGATAGCTCAACGAATTTGATTTCTTTTGTGGCAGAATACTCCGATTCCACGGATCAAATCACTTTCAAAAGACTCGACTCTGGAGGTTCAATGACTGCAGTTGCAACACCTACGCCTATCCTAACAAAGGGTAATTTCATTATGGATTAGTAAATTAATATTATCTCGCTCATATTTCGAAAAATAGATTCTTGGAATCGACTGATTATTGAGTATACACAAGCTCAGCCGCTCGATCAGTCTGGGGCATACTATTCTCTGAGAATGTTTGTCGGATCAACTGATTCTGGTCGAGTTTATTTTTCAGATTCAGCAGGAACAGCAACACCACCAGCGTTGTTCTTAGGAGTGAATAATATGGTTCTCGATATCTGCAGTCAACTGGATAGTAGCGGTACAACACTAACGACCTCTGGAAACTTCGATATTTTGAATTTTTTGTGGTTTGATGGAGCGAGTACGGTTTACTCGAATACAACTGGTAACTAAATGATCTCAATTCTTCGTTATTCAATATTTGTTCTCTCACAGCGAACCCAAATTGCCTCAAAACCGCTTTTCTTCACGCAGACCAGAATACCTGCCTTTTATGCGCATCTGGATATTATCTTTATGATGGAACATGTTATGCAACTTGCCCGACTAACACTTTTCCACATGTAGGAACTAAATCCTGCCAAAGTAAAAATGCACCAAAATTTCAGTGAATCTTATTAATAATCCTATAGAATCTGATTGTCAAGCTGGGTACAATTATGTAACAGCCTCCTTTATCTGCGAATTCGTCTGACTTTCCTCTTAATAGAATCCTTTAAGAGATTGCATAGATTGCTCCGTTCCTGGATTCTCCCTGACTGCGAGCTATGTCTGTATCCAATGTTACACGGGATGTGCCCGTTGTACAGGGACTGACAGCAACCAGTGTACCTCTTGCATTCAAGGAACGTATTACTTACAACCATCACCGAATTCGAACACATGTGCCACCAGCTGTCCATTCGGTTACGAGGAAAATGCCACTTTAGCTGCCTGCGTCCAATGCGCATCCACACAAGTGTTTTTTAATAAAAAATGCTTAGACAGCTGCCCTTATGGTTATGTTAAAACAGAATCAGGAAGTTGCGGAAAATGTAGTAATTCAAACCTAATATACTACAATCATACCTGTGTCAATAGCTGTCCGTTAAAAACTTTTCGTGGCTATAACACGGACATAAATCAATATGAATGCATGCCCTGCTATTTAGGATGTGATACTTGCGTGGATGGCACTTCATCGGGATGTCTAACCTGTTCCGAAGGATTTTTTAATTCCGATAATTCTTGTAACACTGGATGTCCTTCTGACAAGTATGCTAATCCTCTAACGAGGGTTTGTGAACAATGTCAACCTCCATGTGTAACTTGCAGCCAGCCGAACGACCGCAGCTGTACTAGTTGTCCTCCAGGATATTTCGTTTTAGACGGAACATGTGTGACAACTTGTCCAGATAATTACTATCAGAGTTTCTACTTAGGGGATGACGGAAGATATCAAATTCCAGTGTGTCTTGTAAAACTTCTCCTCACTTTTAGTCTGAGTCTCACAACGGATGCACGTGTGATCAATATAAATTTCAACTATGGTATCGCCAACATGATTATGTCAATGTCTCAAAAAATCCAAATTGAAATCGCAAACACCCAACTTGACAATGTGCTATTTGTCCTTTCTCCTATTACAGAGTCGAGGATCAAATTTGAGTATGTAGGAGATCAATACTACTCTCCACGCTCTCTTTTGAAAGTGACGATCGATTTGGATATGATCGACTTTAATAGCAATCCGTATCAACAGTTTCGAATTGTTGAAAAGACAGCCACGATCCAACTCAAGGAAATTTACCCATTCTCAAAAGCAGAAAAACAATTTATCGCGAGTTCCTCGGGATCTACTAATGCCGGCGGAAGCACTGTGGCAATCATCCAGGCCGTTAGCTCTGTTGCGCAGGGAGCGCTCTCAATGAGTCTGATACGAATGCAGATGGTTGGAGAGGTAGTACAACTACTAAGATTTATTGCTATTCGATGGCCTCCGAATGTCGCAGAATATTTCGCAACTTCGAACATTGATCCTTCTTCGATAATCATACCTATTGATTTTGCAGGGCGAATAAATGATCCATTGGAGAACAGAAACTGCTCAATGCCTCGAGTATTCGATGAATATGAGGTCTCACCCTTTTTCACTCAAAATTTTAGCAATGAGTTATCTAACCTATTGATCTGGGTGTCTAGTATCGCTGGAGGTTCATTAATACTCACTCTACTAAAGAAAGGACTAAAAAGGCTAGCAGACAGACCGGACCTTAAGAAAATCGATCGAAACAAGAAAAAGTGTCTCTATCACCTTGCCCGTTTGGTTCCAAAGGCAGATCGCTTGATGAATCAAATAGATAATTCTGCTCTCATGGGTTTCTTGTTGATTTTTGTCCTCTCGATCTATCAAACTGGACTCTTATGGTCACTGCTAAATATCCGCTACTCATCAGTCTTGCTTGAGCCTCCAACGTATTATACACAAGTTTCTCTGGCCCTGGGAATTATTTTCTTCCTATTTAACTTGACTCTGCTGGCTTGGGTTTCCACTGTATTGATAAAAAACCTGAGGCACCTTATTCAAACCGAAGATGCCCAAAATCCAGCACAAGAAGAGAAGTTGAAAAATTATCAAGCTCTGTTTGACGACTTTAACCGTCAAAAACGACTCCAAGTACTCTTTATTCCAATATCATTGGTAAGGAGCCTCTTGGTTGTTGCGACCATTTCCTTGATGGCCTTTTCTCCGATTGCGCAAATAACTCTTGTTTGGTCAGCAAATACTGCGTTTATTCTATATATGATTCTTTATCGGCCTCTCAAAGTGAGGTGGATGAGAATAATTACGCTGATCATCGAGATATTAACCTACGGATGCATAACGCTCTCATTTATTCTCGGAATCGTTGATCAGTATGCTGAAATAGACGCTATAACTCGAGATGAAGTTGGATTTGTGTTTATAGCCCTGAGTATTAGCTCAACGTTCGCTGGAGGGCTACTCAGCGTGATTCAGATTCTGGTAGTTGCATGGTCAGTCTATCAATATCTGCAGAATCGGAGGAGGAAAAAGTCGCAGGTTCATCCAGTACCGCATACGGAACTTCAACTGCTCACTTCCACAGAGTTCCGCCAGGGAGTCACCGAGTCCATAACACCAGCTACACAGAAAAATATCGAAGAGAAAGATGTCGTACCGCTAACAGGAGGCCCCACAACATCAAATAACTTTGATAAGAGAGGCAATGTGAAAAAATCTTATCGAGGTGGTAACATGTTTGAGGAGCTCCGAAACCTCTCGCCAGAAAAATTCGAAAAGATTCCTCAAGGGAAGCAATTATTGGAAAGTCTTCAAAACTGGTGGGATTCTTACCAAGAGCAGATGGGGAGCGAAACGTCCATTTTTGATAGTGTTTCGCTTGAGAATCCAGAAGAAAAGAACCCACCTACCTTAGAGCAGCGTTTTCTTGCAAGAACTAATAAAAATGAGTAATTTAGTTGAGCGGGAACTTTTTTACTGTAGCGATTAATATTTGAATTTTTTATGAAAAGTAATTGTATAAGAAAATTCTTTGAAAGGTAAAATTTAAAAAAAAACAAAAAATGCACCGCAAAATCTTTCATGGAGGCCGTAGCATATTTGAGGGACTCCAGAAGCACGAAAGTACATTAAGCAGGATACGATCAGAAATCGTAGGAGTAGCGACACCATGAATCATGACTTGTGTTCCATATCCTGGCAATATGTGTAAGATATCGTCGGAAATTATCAAAAATATTAATTGGTTCAGTTTTAATGTTAACGACCATCCGCTTACCATCAAATCTGAAGCCACCTTTTTTTGGATAATGATATGAACCTGTTTTAATTTTCCCAATGTATTTCCCAATACGAAAGTAATGTAAAAAAGGGAGTGGTCCACACACATATTACCTCCTCATACCCTGGAATAAATCCACAATTTGTGGCACCATCTACACGTAATTCAAGCGAGAGAGTCCATCCATTAGCAGAAAGATCCCATTTAATAAATTTCTTCGTCCAGAGAAATTATTTGCTTTCCATCAGCACTCAACTCGCAGTTGATTACGCGAGTCTCATGTCTCCCTATAATTTTAATGCACTCACTAAGTTCAAGGTCCCAGAGGCGAACAGTCTTGTCTTTTCCTCCGGAAACCAAGTATTTTCCATCCATACTGAATGAGCAAGTATTGACGTCCTCGATGTGACCTTTTAATCTCTTTTCTTCTATAAATTTGTCTGCGCATTTTTTCAACACTATAATTTCACTATCAGTGCCGATAGCAATGTGGCTACTAGAATGAAAATTGAGTGTTAACAAGCATTTTTTGGCTAAATTGAAAGACCATGGTTATCTATGGAGAGCTGTGTTTTCATACTTCGAAAAAAAAACGTTTGATACTCATGCAATACAATTTATTGAGACAAGCGAATGGGGCTTGCTGTCGTTTTCAAATTGTCCCCATAATTATCGACAGCACGTAGATTATGGGAGGTAAATGAAGATTGTTTAATCCTATCGAAAAGAAGTTTGAGAGAAAGAGATAGATAGAATATTCTATGAGTTGAAGCTGACTTAAAGAAAATTTCAGTTACCTCATGAATTCAGCAAAACATTCTACAAAATAAAACCTTGATTTTAAAGGCTTCTCAAACCAAACGACAGACTTGCGAGCGAACATTTCTGAACTAGGTGAATTATTAATGCACCTTTTCTTTAAAACCCTACTAATTGCTCTCTACAGGCTCTCATTGATCTTGGAAATGTGTTTTGAGTAATTAAGCAATGTCAACAGAGTGTCAACAAAAAATTTCTCTCATTTCTGGGTCTAAATTTGTATGAATTTAGATTATGAGACACGATATCCATTATTGAAAGTCAAAACCACACCGTTCATGGTATTTTGTCAAGAATTCTCAAAGAAACTAATGAAAGCGAATTGATTCAGTCTAATAGATGTCTCAAACTGCTCGAACAAGAAGAACCCTCAGATATATTAGTATTCAACGTAATTCGCAATATACAGAGTTCGAAATAATTGTTGCTTGCTGTTATGAATAAACACACATCAGCAGACCATAAACTCTCAATTTGCTCGTTTATGGCCGTGATCAATGCAATTTGTTTCTAAATGGTGCCTCGTAAGGAAATCGAACAAAGATAAACCTTGGCTCGTTCCTTGAAATGGTACTTTTCCTATCAGTTCTCTTTGGGAATTAAATTTTAAAGAAGCAGAGCCCTGATTTACTTTTTTGATTTTTATTTTTTAAAAAAAAAATGAGGTGGTCTTGTTCTCAATAAGGAAGAGAGAACCTCATAGAGATGCAAAACAACCTCGAAATATGAGAAATGTTCAAAGGTTTGATCAACGTTGCTGTTATGAATTGATTATATTTTTCTTTCTGATAATAGAACAAAGTCTAACTATTGCCTCCTTTCAGTACTCCAGCTTATCACATGAGAATTTGTTGCAAATATTTTAAACAATTGTTGGCGAGAATATTTCTCATGAGATGGCAAACGTTCTGTCTTTGACAGAATTTCGCATTTCTTCTACTTCTTGGTCCTGTGTGCCGCCTATTTCGGATCAAAATTCAAATTGGCATTTATTAATTCAGATTTCGATTTCAAGTGTTCTTTTGGTTTTTGAATTAGCTTAATCAGCATTATAAACTTGAACTGGTTCAAAATTCTGCCTCAAGATCGAATTAAAAAGGGTAGCTGCGTCATGAAATTAATTTTCTGAGAAGCACTCGCATTTTGTGTCACAATAACCACCTTCAGCGAGTTTCTGAAGAACTAATGAGCCAAGATCTCTCCAAAGAAACCGTTATAGCTGCTCATAGTCTAAGATTTGTGCTATTTTAATCCGAATTTCAAAAAAATGTAAAGAAAAGTGTCTAGATGGTTTTCTTGTAAAAATTATTCCGTCTCTTAGAGGAATGAAATTTACTTTTGGAGTCTCTTTTAGTTATGAAGTTGAATACGTCATGAAAAAAATGATTTCTGTCGATTTAACTAACATTCATTTAAGAATTTCGAAAGAGTTCTGATTTTAAGTGCTTCTTAATGAATTATTCTAATTATAATCAGTTTAAGAAACATTTTTATTAACTAATTCCGACTTGATTTCCCGATGATAAGGATAAAATTCAAAGTTTTAACGTTTTCTTTTCTTGCGCTTATGTTAATCCAGACGCTTTTTTGGGGTACTAGTGGTAATTCTTGCAGCTCTCACCCATTCTGACCTTTTTAATATTTAATAGAAGCTGCGGCAGTTGAGATTATCAAGTTGCAAGAAGACTTAAAGGAATATACAACAACATACGATCAAATTTCGCTGTCCACCAAGACGAGTGGGTGGACTGTTTGCAAGGAGTATGCTGCCAGTATATGGATCAAAAAAATCAGCTGGTCCAGCGGTTATGATCTAATATTTCGACTTTCAAACAAAGCTTCGTAATTATTATTACCAAAGCAAGCTCACCGTTAATGCAGGGAAAACTTTTATAATGGGAGATTAGTGACCATATCAATGCTCTCATATAAAAATGTTCCTTTTCACATTGGAATGACTGGATCTTCTACAGGCCCGTGGTCTTCCTGGGAAACCGTAGGTAACCCAATTTGAGCTCATTCTAACCAATTTTCTCGTAGAGTTTGACGGGATCTACGATATTACCAGTCGATAAATGGGTATTTATAGCCTTGTCCACAAGCACAATATCACAAAAACAAACTGGATTCCGATACACTCTGCCTTCCACCTCGACTCGAACCACTTATTTAGCCTCCAGAAGCCCAAGCGGATCATTTTATGATTTGGAAATCGGTGCCACAGCTTTTATAGGCGATGATCCCTGGTATGGTCCAGCCAGGGCTTGGCTGCAATACGTCAGATTGTACCTTAATTATTATCCCAATTCCATGGATGAAATGCTCAATCTTGCTGTTATGGATACTGGTAGCATTCTTTATGCCTTAGATATTTATCTCTCACTTCTCTTATGCTTTACAGGCACACTGTACATCCCCCAGTTTAGTTCAACACCAGCTGAGAACAATAATCAAACAATTGTTGTTGATTATATTGAAGAAACAACACAAGGAAGCATGACTGCATACAAAGGTAAAAGAAATTCAAAATTATTTTCATCTAAATTCCCTTTATTATTTTAGGAATTTCTGACTCTGATACTGATTTTGATCCTATCCTCGAGGTCAATTATACCCTGAGTTGCCGACCAGATTCCATTCTAAGCTTCCATGTTGGAGGAGCTGCTCCGAATGGCGCAGTATTTTCTATGGACATTTATCCATATTCTGGAGGACCAGAAACTCAGACAATTTTATCTGTACGAGACAGCATAACGAATTTGATTTCTTTTGTGGCAGAATACTCTGATTCCACGGATCAAATCACTTTCAAAAGACTCGATTCTGGAGGCTCAATGGATGCAGTTGCAACGCCTAATCTTACCTTAACAAAAGGTATTTAATTTTGGATTTTTAAATCAACTTTATTAATCTCACTCTTGTTTTGAAAAATAGATGCCTGGAACCATTTGACAATTGAATATACACAAGCTCAGCCGCTCGATCTCGTTGGCGCACACTATTCTTTACGGATATTTATCGGAGCAAGCAATTCAACTCGAGTTTATTTTGCAGATTCAGCAGGAACAACACTGGCGCCAGTGACAGCGTTGTTCTTCGGAGTGGATGACATGATTCTCGATTTCTGCAGTCAACTGGTTGGTGGTACTACACCAACAGACTCCGGAAACTTCGACATTAAGAACTTTATGTGGTTTTCTGGACCTGCAATCGTTTACACAAAGACAGCTAGTAACTACATGACCTCATATTTTTGTTGTTCAATATTAACCTCTCCCAGCGAACCCAAATTGCCTCCAAACCGCTTTTCTTCACCCAGACCAGAATAGATGTCTTTTATGTGCATCCGAAGACCCGAATGATTGCCGTAAAATCATTAATATTGACTCCCTTTATCTTATTAATTTTTGATAGAGTCAGGATGCCCGAATGGGTACCACTATGTAAGAATCTCGTTGATCTTTAAATTCGTCTGACCTTGTTCTGACTAGGATATCGCAGGTGTTTGCATGGACTGCACTACACCTGGGTATTACCTTGCTGGTGGTGTCTGCATACAGTGTTACACGGGATGTGCCACTTGCACAGGAGCTGGCAGCGATCAGTGCGCAACTTGTCTTCAAGGATCTTACTATTTGCAACCACCACCGAATTCGACCATATGTAACACAAGCTGTCCATTTGGGTACGAGGCAGATAATGATTCAGCTACCTGCGTCCAATGCTCATCTACACAAGTTTGGTATAACCAAAAATGCTTAGAAAAATGCCCCGAAGGGTTTGTCAAAACAGGTGCAGGAGGTTGCGCGAAATGCAGCGATTCAAATCTTCTATATTACAATCATACTTGTGTAAATGGATGTCCTTTAAAAACTTTTCGTGGCTACAACACTTACATGAATCAAGATGAGTGCATCTCCTGCTATTTGGGATGCGATACATGTGAAAATGAAACAGCAACAGCATGTATAAGCTGTTCAAAAGGATTTTTCTATAACGATAATTTTTGTAACACTGGATGTCCTTCTGACAAGTACGCAAATCCTATCACGAGAGTTTGTGAGCAATGTCAGCCACCATGCGTAACCTGTAGCAAACCGAACGACCATAGTTGCACGAGTTGCCCTGAAGGGAACTTCCTGTTGAATGGGACTTGCTTGACTAACTGCCCTGCTGATTACTACCAAAGCTTTTTGGGGGACAGCGAAGTATTTCAAGTACCAACTTGCTTACCCAAATTGACCCTCAAGTTTGATCTCAGTCTCACAACTCAAGCTCGGGTTATCAACATAAATTTCAACTATGGTATTGTGAATATGATTCAGGCCATCGCCCAGAAAATTCACATTCAAATAGCGAATACCCAAATTGACGACGTTCTTTTTGTCCTCTCTCCACTCACAGAATCTAAAATACAGTTTGAATATATCGGAGGGCAATACTTTCCACCACTCTCTCTTCTAAGCGTTACAATCGACTTGGATATGACTGATTTTAATAATAATTTGTATCAGCAATTTCGGATTATCGAAAAAACAGCCACCATCCAACTCAAAGAAATCTATCCATTCTCAAATGAAGAAAAGCAATTTATCTCAAGCACATCATCAGCCACTGG
>ENA-UOUE01001424-UOUE01001424.1-compost-metagenome-genome-assembly--contig:-NODE-1424-length-15115-cov-12.866073_pt1 | contig 15115 bp, 8 predicted proteins | sample MGYA00238146_ERZ747223 | MGnify/ENA primary metagenome ERZ747223 (study PRJEB28781, sample SAMN06268865) | compost metagenome | isolation source: single cell | place: USA: California, Emeryville, Joint... | reverse complement strand
TCTATGACCCCATGTTGTTTCAATGGAAAGTTTATTAATTCTTTCAATTTGTTGCGTTATCACTTCTTTTCGTTTAGAAATACTTCATCAAATGCGACTACCTCTATTTTCACACCGGAATGACAAATTAAGTCCATCTAAAATTCATGGTTACAAATCAATCCGCTTAAAACCACAAACCCAATGAAGGAGTGAATATGGAGAATAATGATGACAAAACGGCGGTGTATGTGATTTTCGGAATGGTTAAATCAAAAGTTCTTTACTTCTGTGTTCCGAGTAAATTCAAATCAGAAAATATAGTTGCTCGCAAGAGAAAAGGCTAACGCAGTATATAGCATTCAACCTTTCCTTTCAGTGCGAGTTTTCATTCAAGAAATGTGCCAAGTATGCCATCATTACCTCCCAACTCTCTTTATGTCACTCTTAGCTACTATAGTCACCAAGAAATCAAAAGGAAAGGAACTCACGGCAAATATTTCATTGTTTCTTTAGTCATCTGGGGCTGTTGTCGCTGACGCTCTTCAAATTGAAAAAATTATCTGTTTCTTTCATTGTTTATCTCTTTTCCATTGCGAATTATCAGTACATATCACGCTGGCAATCAGAGAACAATGTTTCAAGTCTCTTTAGGTTCATGGAAGTTGACTGTCTGGCTCTAAACACTAAAAGGAGAGTTGCTATACATTTAATTCCTTTTTGAGGCTACTACTGATAGCTATCGGTAACTAAGTTACGCGCTATCCGTTTTGAAATCCGATTTCAAAATTGGATATTTGGGAAACTCAACTAATCAATATCCAAACTCTGATAACTCCGTTTTCAATGCAACTCGGTCAACTGTATCCAAAACGAATTCTTTCTGTTAGTTTTAAATGAATTCGAATGTACCTCTGCACAACGCAACTATACAAGTGAGTGTCCAGCACCTTCAGCATTCAAAGCAGCTGCTAGATTTTGCTTATACGAGTTAACCTTCTTTTCGGCTTCAAGCAGAGACTAAATTGTAGCTTCACACTATTTTTTGCGCAACTGATCTTTTTCGACAAGAAAGTCGCAACATGTCAACTACCTCACGCTATCCCATCTTTCGACTTTCAAAGTTCATTCGGTTGACCCAAATTTCATTTTTTGTGCACAAAAGAGACAACCAACATTCATGGTTTTTTTTTTTTAATTGATTTGTTCAGAGTAGTAGGATATCTTACAAGCAACATAATTGGTAGTGGATTTGACATTGTAGTCAGCTGAAATCAGCTCTAAATCTAAGAAATATTGTCCGTAAATGTTAATTTTGGAAATAACCACATTGAATCTTTGCCATTTTCAATACAATAGCAGTAAGATAAGAAATAAATGTAGCCGTGGTCACATCCACTCTAAAACACATTTTTCTCCATTGAATTCTCGCAATAATAGCAAATAACCATATTTTCATCGACTTTTGAGTCTGAAATTCCCAAAACCTTGCCCTTGCATTTGAAGTAGCATTTGGGAATGCCAATGGAAACCTTCTCGTAGCAGATCGAACTGAAATGTAAATACATCCAGTGCAATATTTGAGTTATTAACAGTTGAAATCCAACTTTCTTAGAAACTCCCTCCATAAAAAAAAAATATCGCTGCAGGGTGCCTAACCCAAGAAACACAAGGTTTGTTAAGAGTTTGAAGGATTTTCCATTTAACAAAATATAGACAAGAGACTTACTCAAAAACACCTTTGGACGTTTTTCATTTCCGTTATCGAACCACAGTTCGAATTAGATTTTTCAATCTATTTATCAAAGTCGGTTATAAAAGCTGTTTCCGGAAAAAACTATCTGATTTAAATTGCTTACGAACTCGGGTTTATAATTGATATATTAACAGAAGAAAGAAACCCTTGTAAAACAATGAGAACAATCACTTTCGCATTGACTTTGAGCGCTATGCTCCTCGCAGCCAACGCTGCTTACTCTTATGAGGCCGCTTCTTTCCTTGAAGGCCCAACCCAAGTTCTCACCGCTGCAAATGACACCAACTTCAAATATCCTTTCGTCAGCAGATGGATCGACTCCACCTATTTTGCTCTTTGGGGATTCTATGGCGATTCCGACACCGCTCCAATCACCTGGAACGCTGTTAGAAGACTTGTCAACACTACTGACATGACCTATGGAAACGACACCGCTCTTCCACTTAACCTCACCTTGATCTCCACTCCAGTCTTCGCCTCCTCCACCCACGGATACGTTGCCGTTGCTGGTGTTGCTGAAACTACCACCTCAACCAACACAACCGACAATGCCACCAATGCAACCGTCACCACTAACACTACTACCACAAGCATCAAGGTTTATATTTTCTCAAGCGATTTCGAAAACGACAATGAAGTTCACGCCGTCACTATTGGAGGAACAACTAACACTACCCTCGGATACAAGATCTACAAGGTCTGGTTCCAAGACAACGACTTCTTTGTCCTCTACACCGTCACTGTCTCCAACACCGATAACACCCTCTTCATCGCTGGATTCGACAAGAATGCTAAGCTCGAATTCACCACCCCACTCGCCCTCAACACCGTTACTTTAACTGGTAATGCCAACGTTGTTGCTGGAGGTTACGACGAAGATATCGTTGTTGCCTGGAGACAAGACACTCAAGGCCAAGTTGTTTACGTTACTCTTGACGCCGATCACGGCAAAGTCAGTGCTGAAACCGTCGTTGCCACTGACTCTGGTACCACCAAATTCACCCCTGCTGCAGTCGCCTACTCTGAGGAGGGCTACTTCACCATTCTCCTCAACCAAGAAGTCGATGGTTCCAACACCGGTCTCACCTTGAGTGTTTCTGGAAGCAACACCACTACCGCTCTCTCTTTCGCCCTCACCACCGATGCCACCACCTTCTCTGTCGTTGATGCCCGTGGATTCTATGATGGCTGGTTCTTCATTTCCCACGAACTCGCTGAAACCACCGGAACTGTCAGTGGAAGCAGCGATAACCTCTACATTTACAACTACACCGAAACCACCACCACCAATGTTACCAACAGCACAACCAACGAAACCACCACTACCAGCACCACCCAAAAAACCAACACCAACTTCCTTCTCACCACTGATGGTACTGTTCTCCAAGGCTTCACCCTTCCAAACCAATCCTACTATGTCCTCATCGTTGACTCCACCACTGGCACTGACGGTGCTTGGACCAAGGGTTACATCGCTCAAGTCTTCAGTCAGATTTCTGATGAACAATTCGGCGCCGTTTTGAAGATGGCCTTCTCCGCAGTCTTCGCCGTTGTTGCTATGTTGTTCGTCTTCTAGATAATCCATTTGTGATGCAAAGTATGAATAATGTGTTGTTTCATGTTAGGCTAAAGAAAAATCTGAATTATCTATATAGAACTTTACATGCCTAACTTTCTATAAAATTTACACACGATGGATTCATCACAGAGCATAAAAAACAAATTAGGAGCTTACCATGAGCATGATTAGCAAATTGTTAATATTTGACCGCAAAGAGCTATTAAATTCAAAATCTTAACAGATTAAACTAAGTTAATTGAATTAAAAGTATCGAAATTTGTTGAAAGTGAAAAAAAGATTTTTAAATCATTGAATAGCATTCCTTTAAAGAGTCAACTATGATTTGCCATTGAGGAAGAGCTTTGTTTTAAGCTAGCAAAGCAAGATGCTTGCTCATTGGAAATGAGCCATTCCTTCGGAGTTAAATTCGGACTGATTCTCAAATTGCAAAATACTCCAAATATGCTTTTTAACAAAACTAAGCTCAAAAAGCACAAATTTCAAATGAGCTTGCGATTCTCTTGGCAATCTATCAATGGGAAAAGAAAAATCTATACAAAACATAAGATTTTTAGACGTGACTCATCATTCTGAGAATAGAATTTAGAAGTCTTGATATAGACTACTTATGCGTCAATGACGCACTGATACAAATAAAACACATCTACAGAGAAAACGTGGAGGTTTACCCTCAAACAAAAGAAAAACGGTTCAGGTGTACGTCCTCCAGCCTTCCTGTCCTTCACTTTGCTGCTTTAAGAAGAAACTCCAGCTTTTGTTAAAAAATTATAATCTTAGCATGATATTCCAAAACTGAACCTTGTTTCTGAAGCTAATTTCCAGAGATTCCAGGATTCATTTGAATTAAGATTAAACGGCTAAGGTCTAGCCCCTTTGGAAAATACCAGAAATTTTGGAAATAGTAAATGAGTCTTATTAATGGCTCCAAGTTTGGGTTTACGAATTAAATAGGATATTCTGACGATAATAATCTAAAAACAAAGAATAAAAATCGATTTCCAGAGAACCAATGTCCAAGGACCGAAAAATTACCTACAAGGAGCTCTCCGAGCACCACTCTCGTGGCGACGCCTGGGTTGCCATCGATGGGAAAGTCTATGACGTGACTACTTATTTAGTAGAGCACCCTGGTGGTGAAGATATCCTCATGGAGAACGCTGGCCGTGATGGATCGAAAAACTTCCACGCGAAACAAGGTTTTGGTCACACAGACTACGCCAAGTCGCTCCTGATCCCACGCCAAGTCGGTATATTAGACACAGAATCCGAGGTTGTTCTTCCTCCAGAAGAAAAAGCTAAAGAATCCAAAGTCTATACATGGGCTGAAGTGGCTCCTCACCATAAGGAGGAGGATTGCTGGGTCGTCATCGAGGACAAAGTATACAACGTCACGCCATTCCTCGACGAGCACCCTGGAGGTGGAAAAATCATCGTTAACCATTCCGGTACCGATGCGACCAAAAAATTTGCAGAGTTCAAGCACTCTACCAAGGCAAGAAAGTGGATGAACGACTTTCTCATCGGTACCATTGACAAAAACAGCCCAAAGGTGAGTGTTGGTAGAGGTGAAGGTTCGATCACTCTGGTTCAATTGATCATCATGGTTGGCGCGCTCGTCGCTGTTTTCTTTATGTACCGATATCTCAACGCAACACCTGTCGATATTAAGACAGAGTTGTAAGGGATATTTCATAAAGCCAAATTAGTTTATTTTGCTAAGCAAGGGTTTATGTGGGTTAGGTGTAACTTAAACAGAGTTTAATCGTACATTTTCACAAGGAAAACTGTTGTTGCGTAAAAGGAGAGATCTAGATCTTTAGAGAGTAGAAACCCTACATTGATATCAATAATCTAATCTGCAATACAAAATGATTTGAGAGAAAATCGAAGAGAGTAGAGTCAAAGATGATGAAAAAAGAAAAATTCCCAGAATGAAGGGTAGTAGTGAAAAAAACTTAAAGCTTTACAGGTAGCTTTTTGAAAGAAAAGCTTGATTTCCAGAAGATTCTAAAGGAAATTTACTTGCCTTGTAAAGAGTGATTCATAAATTAATCACCTTTCAAGGCAAAACAGAACACTGATACTATTTGAAAAGGAATTTGATATCCTGAAATACGATTTGAGATCCTTATCAATTGTCTTCAAAAAAGGACTTCATTATGCCAGCAGGTACTTTGTTGCATATAGATAACATATTTTTTCTGTTAAAGATGATTAGAAATGATTAGAAACGGAAACATAGAGGTCAAAATCAAATGAACTGCTGATAAAATAATGTATCAACAGCTTCATCATTGTATCTAATTGCCAATTGGAAAGATATTAAATACTTTTGTGTTTTGATCTGCTAAAGTAGATTTACATGAGTTGTGATTTAAGGTATAATTACAAGAGGCTTCAAAATTAAGCCTAAAACATCTTTGAAATTTACCCTATGCTGGATTTCTTGTTTACATGATTAATGCGCTTGATTATAAAGGAGTTGTCCATTTAGTTCGTTTCACAAGCAAATTTTATCAATCGAAATGGTGTAGATTAGAAGTGAAAGTAATAGAAAGTTTTCGGAAAGTAGTTAGAATCACACTCAATGTGGTTGAAGAAGGAGTATTTATTCGCACTCGACTAAATTAATATGCGTTCTTAATTATTGCCGTTCGTTTCAGAAGATATTTGTGTTGGAGTGTCTAATTCTTAGAGGAATTTAGCAATCGCAGAGGAAAATCATTAAACCATGTATTTTGAAAGCAAGCATATGCGGAGATTGTAGTCCTTCCCAGCTAAATTGAACGGTTCTGAAAAGAACACAATAAATATTCTCCGAGTTCTTCCATTAATTTGGTAATAAGAACCTAAATGCTGCTCAAGAAAATAGGTCCATGAGTACTCTATGGGTTGGCTTTGGTTAGGAAAAAGTGAAAATGGGGCGAGCAGATCAAAAGCGACTTTTCATTTTTGCAAGGCTAGACCTGAGAGATTGTTACCCCAAGTGGACATTCCAATTTATTTCATGAATCTTACCATATATTACTTTCTGTGGCAAGACTTTCAACTCCAAGAGGATTGTTCCACTCCCAATTGATGATCCAAATTTATCGTGAAATTAAAAATGAGAACGTAATTTAAAACTGATTCAAGATTAATAGGATTTTTTGTAATCTCTTAATCAACAAACTCGACTGTTTTAACAAATACCACTAGCGATGACTTTCCAAGACCGATTTCGTGAACGCACTTCCTTTATTGGAAGAGAGGGAATCCTTTCGCTCATCGCCAGCAGCAGTACCCCAATCGATAAAACTCCAAGTGTTTCAGCCAACACCAGTTTCGTGAATTCTTTCACATCACAAATCCATTCAACTCAAGGTAATTTTTTCCTCCCTAATCCCTCCTCTCATATGACTATAGATCCCACGCTTCATCCCATATCCACCATCGAGTCTCCTTTAAGACCAAAAAGGTCATTTGATGCTGGAAAAATCAAAATCCATCCAAAAAAGCTTGTATTGCCAGAGAACAGTCTGCAAACTCCGACTCCACAGGCTAAAACTCGGGTGACAAGTTCTGTTGAACCTCATTCAGCTACCATTAACACTCGAACTGTTAAACCTTCGCTGCTTCTCTCGAACAAGAGATATTACCTAAATAATGACAATAAGTCATATAAATTGAAGCCAAGAGCGAACGAAGAAGCTCTTTCCTTTGACGAAAAGAAGCGGCGAGCTCTTTCTAAGAGCCTCGATCTCAGTACAAGTTTCAGCGACGGATCTAAGACCCCAATTCATTTGAACATGCCGACAAGACTTCCGCTTATACAGAAAGCAGCCACTCCGACAGCATTCCCTGAGACACAAGCCCTCAATACTAGTCACCTCGAGCAATATGCTCGATTGAAATACTTGAGACCGATCATAAACTTTCGAAATCCGAAGCAGGAACCGACGCCAGTCTCCACGGCAACCTCTTTAAACCGACCGATCCTCAATGTAACAGCAATTTTCATTAGAACCTTTTAATAACCTTTCTTGTAGAACAGAAGAGAAGAATCGCCACATAATTCGTTGGTAATGGAAAGGCCTGATCGATATCCAGAGACGATTACCCAAAGGCAAATTGGCTTCAGTCAGCAAAATGCAAGACAGCAAAATCCATTTTCTCAAATGGAAGGGAGATCTCATACAGGAATGCTTTTTGAAAAGATCAAGAGGAGGAATAATTCAGCTGTTGTGGGAGCTGGAATAGAGCTTCCTGCAAACTCTTTTCGAAATAATGTGGGTCTTTTGCCTGGAACTCATGACGGAAAATTGGTAGAGTTTGCTTTGGTCGAGGAAATGAGAGCAAATCAAAAGGTTCTTAATTATGGCGAGGGGAGAGAACATCCGCTGACATCGTTCTTTACGAAGCAAAATACCAAGAAGTTTACGGTGTTATAAAATAAAATAAGTTATTTGGTCCAAATAATGTGGATAACTCTGAATTAGGTTGAATTGGGTATGTTACTTTTTTAATTTTTCGTAATTTGTATAAAAATCCATGGTCTGATCTCAAGTTTTGAAGTTCGAGCTTTAATTTTGTTAAATACAGCCTTATTATGATTGTATCAGTATATTCTCTGTGATTATTCAAAATAACACTGATTTTCTGAGTTCATTAACGATGGATTATGTAAACCATGTTAGCAAATTTAACAGATCAATTAGTAATAAGGATATTATGAACTATTTAATACTAAACAAACGAAAAACCTAGCAATTATATCTAAAGATAGGAAATTTGTCAGCCAACAAGATCTGATTGCAACGAGATCGTATTCTTCTATGTTCTTATCCCAAATTCGTAAGACAACAATATGTATTTCATTTATGTTGCAACTTGTGGAAATAGTTTCCAAAGGCACTCAGTGTTCAAAGGGAAAGAGTAAGTAAGAGAAGTTTCTTACTGATATCAACAATTCATGGCGTTCCAAACACTTAGAATCGGAAAATTGAAATAAATATTGATAATCCATTCAATCATTCCGTCAAAGTAGTGACCAATATAAAACCATCAAACTTGCCTTTTTATTCTATGGTCTCAAAGAAGAAGAAGCATCTAGATATGATCCAGTTCAAACATTTTAATGACAACTTCATGCTCATTTCTCCTTGATCCTCATAAATTATTTTTGCTAAGATAAATTTTTTAACTCCAAAATTTTAAATCTAATCAATATACTTAAGCAGATTATTTTTATTGCTTTTGCTGTTTCGATTCGATGAAAGCTGCATAATATAAAAAAGACAAGAAGACGAGAAGAGGCCCAATAGTTGCTATTAATCTGACATTGATACTCAACTCAATCTGTGTGATTATTTTACCACTTACTCAGGGTATTCTCTCATTTCAAAAATCCTAATCCTTATCTTACACCCAGAGAGTACTGCTTCACGTTCAACGATGAGTAAGACCTAATTAGTGCTGATCTCAACTCGTTTGCTCTTGAAGTAAGGACGTTCATATTTTGATTATTTATTTTGATAAATTAATTAAACGCATTGACTCTGATGAATATAAAAGTCTTATCAATCTAACTCCTTGAATGAATAAACCTTGTTCTATACTAAGCTGTTTAAGTCAGCAGCTTCTTAAGAAGGAATCTCCCTTGGAGCTGATTTTAGGGCCAACGGATTAGTATCGATTCGTGATGCGAACAAAATTGAATTTCTTGGTTCCTAACCTTCCGTATTCTCCTGATTCTTTAATAGTTGGATCCATTATGAGTGAGCACCAAATCTGCTGTCGGTTGCTCTGCTTTAATATACTTTAATAGTGTTGAATGACTTTAACTCATTTATTTATCTTAACAAATAAATACGAGTAAATACTTAGATTCGGCTTCCTATGAAGAAAAACGTTGTCCTCAAAGCATTTTGTAATGAAAGAGCGACGTAAACATCTTAGATCATAAAAGACTTGAAAGTCGTAAAAACTCTTAAAATACTGTTAATTAATCACGATCGAAATTCTTAAATCGGCAATTCATGAAATTAGATTCATTAGTTCAATGGCCAGTGTGTCGTATCCTGAATTTTAATTTCCGATACTTTGAGCCAAGAACTTTTTAAACAAACTTTTTTGCAGCGTGATCTATCCTTTTAAAACGCAACGGTTGATTCTGTATAGTTTCAGGCCAAGAGCTAATTTTGGCAATATTTTGCTTGAAAGTTTAGTTCTTCACAAATCACATGCTGTCGAGTTTTGGAGTCCATCTCTACCGAACTGAGGAATTTCTTGATGACTCTTTCCTCTTTGATGCTGCTTATCTTGATGATATTACAGAGAAGAGGGCAAGGATTTCATGTTTTTCTTAGGGATTACTCACCAATCGGATAACGTTAGATCCTATCTCCTTGCTAGATCGTTTTTCAATCAATTATTCGGAGCTTTGGCTTCCCCGAAAATCATGTACGTAGTCATATATAGCTTGCTATTTTATTTAAAACTTATAGATAGCGTGGTACTTTGATAAATTAAAATTTGAGGCACTGGTGATTAATTGAACCATAGAGAATTGATTTTTCGAAAAAACGACTCGGGAAAGTAAGCACAATCCTGAAAAATCATCCAACACCTGCATAGAATCGATCCTTTCCATGCTTTGGTGGGCTGTTTTTGGTGTTTTTATGGAGATGCCTTATTATTTAGAAGACATTATGTACGTGGCTCTATTAATTTAAAGCGAGGTATTTGGAAGAATATAATCAATAAAAATAATTTGAAGAAGAGTTACCTAAGAGTTGCTTTATAATGAACGACCTAAGCGAATTCACAGAGTTCATTTCATACCAAACCATTGAAGTCGACAACATGGCCCACACTCAATCACGCTACGGATTAGATGACCTCACTAACAATGAAAATTTCGGTAAGATTGCTTACATGCCTAACTTAACCTTTCTAATAGATGGAAAAAAGCAATTCAACATCGATCAAGACAAAAGAGCAATGCAACTTGAAGGCGAATCCTCTACTGGAATGTCACGTCTTGGTTTAAAGATGGAATGTAGTAGAGAGAAGCTCGATTTCGCCTCAAGCGAAGAATTTGACAGGAAATCACAGTTAGATTACCCAGAACCTTATTCTCCAGAATCAAGTGGCCCTCTTAAGATTCCTGAGAGTCAGGTGCTCCAACCAAACGAGCCTCTCGTTCAAGAAAGCACTTCTTGGTCCGATGATCAATCGAATGAGATGATAATCGAGACGCTAAAGTCGACTCAGCATCAACTGGATTTGATTCTGGAAGAAATAGAGAAAATTGCACCAACCGTCGCGGATGTGAAGGTCGAAGTTTCATTAGATAAAAAAAATAACATAAAGACTGCCAAAGCCAAGCTTCCTCAAGAAATTCAAGATCTTATCTCGAGTTACTTGAAGCTTCAGGAGGAGTCTTTCCAGCAAGAAGCTATACTTGCTTCTTTAAACCAAGAAGAAAGTAAGAAAACAAAGAAGAAACAGAAACCGAAAGGTTACAATCAAAAAAATTTTTCAAAGAAGATCGGTGATCAGTTTTGTGATCATCTAAACAACGAATACAAAATGAAGTCGAACAAAGTTTTGAAAGACAAGACCAGTTGGAATCTTTTAAATAATTTGTTCGAGGACAATTTGAAAATCGATAAAAAAGTACCTGGCAAGGCAATTATGCTTTGCTTTGTAAATTTCATGGCCAACTATGACCCTGAAACGATACAAAGATCTAAGGTCTTTGAAAGGCTCTCCAAAGTGTGTTACACAATGAATGCAGTGTTGCTGAAGCGATGCTGCAGTGAAGTCAAACAACTGACTTCGAATGAAGAGACCTTAGAAAGTTTCAGGATTCGAAGATCCTGGCCAAAAACCGTTCTTGAATTTCAATCAAATTGAAATTCGCAACAAAGATAAATCACTTTTATTTCGGCAAAGCCACAAAACATTGAGTTTTGTTCGACAAAGTCAAAAAACTAGTGAGAAAAACATTTCTTTGATTGATCTTTCAGTTCTTTCACGAGATTTATTTTGAAATTTCTTGCTTATTTGCTTTTTCTTGCTCATTTGCTTGTTTGTTTAATACATAACAGAAATTATATATACCATATCATTCAAATTCCCCTATACTTGTCTCTTCTTATTTCTCTCGAATCAAAGTAGATTAAATCTCGTATAAAATGTTTAAGCAGATAGCACAGTACTAGGACTTAGATTAGCTGTAGTTGCTGCTGATTGACTAATCGGACTCTCTTGCTTGGATTTTCCAGCTCGTTTAATAAAAACATATTAGAACCTTCCGATTTGTGTATATGTATCTACACGATACATCATTATTACAGATAGGATAATCAGGTCTTGTTACCTCTGTCTGTTATCATGTAACGCCATTGATTTAAACGGAAAATCCTAATTGTGTTATACAGTGTGATAAACAGTTAATAAAAAAAAATTAGTCATTTTCAATATCTTTTATATTTCATTTAATTGCTAATAAAGAAAAAAGCGCCGCCCAAGGTTTAAGGATGACATTTCAGTGGAAGTAGTTGTAATTGAATTGGTAAGTTGTATATATATATGAATATTTACACGATTTCGATTGAATATAAAGCACTTAATAACAACATTTGCCTAAAAAAATGGCCAAACTGATAACAATTATTATTACAGATAAGTAATAATTGTCAATGAAAAAAAGAAGCGTTCAATATATGATAATATGCCTTGATTATTAGTAATATACTAACAAGATTGCATTTTTTGATCCAAAAAAAAAGGTCGATTAGAATAATCTCATTTTCTTTGCGACTTGAGAAACAAAGTCTCCCAATTTTTCATCGGATAGAGCAGGTTGATTGTACCAAGCGCTTTCTCTGATTTCTTTCAAAGTCGGTCTTTCATTTTGGTTCACAAATAGCATGCGGTTCATCAAAAACTTAAAGTCTTCGTCAAAGAAAGCCTTGGGATTAGGCTGCTCAGTTCGCATCATTTCCTCATGACACGCCCAGAATTCTTCATAATTCTCATTAGCAATTAGTTGATATAGCTCATCGTCTTTCGTCGCACAAGCGAATGGCAAATGTCCACTTATCATAACAAACAAGACCACTCCAAGTGAGAATACATCAGAACGATATCCATCGAAAATCGTATTCTCGTGCATTTCTGGAGCATAGAACGATGGATCGCCCATTTCTTGCAGCTTTGAGAGATCAGCGTTGCTTGAGTTGACAAGCAAGGTTGCTCTATCGAATCCAGCGAGCTTGATGCAGTAATGCTCATCGAGAAAGACAGATTCAGGGTTTAAGTTAAGATGGCAGATATTGGCACTGTGGAGATATTCCAGAGCTTCAATGAGCTGGTGAAAGTAGGAACGAGCAATGAATGTTGGGAATCGACTGAAAACTTCGATGAGATCTAACAAATTGCCTCTCGGAGCGTCTTCAAATACAATTGCAGTGGGAGAATTGACGTCTACTCTAGTGAATGTTTGATCCATTGCAAGAAGTCTTGGATGAGCAATCGTTGCAAGCAGTGTTGCTTCAGAGACTTTGTTAAAGTCTCTGTAAATTTTAAGAAGAGTTTTTTGCTGGTTGTTAATGTTTCTGGCTGAATATAGCTTATATTGCTTTTCATCCTCGATCAAAGAGATGAGATCCCACTCGCCGAACTTTCCAATGGTTGTTTCTAAGGAAGAAGAAGAGGTAGAATTGTTCATAGCAAAAGTTTCAAAATTGGATTGAAAGAGTGTTTATTTAATTTTGAACTGGAAATCACGCTTTAATAATTCAGTAGGTTGCTGAAAAACTGATGGTGTCAGAAATTTAATTTACTGAGAATTTCAAAGATGGTCTTAATTGCACATTATTTCTTCAATTTCCTGCTTTACAATTTTACTGCAAAAAAGCAGGAGACAGTAAAGAGTTGAAAAATCAGTATTCACGCCCTAATGATACACAAAGACATTACAGCTACTAAGTTGGAAAGCATGCAAGAAGCTCGAACAAGGCGAGGTTAATACCTTACTCTTTATAGTCAATTTTGCCTGGATCTCCTTTCCGATCTTTTAGTCTTCACCCAAAGTTAGTACAGAATGATTGTTCTTAGTAAGACTTGAAAATTCGGAATCATTAAGAGTCACGAGGAAGAAAGGAGATGTGTCAATGTTGATTGCTGGATAGCTTGCAAGAGGAGTTGGGTAGGAATTGAAGAGTCGAAGTAAGCAAGAATCACACAATAAATACTGGCTTGCGATTGCACGGGTCAAAAAGTTAAGCAAGATCGGGAACAGTTTGTACTGATAATTTCAATGAATCAAACCAATTGAAAGAAAACGTTGCAGTGGAACTCACATCAGTTTTCTTAAATATAGAGCGATTTAGCTCTTGAATAGGGCGAATATAATAGGAAGTCGACAGTAAGCAAAAACAGTGAAAAAAGGAGAATAAGGATGTTAAAATATGATCGCTGGCGATGTTTTAACGCGTAGGTGCTATCTGAGGTGACCATCGCAAGGAGCGATTGATCAATTTCGAGAATTGGATTTGAAAAAGGGTTTACAAATTTATGAACCTCCGAAAAATACACCTGGCTTCGCTCTTAATGGACAACCTTGGAGAAAAAAGCTATGATCTTCGTGTTGATGAGTTTAATGGAACTTTTTTTTGCTTGTTTCTGGTCTTCAGCAGTTACAAACCCCCTAATAAATAATTTCTGATCAGCTCTGTCTCTGGTTCTATTAAAAGTAGAAATGCTGTTTTAGAACTCTCATTGTGATTTAAGAGCGGTAAATAACTTGGCTTAAGAGCGGTAAACAACTTGACTTACGAGAAAGGGAGATTTCTGGCAACTAATGTTCCCATCTACAGCATTTTTTGCTTACTTTTGCCGCTTACTGTTTCTTTCGGTTTATTTCTGATTCTGGCTGTATCCCAAAACCAAAAAATAGATAAAATTAGACAAGAATAGTTTGTTTTCTGATTGAGACTAGATTAATGAAGTAAGAATTGGATAGGATGGTATATAATCCAAAATAATCAGAATTTTTGTCATAATTATTCTTTAACTTTTCCGCTATGAGTGCTCATCTCCACAGAAAGACAAGATCCATTGTCCAAACTCCACGCTCATTAAATCAGTTGACCTTTACAGACTCTCAAAACGATTCTACTCATCAAATTTCTTCGTTTACTCAACTTCCGCGGCTTAACACTCCTCAAACATGCGACCAGAAAACAATCCCTGGACTGAGGAAAAGTCTACCTCATTTACCAACGCGAACGGACAAGGATGGCTGGAATCTCAAGCATGAAGAACTTACCCAAGCCTATCAGAGAGAGCAAATAGTTTCTAAGCCGAAAAATTACTCTATTTACGAGGAAATTACCGAGAAATTAAAACAAGCCTCACAGTTTCATAAGCGAAAATTCAATCTTGCGACAGATCATACGACTGCTGAGAACTTTGTAAAAGTACGAAAAGTATCAAGGCTTAGAGAAAGCCTTTGGAAATCCGGCTCTTCAAAAGCAATGGAGCCTCCTCAATCTATCAAACAAAAGAATCAAGAGGCTCTTGAGGAAATTTCAGCGAAGGCGTCTAGTATTGGACTGCCAAGAAATTTCATTTTTAAAGAGAGAAACCCAAATGCCAAGGTGTATTTGATATCTAAAAACGTTAGATTTAGTGAATGAAAAATGTTGCATATTCCTTAAGCCGCATGAATTTATATATATTAAATTAGTGTGAAGTGTGAAATAGGTGCATATTCTTTAAGCATCCCGCAGAGTTCCTTATAAATT
>ENA-UOUE01001419-UOUE01001419.1-compost-metagenome-genome-assembly--contig:-NODE-1419-length-15187-cov-17.514163_pt1 | contig 15187 bp, 19 predicted proteins | sample MGYA00238146_ERZ747223 | MGnify/ENA primary metagenome ERZ747223 (study PRJEB28781, sample SAMN06268865) | compost metagenome | isolation source: single cell | place: USA: California, Emeryville, Joint... | reverse complement strand
AGTATATCAGATGGACATGAGAGTCTTCGTAGCTGTCGTGTCCTTCTATCTCTTTTCTCTCGCTAAGGAATTAGTTTTTATTATTACTACAAATTAGGGAAACTTACAAGAAGCCGACCACTTTTGTTCCGTCAGGAAGGTAGGTTTCAGTAACTCTACCATCGAAACTTCTTTCCATAATATTATCGAATCCATAGGAATAATATGAACCTTTTGAGGAGTAGGTTTACTAATGTAATAATGATAATAGATTTAGTTACTTTCAGTTCCGATGATTGTGCCGGCTCTTTCCTTAGATTTATCATAGATGACTTTCACAGACGCGAATTCTAGAAGAGTCGAGTTCATTTAGAATTGAGGAGAAGAGAAAAATAAATTACCGTCATGTTCCACGATGATCGTGTCCTTTTTAGGATAAATCAGGAAACGCGTGCCATCCTTATGCACGGTGTATTGGAAACCGTTTGGATACTTGATAACCATAACCTGATCTTCTCTTATCCAGACTTTGCCTAATCCGATGAAAAATCACGCTATTAAACACATATCTTTCTGCCAATAATAATTACATCCAGTCTGTGGGTCGGTTTTGCTGGCGCAAGGGATCGGATCGTACTCAATCTCTCTGTTATCCTTGATTTTTCTTCCCTTTCTCATTCCCTTGTTGTTTATCGTGACCCAAATTCCATTGCTCTGAAGTTCAGCAGTATTGCCATTAGCATACAAAATACGAGTCGTGCCGTCCTTCAAATACTTAATCACAGAACCTACAAAATTGCTTAGATTCTTCCTTCAAATTTCAAAAATTTACCTTTGCCTGTAATAACTCTATTTATTTCCTCCTCTGAAGTCAAAGGAACAGGGTTTTTCTGTCGCTGTTGGTAGGTACTCGTTGGGATGCTCTTGACGATCGTTTGAACGATATCTCCGTTCGCCAAATACTTAACAATCAAGCCATTTTGCAACGTAAGAGTCAGCGTTGCAGAGTATGTCTCAGGAATCTCAGGCTCAGTTTCAAGAGGCATATCAACAAGAGTTTCTGGGGATTTCTCTTCTTCTTTACCGCCTTTCTTCGTTTCTTTTCCTTTCTTGATGTCCTTGCCGCCCTTCTTGTTCTTCTCTTCAGCTTCCTTTCTCGCAATTTCCTCCAGCCTAGCTCGCTCAATCGCAGCTTCTTCGGCCATGCGTCTCCTTTCTTCCGCCTCTCGTCGCTCTTCTTCAGTAACCATGGGGATATTCTTCTCCATTTCTACCAAAATACGGGTTTTATTCTCCAACTTAACCCAGAGCTCCGCCATTTTATCCCCATAATTCGCTGAATTTCTCAATCCAAAAGTAATATTCTCCTTTACGACTCTGTAATGGTAGGAAGATTCAGATCCAACGTTAAATTTTCCACAGATAATGACACTATCATCATCAGGGTACATTTGCTTGACTCTCTCATGGAGGTTTTCGACGATCCTATAGTCAAGGTCGTAGAACAAGTTGGTGTTCAAATTTTCACTTCCTTTGAAGAATCTAATCCAGTTTTCTAAGTTCGGCAAGGTTCTCCAGTCGCAGCTCCATTTCTTTCGCAGGACTCTCGATGGAGGTTTATTATAATAAGTCGACACGAGCAACGAATCGTCTTTATCGTAGTACTGGCAAAGGACATCTGGCTCGTAAAGGAGGGTTTTGTAAAGCTTCATCCTCAAGCCTGATTTGTTATATCTTTCTTCGTAGACTCTGTCGCCAAAGTTCCATTCTTTCCTAGGGTCTTTGGTCTTCATGAGCTTCTCGAACTCCTCTAACACCAAAAACCTCTCAAAATCGTTCACGTCATTAGAAACGAAAGGATGCATTTGAGATTTCTCCAATTTACGGAGTTTTTCGGATTTCAATGGTCTTTCCGGCATATTGTTTCTATCGATACCTGGGACGTTGATCTCATCGAAGGTACGACGCTCTCGTTCTTCAGCCGAATCTTCATTGGCAAGGCGATTATTGTAAGTTCTGAGTTGAATCTCATCGATCTCATCGATAAGGAGTTTATGCGGCTCTTTCTTCTCGAGGTTGCGAGCCGATTTCTGATTCTCCGCCTCTTTCAGCGTGGAGGTAAAATCATAGAGATCCTGTGACATACTTGAAAAAATCTGCTGGAGCTCCTGCACTGTCGTATTAGCCGCTTCAGAGTATCCGAGCTTCGTATAATTGATTTGATCCAGTAATGCCTCCAAACAGAGTCCTGGAGTAATACTATTCTCATCAAGCGCGCCGAGTTGCTTGTTATAGTAAGACAGATCAACAGGCTTCTCCTCCTTGACTGGCTCTTCTGTTACAAGGATTTCCTCTTTTTTTTCTTCTTCCTCTTTCTTTTTCGCATCCTTTGTTTCCTTCTTCGAGTCCTTTCCGCCTTTCTTCTTGCTCTTGGCTTCTTCCTCCTGTCTTTTCTTCTCCTCAAGCTCAAGTAGCCTCTGCGCTTCCATTGCAGCTAATTCCTCAGCGGTGGGCGGATCTTTCGGAATCAGTGGTTCGACTTTCCTGGTTTTAATCCAGTCGCGATATGCCTGAACATCGTAGCTGAAAAGCGCGAGTTGAGTGAAAAGCTCGAAAACGATATCTTTCATCATGTCTTCTTCAAGCAACGAGTAATCATATACAGCCAAAAACTCTTTGTAGACGGTATTTCTGAGTAATTCATTGCGTCCGCACTCTTCTCTCGCAGCTTTCATGCCGAGAACAACTTTATTGTTCGCTTGGATGAACGCCTTGTCATCTTCAGTCAACTGATCTTCTTTCGGCTTCTGCTGTTTCTCTTCGACCAAATAATCCCCCTCAGGTTCAACACCGTCTTCAGGACCTTCAAGCAGTTCGCTGCCACTGTCGGAACCGCGAGTTATCACCTGCTCGTTCACTCTCAAAATGAGATCCATAGCGCCACCTGCCTTCGAAAGTCCAGCAAATTCTTCCTAAAGTGTTCAAAAAGCTTCAGCGCTCATTCGAAAGCTTTCGAAATTACCTTTGTGGTAGGATAATCTGTAAAAAAGTAGATATAATCGGATAATTTCTCGATCTGCTTGTCAAGAGGTGGCTCTTCGGGTTTCTCCTCGATGATTTCCTCAGTCTTGCCAGGCTTACCGCCCTTCTTGGCTCCTTTACCGTCTTTGGAGTCTTTCTTCGCATGAGGGTCTTTCCCGGCTGCGATGGCGTCTTGATAATCTTTTTTCGCCTATGGAAGTGTGTTATTTCATTAATAATTCAAGATTAAGGCAACCTTTCGCGCTTGAATGACGATATCATTATAATAATGTACGAATATTTTGCCCAAAAGCTCCGGAGTAAGCTCAGTTGGGATTTCTGCAGCTGCTTTATCCTTCTTAAGCTTGTCAGCTTGAGTTATTGGGTCTAAATAAAGATTTTTTTCTTTTCCGTAGTTGATAATTTCTTCTCTGGTGATGAATTTTTTGGTTTCGTAGGTACTGGTCTGGAGTGCTTTGATAAGTTTTGCAGAGCGCTCTTTGGAGGTTCCGAAGTTAAGATTGCAAGCGATAGGGAACCATGGAGGCAAGGTTGAGATGTCTATGTCCTCGTCTTTCTTCTTTGATTTCATTTATCTGATCTTTACTTTAGTTTTTGGAGTTACACAACTTAATTGATAATAATTCGAAAAATTTCGAATTAACAGCCTGGAGTCAGATTTGAACCCAAAGAAATCCAAAAATATCAAAGGACAAGGTCATCACCCGCCTGATGAGTGAATTATTGGAGCTTTTCAGATCAAAGTATGAGTATTTGCTCTCTTAGGACACCAAAAAAATTGATCGAAAAGCGATAATTTACCTTAACATATATGAACAAAATAGAGGAATTTTAAACAAAGATTTGAATAAAGCGAATTTAAAAGCTTAGAAGAAGGAGGATGAGGAGCTAAAAGAAATGAACTTTTCAAATATTTTAAGTGAACTGTCTAACATCATGATTATTGAATCTGTTGCGGCGAATGGACATACACAAAACTTTCTTTACCAAATCCAATAAAAATAGGATCATATTTCGAGAACAGAATAATTTTCTGAATATTTTGAAGTATAGCAAGCAAAGCTAAGTAAGGTTGATTTCTGGTTGAAACCAAAAAAGAAACGTTTATTCAAATCCCATACGGATTTATTTCAAAAAAAATATTTTAGTAAATGGCTAAAACAGCTACAAAGGAGGGGTATGAATGAAATTATTCTCATCATTAGAAACTGTTCGGTTCAAAGTAAGCTGTTCTAACTAATATTGCATCTACCAGCGAAGCAAGTAGGGGGAAATTGTTATTTTTGTGAGTATTCGAGCTTTTTTTAGTGATTTAGCTACTGTTCCGGGATGGTATGCTACAGTTGGTGAGCGCAGATTGATTGTGGATGATAACACAGGAGAACATGAAGAAATTGCCGATTTCGAGTGTCTAACCTTAGAAGACGCCAAAATACTCTGTGGGTTAGGACACGGAGTTGATGGGAGGATGGTGACTTGGATGAGATAATGTTTTCATTTGCATTCTTTCTAGCATTAAATTCAAAAAAAACCCCAAAAAAACCGTAACTGTTTGCAATATTAAAATGAATATGATGAACAGATTCATAAATGAGTTTCAAAGAGATCTCTTGAATGTTGTGAGTTAACCATTATTTGAATCAATATTGAGCATTTGACTTTGGCTTTAGTGGATGAATTAATAAATCACAACAAATTTGTTACTTACACGAAGAAAATATAAGCATCAGAAATAGCACTTCGTCATGCAGATATAATTGACTTTCCACATAAGGAGTAATTTGAAAGAAACACCTTTGTGAGATTTGAGCAGTAGCGACTCCTCTTTGCTTTATTCAAACTCAATACTTCATGCAAACAAATAATCGATTGGCTTAGATCTATAATATTCCGATTATAAGTCAATTAATAAAGCTCAGAAAGATTTATTTAATATCTCCTTTGGAAAATGTCAAGCCCTACAGCTACATCTGACGGGTAAGCCATTAAATTGCTCTGATTTTCATTTCTTACTCAGCTCAAAAGTGATATTTGTCAGCAACGTTCATCCTGATGTCACTGCAAGTAAGACTTCAACTGAGATATTTTATTCACTTTGATTTAGGTGAATTGACCCAGGTATTCGAGATGTTTGCTGCGGTTGTGGAATGTAGAATGGTCATGGATAGCACTACCGGAAAAAATAAAGGCTACGCATTTGTCGAACTTTCCACCCCTGCAGATGCTGAAAAAGTCGTCACAGAAGAGATTACACTCGATGGTCAGAAAGTATCTACAAACTCCCGAGCTGTTTCTAATATTTTCTACCAGCTGAGCTTACAAAAGGCCAAATATTAGGCAATCTCAAAAGATGAGAAATTACGGGATCGGATTGTCAAACAGTACAAGAATAAGTATTTATCAAATCATCAAAATTAAATGGATGTCAGGACTTGGTTCAAATCATTCATGTGGCTTCTTTGTATTCTCTTTTGGTATTTGTTGCGTAAAAAATTCACGAGAAATGATAATCTAGCTCCGTTTTGCTATATCACCAATTCAGTTACTCTTCTTCTATCAACATCATTGAATAATTGTCAACAAACTATTCTTATCTTATTCTTGTAGGCTAGGCATAAGATTTTTACATTACATTCCAGGTTTTTTTCTCATTATCTACTCCTAGCGTTTATGATGGAGACTTGACACATTAGATAACCAAAAAGTTAAAAACAACATTTCTACATCAGAAAGTTTTATCAAATCAAGAATTTTTTTGCAATGGATAAAACAGAGGAAAGCAAAGGAAAAACCTCAGCGACCACTATCGATCTCAAAGTATTGCTATGCCAACTCAATGCGAAAATGAGAGATATTGCGCATAACCAAGAACGAGTCGCTAAATCCTTGGAAAACTACAGCGACAAAGACAAAATCGACGTAGTCCTTTTCCCTGAAATGGTTTTCACAGGCTACAACTTCACCGATCCAGCCGACATCGAAAAATACTGTGAAGAAGCTGGAAAAGGTCCGACCTTCGAGTTTCTCTCTAAAATCGCATCCAATCTCAAAGCTTACGTGATGTGTGGTTATCCTGAGATTTTTTACGATGAAAAAGACGGGAAAAAGAAACACTTATACAATTCAATGTACGTCATTGACCGAGAAGGCAAATTGAAGGTGAATTACCGAAAGCATCATCTATATGAAACTGATGAGTATTGGGCAGAAGAAGGTGAGAGCTTCAAAGCAATAGAGCTTGAAAATACAAAAGGCGTTAAATATAAGGCTGCGTTAGCGATTTGCATGGATATCAATCCTCGCAAGTTTTTAGACCCAAGCAAATTTGAGTTAGCTGAATTCTGTAAGCAAGAGAGGATAGATGCAGTCTTTATGTCTTGCGCGTGGCTAGATTCTGATGTAACAAGGAATGATCGTGAGGCAATTGAAGACACGATAGACTACTGGCTCTATCGTTTGTTCCCATTAGTCAATACTCCAAAAAAAGTTCAATATGACAAAAAATGGGCGTTTTTCTGCGCTAATCGAGTCGGCAAGGAGGGAGAGAAGTGCGTTTTCACGGGTTCTAGCTGTGCGGTGAAAGTGAATCCTGCTGAGCTGATTTATGCGTTGGATAAGAGGAAAGAGGGGTTCATTGTGGCTGAGGTTTCTATTTAGTTGTCGGCATTATTAGCTAACATTGCTTTGAAAATTGGGTGTAGAAATAGCAAAAAGCTTTTCTCGTATAGTGCAGTGCTTATTTTTCAAATATAATACAGAATTCTTCATTAAAATTCAAGCATAACTCATTTTCCGCTTTCTGTTGGCAGTAGCGGTGCTGAAATTTCGGTAATAATGCCTAGATTACCTTACTCCCATGAGCCCTTAGTGAATAATATCTTTCAAAATATTATAATTTTTATACCACAGATTCTCAGCTTGGAGCATTTGGAGCAACGTCACAAGTAGAAAATATATACACAGAGATTATGATTGATAACAGTAGGGGCAATGAGGTTAACTTCAAACGTTTTCAAAAGGTGAAGAAGTAATAAACGCAATATTTCCAAAGCAAGAAGATTATATGAAATTTATCACGAACATGCTTGCTAGGTCGCAATTGAACATAGTTATCCTCTCCCTCAAAGAACAGATGAGAAAAGGAACTCAAAAACTAAGAAAATCACAACGAATAAAGGGCGCTTTTTATCAACATCTTGAAATATCAGATTCCCCTTGACCCACTACAGTAACACCACCTATAATTCAATTACGATTTTGTCAGATGCTTTAACCAATGTCCCCATCAAACTATATCCCTTCCACACTCCATCCTATTCAGAATGGATGCTAATCAGTCTTCTCAAAAATTTCCCTTTAAAGAAATAACGATAAACTAAGTCTCCTGAAGAGTTCTTATGGAATTGTTAGTTCCAACCTCGTATCATCATAGAAAAAGGTAACTGAAGAGGATAGACCGGATTTAAATTCAAAATATTTATTGTCGATTTTATTCCTATCAAATTGCCTTCATCTGGTCTGATAAATTGTTCAAATTAGTTTGTAATACAAATTGAAATCGACTCTTTCATCCTCTTTTTTTTGAGTCAAAATGAGCACTGAGTTCTCTCTATCAAACTATCAACAGGTGGTCGGAAACTATATTTTGGGTGCGATCTTTCTCACAAAAACAGTCTCTTACATTTTCAATAAACAGGAAAAACTCTTGGCAGAGGCGCATTCGGACAAGTTAAGATTGGAACACATGTACTTACTGAAGAAAAGGTAATTTGCGTTGTGATGATTCTCCTTGTTTGCACCTTATTGCATTGATTTCATTATTTTGGACAGACCTCAACAAGCTAAATAATGTAGGTCGCAGTCAAAATACTTGAAAAAACCATGATTGTGGAGGAAGCGGACGTTGAGCGAGTCGCTAGAGAAATACACATACTCAGAATGATTCGGCACCCCAATATCATTCAACTTTATGAGGTTTGGAACTTTTTTCGCAGAATGACTAATTCATGCAAATCGCAGATTATTGAAACGCCAAGTCAAATATTTATGATAATGGAATACGCAAGTGGTGGGGAACTGTTTGACTATATAGTAGATAAAAACAGGTATAATATTTTTTTTCACTGTGGAGGAGGCTAACTGAGGTGCATCTCAGAGTGGAAGAGAAAGAATCCTGTAAATTGTTCCAGCAAATCATGTCGGGCGTAAGATACCTGCATAAAATAGGAGTAGTTCATAGGTATGGCTTGAAAGCGTGCTCCCTTTTTAATGAAAAATCATGATAGAGACCTGAAGCCCGAGAACCTTTTGCTTGACGCCAACAAAAACATCAAAATTGTTGATTTCAGCCTCAGTAATATCTACCAGCCTGGAGATCTACTCAAAACGGCTTGCGGATCTCCGTGCTATGCGGCTCCAGAGATGATTGCAGGGAAGAACTATGTTCCGTTAAAAGTCGATGTCTGGTCCGCTGGAATTACACTTTTTGCCCTCGTCTGCGGATACCTACCTTTTGAGGACCTCAGCACAGCGGAGCTTTACAAAAAGATCCTCATTGGAGATTTCGAAATCCCAAAATTCGTGTCTCCAGCGGCGAGCGACCTAATAAAGAAAATGTTGAATGTAGATCCAGAAACCCGCGTAAATTTTGAGGACATATTCGAGCATCCATGGTTCCAGCAATTGCCTCTCGACCCTGAGCTTCTCGATGAATCAAAAGCAGTCTCAGTAATTATTTTTTTTATTCAGAACCGAGTTTACCTCTATCGTTGGTTTAGATTAACCCATTTGTCCTGGAGCAGATGAAAGCTTTGGGTTTAGATGTGGAGATTACAAAAAAATATGTTAGTAATGGGAAGCATAACCAATTTACAGCAACGTAAGCTATTTCCTTTGTGCTCGCCTTCAATTCAATTCAAACAGCTATTATCTGCTTTATAAGAGATATTTGAGGGAGAGTGGAAAATCGCTACCACAGCAAATTCAGTTAGAAACACAATCCTCTGCAAATAATGTCAAAAAACCCAGCGGCCCTCAGAAACTCGCAGAATTATTAGCAAAGAACTTGCCGCCTTCTCCACAGAAAATGACATTAGAAAAAGGAAAAATACAAGATTATGTGCAAGAATTTCCTCATGACATCTACGAGAAAGGGCCTGAATCTCTAGGCGTTACTAAAAAGTAATAGAGTCGTTGTTTGCTATCAGATAAGTAACTTTGGCATCGATATTAGCGTTAAAGTGGAGATCACCGGCGGATCTTCCCAAATTGAGCAAGATCTAAACCTGACGAAATCAACGACTTATAAAAGTAGTTTTAAATCTAGTGAAAGGAGCGAAAATACCACGAGGTCGACCCTCATGACCGCCCAGAGTAAACAGGCGACGAACGATTCCAGACCAAGAAGAACTGAGAATCTGGTGGGACGAACGTACCATACGAGCAACTCTCCAAAGAAAGGAATTAAAACCATAAATTCCTCGTTGCATGAGCCAGTTAAACTATTTTTGGGCGCTAGAGATTCCACAGATAATACAAAAGGTGCAAATCGAACAAAGGAAAAACCGCGGAAAAGCAGCAACAATGATATCATTCCAGCTGATAGTGCCCAATTACAAGGAGGCGCAACCACGAATCAAACGAAAAAACCCTTGAAAAACATGAATAGATCACAAGAGCAAAATATCACCTTGAAAAGCCAGGCCGCTCGAACGAATAGCGAGAGAGAGAAACAAAAAGCTAATAAGAGTGTGCATGTAGCTGTGGATGGTTCTTCAGGCGCTGAGGGAGTATTGCTTTCGTCGCAGTCAAGCGCGAAGAATGGAAATCACGTTGACTTGCTTCTGCAGGCAACATCTAATAAAAGTAGTTCCCACTAAGCAAGTACATTACTAACAGTCCTTCCACTATAGAAAAAGAAACCTCTAGAGTGAGTTCTCCAAAGGACTCAAAGATTCATTACAAGCCACCAAGCTCAAACATTTCCCCGAGATTCCCAGTCGCCAATTACGCCCTTCCTCGCTCACTAATGGCTTCTCCTTAGTAAAAGCATCCTAGAACACAGAAAATCTCATTTTTTGCATACACAGTGGACCCATTACCGGCCTTATTAAGAAGCTCGAAAGTCCAAAAGGGGGACCGAAGCTATCCGTTAACCTTGACTCAAAAGCTCAAATGCACAGGAAAGACAGCCTTACGAACGAGTCACCTACGCTAAAAACATTCGGATCTCCCAGGAAGAGCATCTCTGATCACACGGTCACTCATATTTTGAATACTTCGGAAACGCATACGCATATGATCAGACCTTCGCTTGAAGTTGGGAAAAACATTAGTGATAGTTTGAACTCTCCTAAAACCACGAAAAGTAGTAAAATTGCAATGGAGTCATTGAGCAATAGTAAGTTTCTTCCATGACCTCTGTTATTGAATCGTTTCCTTTAATGACTAGAGATGAGAGTGCATAAGAGCAGTTTTCATATTGACAGTCTGTCCGCCAAACCGCCAAAAGCTCTTGTAAGAGAAATTACAAGGGCATTGGACAGCTTAAAGATCAACTTCAAACCGGTAGCTGACTAGAAATGATTTCGATGACTAATTATGATATTAGGTATCTCAATACAGCTGGAGGTGTGAAATTGAGGCTGTGAAGTTTGAAGTCGAGATTTGTATCGTGGCGTCGATTGAAAATCTTTATTTGATCAGATTTGTGAAGACAGAGGGGCAGAGTCCGTTATACAATGAAGTCTGTATGAAAATACAAGGGTTGATTGAGTTGTAAAACTCAAGCAATGAGCAGTTGTTGCGTATACATACTACTAGCTAATGCAGCCTTCGTTACCGCTGAATTTCAATATATAATTTTGATTATCGTTCCTGGTAAATGGTTTTTGATGTTACTAGGACGGTCTTTTAAATGCTTTATATGAGGAGCACTTTTTGTTTGTAGATTCATATGACTCATAAGATAGATCCTTTTGTGGGAGCAATTTAAACGTAAAAACCTGCGTTAGTTATTCTACGAAGACTTATTAAATTCAAAGATATGCGAGTTTATGTTATTAGTTTAATACCTCATGATGACATTACAATAGAGTGTAACTATTTCAAGAGGGTGCCCAGTTTCATTTACTTTGACTCACTACTCTGCTGTACTATAATGTTAAAGAGAATCGAGAATGGTACTGCATAACTGTCTTTAATTTCCCACACTACTACTTAGTCAGAGTATTAGACTAATTAACGTACTACAGAGAATATTCTCCAGGAATAGACTACTTTTAACTTTAATAAGATAGAATCGTTTTAAGATAGTTTGCATTATTAGCAGTATAAATTTTTTTTCAATACTCTTGATTACTACGTAGTATATTCGTCTAAGGTAGTTCATTATTTGCTTTTATGATTCTTTTTTATTTTTTGGCTCAAACCATTTACTAGACAACGCAATAACAAATATGACCGCGTCTTCGTTATCCAGAGAATCGGCATTTGAGACAGAACTCAAAAAAACATTAAAGCACTCAAAACATCAAGATTTGAAATTGCTACACTAATTACTTCATTCTTAATATATAATTTCAATCTCCAATTTGAGAAATTATTATAATTAATATTGGCGAAAGCCTCATTAGATTCCTTAAGCAAATAAGTATTTCCAAAGCTTTTGAATCTATTATTCACCTAGAGTCTGTATCACTCCGAATGCATTCACTTCTTATCGTTTTATGCAGCTAACCTGAAGCTCAGACTGCATTATTCAGAGTGAAGCTACCGTTAATAATCAAGCTTCTTATCGTTGTTGTAATTCCTTTAAAACTTATTAACTCATAGCGAAATAAAAACAATGAACTGGCTAAAGAACATCTCTTCCAAGGTAAGACAACTTTATTTTTAACACTAACACATCAACTCTCTCTAAACTAGTCCACTCAGATACTGAATGCGTACAAAGAAGGGATGAAAGATTTTGTAAACACCCTCGGGGAGGACATCGAAACTATCACAAGTGATATTCTGGATCAATTTCATCTTGAAACTTACTCGAATTTAGCCAAAACCTCCAAAGATGAGGAGCAGTCTCCTGAAGAAAGCAAGGTAGAGCTCAGCGAGATGAAGCACACATCTGAAGAACCAAGTAATATCGTTTTTAGCTACTGATCTAACCTGAACAGATGCACCAACTCCTATTGAGGTCATTCTCAAGCAGGTGGCCCGGTTTTTCAAAGAAGAGCAACTAACGTAACAATCCATACAATAAATGGATTTTTCTAACTACTGTGTAATAGCGAAATTGATTTAGAAGAGATAGCAAACAATGTGAAGGGAACCGCTGCGGAAGTCACAAAGAAAGATCCATTGGGAAAAATCTTAGCACATAGAACCGATTTCTCCAATTTTCCGAACTTCAATGAGAAATTTAAGGGAGATCCAGATATAATACAGGCCGTTTTGAATTTTGTCCCGACGTTGCAGCCATCGACTGAGGGAAGTGATCCGAGTCAAAAGGAACTGACGAATAGAATTTCGCTTCGTTTCTTCTACGTGCTTATCTACGAGATCGATTTTAAGATCAGAGTGAAGGAGAAAAGGAAGAGGGAGCAAGCGAATAAAAAAGAGTTGAAGTTTACAAATGAAAGCAGCCAAAGCACTGATGCGAAGGGAAAAGAAGAAGAGGATGATTGGCAAATTGAAGGAGCTTTAGTGAATGGATCGAAATAAATTGGGCAGATAATTATTTCATAAAATTGACCTTCCCAAAGAAAGAAATATATAGTGATAATCTGTTTATTGTTCATAATAGTTCCTAATAATGACTAGCTCAGTCTCGATAAGAAAAAAGAAATCTTCTTTTCAGTGAATATCAATCAAGTCCCATTTAAGAATTTTTATGGATTGAAAACATCCGAGTTTGTTACCAAAGGTGAATATTTCTGAAGGAATTATTTCATATTTTTTTGCTTGAAGGAAAGTTTAACATTGATTAGGAACAAAGGATATTTGTTGTTCGCAGTTATTATAGAAGTTAACAAAATAGCATAATTTTACACTTGGTCGATATGCACACTTGTAGTAAACAGAAAATTAAAAAGTTTTAAGGAGTTGACACCTAAACCCTTTTCTTTTCCAATAGCTGCCTACTCATTTTGCTTTTCCTCAAGAGAGTTTAAATTTATTTTCAAAGCATCGTTTTGAGCTGGCACCTGCTCTTGTTCAATTTTAGACTGCTTACCTTGCTCCTCTTCATTGAGTTTAATCGTTTCTTTATTAGACGAGCTCTCGACCTTATCATCAGATTGTCGAGACACCTCATTGGAAATCGTATTATCAGTGGAACCAGCTGCTTGAACTTCTTTCGAGGTTCCTTTTACTTCGCTCTCTACAACGTTATTACTCTTTATACTATTTGTTAAGTCCTCTCTAGGCTCATCTAACAGCAAGCCTCGATCATCAGAGACACTTTTAACAACTAATTTCCGATTAGATAATATATAGTAGAATCACGAGTTACGCAGAGATCCTTGCCGCAGTTTGAGATCTAAAAACCTTTGGTACACTTTATGCTGCAGCAAAAGAGTATTGAGCTTAAAGAAAGTGAGCAGAAATCATACCTCCTGCTCTTCTTTTATGACAAACATAATGCTCTTTAGAGAAGTCCGTTTCTGTTTTACAAATTCTACAATAGTTGTAACCACAACCTCTGCAGCGCTTTCCAAGGGGAATTCGAATAATCCATTCCCAAGGGCAGGAACCGCTAGGCTTTTGACGTTCAATTCAACTGCGAGATTCAACCTTTTCGAAAATTTTGACATGAGTATGAAAGCTACTTCTTCTTCATGATTACCCAGCTATAATAGCTTGCTCAAGCCTTCTAAGTTCCATCTGCGCTCCCTAATGAGCGTCAATATCGAAGAAAAGTTTGTAAGAATACCCCATTCCAAACAGGTATAACTGTGTGTATTATATTTTTTGCTTTCAAGGTCCCTGCGCTCGTTGAAATAGCCATCCCCACGCTTACTACTCGCGAGGTCATGATAAAATCGCATATGGTTCATTACGTGGCCCGTTGTTTTCAATGTAATTATTTGCTTCCTCTTGAATTTGCCTATCAGGTAAGATTTATGAGCATGGATGATGCCTGAAAGTATGAATTACTGCCCCCCTCTTCCCAAGATAGTAGATGCAATCCCAGAATTCATAGACAGTAAACTATTAGCAGCTATCACTAATCCATTAGTATTATAACAGGTGAGAGGGACCACAAAATCGAGTTTTACGAATAGCATCTACACGATAGAAAGTTGGATCTCCAATTTCTATTTGGAAATGACATGCGTTGATCTCTCCTCGCTTTATTAATGGCGGAACGCGGACCTCCTGATCGATTGGCTGCTCGGCCTTCACGCATATGGCTTTTGATGGAGAAGTATCTCAATCACTAATCAGTAAAACAATGAATATTCTTACTTCCCATGTGACTTGTTTAATTAATTCGCTAATGCTATTTTGCTTTAATGTTTATTTCTCATTCAATTATTGGAAAGAATCGATGTAGGGTTACTCATTGAAAAGAAGTAGCAATAATCAACTCTCTTCACGGACTTCTCAAGATTCAGGAAATATTGAGATAATTTTCAGCTTCCATGAGCAATGCAAGACCTGACTAAAGATTGAAGCGTAAATTCTCTACATCAATTCAATTTAAGTAGTAATTAGCTCTTATGAAAAATTTTGCTTTGATCTATCGGTATATTACTTTCATGAATTTGGGTTTCTTCATAGGCTTTTTTCTTTCTCTTGCACTTTATTATGATGGAATTCATTTTATACAGAGAAAAACTCAATACGCGGTCCCTGGCAGGTTAGAAGCACCGGTAATATTCTCACACTTCTTATAGAAATTAAATTGTTTCTTATTCAGCACTCTCTCGAGAGATATATATCTTTGAATGAGGATCCATGTGAAATCCCTTCAAGGATACATTGATTATAAAACTTTAATTAGTTTACCGAAATAGAAATCTAATGACAACCGGAAAGGGTGACAGCACCAAGCCAAAGGCCACCAACAAGGCCCCAGCCAAGGGCAACAAGACCATCAGCAAGGCCCGCAGCGTTTCCAAGAAAAACAAGAAGGGTGAGCACACCAAGAGATCCCACAAAATTA
>ENA-UOUE01001418-UOUE01001418.1-compost-metagenome-genome-assembly--contig:-NODE-1418-length-15189-cov-28.410005_pt1 | contig 15189 bp, 9 predicted proteins | sample MGYA00238146_ERZ747223 | MGnify/ENA primary metagenome ERZ747223 (study PRJEB28781, sample SAMN06268865) | compost metagenome | isolation source: single cell | place: USA: California, Emeryville, Joint... | reverse complement strand
AAGATGGCAGATTCAAGTTGGACCTTGCAGAAAATTCGTATAACTTACAATTGAGATATCAAATTAAGGTCAGCGACTCTCACCGAGTTTAGTAATCATTAAAACCAAATAGCCGGTTAATCGCTCTATTTTGCTTCTGTTTGATTGTTTCTATCGAAGGAAACATGAAAAGAAATGAGCAAATCCAAGGCAAAGACATATGGATAGTGGTAGTAAGTTAGTGTGAGATTATTTTTGTAATTTGCGGAAGTAATTATTTCTGGGATAACAATCCCTTCATCCGGTTAGGTGTATCCAAATTCTCTTTCGTTATAATGTAATCTTTCATTCAGTGTTTTGGATATCTATTTTATTTTTATTTTTTTTGTAAGCTGTTGGTGATGCATAAGGTTTCCGTAAACCAATATTTGAATTTGATCGTCACAAATCTCAAACAAAAAATTATTTGTACAAAAAGTTTAGGAATTAGATCCATTATCTGTTCAGCCAGATATGAAATGAATAATCAGGAATTTTTCCAAGTAACTCATGTCCATGTGAGTCCTCTGATAACGAAGAGGTATTTCTTGAAAATGAAGCAACGATTTGTATAAAGACTGCGTATCAACCAAGATCAAAATACTGCATTGGTATCAGGTTTTCAACGAATTTGTTCTCTTAATATAATTTTAACGTTTGGGAGGGAGAAAGCTCTACTATTTGTAAAGAATTCTGTTGCATTATCAGCGAAGTTCAATTTTAATCAAATCAAGTCATATGCAAAATCAAAATAATTATTCAACATGAACTGCTGGATGTGGATGTGCCTTTTGCTTTTGGTGGTATCTATAAGTCCATACCAAACCAAGCACAAAAGTTATGAACGAAACAATCAAAAGTTTGTTTAGGTATCCGTCATAAATATACTTTGAATCAAAAACAACATCACTAATCAAACTGCTAAAGAGTGGAACCGTAACGAATCCAAAAGCTTCTGCTCCAATAGCAAACTGAAGATTTGATTTGATTTTCCTTGGCAACTCCATCTCTGAAATGAGTGGGAAAACCGTCACCATGCGAGCACTCAAGAAAACAGCGTAGAGAACCACAGAGACCCCAGCATTAAAATAGACGGTGGAGTAAATATTGATCAACAGCCCGACCACCAATAACCCAGAGCTCGCAGGGAATAATCCCAAAACGGCTTTGTTTTGCTTTGAGATCAACCAGAATAGCAGCGGGCAGACCACCGCGAAGGTGATATAATGTAAAGACCATAAGCAGCCAGCGTCAAGAACTCCAATGTCATAGTGGCTTTCAAGGAAATCTACTGCAACATTAGAGAAAGCTTTAAAGCAGCCTCCCTGCAATACGTGAACAGCCAAGAGAAGAATAAATGAAATCTTATCGAAAGGCTTGGGGTCGACTGGTTTATCATCATATAGCTCAGGTTCCTCCTCTTGGTCGTGCTGATCAGTGCGAAGTAAATACACCACAGCTGCTATGGTAGAGAATTGAGCAATTGCCCAGCAGACGAATAGTGTATTAGAAAGGCTTTCAGACTCCAATAAGTAATATGGAACAAAATAGACGTTGATGATCTTTGCCTTGGTAATGACTGCAATTTGCAGTGCTATCATGTATCGGAAGTGAGAAGGCGAGAAATACCGTCTTAACAAGACTTGGATCAACAGTGCAAAGGGTTCTCTTAGAAGTCCCAATAGGAACCTGCCGATGAGGAGCAAGACGAAGGATTTGGAAAGAGATGAAAAAGCGATGAGTAATTGTCCAAGACTCATGCAGCCAACGGAAACCACCAGCAGTGTGCTTGAACCGAAGCTTCTAATGAGGCTGGGAGCCAAGAGTAGGATAAATAGAGTGGGGATATCTGCGAGCGCATAAGCGAAGTTGAAACCAGTTAGATTGAGTCCGTATTCTTCGATGATCGGCTTCATGAGTGGTTGGAGGTGATCATAGGGAAAATAATAGATGAAGGATGTGGCGAAGACAAGGAGCACAGCCAGCCAATTGGTTTTGCGTTCTACTTTCTTGTGAGAGTCCATTGATCGTTCTGCGGTAACGACAATTTTGAAAAAATACTTTACAGATTAAATTGAAAATTACGGACTTAATTCAAAAAAGAGCGGGGTTAATGACCTTGAAAAATACCACACCTCTATCTTTTGCAATGCTGCATAGAATGGCCCCTTTCTAGTCTCAAAATAAATTTTCATTGAGTTCTACATCATCATTCATCCTAGTTGTTAAACATATTGCAAGACTATTCATCCCGTTCGTTCTTATCTTAGAAGGTTAAATGGATGGATTTTCAAACGAATAATGAATCAAAGCAAAAGTGAAGCTAGAATGATTAGGCAGAATCTATTAATTTCTATCGTCTTAGTGAAACATATGGCCCCTTTCCAGCCTTCTTCGATGTGAGGTAGAGAGTAAGCATTAGCATCGATATGAGAGTCATGGTTATTGCGAGCCAAAGCAACGAATTAACATCATCTTCATAAAATTCAACGTAAGACTCGAGACCTTGGTTAAAATTCTCTTGCTCAAAACAGAAACTACCAGCTAATCGCTTGAAGAGTTGATAGGTCTTATCCAACGGAGACCTCATCACCAGCACCAAAATAAACTCTATCACGCTTAATCCAGGCAACAGAGCCAAAAACACAATATTTGAGGCCCATTCCAAGCTAGGAGACTCGATGGGATTATCTAACACACTGCTAATGCTTCCCGTTTCCTTGTAGTGCTCAAAGAAAATTATTGCATACATAAGCAAGCACACGAACGCAGCGAGGGCGCAGATCAGCTGAATAGTACCCACTGTGCTCCTGAGCCGCCAATACTGATTGTACCAAGACGGGAATAGGCTAGGGTCCGGCTCTGTGCAATATACATCTTGAGTGAATCCCATGGCGTGAATTCCCCAGAGATAATACATTTCTTCCTTAAGGACTTCTTTGTGAGGCAGTTCATCAACGTTGATACCATTTTGTTTATAAAGCTCGTATGCTGAAGTTTTTGCTAAGTTCACTGCATTGAAATATTCCCCCAAATCCCCACAGCCAGACAGAATTATTTCCAAGTCATAGATTTTGTTACTTGGAGAATCAGCGTAAAAACTCGGATAAATACAAAGGCTGCTGTTTGATAGCGTCAAAGCCATCCCAATTAATGGCTGGAAGAAGGAGATTTTCTGATCACTGAGAGTGAAATTCATCTCAGGACATCCTTCACTTTCGAGATAGCAGGTGCTATCATCACAAACTTTGAATCCAGGAGGGCATTGAACTCTGTTCGGGGTGTAATTCGATGCATATTTGACACAAATTTGCTCACCACTGCTCCAATTATAAATGGGTTTGCTAGGCTGCGCCTTGACAGGCTGACGTTCCCTGCATGAATATGGGCAGCTGCCGCTAACTAGAGTGTCTGTTTCTTTACAATAGCAGCCGTTTTGAAGTCCATACCAATATGTTAAGAGTTGAGGGTAGTAGCCGTCAGGACATTTCTCATTGGCTTTCACAGTCTTAAAATGAGTTATCGGTGGCTTTGAAAGATAGTCATATATTATCTTATGCTGTGATTGAAGATCAGTGAGATCGTAGTCCGCTCCTCCATGAAAAACAGAAACTACTCTGAAGAATAGGAAGCCAACTAGTACTGTTATAGCTATTAAGAGACACGGAATCTGGAGCGCGTTTTTGTCTTCAGGACCACTACCCATATGAAATAGAATCCTTCTTTCATTTCGATCTGTAACGATCTGACTTTCATCGCCGACTGTTGGGAATCCCTCGGTCTTGCTTTCTTCTTGAGTAATATCAACAGAGTGGAGTTCTTTTGGATGATTGTCCTGAGGAGATTCTTCTTTTCTCTTCGGTGATGACTCTGATGATTGAGGCTGCAACTCAATTTGTTGTCCCGAAGGAGAGTGCTCAACTGCACCAACTTGTTCTTGAGGTTCTTCTGGAAGGTCTTCTTTAGGACTTTTGTTTTCAGGTTCATCTGGAGAATCTTCTCTAGGGCTCTTGTTTTCAGGTTCTTCTACAGGATTTTCGTCTTGCTGCGGTTCATAGGCGGGATCTGACATTTATTCTGATTGTGTTTTTCTTATTGTGAGTTTGTTGTTTAAAATTTGATTAATTTAGAACCGATATTTCTTCGAAAACATTTATTCTCTGTTAGGACGATGGCTTGCTGGATATGCTGCGATTTGTCATCATCCTAATGGATAGAAAATTGAAGTTACTATCTAAGAAGGTTTGACTCTTGACTTCAATATTCTTTCTTGCTTATTGTTACTTTTTTGAGTGATTTCAGTTCTTCACCAGACTTTTCGTGAATTTTTACTCCCAATCGTTCTGAAATCTAAACAGTTTGTCAAAAAAAAAAAAGGAGCATATTATTTTTTTCCTCTCTCTCTTGTTTATAGGAATGAGTATATGACATTGGAAAAGTACAAGGGACTGCTCAATAAAGTTTGTTGATCCTTCAATTTCTTTTTGAAAGCAATACTATTTTCATTTAGGCGCTAATTCACTAAAGTAGCACAATTTGAAACAAACAAATACTAATAATAATGAATTTTATCACTTTGACGGCCACTGTGTGTAGATTGACACGAAATCTTTCTGCATAAGAAAAATGAAACAAGCTCGACAAGGCGATTAGAATTCTTTGTAAAGAAATTAACTTAAAATTTTCGATACAAAGCAGTTATCAGTTATGAATTGTTAGCTATAAATAACTCACTTGGCAATACACTCGCCCATTTCTGTTTCCAAGAGTTATGATTGACAACCTTTCTTCGGTTTTCGCGATAAAATCATAAGAAATCATCCCTTTATCCATCTTAATAAAAGTCAGTGCTATAAGTGACAGCGCTCTTGTATCATTATCATTTATCATTGATGCTTGCTGAACCGCCTCTGAAATAAAATTCCAGCCTCTTCTACTTGGTAAATCGCAAAATTTACTCCAATCTATCTTAGAGGCAAGTCTTAGCTGCCCCTTCCCCAGAAACGATGTATCCCAAATATTCACCTCACTCGGCAATGAATCAAATCTCCACAAGTAGAGACAATTCTTGTCTTCGAACACCCACGCCTTACGGTTTCCCATTAAGAAACTCATATTTTTCTGATAATTATCAGCACGAGAGAGCTCATAGGATTGTGACTTCCCTACCTGATTATACTGCGCGAGCGTTAAAGTTTCAAAGTCCTCAGCTTCAACATCCCATCGATAACACGCGTACTTTCGATTTTTAAAACCAACTATGAAAATCCCGTTCTTCGGTGTAAACGACAGCGTTGAGATCGGCGATCGTGCATTTGGTAAATTAATCACATGCGTTCTACTGATATTAATAACAGGGATCCCAGCTCTGGCAGATTTCCTAGTTTCTTCATTAGACAGAGCGTATAGTTTAATTTGATTCGAGGATTTCGTTGATACAGCGAGATATCCAAGTGAGTCCAAGATTTCAAATGTTCTAGTATCGATGTCTTTATCATAAGAAAGGAGTATTTTTGAGAGTTTCCTGCCCGCTACGCTAAGATAATAGATACCCAGGTTAACCTCAAGCAGTAGAAAGCCTGATAAGTGAGTGGAATACCGCACTCGTGAATAGAAAGTGAAGCCGAATGAAAATTTATTTATCTTGCTGATCAGCTTTAACCGCTTGAGGCTATAGATTAGAATCGCCGGCTGCGCGCTTGGATCGAGGGGGAGCTCTGAGATAAATGATGGTCCAAATGATGAACAAGAATCTCCTAAGTTTGACAATTTGAACTGGTGAATAGACGTAGATTGCGAAAAGCTCGCGTTGATTGTGTTTATTGGAGAGTAGAATGTTTCATTGGAAGGAATGGCTGAAGGTCTGAGGTTGAATTCGGATTTAAGCCAGATTCCTGTGAAAACGACAACAGCCTTGAGTTGAGGAACAAATAAAAAATCATCAACGTTATCGGGTAAGCTGAACCGTTTCTCATTCAAGCGTTTTGAAGGAGCGAATTTTTTCATGATTTCGGAGTAGATCTTTTTGGTGTCAACGCTAGGAGAAAGTACCGAGTCAAACTCCTGTCTTTGACAGTCCTTGCTCACACAGAATCCCATAGAAAATTATTTCTTTTAACAATTAAAATGAATCTTGATTTTTAAGAAAAATTCCGTAGTTAGTCAGATTGTTCCGAGTCTTTATGCTTTGATGCTTTAATTGAAATTCAATAAAAACAGAGCAACTTGCACCATGTTATCAGCTTAGCTCAACAAACAATCATAAACTTTTTTCAGTCTAGTACCAACAAAATAACAGAATGAACACTCGAGAATTTGAATTAGAAACTCTCAATCAATATTGGAAAAGAATTTTTAGCGTTCTTCAAACCTCACTGTGTGAGAATCTGGCTTACCTCAGCTGAAGGATTCGGATTCCAGAAGCACATACTTGTTATTTCTCCTATAATAGTATCCTCAATTTGTAAATGACACATTTACAGGGATTACCTTCAAATACATTAAAATTATGCGTTTGTGAGTAATCGGTTCCGTCATAGAAATGGATATTTCCCATGGAGTCTCCGATTGCTATTCTGTTGTTGTACGCACTCCATTCGCAGCAGGCAGCGTTTGCTAGCAAATAATTATTAATTCAACTTCACGCGCAATTGAGAAGTAGTACTCTTCTTCTGATATATAGGTTCGGCAGTGTTTCTTATATCATAAATCTTAAAGGTATTGTCTCCGAAAATACAAACGATATCAGGTTGAGGACTCCAGCAGCTTCCTTTTAATTGGTCTAGTCAGAGGTACTTATGCAATTACTTGGCAGAGATAAAATTACCCAAAATTTTAATCTTCGAACCTGATGGAGGTGGACGGATCCTATCTCTCAACTTGAAAGTTTTGCCATCAACGAGATCAATATTTTCTCCATGAAGATATGAGATCACGTTGCTCTCTCGACTCCATTGGAGGTGGAATGGTTTATCGTTGGTTTCTTTAGCAAGAAAATCAAATGAACACACGTCTCTGTAGTATTATTGTACCTAAAGTTAATGAGTCAAGGACCCTGCCTTCTAAATCAATTAGTTGAAGAGCTTGGTTTTTGAGTAGAACAAGATTCGTTCCGAGAGGATTCCATGCAATACCATCAAGGTCATCCTATAAAAAAGAGCAGGTGAATAAGTAAGTGTATGAATAAATTTACTCCCAGCGGATTTTTGAACATTTTGACATGGTCAAATTCTTCAGGATCAGTTTTTGCAAGTCTGTAAACGTTCTATTCGATATGAAGGGATTCTTGGCAATCGCCAATTATTAATACCAGATAATTATTATGCTCGATCACAATTTCTTCTCTCTGACTTACATCATAAAGATATCTTCTGCTAAGAACAGTTTTCATTCCTCGCCATAGAATAGACAAGAATCTACCTCTGATTTCTCAATTTCTGAATTAATTTCTTTTGTTTATAATCAACCAGCTGCAAATTCTGTTCAGTCTGAACACAAAGAATGCCAGCTGTCGGTAGTTGCTTCAGCCCATAAATATTTCCTTGCAAATTTTGTAACTCTCTTCTTTCATGATAATTACTCTTTTCAACTTTAATATAGGGCTCGAAGGTTCCAGAGCGAAGGTGGATATTATGAATTGCTCCATTGGTGTTACTATGGCAAAGAAGAAACTCTTCACTCTGAACTTCAGGATCTAAATTTAAAAAATGATGAATATAATCCAGGGCTTCAGTGTTCACTTTTCAAAATAGGGATAGATTCTTCAGTATCAGCCACAGCAGACAAGAGTCCCATTTTTTCTAAGCGTAGTCGCACTCATGATAAATTACAATTATAATTTCTATTACTTGAAGCACTAATATTTTCCAATTGCAAATTCTCTCCGGGCTCGCCACTAAAATCTATCAAGATGAGATTTGGTCGGCTTTCCGGTTCTTTCTGAAGCATTTTAAAGAGCATATCTTTCGTTTTCGCTGTGTTTTGAAAGTTTTCGCAGCCCTCCACTAACAATCCTTTGAGCAACAGATTATAATGCATCGCGTCCGAAAGCCCTTTCTCTAGATAAAGGAAATATTTCCGATCAATCCCAAGGCACTCCAGCACCACCAACCCCAATAAATAAACATCTATTCGTCTCACATTTAAAGCCAGAGATTCCAAATCGGAAAACAGACGTAGCTCAGGCACCCAATATTCTTTCGATAGAGATCTAAGATCCAAAAAATGCGACTCAAAATTTTGTGCTGTTTGACCCAGAATTTCATGTGGAAACGTGAGATTCGAGACCATATAAACATCTTTCACTTGATCATAATAGATTGATTCCGTCGTTAGTGTCCCATGTGCAACTTGAAAGTTAACGTGTGCGTACTGCAAAGCTTGTGATACATCCTCGAAGAGTTTAGCAATATTGATGGTTTGGCTTTTATCGGCGAGAACTTCTTTCAGGTTCGGATAATAGGGAAAAACGACAAAAAGTTTGTATTCTTGCATGTCCAAGTCGCAGTCAATCACTTTAAGGATATTCTCATGCTTGCATTTCAATTGAAGGAAAGCTTTTTGAATGAAGACTTCAATATCCTTCCAAAGGGAGTTAGAATCACTTGTTGCTGAGTTGAACACTTCAATTAGAAATTCTGATTCGGAGGCGATGCTTTTTGCTTGAAAGAGCATTGATTTCCTCTTTGTAGCCAAAAGCGTGAAATTTGTATATTGGTTTCGGAGTCGTTCGTGGAGAAAACCGCTATAATCTGGTTCTTGATTCTCCATTAGCAAGATATTTATATATGATTAGGATTTTATTGAATCGAACAAAACTCAAGATAAGACCTAGAAGAGATATTAAGCGTAAAATAGTAAGAGAGTATTGCTACCTTTCTGGAATGAAGGCCATCAAGAGATAGATTCTAGAAAGAGTGGTTTAAGGGTCAGTGTATAAACATGGCAGAAAAAACAATGCTGAGCGGAAAACTTCTAGAGAGTTGCTTGCAGCTTGGAGATCCAAGGCAATGCTCCTCATGACTTGCTAAACTAAGAGAAGAAAGCAAATAGATTGCATTCAATAATTTGGCGGAAAAACCCTGCTTTAAATTCAGAATGAGTATAGTATTTCTTCCTGGTCACCTACAAATTTTAGTAGTGTAAATTTTTATATCGAGAGAGCATGTTTTATCACCCACAGCCAGGTGATTGCTTAGTTTCGAAATCTCCTTATGGAAATTCAAATACTCTCGTGCTAATTATGTCGCTCAGGACATGTTCTTAGCATAAATCAGCATGGAATGAAACAGCTCTAAAAAAGAGTCTTTTCATCATCGTATTATCTGATTATATCTCTCTTATACTGCTTAAACTTAGTTATTTTGCCGCCGGTTTTCATGAAAAAAGAGTTCCCAATATCGAGTTATTCTCATAAATAAAAGACAAATCTGGTGGAATGGAAACCGCTAAGTAACCTCAGAGCAGAATTTTAACTCCAATCATTAAATGAATGTCTTAGACCCACAGAAACCTCGGAAGAGACCAAAACAACACCAACTGAATCAAAATCTGAAGTATCGTATTCAATCTATCGTTGTTGCTAATTCATCTTAGCCTTTAAAGTCTGGATTTGAGCTGCCAGAAGGGAAAACTGTTGCTGTGGTGGTCATAAAAGAGTAATTATCTTATTTGGCAAGTGTATCTGGAATATATTTTCAAGCTTCCCGAAAGCAGCTGATAAAGATGTTGTCCGAAATTTGTCAGTCTTAGGACTCAAAGAGAAATTCGCGATGATTTTTCTAAAATTGAACAAAACAACGATACATTTGTTGCGAAATGGAGAGAAATATCTTACTTATGGGTAAACTCTAAGTTTGCATCCGTCTTTTAGAAATAAACAGGTATCCATCCAAGAAGACCATCGAGACTATCGTAAAAGAAAGAGTGGACCACTTGATCGCAAGGAAAAAAGAGAAATTATCAACTGAAGAGTACATCCAAAGAGCGTTAAAAGGAAGCGGGATGAACACTGTGGAGGATCTGACAAACGAGCTTTTGAATGGAGGCGAACATGCAGCAAAAATTGGCAAATTTTTAGGGTAATTTTTTCTATGTGGCTGTGCTTAATTTAATTGTCAAGAACGATGATGTTGAAGGCGCCGGCATCTGGGTTTAGAGATGTCGAAAAAGCATATGTTGATGGAGGTGACTGTGGAAACAGAGAGGAAAAAATTAATGAGTTGCTTGAGGAGATGAGGAATCCACAATAACTAACTAGGATAGCGAAAGCCAATCAATCGGCATGATGAGATATTGTTCATGGACTACAAATTACGCTAGTTTTTTCAAAAAGTTATTGTTTTGTGATGCCAATGAAGCTCAAATCTAGAAGAACTCATAATTCAGTTTAAGTCCTGCAAGCTTTCGAATATTATTTTGAGTGATGCCAGCATAAAGTAGTAAATCAAACAAAATGTACTCAGTGGAACGAATTTTTTTGTTTACCCTCTTATTTTCTCACTTTGCATCGAAAAATGCAATAAATAGTGGTAAAGGTAAACAAAATCATTCCTCTTTCGAAACAGTAGATAGAGTTGATAAATATCATTGGTCTCAATCTACTTCATTTTACTTGAGTGCTTCTTCAGTTCATTCTATGGTAAATTTGAGCCTATCAAGCACTTTCTTCATGATCGCCAACCGTAGAAGGGTAGAGCAACCAATTTTACCATTCGAATTGATAATAAGGTGTCTAAAGAAGGTGACATGTTCTGATAATAGCATTTTATCGGAAAAACTACAATAAATCCTTTTTGAAAATCCTGAATTTTGATTGGCTGGAGCTTTCTGAAAAAAACGCGTCCAAGAAAGATTTAGTTAGTCAATTTATTCACAATTCTAAAAAATGAACTTTTTCAAAATCCCAAAAGAAAAGCTCTCAGGTCCAAGCAAAATCATCGGTATCATTGACGCCTCAGGCTCAATGGGACCACATTGGCCTTGGCTTGCCAAGTTCTGGAACGAATATATTCCTGCTGACAATGCTCTCACCATTTGCTTCGATACTATCACCAAGATTGCTCCAGGTAATAAGCTTGACGAAAACATCAACAAGCACGGTGGAGGTGGTACAAACATCACCGCAGCCTTCAACGTCCTCGAAAAAGAGATGGAGAATATCCCAAAGGAAACACCATTGACTGTTATCTTTATTTCTGATGGGCAAGACAGCAACCTTAATGCCTTAGAAAGAAAATTCAAAGAACTCAAAGGAAACTATAATCGGAGAAGGCTCAATTTCATCTGTCTTGGTATCGGATCCAGCTTTCCGACATTCCTCTCGATGAGACTGAGAGAGAAGTACCACAAAGGAGACGAGACGCTTCCAGCTATTTTCCTCATCGAGTATCCTTCAGAGAAAGCTTTCTTGAATAAATTCGAGTCAATTAAGCCCTATTTCTCCTACAATAACGAGAGAATCATCAAGCCACCTGTCTTGATACTTCCATGGAGAGAATATAGTAATAAAGTTTACGAAAGCGGATGGGTCATGACTGACTCCGATAAAGTCGAACTTGATGGTGTTGAGATTGATATTAGCAAAAACAGATACAATATCGAAGGAGTAGTCGAGATCTTCAGAAGCTGGACGCAAATGATCCACCTCGACTCGCTCCAGACCAGCGAAGATGTCAAGGACAGAGCGTTAAAAACCTTGGCTATCATGGAGGAAATTATTAAAGAAGTCAAAGAAGCAAAGGGAATCGATCTCTTAAACCTCGGCGCCTTGAACGAAAAACAAGGAGAGTCAATTTCATTCGGACAGAGAGCGATGAATAACTACTTAAAGCACACTGCAGTCCGTGCGGCTTGGTTTTACGAAGATATAAAGCTCCTCGCTAACGGTAAATCAGCCAAAGAGTTGAATGAGTTCGATGCAGCGAAGAGAATCGGTATCGGTACTATTGTCGGAAAATACCATCAAAAGGCTTTCGCGTTGAAGGGTATCACCGTCGACGACTTCCAAGTCATCAGAGATGACTTTAAGGAGATCTACGCGAACACTAAACTCAATCCAAAAAGTAACCAAGAGGCTTCTGTCATCACGTTACAGAACCAAAAGGAAATTTTCCTTCAAGAGGATTTTCTGAAAGGTCTCGAGCTCTGTAAATCACAGTTTGATCTGGTTGAAGCCTTCCCAGTTATCGGTCTTGCTATTAAAATTAAAAGATTCGATGGATCGAGACTTAACCCTTGGATGACGAGCGTCCGTTTCATTGCGAAGCACAACAAGGCAATCGACAGTATTTCCATCCTCCAAGCTCAGAATTCCCTCCAGCTTAAGGTCGGTGAGGACAAAATTGAAACGATAAACGCGGTCTTGCCTCTTTTCGACAAAGAGGATGCTGATCTCCAACCTTTGATCTCATCGAAGCTATTCCATTTGCTTATGACCTTCAACGTTGTACAGAATATTGATACTCTGTACGAGGAGGCCTACTTGACTCTACTGGCGAATACGTTGCTCTATTTGTTCGAGCAGCCTGAAAGCGAGTGGAGAGATAACCTGTTCGCAATGATTCATTCTACCTGCCAGATTACATACAGCCAAGAGGAAAGTTTCTTGCAATACCGCGCTGGTTTGCTCAACGACCCTCCTCTCGCGATTACCAAGGACCACGATCAGCTGAAATTCGGTTCGATTGATCTGTCAAAAGCGATTCTCCATTTATTCATGATCAGACAAGAGAAAAAGTCCAACGAGGAGAAGATTGAGCAGATTTTGCAGGCTATTATTCAAAGATTCGTGCAGAAAATCATGAAAGATAAAGACACGAAACTCGAAAGCTATCTGAAGGTCAAGAGCAAAGGCACCTCCCTCGAAAACGTGAAGAATATTACGAGAAAGAACTTCCACAAATTCCAAACTAAAGGAGACTTCCGCAGAGGCGTTCTCGAGGCATTTGAGGTAGAAGCCAGCAACCCTGACCAATATGAGTTTGATTGGGATATCAGCCCATTGGAAAAGATTGAAGATAAGCTCAATCTGAATGTGATGCAAGGGTTATCAAAGGCAATGATCAACAGAGTCCCTACGAAAGAAGAATGGATTAAATATATCGTGCTAGGCTACTCCTGCTCAGATTTGGTAGACTGCTTTGCTAACAAAGACACCAATGTCCATGATTTAACAGGTAAACTGGGCAAGAAATTGACGGTTGATGTCCAGAAAGGAGGTGTGCAGAGACTCCCACAAACTCAAGAGGTAATAAAAGCCTTGGAGCCTGAGTTCGAGCATTATTTCAGGGAATTGCACTGGGAAATTTTGCCTATTTCAGAGACGGACTTGAAGAAGCATTGCGAAAAGACGGGTACGAGTTATCAGAAATACCAGTGGCTAGCTGGCTCTGGCTTGCTTAGAAACGCTTGCTTAGCTCCTAAATGCCCATTCTATTTGAAGATTAATGATCACCTTGGACACCATTTGGCAATTTGGGACAAGAAGCTGCCAGTAGGATTCCATAGGACTGTCAAGAAATACATTCACCTCTCCAATGAAGAAATTTACCAGAAGTTCGCGAATGGTGAATGTTCCAGAAATGGTTCTTTCAAATTCGCTCCAGAGAATTTCGATGTGACGAAGGAACAAACCATGTCTTATATACAAATGGTTAAGGATTCATTAAAACATAATTCAACACCAACGAGTAAGTAATTAGTTTTGTAAGCGAATAGTTTGGTTTTTGGTTGTATGTTTGTTGCAGAATTTATTCATTGCGTCATTCTTTGATGACGAAAACCTCTGGAAGTTTGACTAACAATTAATTACGGTGTCATCAGTACTATCGTATATTCTGGGATAATTACCTATTCATTTCGAATTCTACACCAAAGTGTTACAAAAGTTGTTCTTGTTTTCCTGAGCTAATTCGATTAATCTGTTAGTATTGTTTGATTTTATGTGAGCATAATCCATTCAATTAACTTATTATTTTCATCATGAATGACCATTAATGCTCAACATATGCAAAGATATATATAGATATATTAGCATTAGGTTATTTTAAGCAAGGAGGGGTCATGCAATCTCCAGACATCTTCGCAAGATACCATTTAATTACAGTTTGCAGCCATGAGAGGATATGCTGCAATCATCTTTTCGAGATCATCAGCAATGTCAGATACCGGCAAAAGGCTGGTGCTAATTCTTCGGGCACTCTCTTGGAGACTCTGCGCAACCACAAGAGCTTTTACAGCATTCAAAGTGTTAGAAGCTGGCTCTTTGAATTTTCCTATCCAGCAGTGTCCTGAAATAGCTTCCAGTGGTTCCTTTAGCTCTTTGATATCTTGGCAGATTTGGCCTACTTTCAATTCATTTGAGTGGTTGGCAAATTTCGCAAGGAGAGGAGCTGCAGTGACAACAGTATCAATACAAGCTTTCAACATCCAAGGTTTCACAGGTCCTTGACGGAAAGGTGAGGTTCCGTTCCCTTGTGCCCAAGAGAAGATGTTGCCTTCCGCGGTAGCAGCAAGAGCCCCGCAGCAAACAATCAAAGTGAGCAAGACAATGGGCTTATTCTTATTCATGATTTTTTCTTTTCTTTTCGCAGCTGTCGCGAATTATTTTTTGCTTTTTTAATTTTGATATTTCCGAAAGCTAATTTAGAACCTGTGTATCCAACTGAAGTCGAGCTATTAGAAAGGAATGGCCGTTTAAATTGAGAGAAAATATTGATTTGAAATACACTTTGGAGCAGAATGAAAATAAACGAGTCAAGTCACATTACTTCTTATGAATCAATTTGTTATATATTATTTATGACTGAATTCGGAAATTGTAATAGATTGCGAGTGAATTCAAATTCGTGATAGTTGAAATTTGAGAATTAATTACTCGCAGAAAACTATCTCATTCTTCTATCCCATAACTCACAGATCACTCCCCATAACTTACAGATCAATCCCCATAACGCGGAGATCACTGCCCAGATCACTACACAGATCCAAAAAACCAATCCAAGCAATACCACGGTAATAAAGAGATAAGCCAACATGATTGGTACCAAGTCAATGACACCCAACACCAATCGTACGACACCCAACACCAATCGTACGACGTCGATTAAAATTGGAAACACTTTCCACATGAGAAATAAAATAAGCCCTCCGAGCACTAGGCAGAACAGAATG
>ENA-UOUE01001417-UOUE01001417.1-compost-metagenome-genome-assembly--contig:-NODE-1417-length-15198-cov-8.781298_pt1 | contig 15198 bp, 14 predicted proteins | sample MGYA00238146_ERZ747223 | MGnify/ENA primary metagenome ERZ747223 (study PRJEB28781, sample SAMN06268865) | compost metagenome | isolation source: single cell | place: USA: California, Emeryville, Joint... | reverse complement strand
CGTTGAGCACTGCATGCTCTGTTCTCAAATTGATCTTATCTGCGCATGCGGCCCCTTCCATCCAATTGCAAGCGAAAGGTTTCTTTGGTTCAGAAAAATAGTGGAGATTTTTTGATTCGAGTGATAATTTGTAAAGCTTCATTTTGACGTTCAAATACCCGATATTTTCGAGCAACTCTTTGAGGAGTTTGTCACTATTCTCCATTTGAACCAATTCATTGAATTTCAGTTGTTTTTGAACTCCTTTTGAAACAGAAGCTATCTTTCTATCATGAATTTCGAACTTTTGGATCTGAATCGCTTTTGTTTTTCCCAGTTTGAGACATTGATAAAGCGTGTCCTGAGCAAATTTTGTTGCTAAAATTTTAGTAGTTCCAGAATCACAATATTTAGCATCAAGAACTCGAATGATGTTTTTTCTTCTATCCTTAGGTGATACTTTCGGAGTAGCTTCGTAGATTTTCGAATGACTTGCCTCTAGAAGGCATCTGAACTTGGTGTAGGCAGATCTGAGCTTTGGAGGAACGACACCATCTATCACAAAGTCCCAGTTTGGATTGATATACATTTTAACAAAGTTGATTTTAATATTATTCAAGTTTATGTAGTATCTCACAAAGATTTACTATCTTCTTACATTTGGAGTTGAATAATTCTTGAAGAAACGAATGAAAAAATTTTTAATTCATTTTGGATAAGATGTAGTCCATTATTACTCTCGTATAATAGTTCGGAGACTCAAAGAGAATTCAAACTTCAAGAAAGCATTCCCGGTACCATTCCCAACAAATGAAGAATAATGACGAATTTGACGGGTGTGGTGATATATCTAATAAATTTTTCACGCGAAGTTTTCTAGGATTAATCACTACTTTCCTCAATAATTACCAAGGATTTTAGAGATACTTCACTATGATTTTATAAAACTGTGATACTTATTTCATATCTGGGTCCATTATTGTATTATTGTTGATCTGGTGAATAAATGCCGGAAAAAAATAGTTTGTTGCTTGTTACCTCAAATCTACCTATAAATAAAGTTAATAATTTCTCGACTGATTCTATGAGTCATAGAAACTGCTTTGAATTGGAACAACGTTAAGGATTCAACTCTTTGAATGTTGTCGTCATCTCCTTTCAATCTAATTTGGGAATTGACAAAGAATGTTTCCTTAATAATGAATTTCTTTCGAGGTTTAGCTCTTAGGGAAGATTTTGCTCCTTCTTCATTATGTTCTATAGCAAAATCTGAAAGAGATTCAGCCAATCATCAAATATAAAATAAGAAAATTAGTGATTATCTTGCTTTTCGAGCCTGAATCAGGAACATTAGCTCTACTTATCTCAATTCCTTGAGCGCTTTCCTCAAATCTATTTTGCCGTTTAATGCCATCTTCGCCCTATTTTCGTTTGTCTTTCCATTTGACTAACTCTCTCATAATCAATTTATAGTCTCGAACCAACTTCAGCAATACGTGAATTGGACCTTTTGCCATTGCTGAATCTTGTGTTATGTAACTTAAATTTTTTTGTTGCTACCTTGGGTTCCATTTGAAAATTTGATTGGTATCAATTCCTCAATATACAGCCTTTGTTTTTATTTATATCATAGCTGCCAAGTGAGCCTAACAAGAGGACAATTTAGGAGTTCGCTCCAACTTAAGATTTTAATACTTAAAAGACCCGAAAAGGCTGCATATAATAAAATTCTATATTTGAGCATAATTTGGAAACATACGAAATTGGAGCTTACAATAAAAAATTGTTGCAGAAAATAGTTTTTACTGCTCATGAAAAGAGAGTAAACTAAAATTTTCATGTAAAGCAAGATTGCTTGCTTGGTTATCTCTATGATATAGATGTTGCTGGCCACGTCCTAGGGCTTTCATGACACTAAAAAATGTGTATTGTAAAAGGCTCTTTTACCCTTAATAGATCAGCGAGAACATTTAGTAAGTATACACAAGCAGCTGCCTTCCCTTCGTTTATTTGAAATTGAATTTAGCTGAAAGACTCTTAGATCGGAAGAAGGCCATTTAGTTTAAATAATGTAAAATTGTACTTTTTTAGAGTTGAGTTCGTCTTTGTTTTCAAATTCATCTAAAACCATCAAGAGCAGGTGCTTTATCTTAACATAAGCTGATTTGAGCGTAATCGTTTCATCAGATGTAATAACTTTAGTTAACAGGGTATGCATTATCTAGTGGATCGCATACAACTCAAAGAGCCTAACAAAAACCCTTATTTTAAGAAGATCTAACAGAGGGATTCAGCCTAATGTGTAGTGGGCATATAGCGAGACAAAGAGTATGACAACAAGAATATTTTTTTAAACAACAAAAATGTAAAATGGATATGTTCAAGCCCGCAATCTACAAAAACCATTGCTTGGACCTGAATTTCGGAAATCGACAATCTTAGCTATCAACACCTGACTGATATTTTTTTACTTTGGTGTTGAATATCTTCAACGACGAGCAGGTACCTGGAAATCAGGAACTCTTACTCGTCTCTGACGATGTCTAAGTCAATCTCTCTTCAATCTTATAGCTTGAATTCATTATCTACAAGAATTTTGAATTTATTTCAGATGAGAATTCTCTTGCTAACTGAGTACAAAAAATGTTCTTCTCCGGACGTACTGGTGATTAAAGTGCTTTGTTCATCCTTAGATGTTTTGAATATAATTGTCTTGTTTAGAAAAGTAAAATTTTGTTGTTCTATTGATTAGGTTAAGGTTTGATGACTTAATTTGTAAAGAGACTATTTAAAGTTCCATTCATCATAAACCAATTATTTGGTTATGTCCTACTGAAAATTTATGAATTTATATTCTAATTTAAAGCCGAATATGATAAAAAGATCTAAAGATTCGGTCAATGGAATTGATTCGCTTCGAGGAACAATTTCGCACAGCAAAATCGATTAGAATTACATTTTAAATAGTGAAAAGAACCATGATAAATGAAAAAATTGAAATTGTAGATATCAGAGCTTCAAGCGGAAGCTCAATTGAGTCGAATCAATGGTGCTTGAAGAAGGCGCAACCACAAGGGAAACTTGGGACGAAAGAGTGTTCAAGACCAAAATCGCGGTTTTGTCCTGGGGCTATCTCAAAGTGCATTCATAAAGAAGGAGATATTTTAATCAAGGCAAAAACAAAGAAAAAAGTAATGCTGGACATTTTATTTTCATCTTCTAAACAGAATGCATTAGATACAGATTCTTGATCTCGACGAAACGCTAGTACACAGTGATAAACATCAGTCAGCAAAATCATCTGAAAAAATTGAGGTATTTCACTATAAAATTTCATATTTGGAATACCACTATTAATAGATTCAAACTTCAGAATATAAAATGACGTTTTGGGTGACCATGAGACCTGGCCTTGAGAGCTTTCTTAATGATATGTCTCAGATTTTTGAGATCGTCATTTACACAGCAAGCATCAGTGACTATGCCGAAGCCATCATCAATCAGCTGAGTTTAAGTTCGTATATCTCGAGAATATTTCATCGTGGCCATTGCAAGCAGCGATCTGATTCAGCCATCATAAAAGATATCAATGTGGTTGATCGAGATCCTCAAACTATGGTCATGATTGACGTAAGTGTCACTTAAAAGATAACTTCGATTATAATTACTTCATTTCATAGGACGCAGCTCTTCATGCTGATCATCAACCTCACAATAGCCTCCAAGTAGCTCCTTTTGAAGGAGATTTCAATGACCGGTGGTTGGAAACACTTACTCCTTTTCTCAAGAAACTTGCAGATTGTGATGACGTGAGATCTGTTACTCGAAAATTCGATCTGTTCATGCTTGGAAAAGAACTTCCTCGAGAAAGGTGCGAAGAAATTGGAAGATCTATCCAGAAGGTGAAACCAACGAAAAGGAAAGCTTTAAGTCCTACCTCGAAACTCATTAAAAAAGACTTTGGCTGTCCCAAGATATCATTAGATGAGGGAATAACATCAACGGCAATGGATCAAATAGAACGTTTAGCGATAAATCTTGCCGTAATGGAAAGGATCTCTAACTAGCATGAAGATCTCTTCAATTTTAACTTACTCTAAAAAATTTTAGTCCTACTAAGACAAACTTGATCCAAGATGCATTACTTTCGCAATACCTTACTATTCAAGTCTTAATGACCGATATGAAGTTATTTGCAGGGAAAGAGTTTTTATCAGGTGTATTTGTTAAAAACTGGAAATATAATATTGCAATACCATTATCAACATCGATACATATATCTATATATAGTAGATACCTTTGCAAAATCGTTCATATATCATCGTTATATGAAAACAACACTAATAAACTGTGAAGTTGGTTTGTTACTATGCTTGGAAGAAATGAGAAGTAAAGTTTTGGTTCATAATTTAAGATTCAACAAAATGGAAAAGATTCATTTCTTTTGAAAAATATCATCTGTCAGAACAGTTAAAATATTGACCTTTCATCGTCAATATTTTTTCTTTCATACTTCTGTCACAAAATGGGTAAAAGGTTTAGAATAATTTTGGGGTATTTCAACGTAAGCTATTAATTCTTAAGGTTTTATTCTAAAAAATTTATCTTCGGGAATCGAGATGCTGTACCTTAGGGAAGGTGTGCACATCCTTTAAGATTCAAAACAAAAGTTATTATTGAACAAAAAAAACATCGGGAAAAGTTTATAGTGTGCGAGAGTAGCTATCCACTTTTTTTTTGAGAATAAGCCATGAGATTTCAAATATAGTGTCACTTGATAACAAAAATTTACTCTTTATTTGAATGAAAGGTAGCAACCACTAAAGAGAGAAAGAAAACTCAGTCTGCTACTTTGTGATTCAACAATAGTCCATATGTGCTTGATGAAAACTGTTGCTTTCGAAAATATCATTACTTTAAAGGTTAAATAGCTAATGTGTATTGAAGACAATTGAGAAATGGACATCGCCGTCAGTTTTATGTAGGTTGCTGAAAATGTTCTTAAGTTAAGTTAGAGAGAAAATCGCCTAATTTGAAAGGCTTCCTCTATCAGTTTTTTCAGACATGTTAGAAATCGATTCTCTTTTTTCCCATACTTGCTATTTAACTATTAGAAGGCTAGTATGAGCTATAATGAGGTAATATGTTCGTTAAGAAAGGTAGGCTTTCATTTCAAAGGAATGACCTGTCTTGCAGTGAAATACAATCATCGAGAAATCGAAAATTACTGGCTCAAGAGCAAAGCAAGACCATAGTATCTGAATTTTAAGTATCCTCAGAAAATATCTACAAGCGAAGTTAAAAATAAGAGTCGATTTTGCTTGAATGTGAAGAATTTAAAAGAACGTGTTCGAGAACTCAATTCCCAGATTTTTTATTTGTTTTTATATAAATTCTCGAAGAGGAATAATTTGTTTTGATAAATCGATAAAAACAGTCCCAGAAACAATTGGCTGTTGTTACATACGTTGCAATCTTTACTAAAATCAAATCTAAGAACTTTAGCAGCGGAATTATTAAGAAGAGTATTCAGCTTATAGCTGAAATCCCAAAGAAACAGCCTTTTTAAAGATGAATATAGGGTTATTTCAAGCCCATTTTTTCGATATTTCACATTTTAGAAGGAAATTACCTTAATTTAGAAAACAAGAATTTTTTGCGACTACCATGGAGTTGGTTCGTAATAACTTCGTATCTACGATATCTAATCAAGCAGCTATGGTTCTTTGAGGAGTTAGAACATAATATCACCGAAAAAGCAACATCTACCCCAAGTCATGAGGTTATTCCTAAGAAAGTGTTTCATATTCTAATAATTAAGAGCTAAAAATTACTTTTGTTGTCTCTTGAAATAAGTTAGAAATGCTCGCTAATTTAAAAATATGAAATACAGAATTTTACATAGAACTTCAAATTCTTCATCGAAAGAAAATATCAGTACCATTTAATAATTATGAGAACCAATATCGAACAGAATTATAATTTTTTACAAATATAAAGTATGATGATACATGAAATAGCCGAGATAATAGACCCAAGACTATCAAGCTGTCATTACACAGAGCCAGGCCAAATTTACTTCAAGTTTATGCAAGCTAGAGTGGACTTCGAAACAAAAGAAACCCAAACGCCCAAATCTCGGTTCTACACTCAACGTGGTCTAGGTAGCTTTCAAAAAGAAACTTCCGAGCCAATCACATCGAAAGCCTCAATGAAAAAGGTAATACTGGATTCACATTTTCCCATGCTTAACTGTCATTTCTCAGGTGCTGATCCTTGATCTCGATGAAACGCTCATACATTCTTATAAACAACAACCAGCACACGTCGCTGAAAAAATCACGGTAAGCTCTAAAATACTGCAAGCTCGAGCCTAACCTTCGTTCGTAGATGCAAACTACGAGAGAAACCGTGACTTTTTGGGTCACGAAGCGGCCGAATCTCGAAAATTTCCTTCAAGATATGTCTCAGATTTTCGAGATAGTGATTTATACGGCAGGTATTCAGGAATATGCAGAAGCTATTCTTGACCAGCTTGGTGTACAGATGTATTTTTCAAGAATCTTTCATAGAGAGCATTGTACACGGCTCGCTGATTCACTGTTTCTAAAAGATATCAACGTAGTTGGTCAAAACCTTCAAGATATGGTCTTAATTGATGTAAATAACACCCGCTCGATTTATTTAACTTTTTTCTAAGGATGCGGCTCATCAAGTTAAGCATCAGCCTCAAAATAGCCTGCAAATAGTTCCTTTTGATGGAGATCTAAGTGATCAGTGGCTAGCAACCCTTTCTCCTTTTCTCAAGAAACTTGCAGATTGCGATGATGTTAGGTCTGTTATGCGGAAATTCGATCTGTTCATGCTGGGACATGAACTACCTAGCGAAAGCTGCGAAGAGATAGTAAGATTCACTCAAATGGTCAAGCCAAAGAAAAAGAAAGATTTAGGTCCTATACTTCAGCTGATGAGATTTGATTCATGCTGTCCCGATGTAACAATGGATGAGGGAATTACTCCGACAGCAAAAGATCAAATAGAGCGTTTGGCAGGCGAGGTTGCTGTGAAGAAGGAGTTGCTAACTAGCAAACAGTGAGTGCATTGAATAATTTAACTCTAAAAAATTGGGTTGAGATATATAAACCGATTTTATGTGTTTTTAACTTAAGCAGTCTGCAACGATATAAATTTTCTGTTCAAAATTTCTATATCAAATGAACCAATAATATATTGATGATGTTGTTAAAAACCTGTCCTTGATCTTGCTCTTTGAGTTATGATCGCTTTCTTTCTTCGATACACATAATCGAAGGAAGTCTATTCCCATTAAGTTATGTTATCATCTCTTCGAAATACAATTGAAAATCAGGTCCTGAACAGGGTGTTGGCTTAGTTTTGAGAAGAGGCCTAATCGGCGCTGATTCTTCTAGATTTAAATCATATTTTATGAGCCATCATCGGTGATATATTAAGAAAATAAGCGAGTTCGCAGTTCAATATTTTCTCTGCGTTAAGTGACATCAAAAGAATTGAACTTGAGAGAATCGATAAATCGAAAGCTAATTGGAATTTCTTTGGTTTTCTCAAAATAATTATTTCCGAAAAGCAGCTTTTAAAACATAAACCTCTTACGGACTACTTCACTATTATTTATAATCCATGTAATGAAAGAAATATGAATTATCAAAGCATGATGTTACTCTACATGAATATAGTGTTGTCATAATTATTTTGGAAAGGAAAAATGGCAATTAGCCCGCAGGTCCGTTTTGGTTTGCTTATTAGGTGCCCCATTATTTGCTGATTAGTAGTTAATCTTACACACATGGAAGATTGTATGATTACGGGTAGAAAACAAAACTTAGTTAAACAAATCCGACAGAAGAAAGACGTTTATTTACAATAAAAGCATAAACTAAAAACAGTGCCATGAGTAGATGTTTATGCGGGCTATATCATTCAGTTTCAACACAATAATTAGCTCATACCTAGCGACAGCACTCTCTAGGTCAGAGTTCCTTTAGGTGGCAGCTATAGCTTTACCGACAATATGCTTTAAATTTATTTTGAATAGCATTGTTAGAAGCTATAACTTGCTATAAAAAATTTATTACTCAAGATTTCAGCGGCTGCTTTAAATTGTTAAATCTCAAAGGCTACGTTCGGAATCATTTCAGCAAAAATTCGTCAGTGTTACTTCAACACTCAAATCGATCGAAATTATCAATCAATATACCCAATTTTTCATGGAGCTTGGAGAGAACTTCATCGTTGTCTTGAGATGTGGTCTTACCGTTCAGGCACTGACGAGGCTGAATAAAACTACGATTGTGAAATCTAAATTATGATAGGGAGCTAGAAGGATCCAAACTCAACACTCCGACATTTTTTGTCTCTAAGTTCAGGCTGAAAACACCGACAAAGGAGCTTATTCCAGCTCTAGCTCAAAATACAATGGAAAAGGTATCAAAATGTATTGATTTTGAATATGCGCCTCGAGGTACTTATCCTCGATCTTATCGAAACGCTAATTTGCTTTCGAGAACCAATGCATGCTACTTAAAAAATCAAAGTAACGATACAAATTAGGAGTTCATGTTTAACTCACCTTGGATACGTGCAAACTTCGAAAAGTGCATTCATTTTCCGGGTTCCAAAGAGACCAGGTCCCGAAAGTTTACAGTAATAGAATTATCCCATTTTTTTTTTTTCAGTTATCCGGTAGTGTGTACATCATTCTCTGTGGAGTATTCTCAAGATGATGACAGTAAAACTAGTTGTGCGATGGCAGATAGCTTCAGCACATTCACAGAATGCCTAATTATCTCTTTTGGAAGGATTTCAAAAGAGTTTTGAACTGCGGTTTTTTCGATGGAAATATTCTATATAGAGGAAATATTAAGCTCTATTTAATTATTTCTTCGGACATGGCAGACAGTATTGAACAACATCCTTACAACAGAATGAGAACATCTTATTCTGAAAGAGCTTTAGGTGACATACGGTTAACGGCGATAACTCCTGTTCGAACGAAGCTCACGAAATGTGACAATGTGTGATCTGTTACTCGAAAACTCGACCTATTTATGCTCGGAGATGCACTGTCTCAACAGAACGGCGAAGAGATAGTAAACTTTCTCAGGCACTAAGTTCCATTACATTAATACCAACGAGCTTGCATGATCCCTGCCTGGATGTAGCAAGAAACGAGATATAAATTCAATAGAAATGCGTAAAAGCGGTTGTCTACCGAATAAACTTGTGATAATGAAAGAGATTTCAAACAGAATCAAGGAAGATCAATAGCGGTAATGTACTGCAGAGCTCGCAAGAGGAATTTGAGTGCCTTTTTGACATAATGTACATTAATTGTAATGGCTGCCGTAATTCCTTTATGGCATAAATAATAGCTCTACAGATGTTGTCACCCTATTCTGTGAACTTTGCTGAGAAAATTACCTACACGGTCTGTAGTTTCCTCTGTTAATCAGTGATTAGCAGAGGAAATTGCAGAAGAAAGAAAAGCATTCTATTGAGCACTATGAGAAGCATTCTCGGCAGCAGCATTATTTGGTTTCAAAACAAAAATAAGGAGGATCCCAGACCTCAGAACTGTATACTTCATACTACATTTTTCAAATCTAATAAAGATGCTATTGAGGAAGTTATAAGCAATATGCATTCTTTGAAATTCACTTTGACTACAAAGTCCCACTATGTCTTATTTGCTATTTCCATATGGTAATTCTTAAATCTCACTGCCTCAAGCTCGGTCTTTCCATTTTTTCTGCCCAAACTGATATTTATTCAATCTGTTAATTTATGGGGTTTCTTTGGAAGCGTTCGAAATAAAATAGAATGGGATTGCTGAACCAAAAAAAATGTTAACTGAAAGAATTGTTACAGCATCAAAATAAGAAATAATAAACATTTTTTAAGTTGAAGCCTTGATATTCTGAAAGCCTGTTCAGCATCTCAAATCTAAAGCTGCTTAAAGAAAGGCTTTAAAACAGTTTCCAATAAAATAAGAACTAGGAAAATTCATTTGAAGCAAGCTAAGAGGGTCCCATGGAAGTTTAATAGAGCATAATTCACGTTTAAGTTTAGGATCAGTTTGCTAAGTTTCGTTTAGTTTTGGTGTATAAGTCTCATTTTTTAAGAATAGTTTCTGCATCCCCGCTAATTATTATAAAATACCCACCACGGCGAAAGACCTGTCCAAAGAGAGGAGTTTCACTGCGAGCTCCGGGAAGAAAATCTACAAACTGCAACAGCATATATTTTCTGAAAATAAGTGCGTGTATAGACCTTTACTAGCATTGCGAGCAAAAAGTAGTTCATGTTTCCGAGAAAAAGGGTTTTTGGCAAAAGGAAAATAATGATGCACAAAAATTGTGGGTGGTACACGTTGTATAATTTAGTTTTGTTTGCTTTTACTAAATATCAAAGGGTGAATGCTCATTTTAACAGTTTTAAATCATTGAAAAAACCTTTCTAATAAATTTTGGAGGTAATATCAGAAAGGCTTGGAAACTTAGTCAAATATTTCCGGTTATGATTTAATCTGTTATAAAAATTGGCTTGAAATTAAAATAAATAAATAACTAAAGTTTCTATGGATTCTAAAGAGATTGAGATCGTTTCCATCGGAGCATCAAGCTCCCAGAAGCTCGCTTCAATTCCATTCAAAATAAGGAATGTGAAATCTGAAATACCGACGACGAAAAAAGAGGAGTTAATTCCAATCCCTCGATATTTCACTCGAGTCGTACCGAGTGATTTTGAGAGGGAAATACGTCTCCAAACACAGTCGGGAGTGACAAAGGAAAAGGTGGGAAGAATCTATTGCTATATTGGACTAACCTAAAACTCCTCTAGATTCTTGCCCTAGATCTTGACGAAACACTGATACATTCAACTAAGAAGCAGCCGGCTCACTTTTTTGCTGATAAAGTTGAGGTAGCCATGAGTGTAATTTCATAGCTAACCTTCAATAATAGATGTATTCAAAAAATACAATCTATTCCTTTTGGGTGACAAAGAGGCCAGGGCTTAAAAGCTTTCTGCAAGAAATGTCTCAGGTTTATGAGATTGTCATCTATACGTCAGGCACTGCTGACTATGCTGAAGCTGTATTGAAAGAGTTGGGCCTTCTTTCCTGGATTTCGAAGATATTTCACAGAGAACATTGCTTTGCGGTCTCCGATTCAGCTGTCATAAAAGATCTCAGTGTAATCAGTAGAAACCTTCAAAACATAATACTCATTGATGTAAGAATTATCAAATATGAACATATTTATGAAATTTCTTAGGATGTATCACATAATGTTGAAAGACAACCTCAAAACAGCCTTCAGATAGTTCCTTTTGAGGAAGATCTCAATGATCGATGGCTAGCAACAATTGCGCCTTTTCTACAGAAACTCGCAAAGTGTGATGACGTGAGATCTGTTTCTCGAAAATTCGAGCTCTTCATGCTTGGACGTGAGTTGCCTCAAGGAAACTGTGAGGAGGTCATAAAACCACTGATGACAACCAAACCCAATAAAACGAGAGCCTTGAATATTGCCGATGAATCGATAGGATCTGAATCATGTCTCGATGAGTCAATAGATGAGGGTATTACTTCAACAGCAGTTGGTCAAATCGAGCGTTTGGCCTTTGATCTAGCAGTGAAGAAAGGAATCTCCGAGTAGTGATAAGGATGATAAAATCACTATCTTCATAGGGATATATATATAATTATAATTAGCCAAATTTATAAATTGTAGGCTTAAAGCCATTGATTAAATCAGATATTTTTTGAAATACATGTCCAGTTTTGAATTCAGAGATTTTATCATGACTGGTTAGTTTCTTTAAATATGTTTTTTCCATAAATTGCGTAGAATGAACAAGAGATTACTTTCAATAGGAATTTTAAAATAAAATCTCTCAGTTAAGGCCCTTTAACAATAGTGTAAAATAGAGGTTTTGAATTTTAACACCTTTCAAGCACACCGAGACAGAGGTTAACAGAGACGAAAGTTGACAAACATTCAGGTCCTTCGAAATTATTTTCCCAAAAAAAAAAGAAAAAGAAATACGATTGCATTTAGCTTCTTGATTCAAACAGACCGATGTGTTTATGCATAGAAAAGAATAATGACTAAAACATCTAATGTTTCTGTCATACGGAAAATGAGAAAAAAAGCTACTTACAGTCCAAGAACGCAAAATCGTTCAACCTTCTATTAACACAAACTTTTTACATTATGAAAATTCTTATATGGTGACTTCTTTCAAATAATTTTTATCCTGTAAAGCCAGAAAAAGGACTCACTATTCCTCTGCTATTTGTATGAGGATGAGTTTACCAAAAAAATTTCTTTCAATGATAATCTTTTACTCTCTCGATTTGTCTTTGCTATGTATTCTAAGCCTCATCCCGCATGAGAATTTGAGCTAACTTCTATCACTAGCTATCTGGAATGCAATATCTGAATTATGATGACCTCATTTCTTTCCTCTTATTTTTTTTTTTTCTGAATATGCTTTATATTTTGAGAATCAATCTAAATTTCTTCCAAGTACACTGATGCAAATTTAAAATATATTCTGGACCACAATCATTAATTTTGAAGATGCCCAAAAGTGGTACTTTCGGAGCTAATAACATTTTGGGAAGAATTTACATGAAAACAGCTTTTAGAGTTGATATTCGCTGGATATCAGAAACCAAAAAAAATTTTTTTTTACAAGGCTTTCTTGGGGACCTGCTCTAAAAAGTTATACAATTCGTTGATCAAAATTGCACTGATATTTTTAGAAAAATTAAACTACTGCTCAGTAGAAGTGAATTTGTAAAATTATTCCATAAATTCATCTGATTTTGTTCACGATTAGAACTCGGTAAGAAATTTAAAATCAAGAATCGATATGAATGCTCTGAATTAATAATTCAGTTTAAATGAGCCATTCAAAATTGTTCAGAGTCAGATCCTACTTCGATTTCACTCAGAACGAAATATATAATCCTAAATTCTAATGAATCATCAGGAGTGTGAGATAGTTGCCTTTGAAGCCTCAAGCTCTCAAAATGTTGACTGTAGCCAACTCTGTTTGAGGATTATGAGACCTAAAACTACGACGACCGTGAAAAGAGAACGAAGTCCAAAGTCTCGTTTTTTCATACAAGCTCTGACTGAGAGTCTCTGGAAAGTAATTCCTTTTCAAAAAGAAAAAGAAAAGGTACTCTCAAATCCTTAATGCTCCAAATTACTGACTATAACTGTCTTAAGGTGCTCGTTCTTGACCTCGATGAAACGTTAATATACTCTCATAATCAACCACCAAAGTACCCTGCAGAAGAAATCAAGGTATGCAATGAATCATTGAAAATCAACTCTAACCACTCATAAAAGGTGAGCACCTCGAAGGCTACTGCAACTTTCTGGGTCAGGGAGAGACCAGGTCTGAAAAGCTTTCTGCAGGAGATGTCACAGCTTTTCGAGATTGTTATCTATACGTCAAGTCTACACGAATACGCAGAGACTATCATTACACAGCTGGGGTTAAGGCCGTTCATTTCAAGAATATTTCACCGAGAGCATTGCTATCGGCGCTCTGATTCAGTTCTCATAAAAGATATCAGCATGGTCGGCCGAGACCTCCGAAATTTGGTCCTGATAGATGTAAATCTCCCTGAAAAGAAGCATGTTTTTACTGTTCTTGCTTTATTAGGATGCCGTGCACAATATTGAGCAACAGCCACAAAATAGCCTTCAAATAACTCCATTCAAAGGAAATACAAATGACAAATGGTTAACTACAATCACTCCTTTTTTAAAGAAACTTAGCGAGTGTGATGATGTCAGATCTGTTGCTCGAAAATTTGATCTATACATGCTTGGACATAAACTGCCTCCAGGAAACTGCGAAGAAGTCGTGAGATTTGCTCAGGCAATCACACTCAAAGCAATGGAAAACTGTAATTTCGAGGACGAGTTAATAGGATCCGATTCATCTCTGGATATCTCACTAGATGAGGGAATTACCTCTGCCGCTATAGGTCAAATCGATCGCTTGGCTCGTGGCTCTACAATGAGGAAAAGGATTTCCTATGGAAATGTGGAATAACTCGTTATTGTGCCTAAGTTGCCTCTATGTATTGCAAACTAGCCAAAATAGCCCGAAATTTAAATCAAGTCCGTATAGATATAATTGGATAAATTTTGAAAACTACCGTAAATACATTTATTCAAAATTTTTTCACGCTTATTTCATCTTAGCGAAAACTAATTTACAGCTAAAGAGTTATCTGCAGCATTTATTAATGGGTTGTGCGTTTGGATTTCATCTTTAGATGATTGAAGCGACTCTGCTTATCTTTTCAATTTGTGACGAAGCATATTAGATGCTTCTTATGAAATAGCTTCTCAAAATATTAATTTCGTTCATTTTTCTCATGGAAGCTTAGTTGTTTGTTCTTTGCATATTTAAATACATAACAAAATTTGATCCTTGTTGCTATCTCGAGCAGAAATAATGATGATATAATGGAGCGAATCTAATCATTGTGTGTGTGTTGGTTTAGAAACATAAGTTTCGGAGATTTCATAAACTCTTACTAGCGATATTACTACTCATCGTTTTCAGCACAAACGATTTGCTCCAGCGACAACCTAGGTCAATTAGATTTGAGTCTTAGATTCTGATTTGGTTTAATTGAGGAAAAACTTTCCTTTGAAAGCTTGTATAAAAAGTTCCTTGACGACAAATTTTCTGCTAGCTCAAGTGAGATTGCTGAAAACTATTTATTGCTACCAGTCTCAACATTCAACAGAGCTAATTTTATTTGATTTTGCAAATCCAAAAAAGGACGCAATAAATATATTTAATTAAGGTCAATCACCCGCAGTATTTACCCACGCCAGCAAAAAGAACATGAGGAATCCATATGTGTTCCTTTTCGTATATTTGAGAAGCATTCATTTCAATGTTAACTTGTCTTAGGTGAGGCATATAGTCTTGAAGTTAGAGTCAAGGGATCTCTCTGATACAATCTCCATTTAATTGGAGAAAAATTTTCAATCAAAATGCAGAATTTCGAACTCTTAATTAAAGTTATTCAAGTTTAAATCAATCAACAAACACCATCTCTCATGCGCTTTGAGATTTCAACCTTCATTTGGATAATTCTCATTCAATCATTGATACCTCTTACCAAAAGTAAGAAGT